>ENA-OQIM01000215-OQIM01000215.1-human-gut-metagenome-genome-assembly--contig:-NODE-215-length-20891-cov-1.620112_pt1 | contig 20891 bp, 24 predicted proteins | sample MGYA00242579_ERZ504744 | MGnify/ENA primary metagenome ERZ504744 (study PRJEB26092, sample SAMD00036441) | human gut metagenome | host: Homo sapiens | study: EMG produced TPA metagenomics assembly of...
GACATCTTGCATTCTCGGGTGGTCCGCGTTCGACTTCCTGTCCGAACTGAGAGAATCCTTTATCCGTACTTTGAAGCTCGATGGGGAACACACCATCATTCCGGAGAACTCCCATCTTTTTGCAGCCATCGGTTCTGCATTAAATGCCAAAGAAGACAACTCCATTCCCTGACAGAAATGAAAGACAGACTCCGCAATTCCATTAAGCTGGATTTTGAAGTAGAACGTATGGAACCACTTTTCGCTTCTCAGGAAGAATACGATGCATTTGCAAAACGTCAGAGTTCCTACAAAGTAAAAACAGGAGATCTGGCTACATATAAAGGAAACTGCTATCTGGGTATTGATGCAGGTTCCACCACAACCAAAACTGCACTGGTAGGCGAAGATGGAACACTTCTCTATTCCTTTTACAGTAGCAACAACGGAAACCCGTTAAAAACTACCATCCGTTCTATTAAAGAAATCTATGAACTGCTTCCCAAAGACGCAAAGATCGCTTATTCCTGTTCTACAGGTTACGGCGAGGCTCTGATTAAGGCTGCTCTGATCCTGGATGAGGGCGAGGTTGAGACCGTATCCCATTACTATGCAGCAGCGTTTTTTGACCCGGAGGTAGACTGTATCCTGGATATCGGCGGACAGGATATGAAATGTATCAAGATCCGCAACAAGACCGTTGACAGCGTACAGTTAAATGAAGCATGCTCCTCCGGATGCGGTTCCTTTATTGAAACCTTTGCCAAATCCCTGAATTATACAGTACAGGATTTCGCAAAAGCTGCTGTTTTTGCACAGCATCCTATAGATCTTGGTACCAGATGTACTGTTTTCATGAATTCCAAGGTAAAGCAGGCGCAGAAAGAGGGAGCTGAGGTTTCCGATATTTCCGCAGGTCTTGCTTACTCTGTTATCAAAATGCTCTGTATAAGGTTATCAAGGTTTCTGACGCTTCCGAACTTGGCAAGCACATCGTTGTACAGGGTGGTACCTTCTACAATGATGCGGTTCTTCGAAGCTTCGAAAAGATTGCAGGCTGTGAAGCCATCCGTCCGGATATTGCCGGAATCATGGGTGCCTTCGGTGCTGCACTGATTGCCCGTGAACGCCATCAGGAAGGCGCAGAAACGACTATGCTCTCCATTGATAAGATCAACGAGCTGAAATATACAACTTCTATGGCAAACTGTCGTGGATGTACCAATAACTGCCGTCTGACTATCAACAAATTCTCCGGAGCCGTCAGTATGTAAGCGGTAACCGCTGCGAGCGCGGTATCGGTAAGGAAAAGAACAAAGATCATATTCCGAATCTTTATGAATATAAATATAAGCGTATTTTCTCCTACGCACGCTTACTGCTGATAAGGCAACGCGAGGTAAAGTAGGTATCCCCCGTGTTCTGAACATGTTTGAGAATTATCCTTCTGGTATACTTCTTTACAGAACTGAAGTATGAAGTTGTGCTCTCTCCTACTTCCACCAGAAAGATTTATGAACTGGGTATTGAATCCATTCCAAGTGAATCCGAATGCTACCCTGCCAAGCTCGCACATGCCATGTAACCTGGCTGATCCGCAATGGTGTGAAATTTATTTTCTACCCTTGTATTCCATATGAACGTAACGAGTTCCCGGATGCAGTCAATCACTATAACTGCCCGATCGTTACCTCTTATGCCGAAAATATCAAGAATAACGTAGACGAATTAAATGATCCGTCCATTACCTTCCGCAATCCGTTCCTTGCATTTACTTCTGAGGAAATTCTGGCAAATCGTCTGGTAGAGGAATTTAAGGATATCCCGGCAGAAGAAGTCAAAGCTGCTGTGCATAAGGGCTGGGAGGAAATGGCTGCTGCACGCCGCGATGTACAGAAAAAAGGGGAAGAAACCCTGAAATATCTGGAAGATACAGGACGCCATGGTATTGTCCTTGCAGGACGCCCATACCATATTGACCCGGAAATCCATCATGGTATCCCGGATCTGATCAACAGCTATGGTATTGCCGTACTTACCGAGGATTCCATCTCTCATCTGGCACCTGTGGAACGCCCGATCCGCGTCAATGACCAGTGGATGTACCACTCCAGACTGTATGCTGCTGCAAACTATGTAAAGACACGCGATGACCTGGATCTGATCCAGCTGAACTCTTTTGGATGTGGTCTGGATGCAGTTACTACTGACGAGGTTTATGAAATCCTTGACGGAAGTGACAAAATCTATACCTGCTTAAAGATTGACGAGGTAAATAACCTTGGTGCTGCAAGAATCCGTATCCGTTCCCTGATCGCAGCGATCCGTGCGAAGAAGGCACAGGGACAGAAACGTACTGTCAAACCTGCTTCTATTGATAAAGTATCCTTTACAAAGGAAATGAGAAAGGACTATACCATCCTCTGCCCGCAGATGTCACCGTTCCATTTCAGCCTCCTGCAGGCAGCATTCAATTCCTGCGGATACAACCTGGAGGTGCTTCCGAATGACAATAAGCATGCAGTGGATGTTGGTCTGAAGTATGTAAACAATGACGCCTGCTATCCGTCTCTGATCGTTGTGGGACAGATCATGGATGCTCTGCTTTCCGGTAAATATGACCTGAACAAAACGGCCGTTGTCATGTCACAGACAGGTGGCGGATGTCGTGCTTCCAACTATATCGCATTTATACGACGCGCATTAAAGAAAGCCGGTATGGAACAGATTCCGGTTATCTCTGTTAACTTAAGCGGTCTGGAAAGCAATCCCGGATTCAAACTTACGCTTCCATTAGTGAAGAAAGTTGCTTACGGTGCCGTATTCGGAGATATCCTGATGAAATGCGTATATCGTATGCGTCCTTATGAACTGGAAGAGGGAATCGTAAACAGGAAACATAAAATCTGGGAACAGCGTGTGATCTCTTTCTTAAGCGGAAGCAGTATCAGCCACAGCCAGTTTAAGAAAATGTGCCGCGAAATGGTTCACGAATTTGATACCATTCCGATCAGTGATGTGAAAAAGCCTCGTGTCGGCATCGTAGGTGAGATCCTTGTCAAGTTCCTGCCTGCTGCAAATAATCATCTGGCAGAGCTTCTGGAATCTGAAGGCGCTGAGGCAGTTGTACCGGATCTGATCGATTTCATGTGCTACTGCTTCTATAATCAGAACTTCAAGGTAGAAAATCTTGGATTCAAGAAGTCCAAGGCAACCATGGCAAACTGGGGAATCAAAGCAATCGAATGGGTGAGAAAGCCTGCAAGCGAAGCTCTTGCACAGAGCCGCCATTTTGCACCGCCTGCTGATATCAGAAATCTGGCAAAAATGGCATCTCCGATCGTTTCCACCGGAAACCAGACAGGTGAGGGATGGTTCCTGACAGGCGAGATGATGGAGCTGATCCATGGAGATGTTCCGAATATTGTTTGTATCCAGCCTTTCGGATGTCTGCCGAACCACATTGTAGGTAAGGGTGTTATCAAAGAGATCCGCAGAGAATATCCGACAGCCAATATTGTAGCCATCGACTATGATCCGGGTGCAAGTGAAGTTAATCAGCTCAACCGAATCAAACTGATGCTCTCCACAGCTCAGAAAAACCTGAAAAAGCAGAAAAGAAAGACGCCTAAATAAAAGAGTTATATTTCAGAAATTTTAAATGTGTTTCTATTTCAGAAATACATTTAAACCATGAAATATAACTCTTTTGTTTTTATAATTTCAGTGTTTAATTATTCTGCCAGAACGGAAGTTTCTCTGCAATCCTTATCAGATAGCTTCCACCCGGAATTCTTCTAAGCTGTGATTCTGACGGCTTGCTGATGATCAGGTAAGCAAACAGATAAACAACCGCAGCAACAGGAATGGAAACGATCAGACAAATGAAATTGGATTTTACAAAAATGTTCAGTCCATAGCAGATACAGCCTGCAACAATTCCCATAGGAACAGATGCAAGAACAGGATACAGATATCCTTCTTTCCATGGATTCTTATACTGCAGATATTTCTTCATGGCTCTGTCATTTAACACACATACAACCACAGAATAGATCACCATTGCGATCAGCAGTGCATAAACTCCAAGGTTTGTAGTAAACAGCAGCACTACCACTACCACAATATCCACAACCAGTGCGATTGCAGCCGTAATCACCGGAATCCTCTGCTGTCCGATCGCCTGCAGAACTCCATTGGAAATATTTGACATTCCATTGAGCAGGATCGAAAAAGAACCAAGGATCAGCAGGTTGGCTGCCAGTCCTGTGGAATTTCCGTAAAGCAAAAAATACAATCGGCTGTGCAAGCACTGCCAGTCCCATGGCACATGGGGCGGAAACTACCATAGAAAGCTGTACGGTCTGGTCAATGCACTCTCTGGTCGCTTCAATGTCTCCGGTGGCATACAGGCGGAAACTTCCGGAATCATGGAAGTAGGTGCCGTACTGGACAGCGTCAGAGGAATATTAATAATTGTCATAAAGTAAGTAGCATACTCTGCATATAAAATACCGATCTGTGCCGCATCTCCACCTCTTCTTCCCAGAATATCCGAGAAAAGATACCCATTGATATAAGCATTTACATTATAAACAAAGGCGCTGAGAATGATCGGCGAAACAACCAGGATAATCACACGAAAAATCTCTTTGTAGGACTCTTCCTGATGTCTGTGATCTCTCTCTACCCGGTGCAGGATTTTTCTGCGGTTTACACCATATACCAGAAGCATGAATGCCAATGCAGTCACCACTCCGGCTCCGGTTCCTACTGTGGAACCTGCTGCCCCCATTTTGCAATGCTGTTCTCTGTTCCATCTGAGAATGCATTGATGAATCCCCAGGCTGCCAGAAGACTGACTGCCGCATTAAATACCTGCTCAATGATCTGAGAGATAGATGTTGGCATCATATTTCTGTATGCCTGAAAATATCCTCTGAATACCCCAAGAATACCGGACAAAAAAATCGTCGGAGCCAGGATCTGAAGTGCCGGAATTGCATCCTTCTGATTCTGAGGGATGATTAGCCCTGCTCCAAAGAGACAGAATAAACCGACCACTCCGCCAATCACCATGGCATAGATCATGGCACCCTTAAAGAACTTATGTGCATTTCTGTAATCCTTCAGAGCAATACGCTCGGAGATCAGCTTGGATACCGCCTGTGGAATACTAAAGGATGCGATCATCAGAAGGATCATATAGGCATTCTGTGCAAGACTTGTATAGCCCATTCCAAGGCTTCCGATAATATTGGAAAGGGGACTCTTGTACAGAAGACCGATCACCTTGGAGATCATAGCTGCAATCATCAGAAAGGATGCATTTTTTACTAAATTGTTTTTCTGATTCATGTTATCACTGTGTGTCTTTTACCTGACTACACATTAACCTCTTTTCTTATATATTTTCTATCTGCCAGTCGATTGTTCCAGACCATTGGCAACAAGAAATTCGTTTGTTTTACTGAAATGTTTACATCCGAAAAACCCCCTGTAAGCAGACAGAGGACTTGGATGAGGTGCTCCAGAATCAGATGCTTCGGATTATTCAGCATGGATTTTTTCATCTGCGCCGGACGTCCCCATAGCAGAAATACAATAGGACGGTCCTGCTCATTCAGAACCTGGATCGCAGCATCCGTAAACTGCTCCCAGCCGATCCCCCTGTGTGAATTTGCCTGATGAGCGCGTACAGTCAGAACTGTGTTCAGAAGAAGCACTCCCTGCTTCGCCCACTTCTCCAGATAGCCGTTATTGGGGATATAGCATCCACAGTCATCATGAAGCTCCTGATAAATATTCACCAGGGACGGCGGCGTCTCCACTCCTCTCTTTACGGAAAAACAAAGCCCATGAGCCTGCCCGTCATTATGATAGGGATCCTGACCCAGAATCACTACCTTCACTTCGTTTAACGGTGTAAAATGAAATGCATTAAACAGATCATCCGCAGGAGGAAAAATCTTCCTGGTCTGATATTCTGTCATCACCGTTTTATATAATTTTGCATAATACGGCTGGTGAAACTCCCCCTTCAGGCTTCCAGCCAGTCACCTGAAATTGCTGACATACCTTATCCTTCACCTCTTATATTTTTCGTGGTCATCGTCTGACAGAAATTCCCCTGTCAGACAGATAATCCTTCACCTGAGAAATCTCCAGTTCTTTATAATGGAACAAAGACGCAGCCAGTGCAGCATCTGCTCCCCCTTCGGTCAGTGCATCATAAAAATGCTTCAGTGTACCTGCACCGCCTGATGCGATCACAGGAATGGAGACAGCATCAGCAATTGCTCTGGTAAGAGCCAGATCATATCCTGCTTTTGTACCGTCACAGTCCATACTGGTGAGAAGAATTTCCCCTGCGCCCAGAGCTTCCACTTTCTTTGCCCACTCTATGGCATCAATCCCTGTATCCAGTCTTCCGCGTTTGTAAATATTCCATCCGCCGTCTTCTCTGCGCTTGGCATCAATAGCCACAACTACGCACTGGCTTCCAAACTTGTCAGCCGCCTCACTGATCAGTTCCGGTCTGTCAATTGCTGCAGAATTTACGGAAATCTTATCTGCTCCTTCTCTCAGCAGTTTCTTGAAATCATCTACAGTACGGATACCGCCGCCTACTGTAAACGGGATAAATACATTGGCAGCAACCCGTCTTACCATGTCAACTACCGTATCTCTCTGTTCGCAGGATGCTGTAATATCGAGAAACACCAGTTCATCTGCTCCTGCTGCATCATAGGCTTTGGCAATCTCCACCGGATCACCCGCATCGCGAAGCTGCACAAAATTTACGCCCTTTACCACACGTCCGTTATTTACATCCAGGCAGGGAATAATTCTCTTTGTAAACATCTTATTTTCCCTCCTTCTCAGTATTGCCGTCTTTTCCCACAGCAGCAAAATTTTCAAGTATCTTCAGTCCCCATTTGCTGCTCTTTTCCGGATGGAACTGGCAGGCAAATACATTGTCCTTTTCTACGGAAGCATGAATACAGGTGCTGTATTCTGTAGTAGCCTTTACAATCTCAGGCTCCTCTGCCTGCAGATAATAGGAATGCACAAAATATACATAGGTCTGTTCCGGGATTCCCTGAAACAGTCTGCCATTATTCTGAAAATGCAGGGAATTCCATCCCATATGTGGAATCTTAAGCCCCGGCGCAGGCGGAATCTTAACAATTTTCCCTTTCAGGATTCCAAGGCCTTCCACCCCCGGTGTCTCCTCGCTGCTTTCAAAAAGGAGCTGAAGTCCCAGGCAGATTCCAAGAAATGGCGTCTTCTTCTCTACAATCTCATGGATCACAGGTACAAGTCCGTATGTATGAAGATTCTCCATCGCCTGTCCAAAGCTTCCCACGCCCGGCAGGATTACTTTATCCGCATTTAACAAAGTCTGCGGATCGCGGGTTACTGTTGTTTCTTCCCCAAGATAATGAAGTGCTTTTTCTACACTTTTAATATTTCCGGCATCATAGTCAATTATTGCAATCATGTTATCCTCCTGATGTCATTATCTGTTTTCCTCATTATGGTAATCCGAAGGCTTTCCGGATCACATGTCAGACCGGAATAAAATATCCGATCAAAAACGCTCCAATACAGTATAACCCAAAAACAGACAGTTGCAAAGTGCTTTCTTTGCTTCTGTCTGTTTTTATTCCGGTCATACTACCGGTTACTGTTCACTCCATTCACAGTAACACTCTTCTCACTACGTTCACAATACCCGGATATCTTATCACTGCCTGCAATCCAGAGTGAACCAGAACTCCACGCCATTATCATAATTGCATACCCCATATTTCTGGTTCATACTCTCAATGATTGCCTTAACAATTGAAAGTCCGATACCACTTCCGCCATATTCTCTTGTCCGGGCCTTATCTACTTTGTAGAATTTATTCCAGAGATTTGGGATATCCTCTTCTGGAATCGGAGTACCTGTATTAAATACGGTTACTTTCACACAGTCCTCTTCCTGAAGAACCTTAATTTCTACTTTTCGTTCTCCGTCCAGATGGTTCAGTGCATTGCTTGTATAATTGGTCACAACCTCTTCAATCTTAAACTCATCCGCCCATACATATACAGGTTCTGTTTCTTCAAAAATCACAGTTGCTTCTTTCTGTTCGATCATAATATGCATAGAACCAAGTACACCCCTGATCAGAGATACAATGTCAAATCTTTCCATCACCGGGGCATCTTTACCGGACTCCAGCTGATTCAGCGTCAGCAGGTTTTTGACCAGCTTGTTCATCTTTGAAGCCTCATCCATAATAACTTCACAGTAAAATTCCCTGCTTTCCGGATCATCGGAAATATTTTCATTCAGCCCCTCTGCATATCCCTGGATCAATGCAATAGGAGTTTTCAGCTCATGAGAAACATTATCAAGAAATTCCTTACGCATCTCATCAATTTTAATCTTATCTTCTATGTCTTTCTGAAGCTTGTTATTAGCCGATTTCAACTCTGAGATCGTGCTCTCAAGTTTTCTGGACATTTTGTTAAAGTTATCGCCAAGTACATCAATCTCATTACCTGCCCTGCTTTGATATCTGGCATCAAAATCCAGATCAGACATCTTCTCTGATAATTTGGTCAGTTCACTGATCGGGCGGGTAATACGATTTGTCATCACAAGAATCACAATACCGCTGACCACAATTATGATTATTCCTACAATGAAGTAAAAACTGTTGGAAATAGATGCACTTTCCTTAATACTTTCCAGAGGAGAACGGATCAGGAAATAGTAACCATTATCAAACTGTCCCCAGCATTCCACATATTCCATGCCTGCAAAGCGATCATGCACCTGCCACATGGTACAGGTATCTGTCTTTTTGAGCACACGACTGTGCTGCATATCCTGATCCAGATTATTAATATACCCAAACAGCTTACTGCGGAGCATTTTTGCCATATTATTCTCTCCCCAGTAATAATAACCGCTGTTTTCCTCATTTACTATGATCCAGGTAAGGTTATTTCTGGAACTGCTCCTCTCAATCTCATCCGAAATCTCATCTGTTGCCCCTTTTTTGTCCTCTTCTATATCTGTATCATACTGCAGGATGTCATCCAGATTCATCTGAGACAACACTTCTTTTGCCTCCTCCAGCACTTCTACTTTTTTGGATACATAATATTTTTTCAAGAAAAAGACCATTGATCAGAGTAATGGTAAAGATCGAAAGCAGTAACAGACATATAAACACTACTGAAATCTGATGTTGCAGAGTATGAAATTTTTTATCTGTTTTTCCGGTTCCTGTCATTCGTCTACCTCAAACTTGTATCCCATACCCCATACAGTCTTTATATATTCACCTTTATCTCCCATTTTACTTCTGAGCTTCTTAACATGGGTATCAATCGTACGGGCATCTCCAAAGTAGTCATAATTCCATACAGAATTCAGGATCTTTTCTCTGGAAAGTGCGATTCCCTGATTCTCCAGAAAATATGTCAGAAGTTCAAATTCCTTAAAGCTCAGTTCCATAGGCTTACCATCCACAGTAGCCAGATGTGCTGCTTTATCTATAACAATGCCGCCTGCTGAAATCACATCTTCCGGATTATTCTGACCTGTACGTCTCAGAATTGCCTCCACTCTTGCAACAAGGATTTTCGGACTGAATGGTTTAGAGATGTATTCATCTACCCCCAGATCAAATCCAAGAAGCTCATCTCTCTCATCACTTCTTGCAGTCAGCATAATGATCGGAACTTTTGAGTTCTTGCGAATCTCACGGCAAACTTCCCATCCATCCATCTTCGGCATCATGACATCCAGAATGATCAGTGCGATGTCCTTCTCCTCATAAAAGATATCCATGGCTTCTTCACCATTACCGGCTTCCAGTACCTGGAAATTCTTCTTTGTCAGGAAATCCTTTACCAGCTTTCTCATGCGGCTCTCATCATCCACCACCAGGATTTTTAATGTATCCATTTGATCCCCTCCGTTTTTCTTCATTATTTTCCGAAACAGTTTTTACTTTTTATTTATACTGTTTTCCGAGATTGTTAAAATCCACGACTGTTCAGCGCCTTTACAGCCACAGCGCAAAATCCGGGAAAATCGCCCTCAGCAACAGATTTTATCTTTCATATGGTTACTATAGCAGAGATTTATGTAAGATTTGTGAACATATGACAGAAAAATTATAAGTATTGCTGTTCACAACACCAAATAGCCTCAAATATAAAAATCTTCTTGACAAATTCTGTTTTTATTTCTATACTGTTAATCAGTCGATATATCTTATATAATGAATGATATATCAATATTAAAAAGTGCTTTCGTCTCATCACCAGTGCTGTTTTATGAAAAAAACAGCGTTGCAGACTCATTTTCAGGGCTTGTACTGGTTTCGACGGGGGCTTTGAAGTTGGGGAAGCCATCCGCAGACTCCCAGACTGCGTACCAACCGGGAAACTAAATATAAACGCAGACGAACAGTACGCGTTAGCAGCCTAATTGCTGCTCGTCAGCCCTGATGCACTCACACTTCAGGAATCTGACGTCGACCATGTGAGAAACCTTGCCGGGTAAGCTTTGCCCCGGTAGATGTATCATGAAGCTACTAAGGTTGTAAGCCTGTCGGTGGGCGTACATCCAAGGGAATGTTAAAACAGCGACTGTGATGGGAGATGCCTCAATGAATAGGCTTTCGGACGCGGGTTAATTCCCGCCAGGTCCATAAAAACATCCACAGGGTAATTCCCTGTGGATGTTTTTATTCACCAAACTGTTGTGCACATTCTTTCAACATTCGCGAATTGGCAGATGGTACGGACATCTGGTTTCACATTTGCCGCATTCTATACAGGCGGAAGCCTTCACCGCAAGAGAACTGTAACGGTTTCTTGCCCAGTCTCCCAGCCCGTAACGGTTAAGATAGCCTGCGAACAGGAACACACCCGAAATATCGATTCCCACACTGCATGGAGCACAGTAATTACATCTGCGGCAGAAATTTGTGCCAAGCTGATTCCGTACTGTCTGAACTTCCTCCAGTTCTTTCTCGCTTAACGGGGAATCATCAAGACAGGCCTTTATATTCTCCTCGATTTCCTTCTCTTCCGCCATTCCCGGGATCACAATAGTAACGTTCTTATTCGAACAGACATAACGCAATGCCAGCGTTCCATTTTCAATTGCACCACCGGCCAGAGGTTTCATATCAATAAAGCCGATGTTTTTCTCCTCATTTTGAGATCAGCTCTTCCCCCCTGACTCTCTACAATATTATATGGAAACATAATAGTTTCCACCCAGTCAAGCTCCAGAGCCCGGGCAAAAACCTCCACAGAATGAGCGGTCAGACCAATATGTCCGATTTTTCCTGCTGCTCTTGCCTCCTGCAGTGCTTCAAGGGCACCACCGGCCGCCTGCACCTGATCAAGCTGTTCCATACTCGGATTATGCACCTGGTATAATTCAATATGATCTGTACGAAGATTATGAAGACTCTTCTCAATATCTTCAGCCATGGCTTCCTTTGTACGTGCCATGGACTTTGTGGCAATTATAAATCTGTCCTGATACCTTCCAGTGCATATCCCAGATATTCTTCACTGACCGTATATCCTCTGGCTGTATCAATATAATTTACTCCCCGGTCTGCCAGCTTATGCAGCAGTGTCTTTGTTCCTTCCGCATCAATTTTCTGGATCGGTATCCCGCCAAGGCCCATTCTGGAAACCCTGAGACCGGTTTTTCCAAGTGTTACATATTCCATATTTTTTTCTCCTATTTTCAATCAGAGATAAAAAAACTGCCACCGGATCTTACCGATGGCAGTTTTTATCTCTTTACATCTGTCGATCAGACAAAACAAACAACTGGTTTCATCCTGATTATACTCGAGAAAGATATTCTCCTGTTCTTGTATCGATTTTCAGTTTGTCGCCCTGGTTAACGAACAGCGGAACCTGAACCTGTGCACCTGTTTCTACAGTAGCTGGTTTTGTAGCACCCTGTGCTGTATTTCCGGCAAATCCCGGCTCTGTCTCAGTAACTTCAAGTTCTACGAACAGAGGAGGCTCAATAGCAAATACATTTCCGTTGTGGGAACAGATCTTAACCATCTCGTTCTCTTTAACGAATTTAAGAGAATCTCCAACCTGATCTTTTGTAAGACCAACCTGATCGTATGTCTCTACGTTCATGAAGTAGTACAGATCACCATCATCATACAGATACTGCATATCTACACGCTCAATACGTGCAGCCGGGAATTTCTCTGTTGGACGGAAAGACTTCTCAAGAACTGATCCTGTAATAATGTTTTTGTATTTTGTTCTTACGAAAGCAGCACCCTTTCCTGGTTTTACGTGCTGGAATTCAACGATCTGACATACGTTTCCGTCAATTTCAAGTGTGATACCGTTTTTGAAATCACCTGCTGAAATCATAGTTATATTTCCTCCTTAATAGTACAGTTCAGCAATGCTGTGTCTTTTGACAACAACAGCCGTTCAAAGTGTGTGTCCCTCTCATGCTTTTCTCAGTTTTGCGACACACTCTTATTTAATTTTATAATATTCTGCTGTTTTTTTCAACTATTTTTTACACATTGTTTTTAATTTTTCTTCAAGCTGACCAATCAGATCCTCAAATGGCTTGTCTCCTGTGATCATCTCAACATCTGCAAACTTTGTATAAACCGGATCGCGCTGTTTAAGAAGTTTTCTGATCTTATCTTCTTTGTCTTCTCCCTCGATCAGAGGATTGCTGCTGGAATTTTCCAGTCTCTTCTTCAACGTTGCATAAGATCCCTTCAAATATACTATAGTTCCCAGTTTTTTAATATATTTTGCATTCTGTTCCTGCATCGGAAGACCGGACCCCAGAGAAATGATCTTCTGTTCCGGATCATCGATCAGTGCCTTGATCACAGTTGTCTCAAGAGCTCTGTAAAATGGTTCTCCGAATCTGTCAAAGATTTCTTTCATTGTAAGGTTCATCTTCTTTGATACTACGCGGTCAACGTCTACAAAAGGAAGATTGAAATCTTTTGCCAGCCGTTTTCCTACTCTTGTCTTACCTGAACCCATAAATCCTATGATAACAATATGGTTCATGAATTCCCCTCCTCTTTGCGGTAAAAATATAGTACAATTCTTTCAAGATATCGTTTCAGTACGATCTGAATCTCTTCTTTCGGATTGAGTGGTTTCACCAGAATATTCCGGATTCCTGTGCGTTTCGCACCATATATATCAGTAAAGAGCTGATCTCCTATAAAAACTGTATTACTTCTGTCTGTCCCAAGAAGTTCCATTGCCCTGATATAATTTTTATTGAAGGCTTGTGTGCATTCTCGATAAACTGCGCTCCTATCGCATCATTAAAAGAAGAAACTCTCTCGTACTGGTTGTTTGACAGAAAACAGCATTTAAATCCAAGTTCCTTCAGATGTGCAAACAGCGCACACTGCTCTCTCATCTGCCGGTGCACCATGAGGTACCAGAGTATTATCTATATCAAACAGAAGTCCTCTGTATCCCTGCGCATACAGATCATCGAAGTTTATCACATAGGTCGAATCCAGATATTCATCCGGAAAAAAGCAATTAAACATCCGTAGTCATTTCCTTTATTTATATTTTTTCTGAAAACAAGATCAGCGATAAGTGTCTGACAGTACGCTGTCCCCGAAATACTGAATCATTATGATCAGCGTTCATTAAGAGGAACATATACTGCCGGTTCCAGAACATTCTTATATGCCGGACGGATGATCTTATCTGCATTAATGAGCTCTTCCATACGGTGCGCACTCCATCCTACGATACGTGCAACTGCAAACATCGGTGTATATAATTCCAGTGGCAGATCCAGCATACTGTACACAAAACCGCTGTAAAAGTCTACATTGGCGCTTACACCTTTATAAATACGACGCTCTTCTGCAATTACTTCAGGTGCCAGACGTTCCACCATAGAATACAGGGCATAATCTTTCATTCTGCCTTTTTCCCTTGCCAGAGTTTCCACATATGCCTTGAAAACTTCAGCTCGCGGATCAGACACTGAATAAATCGCATGTCCCATTCCATAGATCAGTCCCTTCCGGTCAAATGCCTCTTTATGAAGAAGTCTCTTCAGATATGTCCGGACCTCGTCTTCATCCTTCCAGTCCTTAACTTCCTTCTTCATATCATCAAACATCCTGACAACTTTAATGTTGGCACCGCCATGCTTTGGTCCCTTTAATGAGCCAAGTGCTGCGGCAATCGCAGAATATGTATCAGTTCCTGATGAGGAAACCACATGAGTTGTGAATGTAGAGTTATTACCTCCGCCATGTTCCATATGAAGGATAAGCGCGAATATCCAGGATCTTTGCCTCCAGATGTGAATACTTCTTATCCGGGCGAAGCATTCTCAGAATGTTCTCTGCTGTGGTAAGTTCTTTCTTCGGATTATGGATATAGAGACTCTTATCTTTAATATAATGGTTATAAGCCTGATATCCATAAACAGATAAAAGCGGAAATACACTGATCAGATTCAGACACTGTCTGAGCACATTCGGCAATGATGTATCGTCAGGTTGGTATCATAAGAATATAAAGTAAGCACACTTCTGGAAAGCCCGTTCATGATATCCTTGCTCGGAGCCTTCATTATAACATCACGCACAAAAATTTGTAGGAAGTGACCGCTGATTTGCCAGAAGCTGTGTAAAATCTGCAAGCTGTTTCTTATCCGGAAGACTGCCAAATAATAAAAGATAGGTAACTTCTTCAAATCCATATCTGTCATCTTCGATAAATCCCCTGGTAAGATCTTTGATATCATATCCTCTGTAGGAAAGACTTCCAGCACATGGAACTTCTTTGCCATCAACAATCTTTGTGGCTTTCACATTAGAAACCTGAGTCAGGCCTGCAAGAACCCCTTTTCCATTAATATCACGAAGACCTCTCTTCACATCATATTTTGCATACAGAGAAAGATCCAGACTTGTATGTTCCTTGCAAACCTCCGTCAGATTTTCAATTTCAGGTGTTACTTTGGTTTTAAATCCCGCCATGTAATAAATCTCCTTTCTTCACAATTCTCTCGATAATGATTCCCTCCTCGTTTCTGTCATCGCAACAATTTGTAGATGCACATCTCTGTAAATATTATAGCATTTTTTTCTCTTTCGGTCTACATCTTATATATTCTGTTTCTGAACATAAAAAATCAGATTACGCTTACTGTTCACGCACTACTGTCCTGCGAGGCATTTTTTAACCGAATCAAGTAAGTCCCTTGCTTCAATTGCGAATATCGCTTGACTTTCCATTTGCAGTTTCTTACGGATACATGACAATATAAGAACCGAAACGTACAGTGCGAATTTACGCAGTTTTTATAAATATACTGTATTTTTTAGAAATTGCTATAAATTGTATGGATGATTTTTAACATTTTCTCATACTTGGCGCCATTTCGCAAGTACAAATTTTGTTCAAAAAATTTTCATAAAAAAAATTTTCATTTGGCTCTTTCCATTTGTAACACTTTAGTGTATAATAACGTCGATTTAAAAAATAATTATACGATGGACGAGGAGGAAATCATAATGTCTTATACTGAAGAAGTATACGAAAGAGTCGTAGCACAGAATCCAAATGAGCCTGAATTCCATCAGGCAGTAAAGGAAGTTTTAGACTCCCTTAAAGTCGTAATCGACAAAAATGAAGAGAAATACCGCAAGCTTTCCATTCTGGAACGTCTTGTTGAGCCTGAAAGAATCATCTCTTTCCGAGTTCCGTGGGTAGACGATAAAGGTGTTGTACAGGTAAACAAAGGTTATCGTGTACAGTTCAACAGTGCGATCGGACCATACAAAGGTGGTTTAAGATTCCATCCGTCAGTAAACCAGGGAATCCTTAAATTTTTAGGTTTCGAACAGATTTTCAAGAACTCCCTTACAGGTCTTCCGATCGGTGGCGGTAAAGGTGGTTCAAACTTTGATCCTAAAGGAAAATCTGACAGAGAAGTTATGGCATTCTGCCAGAGCTTTATGACAGAACTTTCCAAATATATCGGTGCTGACATGGACGTTCCTGCAGGTGATATCGGTGTAGGCGGACGTGAGATTGGTTATCTGTACGGACAGTACAAGAGAAACCGCGGATTATACGAGGGTGTTCTCACAGGTAAAGGTCTTTCCTACGGTGGATCTTTGATTCGTACACAGGCTACAGGATATGTCTTGTATATATGCTGAACGAAATGGTTAAAGCTAAAAACGACACAATCTCCGGTAAAACTCTCATCGTAACAGGTTCCGGTAATGTTGCCATCTACGCAGTAGAAAAAGCTGCCGAACTTGGCGGTAAAGTTGTTGCTATGTGCGACTCCAACGGATATATCTATGATCCGGAAGGAATCAAACTTGACATCGTTAAAGATATCAAAGAAGTAAAACGTGGACGTATCAAAGAATACGCAGATCGCGTAGAAGGCGCTACTTATACAGAAGGAAAAGGTATCTGGAACATCAAATGTGATATCTATCTTCCATGCGCAACTCAGAATGAACTTGACCTTGATGCTGTTAAGATCCTTATTGCAAACGGATGCAAATATGTTGCAGAAGGTGCAAATATGCCTACTACCCGCGAGGCAACTGATTACCTTATGGCAAACGGTGTAACATTTATGCCTGGTAAAGCAGCTAATGCCGGTGGTGTTGCTACTTCCGCACTTGAAATGTGCCAGAACTCTGCAAGACTTTCCTGGACAGCAGAAGAAGTTGATACAAAACTTCATCAGATCATGGTTGATATCTTCCATAAAGTTGATGATGCTTCCAAGCGTTATGATATGGAAGGCAACTATGTTGCAGGCGCTAATATCGCAGGCTTCGAGAAAGTTGTAGATGCTATGATCGCTCAGGGTATTGTCTAAAAAATAAAAGTAATTTAAAATTCCAGATCCTGCACATGGCTATAAACAGTCTGTGTGCAGGATCTTTTTGTTATCATGCATATGTTTTCGGAAAGGTTTTACTATGGAGATCAGTTTACTTTTGATGCAGCAGATCACAGAGTTGTTTTTAATGATATTTATGGGCTATGTGATCGTAAAGGCAAGGCTTTGAAGGGAGAGGACAGCAAGGTTATTTCAAAGATCGTGCTGTATCTGATCATTCCCTGCGTTATCATCAATGCGTTCCAGGTGGATTATACCAGTGAGAAGGTACAGGGCCTTTTACTGGCCTTCGCAGCCTCTGTAATGCTTCAGGTGCTATTACTTATCATTGTATGGGGCGCAGGTCGTTTAATGGGCTTAAATGAGGTTGAAAAGGCATCTGTGTATTATTCCAATGCAGGAAATCTGATCATGCCCATCGTGACCTTTGTCCTGGGGCAGGAATGGGTACTGTATGGCTGCGTGTTTATGAGTGTGCAGATCGTGTTTGTGTGGAGTCATGGAAAATGGGTCTTAAGCAGGCAGAGTAAGATCGACTGGAAAAAGATATTGTTAAATATTAATATGGTCGCTGTATTTGCAGGCGTGTTCCTGTTTTTCACAAAGATCCGCCTGCCCCAGATCTTAAACCAGACTTTTGGCTCTGTGGGAAGCATGATCGGACCGGCCAGTATGATGGTAACGGGAATGCTGATCGCAGAGATGAGCCTGAAAGATATTTTTACAAATGGAAGAGTTTATTTTATTACATTTTTAAGGCTGATCGCAGTACCGGCGGTGGCGTTGCTCCTTTTAAAGGTCAGTGGTCTTGTAAATGGAAGTCCTGACGGAAAGAAATTGCTGCTGATCGTATTTCTGGCAGTGATCACACCCTCTGCTTCAACGATCACCCAGATGTGCCAGGTATATGGAAACGACTCCCAATATGCCAGCGCTATCAATGTTATGACTACATTGTTTTCTATTGTGACGATGCCGCTTATGGTGCTTTTGTCCAGATGATTACTTTAACAAAACGAAAAGACCAGGTACTGGGGATACTTGGTCTTTTCTGTATACATATGTGTATAAAGGGGGATAAAATGTTTGTGTGAAAGGGGGAGGGCCCTTTCGGTTTTCTCTTGTTTACGTTGCCTATTATATATCCGATACATTGTAAAAACCATTGTAATGTGCGTAAAGAATATTGCAAATCGAACAAACTTTGATACAATGGATACTAGGGGCAAAAGGCTGGAAATCCGGTGCAAGCCTGTTTGCAGGAGGATTTTTGAACCTGGGACCGGTATCATGCAATAAAAAGAGGGAGATCATGTATCAGGAAGACAGTTTTAAAACAAGTCAGGTGGTGTATGCCCATACCCGCAGTGATGAGGCGGATATGGAGTATAAGATGCACTGCCACAACAGTTATGAGATCTATTACATGGTAAAAGGGAATGTGGAGTACTTTCTGGAGGGGACTTCTTATGTACCAAAGCCTGGAAGCCTCCTGATCATTCCGCCAAACTGCTTTCATGGGCTGCGGGTGCTGGACGGAAGCGAGTACCACAGGATCCGGCTGCACTTTTGTGCGGAACTTCTGACGGAAAAGGAAAAACAGCTGCTTTTGGGAATTCTTGGAAAAAGCTGGTGGTATATGGAAGAACAGTTCCGGGCAGAATGGTATTTTAATTCCTTGGAAGAATGTGGATCTTATAGCAGGGAACTGCAGGATATTGCAATTCGCGCACGGATCGTATCGTTTTTGACCTATCTATCTGCAATGTATGAAAAGGGGGTAGGTCGCGGACCGGGGGAAGGAAGATGTAGCCCAGGAGATCCTGCGTTACATTAATGAGCACCTGACGGAGCATCTCACATTAGAAGGACTGGCAGAAAAATTTTATATGAGTAAAAATCATCTGACTGCTATTCTTTAAGCGTGCGGCAGGCACTACGGTAGCCAGATACATTTTATATAAAAGGATGACGATTGCAAGAAAAGAACTGGCCGGGGGAACACCGGCTGCAGAGGCAGCACTTAAAGCCGGATTTGGAGATTATTCCAGCTTCTTCCGGGCGTACCGGAAGATGTTTGGCTGTGCGCTTCAGACCAACAGGCAATGGAACTGCCGGATATGGATAAGAGCGGGGACTTTTAGAAAAATTCTAAGATAAATTCTTTATACAATCTTTATACGAAGCGTTGTATTTTAATAGAAACTTTGAGGGGATTATGTCATAATGAAATGACATTGCTGGTAAAAGGGCTGTTACAGGAGGGAAAATGGAATTATTTCAAAAAAAGAAGAGCTTATCTTCTTTTCAGATCATTATATTTGGCTTTTTGGCAGTTATATTAGTGGGAACACTGCTTTTAATGCTGCCTTTTGCATCCAGGGAGCCGGGAAGCGCGCCATTTCTGGATGCGTTATTTACAGCTACATCGGCTACCTGTGTGACAGGGCTGATCGTCCATGATACAGCTACGTACTGGAGCTGTTTTGGACAGGTGGTGATCCTGCTGCTGATCCAGATCGGAGGAATGGGCGTTGTGACCATTACCATTGCAGTAGCCATGGTTTCAGGGAAGAAGATCGGTCTGATGCAGAGAAGCCTGATGCAGGAGTCGATCTCAGCACCACAGGTAGGCGGCATTGTCCGTTTTACAGGCTTTTCCTGAAAGGTATCGCGCTGATCGAACTGCTAGGAGCTATTTTGCTGGCACCTGTGTTTATAAAGGACTTTGGAGTGGGAAAAGGGATCTGGTATGGTGTTTTCATTCCATTTCTGCTTTCTGCAACGCAGGCTTTGATCTGATGGGAGTCAGACAGCAGTACTCGTCACTGACTTATTATGCTGGAAACGGGCTTGTAAATGCAGTTATTGTATTGCTCATACTGATCGGCGGTCTGGGATTTCTCACCTGGGAAGATATAAAGACAAATAAGCTGCAGTTTAAAAAATACAGGATGCAGAGCAAGGTAATACTGGTAACAGATCTGATACTGGTGATCGTACCTACGGTTATTTTCTATTTTGGGGAGTTTCACGGATCCCAGTGGGGAAATGGACTGGAACGGTTCTGGTTATCCCTGTTTCAGGCGGTAACACCAAGAACTGCCGGGTTTAATACAGCAGATTTCGGCAGATGAGCGAAGGCGGACTGTTTTTAATGGTCATGTTAATGCTGATCGGCGGTGCGCCGGGATCTACCGCAGGCGGTATGAAAATGACTACCATTGCAGTTTTACTGCTTTCAACGGCGGCTGTATTTCGCAGAAAAGAAGACGCCCAGTGTTTTGGCAGACGTATTCCAACGGAAACCGTGCGGTATGCGGCAGTAGTTATGCTGATGTATATGGTGCTTTGTACAGTGGGCGGACTGTTTTTATGCTATGCAGAAGGACTGCCTGTGCTCACAAGTTTGTTTGAGGCCGGTTCTGCTATTGCAACCGTAGGTTTGACACTGGGTGTGACACCGACCCTGGGAGCGGCTGCAAGACTGGTATTGATTGTTTTAATGTACTGTGGACGCGTAGGCGGCCTGACGCTGGTATTTGCAGCACTGTCCGGTATGCGGCCGAGTATGACAAAATTCCCCCAGGAGAAGATCACAGTGGATAATATGGGAATATTAATATACCGCCGCGTATGCGGCGGGTATCGGATATGTGCAATGGAAAAATAAGGAGGAAAATCATATTGAAATCAATATTATTAATAGGACTTGGACGATTTGGAAGACATATTGCGGAGAAATTAAACGAATTAAATCATCAGGTATTAGCGGTAGACAAACAGGAGGACCGTGTAGAGGCAGTGCTTCCTTTTGTCACCAGCGGACAGATCGGGGACAGCACCAATATTGAATTTTTACAGTCTTTGGGAATTGGAAATTTTGATGTGTGCATCGTGCGATCGGTGGGGATTCCAAAGCTACTTTGGAACAACGGCCTATTAAAGG
>ENA-OQIM01000216-OQIM01000216.1-human-gut-metagenome-genome-assembly--contig:-NODE-216-length-20889-cov-1.911088_pt1 | contig 20889 bp, 29 predicted proteins | sample MGYA00242579_ERZ504744 | MGnify/ENA primary metagenome ERZ504744 (study PRJEB26092, sample SAMD00036441) | human gut metagenome | host: Homo sapiens | study: EMG produced TPA metagenomics assembly of...
CGAACTTGGAAAATCAAGGAATTGATATTCTTAAAAATTTTAGTTTCCAATTAATTAACAGGGATTCTTTAGCGCATTTACAGGTTTTCATATAATTTATTTGAAATAGCACAATAGGTTAATTTATTGACTTGCTTGTAGGCAAGTACAATTCTAACCATCCATTTTTTTCGAATTTATGTACTCTGTTGCTACTTTCTTTTAACGTAGTCATCCAAAACTCCTAACTTCTGTTGACTTCCTGATCACTTACTCATCTCCCAGTCATTTTCCTCTCCGATTTCTGTAGACCTTTAAATAACTTACTTCCTGTCAAGTCATTCAGACCTCTAAATTTTGTGGGTCTTTAGGCGATTTACTTTCCGTAAGGTCATTCTGCCTCCCGATTTCCATGAACCTTCAACTCGCTTGCTTCCTGCCTAATCATCCAGCCAGCTTTCCCTCGCACACAATCACTTACTTTGCGCGGTCAGGTGGAGGACACACCAGGAAAGCGACCACACCATTGCCTCTGAACAGTACCTTAAAGCCTTTATAATTAAACAAATTCACAATTTTGTATAAAAGAAGGTACTGCAGAATCATCATATTTGATAACTTTACAGTACCTTCTTTTTTCTCATAAGTATGTGTTCATTTGGAAGAACCAAATCTATTCAGAACTGAATAAAAAATACCTGATATGACGCGAGTCACTACTGCCACTCCCCAAAACACCGCAGTATATAACATCAAAAGAATTCCATTTGCCGGATTTGGATCTGCTTCCAATATTTCTCCCATCGGTATGACCAAACCTGCATAACCTGCCAGGATATAGCAGATAAGATAAATAAAGCAGGCACAAAAACTGATCATCCAGGAAGTTATCCAGTTTTTTCTGTTTATAGCAGAAGCGCACAATATGCTGACTCCCATCAAGAATATTCCGGCCAGCAGAAAAAACTTCACTACATAAATTGACTTTACATAGAAAAGAACACCAATCATCCACAGATATATTTTCGCTCTCAAAAGCCCGTCCAAAACAGAAATATAATTATTTTCTTTCATATTCTTAAAAATAATCCGATATGTACGGTGTCTGCTGCTCGATCGCGTCTTCGAGCATGTCGATGGTCCACTCGGCGGCTTTGATCCTGCCGATCCTTGCGAGGTATTCGGGGCGTTTGTAGCCCATCAGCATGGTAGTCATGGTTTGAATGCTGATCTCGTCCTGGCAGGGTTCCATAGTGCGGACTGCCTGCCTTTGCCTTCTCTGGAGATGGTCAGGCAGAAATTTCCCTGGTTGCACTCCATGACCGGGTCGATCAGTTTGAATTTCCATTCACGGTCGAGGACGCTTGGCTTGAACGGATACTTCTCGATGAAGGACACAAAATCCACGATTCTTCCCATATAGTATGGCGAGATCACTTCCTTGATGCTTGCATCTTCCAGAAGAAATGCCAGAGGTTCATCCGTGTAAGTATCGCCCTCCACCTGATTAATCATGGAAAAATGTGCCGCCACGAAGTTCCATAATCCGGTTCTTGCCTCTTCATTATTAAAGATCATGTCTTTAATATGAAAAACTTCCTTCGCGATCCAGTAGATCACATATCCGTCCGGTTCATTGTTCTCATTATAATAAACGGCCGCCATGATATCGTCGGAGTCCCACAGCCAATATTCATTCCACGCCAGATCATCACGGAGGATTGCTCCATGTGTCCGCATGGCATAACGGTTATAGGCTTCCTTCAGTTCTTCGCCCTCGGTATCGACACGGCGTACATCACCCGGGACCTGATGGTTCTTCGGAAGCTGATAGTCTTTGATCTCGTAGGAGATTTTGTCTGAGATGATCTCCCATCTTGCGGCGGTAATATGGAATGGAATATGGATACAGATAACAGATGTCCTGTCCTCGCTCCTTCATGTTCTTGAGTGCCTGCTCAAGAAGTTTGTGCATCAGTCCCATGTTGGAGTATTCCGGATAAGTTCCTACTCCGGTCAGACCGCCCATGGCGTAAGTCCTGCCAAAGATACGTGTCTGCATAGGATAAACTGCCACCTGTGAAACAAGATTATCGTCATCAAACCATCCGATCACATCTGCCTTTTCCATGGTTGGAAATTTGGCGCGGATGATCTCACGTTCCTGCCATCCGATGGAACTCAGCTCCTGTTCCGTAACCTGGAACACATAGCGGAGAAGGGCATTGTACTGTTCCATATATTCGCTGCCTACGGGTTTCATTTTCAGGTTTTTCTTGTTATTCATGATTCCTTTCCCTTTTTCACCAATAAGTCCCATCCCTCATAAGAGAGATGGGACTACGTTTACTTAATGTTTACGAAGTGCACTAACCTCGATCAAACTTAAAACTCAGGCTCGATCAAACCGTAAGTATTGCCTTTACGTTTGTAAACCACATTCACCTGATCTGTCTCTGCATTGTAGAATACAAAGAAGTTGTGTCCCAGAAGTTCCATCTGTACACATGCATCCTCCGGATACATTGGCTTGATGCCGAATTTCTTGGTACGGATGATCTTAACCTCATCCTCTTCCTCGTAATCCTTGTCAATGTATTCCTTCTGGAAGTTTGCTGCAGCCTGCTGTTTGTCTACGATTTTATTTTTGTATTTACGAAGCTGACGCTCGATAACTTCTTCTACCAGGTCAATGGATACGTACATATCGTTGCTTACCTGTTCGGATCTGATAATATTTCCTTTTACCGGGATTGTAACCTCAATTTTCTGTCTTTCTTTCTCAACACTTAAAGTTACGATAACTTCTGTGTCAGGAGTAAAATAACGCTCCAGTTTGCCGAGCTTGTCCTCAACGGCTGTTCTGAGTCCTTGGGATACTGTGATGTTCTTTCCACTAATAATAAATTTCATAGTCCCATCCCCTTTGCTGTTTATTTTGGATGATATATATTCAACCTTCTGGTTGTCTATGTGACCATTATAACACATTCATTCGAATTTAACACAACTTTACAAAATTTTTATAAAAAATCTGATAAATTTTTTCGGTATTTTCTATTCCACACCTGTGATACACATTTGAAGACTGCGTTTTTCTTCATGTTCCTCACTCCGTGGTTCCACAAGCTGTGCCAAAGCCTTGCCTGCCTCTACACAATACAGACCAATTCCGCTGTTCTGTGGTGCATCGCTGGTGATCTCAAGCTGATAAGTTCTTCCACTTTCCACATCTACAGAATGTTTCAGGAAAGAATACAGCGCAGTGTTTTCTTTGAGACCGTAAGTATCCCCTTCACTCTCATAGACCACTTCCCCGGACTCTTTGTCACGGAGCACGACTTGAGGCTGTAAAGGTCAAGGTCTGTCTCTGTATATACACGGATCTTGATGTCAGAGATTTTATTTCCGGAAACGGTGAACTCCTGAATGATCGGATGATCCCGCTCCAGCATCACGACGTTTTCCATCTCCATATTCTGGCGGCTGTTGTCAAAGAAGACTGTTTTGCCCTGCAGAACGCCCATCGCACAGACAGACATCGGAAGCACAAACGCCGCTACGCCAAAGAGAAACGCCGCGCGGATCTGCCATACCAGACCTCTGGAAATGATACTGCCTTTCTTCTTATGATAACGCGGATGTCCAAAGACAACATAAAGCAAAAGCACGATCCACATCGCTGTACAGAGAAGTTCCTGGTCATGAAATCTGTAAACATCCCACATACGCACGGCAAAGTTCCTGTCCTTAAGAATATATTTCAGGATTCCGCCATTCAGAACTCTCTCATCTACCATACTCTGGCTGCAGAAAATATACATCGCCAGCATAAAAATATTTGTGATCATCAGAAGCAGATTTCCATTCTCATTCATAAAGATATTCAGTACGAGGAACGGAGCCATCAAAAGCACCCACTGCGGATTCCATGTCGAAAATCCAAACACAGAAAAGCTCACTGCCACACAGAAAAAGACTGCCCAGGAAGCCAGAGTTTCTTCTTCCTCCACTTTTTTCTGATAAGCCCAGACCAGTACAAAGGCGGCAACTGCTGCCATCAGATTGATCCCACTGAAAAATCCCACTGTAAACGGCTTTTTGACATATTCAAGGGCACTGAAGCCAAAACACATTTCTGCGGAATGCTTCTGATCCGATGTTCGGCAGGATCTCCACCATAAGCGGAATCGCCATGATGACCGCATAACGGATCAGATTTCGGATCTTTTTCTCCTTAATAAAGTAATGTAAGGAAATACAATGCTGCATGATATTTGAAAGTACAAGCCATTCCAAATGCCAGCGCAAACTGCCACATCCTGTTCTTCAGGAAAAAGTACAGCCCCAGCACCATAAAAAATACAGTAAAAATATCATACTGGCTGAAGATAAACTGGCTGAACACCCCCATCGGAAATACCAGAAATGCAAATTTACAGAGGAGAGATTTTTTCTCCCCGAATCCCATTTCTTTACCGATATGATAAATAAGCTGTGCGGTGATAAAATAGACGATCACCGGCAGAAGTTTGTACCACATCAGATTGACAAAACTATTTGTCAGAATCGCCTCCGGCGCATGCCCTGTCAGATAAAGCGGCAGGTTCCAGATTGCATAGGCGATAAACGTACTCGGCAGATAATTTGCCCAGTAGCCGCCGGACTGCTCATAACTTGCCTGATAAAAATCAGAAAAATGTTTATACATCAGGAAAGATCTGTTTCCTGTAAGCTTCACATCTGAATGCACACAGGTAAAAAAGAGCACTGTCAGGATCAGGATAGACACGATCCAGTCCACTTTGCACAGTTCATTGCCGTTCCAGAGCTTCATTTCTTTCCACTCTGCTCTTTTGCGGTTCAGAAAACTCTTGTTTTTTTGCTGCTTTTTCTTTCATACCTTTTTGCGCTCCTCTACCTCATCCTCTTCATCTTCGTCAAAATTCAAGCGTTCTTCTTCCACGACAAGCGGTCGGTCAAGCACACGGCTGTTGATACTCAGTACATACTCACCAAGGAATCCAATAAAGAACAGCTGCAGTGCTCCAAGAAAGAACATACCGATGACCATAGGAGCAACACCGGCAGAAAAACGATCCCAGTACATCAGTTTCAACACCAGATAGACAAGTGCTGCAACCAGCTTAAACCGCCGATGATAAATCCTGCAAATGTCGCCAGTCGCATAACAACTTTGGAATAAGAAGTAATTCCGATCATCGCATAATCGTACAGACTGTAAAAATTATTTTTACTCTTTCCGGCACGGCGTTTCGGCTGTGTATACTCGATCGCCTTGTAATCAAAGCCAAGCTCCGCAATGATCCCACGTAAATATGGCAGTGGATCATGAAGGTCACGAACCACATCTACAAACTTTTATCGTAAAGTCCGAAACCGGTAAACTGCTCGATATGATCGATATCCGTGATCTTGTTGATCACCTTGTAATAGCAGGAACGGATCCAGTACATGCCCTTGCGCTCCTTGCTGGCACTTTTGACACCGATGACGATCTTTGTTCCCTGTTCCCATTCACGCACAAATTTCGGGATCATATCTACCGGATCCTGGAAATCTGCACACATACGCACAACACAGTCTCCATACGCCTGTTTCATTCCATAGACCGGAGAACGTGCCTGTCCGAAATTCTTGGCGTTGAAGATTGCTTTGATCTTTTTATTATTGGCACACAGTCCACGAAGCAGTGCCTGGGTGTTATCCTTGGAATGGTTGTCGATAAACAGGATCTCATAATCGTATTCCCTGAGATCGCGTTCCATGACTTCCGACACCGCTTTTGCAAGAGGCACTACATTCGCCTCTTCATTGTAGGTGGGAATTACCACCGAAATTTTTTTCTTCATTCTTATCTATACTCCTGTTTCCTGGCTTCTGATCCAGGCGATTGTTTCTCTGATTCCCTCTTCAAATGTATATTCCGGCACAAACCCGGTGTCACGCTGCAGAGATTCCGTATCCGCACAGAGATTCATAACCGCACCCTGTGGATATGGTCTTGCACCGATTCCTGTTTCCTCTGCCCCGGTGAGTTCTGCCATTTTGAGGATATATTCTTTGAGTGGATGAGCTTCGCCGCTTCCGATACAATATACAGCACCGTCTCTGCCTTTCTCACCGATCAGATAATAAGCTCGTCCCGCATCTTTGCTGTAAAGATAGTCCCAGCGCTGCATTGCCGGAGTGAACTCTGTCGGTTCGCCTCGAAGCATCTTGCGGAGCCCGGAAGCGATCATCGTTGTTTCTTTCTCATAAATTCCGTAAACACTGAAAATCCTCGGCCAGATACATTCCATGCCAAGCTCCCGGCAGAGCATCCCCGCCAGATGACCGGATGCCAACTTGCTCGCTCCATAAGGTGTCGAAGGATTTGTCGGACTGTCCGGTGAAATCTTGTCAATGTTCATTGGTCCATATTCCGCCTGAGAACCAGCCCAATAAAACGTTTACAGCCAAGTGCATTTGCCACTCTCACCGCATCCAATGTATAGCTGATATTTCTGCTCTGCAGTTCTGTACTTCTGTTTCGATTCTCACCCGTATTTCCCCAGGCAATATGGTAAAAGGTATCGCAGCCCGCCGGGATCAGCTCTGGAAGGTGATCCAGAGTTTCCAAACTACAGTCTATCAGATGTATCAGACTGCTGTCCGGCAGACGGCTCTGCTTCCCGGAAGAAGACCTTATGACTGCATAGACCTCTACGTTCTGTTTTACACATTCTTCGATCAGAGCCGTACCGATCATGCTGGTGGCTCCTGTCACAATGATTTTTTTCATAATTTTCTCCATATACCGCCGGATATCCTTACTGTCTCATCTTTTCCGGAAGAGGAATGAACATGTTGGATTCCAGCTCTTCCCTGTCAAGGAACGGATACATATCTTCAAGCGGCGCGGACACCATACTTCCATCCGGAAGTTTCTTCGCAGAAGTCTTTGGTTCCGTCTTCTGATATTTCGTCACAAAAACCTCGCAGACAAAAGCTCCCTCTGCATCCAATGCCTCACTGATCGCTGCTTCAAGATCTTCGGATGCATGAACTGCTCTATACGGAAATCCATAAGCAGGCATGATCCTGGAAAGATCCGGAAAACTCAAGTCTCCGCTCTCCTCACCCACACCGACCAGCGGCGGCTTGAAATAGCTCTGCTGTGTCTGACGGATGGAATGATAACCCTGGTTGTTGATCACAAACAGTTTCACCGGCAAACGGTTCTGAAGGATCGTCTGCATCTCCTGAATATTCATCTGCAGACTGCCCTCACCTGTCACACAGACAACAGCTTTGCCTGGCTGTGCGACTGCAATTCCTGTTGCCGCCGGAAGGCAGAATCCCATCGAAGCTGTGTTTGGATTTGTGATAAAGCGCTGTCCTTTTTTGACCTGGAACGCCTGACTTCCTGCCACTCGGGAAGTTCCCACGCTGACCATGAGAGTTTCGTTTTCCTTCATGGCTTTGGAGAGCTCTCCGTAAAAGCATAGATATTTGTGCATCCTTCTTCCAGTGTTTCATAATGCTTCTCAGTCACAACCGGATACTTTTTTTTCCAGAGGAGACACTGTTTTCTCCAGTCTTCTCCCTTAAACAACGGGTATTCTTTATCCGCACCGCGCTTCTTCGCCTCAGCGAGAAGTCCACGGATCAGTTCACCTGCATCTCCGACAACCGGAAGGCTGACATGAAGGTTCGGTTTCTTTAATTCATTTTCATCAATATCATTGAGGATCGTATAGCTTTCTCTCGCCCAGTCCTGATACTGGAAACCAGTCTGTGCAAATCCCTGACGGTTTCCAATGGAAAGCAGCACATCACTGTTCTGCAGGGCAAAATTTCCCGGGCGCGTTCCTGTTCCGCCGCTTCTTCCCACGAAGTACGGATGATCGGATTCCAGCGCATCCACACTGCTCATTCCGGTCACGACCGGCACACCAAGTACATCGACCAGTTCATGGAACTCCTCGATCGCGCCTGCAAGACGTACACCATTTCCCGGTGATAATACCGGGCGGTGGCTTTCCTCTATTTTATCAAGGATCTTCTCTATTGTTTCCTGCAGGATCTCCTGTGGTCTCTGTTCCGGATTTTCTGCAGGATCATAAGCTCGGAGACTCTCTGTCTCTATGATCGCGCCCTGCACATCCAGTGGAAGATCCAGCCAGACTGGTCCTGGTCTTCCTGTTGCTGCCATGTAGAGTGCTTTTTCCAGATGATAACGGATGTCTTCCGGATGAATGACCATATGTGCATATTTGGTGATAGAAGCGACTACAGGAACAATATTACACTCCTGAACGCCCATGCTGCGAAGCGGAAGTCCGCTCGCCGGAACTGTCGTGGCATATCTCGCCTGCCCGGAAAAAACAAGCATCGGAATAGAGTCCATCCAGGCACCCAAGACACCTGTGATCGCATTTGTCGCGCCAGGTCCTGTCGTCACGCAGACAGCTGCCATACGGTTATCCATCCTCGCATACGCTTCTGCTGCCATCGCACACGCCTGCTCATGATGCTGATAAGTGCAGTGCAACTTCGGATGATGTCCAAAAGAATCGTTCATATGCATCGCACCGCCGCCAGTCACGGTAAACACATCCCGGATGCCCCACTGTGCAATACGATCAGCTATATAATCAGATACTTTCTGCTTCATTCTGCCTACTTCCTTCCATCCCATTTGTTTTCACATACCATAAATTTACCGGATGCCTGGATCGGGATCTCATCGACATAAGTAACTTTGATCTCTGCATCTTCCCCGAGATAATGGCGGTATGCTGCCAGAACTTCATCGATATCAAGTTTTTCCTGATCCGCATTCACAAGAAGCTCATAATCCTTCTCGCCCCACTGGATGCATTTTGCCTGGTAAACAATACCCTCAAATTTCAGAAGTGTATTCATAAATACATGGATAGAAAGCGGTTCGCCCTTGGTGTTGTACATCAGAGAACCTCTTCTGCCGTAGATCTCTACATATTTACCATGCACCCTGCCCTTAGGATCCTTATACATTCTCATGATTCCCGTATCACCGGTATCATAGCGGACCATCGGGAAAGTCTTGTTATAATAGTCTGTGACAACGATTCTTCCAAGTTCTCCTTCTTCTGCCGGTTCATCAGAATCCAGTTTCAGGATCTCCGGATAAAAATTGTAAAGATCAATGGTATATTCCGGATCCTCATCCAGCTGGATCGCAATAAAACCATTCTCATTATTTCCATAAGAACGCACCGGAGAAAATCCAAACAGCTCTTTTGTCAGGTCATAAGTTTCCTGTGGAAGCGCCTCTCCCATAGAGAAAACCAGCTCCACATCCCATTTACTGATGTCTCTGTGCGTTTTTCTGAGATACTGTGTCAGTGCTGTCAGTGCACTGGAATATGTGACCAGTACCTGGATCTTCTTTTTCTCGATATCCTGGCAGATTTTTTCCAGAGAATCGTCTCCCATGTTGGAGATATCCACCATGATCAGATTATTTTTGAAAGATTTCCACTTACTGATCGTATTTTTTCCCTTTATCCACGCACGGAACTCGCCGCGCTTCATTCCCATACGGAAACCGTTCAGTTCCATACAGGAGATAAAGTTCATATTTACACGGCTCATCTTGTCGCCATCGCAGAGTACCGTAAACGGTGTTCCTGTAGAACCACTTGTACTCAGGCGGTACAGCTTTCCCTGTTCCTCGCTGTTGTCCACAAGGACCTGGTCATAATTTTCTATAAAATCACCTTTGGTCATTACCGGAAAATCCTTAAGTTCTGTCCATTCCGGATGATCTTTATAATAAGGAGAGTGTTCTTTGACATAATCCAGAAGAACATGGATCCTGCGATCCATATATTCCTCTGTCACACCCTCAACGATCTCTCGTTTGTTTACTTCTTTTAATTTTTTGAGCCTGCCGCCTTTTGCAGCGTCGAGAAGATCAAATACCACTCTTCTCAGAACTTCACCTGTCTGCATTGCTGCCTCCTTTATCTTTTCCTGCCTTTACCAGTCCCAGAATGATGACTGCTGCCACTCTGAGGCTGTTCGCCCCAAGGGACGCCCAGGCAAAACCAATCATACCATATGCTCTTGCTGCCAGCACAGAAGTCACCAGCAGAACCGCAAAATGTGCAAGCTGGATCCACAGCTGCCATTTTTCATCTGTAAATGTAAGTACCAGAATAAACAGAAATGCGGAAAATAGCCCAAGGATCTGCGCGAGATTTACCACTGTGACAAGCCCTTTGACAGAATCATAGAGGTTTCTGTAGAAAAGCCATACAAACAGCGGCGTTCCCACCTGACATGCGAGAAAGAACACAAGGCTCACACCGCCGCCCGCAAGAACTGCCTTTCCAAACTGTGAACGTGTCAGCAGTTCTTTGCGTTTCGTCAGATAGGAGATCACGATCGTATTGATCGGTGCGATCAGAAGCACCAACGTCTTTCCGATCAGAGACACAACATAATACCAGGTGACCTGCTCATTTCCAAGCACCTGTTTGATCACAAGGCGGTCCATATTCATGGTCGTATTTGTGATCAGATAAGACATTGTAAGGAAAAAACCTCTTCCCAGTGCTGTCGAAAAATACTGGCTTCTCTGAAAGAATTGATGAAAAACACTTCCCGTCAGTCCTACAAACAGAAGAGCCGCGCCCTCTCCGATCAGATAGATCCATACCCACTGACCAGTCACGTAATAAACGCCAAAACCCGCAAGATATCCGAGCCCGATCAGCAGATAATAAATAAAATATCTCTTATAATTCAGGTTAAGACGATATTCCACATCTCCATAATACCGGAATACAGTAAACATAAACAGCAGAAAAGCACCGATTGCCATAGGAATGCTTTCCAGACTGTTCCTCGACATCCAGAGTGCCACGCCGCTGCCGATCGCGCCGAACACAAGAAGGATCCAGTCATAATCGCCGTTCGTTACCGCATAATTCCTGCGTACTACAAGGCGGCTGGTGTTCAGTGCCTGACCGACAGACGGACACACGATCGCGATAAGACCTGTGATATAAAGAAGTCCGCCGAGCTGTTCCGCGCCCATCACTCTGTTCAAGAGCGGTGTGATCACGATCTGCAGCACCGCATTCATAAAGATCAGTCCACCCATGGTGTACAGGGTGTTTACTGCAATACTTTTTTTTTCTGTTCCTTTTTTTCCAATCTTATTCCGCCCCTCTGTCAGCCACAGATTCCCTTGTGATCCTGATATTTCTCACAACGGTTTTCTATGTATTTACGCTTTCCGGAGGCGAGCACCGGAATCTCATCTACGATCTCTACTTTGATCCTTGCTTCATCGCCAAGGTATGGGCGGATCCTGCCAAGGATCTCTTCCTGATCCATCTTTGCCGGATCTCCGTTCAACCAGATCGTATAATCCTTCACATCTTCCTGGATGAAACGATACTGCTTCACGCCTTCGATATCCCAGAGATTGTTTGTGATGATGTAAGGTGTCACGGCATTGCCTTTGCAGTCGTAGATCAGATCACTTCTGCGTCCGTAAAGCTCGGACAGATAAAGCTTGAAGCGACCATTCTTTTCCTTGCGGACTGCCACCGCAGTATCTCCATTGTCATAACGGAGGATCGGAAATGCATAATTAAAAAGATCCGTGATCACGATACGTCCCAGCTCTCCCGGTTCCGCAGGCTCATCAGAATCCATCTTGAGGATCTCGTAATAATAGGTTTCTGTATCAATACGGTATCCCTCATCTTTCTCATTCTGAAGTCCCATGATTCCGTTTTCTTCGTTGGAATACCAGGCTCTTACCGGGCAGCCGAACTGTTTTTCCAGAGTTCTGCGGACCGTTCCGGCATTGTCTCAGAGATCGGGATGATCGCCCGGACGCTGCAATTGCTGCAGTCTTTGCCGAATTTACGGATATAGTCGCTCAGTTCTCCCAGCGCAGAAGAATAACCGACCAGGCATTTTACTTTTTTCTTCTCGATCGTATGGAACATCTCTGCCAGTGCCTGTTCATCCATGCGGGAACTGTCCATCATGATCATATTTTCCTGGATAAGCTGAATTTACTCTTTTTGACATTATTTACCCAGACGCGGATAAAAGCTTCCTTCATTCCGATGTAGTAGCCAGCCGCGGCTCCCAGGAAAATGCCGCCTGCTGTGTTATGGCGGATCTTGTCTCTGTTCTGGATCATGCGGAGCGGAGTTCCCGTGGAACCACTGGTGCACATCACACGGTTATCCGGTGCATCCTTGTATGTGGAAGATATGAAACGGTCATACTGCTGACGGAACGTATCTTTGTTTACCACCGGAAGGTCCTTCAGTGAAATATCTTCCGGATAATCTTTGTAAAAATCTGTTGTTTTTACTGCATGGGCGATCAGATCCTGAATCCTTTTTTCTGTTTCTTCAACAGAACTGCCTTCCTTCCAGCGTAACGGATCTGGTCATAATATTCCCGGATCTTGCCACCCTTTGTCTTATCCAGCATCCAGAAGCCCATCCAGCGAAGTCTTTCATCTAAATCATATTTATTCTCCTCAGTTCAGAGCTTCTTTGATCGCATCTGCCATTGCAGAAAGCATCTCATCTGTCATTCCCGGATAAACACCGATCCAGAAGTATCTTTCATGATGCGGTCTGTATTTTCAAGGCTTCCGGCAATACGATATCCCTTACCAGTAGCACGCATCTGGTCAAAGCACGGATGTTTTGTCAGGTTTCCGGCAAACAGCATACGCGTCTGAACACCTTTGGATTCAATCTCCTGAACCAGTTTATTTCTGTCCACGCCTTCCCTGCAGGTGATGAGGAAACCAAACCAGCTCGGTCTGGAGTTTTCACACGCTGTCGGAAGAATCAGTTTATCCTCGGTTCCTTTGAGTGCTTCTTTCAGGTAGTTGAAGTTATGGATTCTTCGTTCTACGAAAGACGGGAATTTCTTAAGCTGCGCGCAGCCTACAGCAGCCTGCATATCGGTCGCCTTAAGGTTGTATCCGAAATGAGAATATACATATTTGTGATCATATCCTACCGGAAGTTCTCCATACTGACGGTCAAAACGATGTCCACACAGATTGTCCTGTCCCGGTGCACAGATGCAGTCTCTTCCCCAGTCTCTTAAGGATCTTGCGATCTTATTCAAAAGAGAATTATTGGTATAGACAGCACCGCCTTCGCCCATCGTCATATGATGCGGCGGATAGAAACTGGAAGTTCCGATATCACCGATCGTTCCGGTCAGTTTCTCCTCTCCGTTGATAGTATAAACAGAGCCCAGTGCGTCACAGTTGTCCTCGATCAGCCAGAGGTTGTGACGGTCGCAGAAGTCTTTGACTGCCTTAAGGTCAAATGGATTTCCAAGAGTATGAGCCAGCATGACCGCCTTGGTCTTTGAAGAATATGCACCCTCCAGAAGCTGCGGATCGATGTTGTACTGCGGGATCGCCACATCAACAAAAACAGGAACAGCTCCGTACTGGATGATCGGTGCTACTGTTGTCGGGAATCCTGCTGCGACGGTGATGACTTCGTCTCCCGGAAGGATCTGACGTTCCTTAAGGAGCGGGGAAGTCAGTGTCATAAATGCGAGCAGGTTCGCAGAAGAACCGGAATTTACAAGGGAACAGTATCTTACTCCCAGGTATTTCGCAAATTCGTGTTCAAATTCACTGGTGTAACGTCCGGCTGTCAGCCAGAATTCCAGAGAACTGTCCACAAGATTTACCATTTCTTCTGAATCATAAACACGGGACGCATATGGAATACGGTCGCCCTTTTCGTATGGTTTTTTGTTATTATGGTATTTTTCGCAGTATTCTTTTGTCAGCTTGAGGATCTCTTCTCTCGCCTGCTGTTCTGTCATTTCTTCAAACATAATTTTCTCCCTTATCATCGTTTTGTAAAGTATCTGAATTCCTCATTATAAAAGGAAAATCTGTTGTTTAATTTATAAGTATCGCAGAACCACTGGTATGTCTCCGGATCATTTCTCTGCCAGATTCCCAGTGAAGATTTGTTTGTAAAACTGCCGGTGCATCCTCTGTTTCAAGCTGTTCTTTCAGTTCTTTCAGAGAATCCGGCGAACTGCCATGTCGCTGAAGTCCATGGTAAAACACTGTGTGCTCCAGTGGAGCATGCTGTAGACTTCTGCCACATTCAGACCGAATGCATGCGTATTTGCAGGCACAACGGCTGCCACCTGCTGTGCAAAATCTTCAAACTCTGCCGTGTTGTGGAAGTTTTCTTTGATCTGACTGTTCTGTGAAAACTGCAGTACATTTCCCGTTCCCATTGCCAGTACAGAGGCCGCACAGATAAGTCCGATCCCTCCCCGCATAGCTTCATAAAAAGTACTGCGGGCGATATTTTCCCAGCCATTTTTTCTTACAAAATCCATTCCGTACTGGGCAAGATAAGCCGCCAGAAGAACGGCTGAAAGGCTGATACAGTCCAGGTTATGGTAGGATGGACGGTTCATATAATAAACAAGGCATCCCAGTGCACCGACACTGAGAAGAAAGACCAGATCTGTCTCCCAGCGGCGTTTTTTCTTTGTCTCCAAACCAGCCTGCGATTCCCATTGCAACGCCAGTCAGAAACAGTGTGATCACTGCCATATATGCACTTGGATACGTTGGCAGATCGAGATGAAGTGTATCTGTCATGTATCCGTCAGAAAGCAGCGGAATCAAAAAGTCTCTCACCGAATTCATCGGACTGTGTTTGGAAAGATTATAAAGATTTACGATCCCATAAGCGCCCGCAAAAGCAAAGATCATGCCTGCACATTGCGCTCCGACAGAAAAAAACAGTTCCCGGATCTTCCATTTTTTTCTGGAAAGCAGTCTTGAAATATAAAGTCCTGCCCATGATACTGTGAGAAGAAGCCCTGTCTCTGTATTCCACAAGATTGCGAGCATACAGAGCAGATATCCACCTGCCGCAGTCCAGAGATTACTCCATTTTTTCTTAAGGATCACTGTTCCATAAAGAAGGAACAGCATAGGAAAGATCACTCTGTGCGGCCACACCTGCCAGTAGTATCCACCGCGCATTCCAAGCACCGGAAATGTCAACGCAAGTGCCGCAAGGATACGCAGAACTCTGCTTCTGACAAGCATCTGCAGCACCAGAAATGCACAGATATAAGCCAGTGTTCCGATGCCTGCGATCATCAGTACAAATGCACGGAAATCACCATGGACCAGTTTCATCGGAATCTTGAAAAACAGCCCGTAATGGCCATAAATACTTGTCACATTGTGTGTATACGGCATTCCCTGATATACATTATAAACAGAGTTAAAATATGCATGTGCATGATAATTATCACCCTGTTCGCCTCTTCCGTAAATGTTCGGCGTATACATGCAGTAAAAGATCAGAACCACAAGTGCCGCATAGGTAAGCCAGACGATCCATTCGCCTTTTTTCTCCTTAAGAGAAAGGTTCTCGTACATCCAGAAAAACACTGCAAGTTCTGCCAGAAACAGAAGGATCATCACTGCAAGCGGCTGTGTGTGCCAACCATATTTCATAGAAACTGTTCCTACCTGTTCAGTCTCTCTTGACACGCATACGGTCCAGAATGGAAGCTGTGATGCCAGAAGGATCACCAGCGAAGCTTTCTTAAATGCAGTACTTTCCAACAAACCCGGACCATCTGTCCAACATCCGGTCAGTGCCATTACACCAAGGAACAAGATGCAGAACAAAACCAGCGTCATTCCATAGATAAGAATGTTGTTATTTCCAAGTGCACTGATCCGGTCAGAAAGCCCCGGAATCAGAAAACACCCCAGAAAAAAGCATGCTGTCAGAAGCCACGCTGCCAGTCCGCAGACAATTTCCCGATTCTTTTTCATATATTTATTTTTCCTTTTCTATACATTCTGTTTCAGGTATGTTACTGTTCACTCTGTTCACAGTAACTTGGTCAAAATGCATTCCAAATCACCTTCGGTGATGGCATTTTGCCCCGTATGTCTCGGGATTTTGCCATATTCATGGCAAAACACCTCGCGGGATATTATCTGTGAACAGTGGCACAAGATATTCCCTGATCTGACGATCTGTAAATGCAGCCATATCCGCTCCGTCAAGCCATGCCTGATACCATTCTACGGTATGGGCGATCGCTTCTTTTACCTGCCAGTGCGGTTCCATCCGAAGGTACTGCGGATTTTGGAGCAGTCAAGTTTCAGGAAGTTCGCCTCGTGAGGACCTCCCTGATAGAGATTCTCCCAGGCAGCCTCGTCACCCCAGGATGCGCAGAAAAGATCTGCCAGTTCGCCTGTTGTGATACAGTCGTCATCGCCAGGTCCTACATTGTAAGCTCCTGCTTTTGATGCATCTTCGTACTGGCTTCCGGCGAGCATCAGGTATGCGCCCAGCGGCTCCAGTACATGCTGGTATGGGCGGTGGAATGTGGATTCCGGACGCAATCTTCTGTCCCTTTGAAACTGCTCTTACGCAGTCCGGAACAATACGATCTGCCGCAAAATCACCACCACCGATCACATTGCCGGCACGTGCTGTGGACACTGCGATCCCGAGCTCATTGAGAAAAGATTTCTCATAGCTGTGCGTTACCAGTTCGGAGCAGGATTTGCTGTTAGAATACGGATCATAACCGTCCAGTTCATCTGTTTCGCGGTAGCCCCACTCCCACTCATTATTTCGGTATACCTTATCTGTCGTCACGTTCAGGAAAGATTTTACGCTCCTGCACTGTCTCACTGCTTCCAGAATGTTGACCGTTCCCATGACATTTGTCTCATACGTATAAACAGGATTTTGTAGGATTCTCTCACGATCGGCTGTGCCGCCAGATGCAGTACGATCTCCGGCTGTGCCTCTGCAAAAACCTGATGCAGTTTCTCCAAGTCGCGGATATCTCCTGTGACAGAACGCATCCTGGATTCTATATCCAGAAGATGAAACAGATCCGGTTCTGTCGGTGATTCCAGCGCATAGCCTGTAACCTCTGCTCCCAGGTTCAGAAGCCAACGGCAGAGCCAGGAGCCCTTGAAACCAGTGTGTCCGGTTACAAGAACTTTCTTTCCTTTATAAAAGTTAAAATCAAATGTATTACTCATCTATTTCTCCTTTTGCTCAAGCATAATGCCTGCAATTCAGGCATAGATAAAGTTACTGTTCACTCCATTCACAGTAACTTGGTCAAAATGCATTCCACATCACCTTCGGTGATAGCATTTTGCCCCGTATGTCTCGGGATTTTGCCATATTCATGGCAAAAACACCTCGCGGAATATTACCTGCGAACAGTAATTAAACAATTTTATTATACTCGCATTCATTTGTAAAGTCACTTGTTTTTGCCGGATTTCCGATATATCCCTTTAGAGAATAAATAATTCCTGTTCACAGTAACGATAAATATTAAAAAGGTCCCCGGAACATTCCTGTTCAGAAGACCTTTGTGGAATTTATGGTAATCTTATTTACAGAATAAATTTACGGATGATCTCGCAACTCCGTCGTGATTGTTGTCGTGCTCCGTCACATAATCGCCGTATTCCTGAATTCCCGGAAATGCGTTGCACATTACTGCGCCAACATGGGCTGCCTGAAGCATTTCGATATCGTTCTGTGCATCTCCTGCAGACACGGAATTCTCGATCGGGATTCCAGATGATCGCACATCCAGCGAACTGCTTCCCCCTTGGAGACAGCCTTTGGCACGATCTCAAGATAAGTTGCATTTGAGAAAAAGCTTCTCACGGTATCGGAATATTTAGAAAGAACTTCTTTCTGGAATGCTTCACTTTTGCTTCTGTCATTGTCAATTGCCAGAAGTTTATATGGATCCTGAATGATTGCATCCCTTGCGTTTTTTACGATTTTATATGGTAAGTTCTGTACTTTCGCGTATTGCTGAAGCAGTTCATTGTTCTCTACCGTCAGAATCGCTTCATCTGAATATGCCTGCATATACAGATTTCTTTCTACTGCTTTCTCAAAAATCTCAACTGCTGTATCCTGTGAAAAAGTTACACCATGAATTGTTTCTCTGTGGTAAGGATCGTAAATCTGTCCGCCGTTAAAAGCGATTACATAACAGCCCTCTCCTGTCAGTCCGACGTGTTCTGCAATCTGCAGTCCGCTGGCAAGAGCACGTCCTGTTGTCACAACGATCTTGTGTCCTTTTGCCAGTGCCTCGTCCACTGCTGCCCTGTTTCCCGGGGTGATCTCCTTCTTGTCATTCAACAAAGTTCCATCCAGGTCTGTGAATAAAATCCTGGTATCAACTGCCATCTTTTCTCTTCCTCCATCTGTATATATTTGCCCTTTATATCCAAATATATAATATCTTCCTTCGTCTTCGCAAGAGTTACTTTTTATCTGGTTCCAGATATTTTCTGATTTCTTCTTCCTCCAGATGTTCCCCGATCACGATGATAACTTTCTGTCCAGCTTCGATCGGACGCAGGGTGATCTCGTGATGTGTGGCATTCAATTCTGTCCACGATCCATCTGTTTCCTGTGTAAATCCCTTGATACGAAAAACAGAGCCACAGGCAGGATCTTCCATAATTTTCTGCGCTGCTTCGCGCAGATCTTCTTTTGAGATTTCCAGATCCATGAAATACTTAGACTGAAAAACATCGTCATCATCCAGGTTCATTTTCTCGTAATCTTCAGCAATGTATCCGCTGTTCATGATGCGCTCAAAATCTTCATTTTCAAACTGTTCCCAGTCTTTTTTTATGATCTCATCTTCCTTCAGTCTTCGCTTGCAGTGTACCGTTTCCAGTGCGCGGTTCAGGTGATCGATCGTGTTCTGGATCGTTTCTCCAGAAGCCTCCTGTGTCTTGCTGAGGACAATACAGCCTGCATCTGCGACCTCGGAAGCCAGGATATAATCTGCCTCCTCTGATCATTTTTTTATCCAGTCCCACATCAACAACAGCGATCACATTTCCGATCTGATACCAGCGATCCAACGGTTCTTCGTGCAGTGCATCAAAAAACTCATCCATATCAAAAATCCCTGACGGCTCGATCAGAACGCGGTCATATCCGCACATTCCCATCGCGATCAGCTTGGTCTTGAAACGTCTTCTGTGGCAGTCTTTGTCGCATCCTCCGGCTACCATTTCAAGCTCACACTGTTCGCTTTCCAGTTCCCGAAGCAGCATCATATCTACATTTACCGCGCCGAAATCATTCTCCAGAATTCCGATATTGTAACCCTGATCCATCAGATAACGGGCATATTTTTTTATGAAAGTTGTCTTTCCTGATCCGAGAAATCCTGTGATCAGATCTACTTTAACCATGTAATTTCCTCCTGTATGTTCTGTGCAAATATATGATGTCCTTTTTCTGAAAAATGTACTCCATCGTATACGACTGGGATGTCCCATTTACCAGCGTCCGTAAAGCCGATTCCCAGGCGTTCTGCGACTTTTTTGTATTCTTCGCCAAGTTGTCTTGATTCCTGATACAGCCGTTCTTCATCTACCCAGGCACCGTATTCCATCCGGCTGGTGCAATCAAATAGAGTGTGATCTTTCCACTGGAAACCGCCGGTTCTGCCATGAGTTTTTTCAGAAAAGTCTCCATTCTCTGTGCCGTATCTTTCGCTGTAACTGCTGTTCCTGCAGAAGATCGTTCGTTCCAAGCATGATCCACATCCATACGGGAGCATCCTTATCCTGCCAGTCCTTTAACTGTTCGCAGGCAAAACGGATCTGGCTTCCTGTGTGCGGAATACACCTTCCACAGATGCCGTGATTCTCGATCTTCCACTTCGTTTCGCTCTCCAGGATACCTGTCCAGCGGTTTTGTTCTGGATACTGGTCCCCCATCAATGTACACGGATCATAGCCGTATGTATTGGAATCTCCATAACAGATGATCGTTCCTGCCATCGTTTTTCCTCCGTTTCTATCCACAGTTTCTGTTCATTTAACTCCTGCCATAAGCCATGCGAGCAGTCCATATTCTACAACAAGGATCAGAGGTACTCCTACAGAAAATTTCTTCTTTCTTGTCTTATGATGAAAGGTTTTCATTCCTGCCCACGCACCAAAACTTCCACCCAGAAGCGCAACCCCGATCAGAGTACTTTCCGGGATTCTCCATGCCCCACGTTTGGCTTTTTCCTTGTCAATTCCATACATCATGAATGCCACTATATTTATCGTTATCAGATACCAGCTGAAATATTTCATTAAATCCATATGTTTCGTTTCCTCCCTGTACTATTTTATATGAACTGTCCTCCCAGTTCTTTCAGTCTCTGCTTCCGCTCCTGATAATCCGGCATTTCCTGCTCCACAATCGCCCAGAACTTCGAAGAATGGTTCATCTCTTTTCGGTGTGCCAATTCATGAACCACCACATAATCCAGAATCTCCGGCGGCATCAGGACCAGTCTCCAGTTAAAGTTCAGATTTCCGGCCGAACTGCAGCTTCCCCACCGGGTTTTCTGCTCTCGGATCGTGATTCTGCCATAGTTTACTCCCATCCGTGCCGCAAAATATGCCGTTCTTTCCGGGAATATTTTAAGGGCTTTCTGAACACCGTCTCTTCGTTCTTCATCTGTGATCACATGACGAGTCTCCCGGTAATCTTCAAGCTTTTTCTGCTGCTTCAAGATCCAGTCTTCGTGATCTTTTACAAATCTGACAACCCTGTATTTCGCCAGTCGCTGCGGCGCACGCACGATCACTCTGCCATCTGGTTTTACCTGCAAAGATATGGTTTTACGGTCTGAACGGATCAGTTCATATGTTATCGTATCTATCGTTTTACCCATCCGTAATACAAAAAGTTCCACAGTTATCAATCATTTTCACCGTAATGATTACCATGAAACTTATTTTGCGTAAAGAACAGCGGCGCGGATTGCGAA
>ENA-OQIM01000218-OQIM01000218.1-human-gut-metagenome-genome-assembly--contig:-NODE-218-length-20841-cov-2.288597_pt1 | contig 20841 bp, 26 predicted proteins | sample MGYA00242579_ERZ504744 | MGnify/ENA primary metagenome ERZ504744 (study PRJEB26092, sample SAMD00036441) | human gut metagenome | host: Homo sapiens | study: EMG produced TPA metagenomics assembly of...
ATCCGGTATATCGCGTATCGCTCATTGTGATTTGGCGTTGTGACTCACGATTTTGATTTGGTGGCCTCACGATTTGAAAAAAGGCGGCGAAAAACGGAATCGTGAGGTCAACAAATCAAATAGTGGGGCCGCTGAACACGAATCGCGCATGTTGACGGTACGAAAGTGTGTTTCGATGGCGCGGAAGATAGAGTGGAAACCGCAGTAAGGCAATGCGAGAGCGGTTGGGGCAATGTAGGACTAGGCGAATACGGCAAATACAAGGGAGTGTGAATCGTGGCGGAAAATCTTGCGCAATCGGTTGATGGGAATCTGAATCGGCAATCGCGGGCGCTGCTCGAAGCGTTGCATGCGGCGGCCGGAAAATTCTCCATGTTCGGTCATCAAAACGAAACCAGCAATGTGATTACCCCCGATACGGATTCCGACGTGCATGCCGTGACCGGCGCATATCCGGCGGTCTGGGGCAATGATTCGGGCGCTGCCGGCACGGGCGCATATGGCACTCCGCTGCCGGAATCGCCGTATGCGCGCGATTTCAACGCTTTCGCGCGCAACAGCTTCATACGCATGGCCGATTCGCTGCCACGTATGTACACGAGGTAAGTACGTGTGCGCGGTGTAAGCATGCGTTTGCGGGCGGATTCTTCCAGTCGGTGGAGGAATCTGCCCGCTTTTAGTCTTGTAGGAGGGCGGATTCTTCCAGTCACTGGAAGAATTCAGGACGTTTTTAAGCCTGTTGGCGTCCGAATTGTTCCAATGTCTGGATGTTTTGGGACGTTACTGGGGCTGTAAGCGGGGTGATTGTTCCAGTGGGTGGGGGAATCACCCGCTGAGGGTCTGTTTTGTGTCCGGATTGTTCCAGCGATTGGGGGTTTAGGACGCGGGGAGGGCTGTTTTCCTTTGCGTTGGATAGCTGAAGGCATGGAACGCATGAATGAGACGTTGGACTTGAAACTGAATGAGTTGAGTGCGAATACGGCAGAAGTAACGGGAACTGCGGGAATGGTGAATACGGCGGAGATGGCAGAATCGCCGACAGCGGCGGAACAGTCTGGCACAGAACAGTCTGGCACGGGACTTGACGCCCTCGTGTGCGGAACCGACGTTCCGCAAGGCACGGTGGTGATGGCTGCCACGCCGATCGGCAACACGGCCGACGCCTCCGCACGCCCTCATTGCGCTCCTGGAACGCGCCGACATCGTGGCCGCCGAAGACACCCGCCGTCTCTACGCGCTCGCCAACCGTCTCGGCGTGCACGTGAACGGCCGCGTGGTGGCCTACCACGATCACAACGAGCGAGACAAGTCCGACGGTCTGCTCGATCAGGTGGAAACCGGCGCTACCGTGCTGGTCGTGTCCGACGCGGGCATGCCGACCATCAACGATCCGGGCCTCGCGATCGTGCGTCGCGCCATCGAACGTGGTCTGCCCGTCACCTGCGCTCCCGGCCCGTCCGCAGTGCTGGACGCGCTGTGCCTTTCAGGACTGCCCACCGACCGCTTCTGCTATGAAGGATTCCTGCCGCGCAAGCATTCCGAACGCGTGCAATACCTGCGTACCTGCGTTCTGAACGCCGCACCATCGTGTTTTACGAAACCCTGCATCGCATCGACGATTCCATGGCCGACCTGCTTGACGTGTTCGGTCCGAACCGCAAGATGGCGCTTTGCCGTGAACTTACCAAGGATTTTGAGCAGATCCGTCGCGGAACCATCGCGCAGATTCGCCAGAGCGTGATCGACGAGCCGCCGCGCGGCGAAATGGTGTTGGTCGTTGCCGGCGCTTCCGAAGAGGAGGCCGACGCTGCTGCCCCCGCATCGTTGAGCGTCGAAGACTTGGCGGTGCTGTCGATCGACCGTGCGCAGGAAGACAATCTGCGCATCAAAGACGCGATTTCGCAGGTCGTTGCCGAGCATCCCCTTGCGGACGGCTCGCTGGCTAATCGCAAGCAGGTCTACAATGCGGTTCTTGCGATGAAGCAGTAAGTCCACATTATTTACCGTCCGGCGATTGCCTATCGTGCGATTGCCCGTCGCGCAAGTGTTAGCTGCATGCTTGCGATCCGCACGATTCCAACGATTCCAGCAGTATTTGCAGGGCGCGGGCCACGTCCGGCCCGCCGACTTGCGCAAGATAGTCCAACATCGCCGGTGTTGCGGAAGGATTGGCGACCAGCCATTTGCGCAGTTGCGGCGCGTATTCCGCGATATGCATAGCACGTCCTGCGGTGTGTCCGGACTGCACGCCACCAGCGGCGTCAATGGAATTGGGGGAGACGGCGGATCCACCAGCGGTTTCGGCCGCGGTTTGGCTGGTATGGCGGCGGTTCGCGGCGCGTCCGCTGTGTACGGTGTGCGAGATTCCGCGCATCCCGATGCGTCGCGCGATGCGTCCGTGGCCTGCGTTTTTCTTGGATTCCGAGCAGTCTGCGGAATCCGTTTGCTCTGTCGGCACCTATCCTGTCGGCGTGCGTCGCGCGCCGCGCCTTATGCCTGCTATGCGCTGCGCTCATATTCGTCGCTTCTTCCGTCGATCGCAAGAATGTAGTTGCGCGCCTGTGGCGCGTTGCGAATATGCTTCGTCTCCTGCATGATTTGCATGCAATCGTTGGAGCGGAAATGAAATTCCTGCATGAGCATGCAGATGATTTCGGAAACCAACGATTCGCTTTCGGGGGTGCAGTTCAATGCGAGATCGCATGCGGTGCGAACAGGCGTGGTCACGATGATCGGACCGACTTTGATGGTGTGTTCGTTTGGTGCGAGACGGTTGAAAACGTTGATTTTACGGCCGTAACGTAGCGCTCGATAGTGGGCTTTCGCGATAATGTCGATGGATTCGGGGAAGGTGCCGCCTAGCCAAACCCATGCGGCGGTGCGTGAACATGCCACGGACCGGCTCGGCAGCAATGTCGCGATGATGCAGGACCGCCCGTACAACGTGTCCGAATCGTGGCATGAATAGGCGTTCGCGCTGTCGAGCTTGCACAGCGCGCCGGATGAGCCAGCAGGTTCAGGCACATCGGCCCGGAAGGTCATCGTTGCCCAGAAGGGGTGGTGGAGTGTCCATGACGGTACCGTAGCGGATTCGAATTCCGTTGCGCCACCAGCCCCCGAAAATCTGTGGATATGTGGAAAATGATTGTTACGTAATGCAACAATGTGGATAGATCGGCAGATATGCAAATTATGATGCAAACTATTTCAAACGATTGAAATCGATGATCGCACGTCCATCCTCCAATAAAAATCCAACTACCGAAATACATGGAAAATGCGGGATATGGCGCTTTGTATAATCGGGCACCATGAGTCATATTTTGGTGAATGTTGCTTGGCCGTATGCTAACGGCCCCCGTCATATCGGTCACGTCGCCGGATTCGGCGTGCCCTCCGACGTATACGCGCGCTACGAGCGCATGAAGGGCAATGACGTGCTGATGGTGTCTGGCACCGACGAGCACGGCACCCCGATCCTGGTGGAAGCCGACAAGGAAGGCGTCAGCGCACAGGAGCTCGCCAACCGTTACAACCGTGTGATCGCCAAGGATCTGTGCGATCTCGGCCTGAGCTACGACCTGTTCACCCGCACCACCACCGGCAATCACGAGCAGGTGGTGCAGGAACTGTTCAAGCAGTGCCTCGCCAACGGCTACATTTATAAGCACCCAGAAGGTCGCCATCTCGCCGTCCACCGGCCGCACCCTGCCTGACCGTTACATCGAAGGCACCTGCCCGATCTGCGGTGCGACGGTGCCCGCGGCGACCAGTGCGACGCCTGCGGCAACGAACTCGACCCGGACGAGCTCATCAATCCCGTTTCCAAAATCAACGGCGAAACCCCGCGCTTTGAGGAAACCGAACACTTCTTCCTCGACCTGCCGGCGCTCGCCGAAGCCAATCTCGCATGGCTGAAGACCCGCGAAGGCTGGCGTACCAACGTCATCAACTTCTCCATCGGCCTGTTCAAGGAAGTCAAGCCGCGTGCCATCACGCGTGACATCGACTGGGGCATTCCCGTTCCGGTTGCCGGCTGGATCGACAATCCGAACAAGAAGCTGTACGTGTGGTTCGACGCGGTGATCGGCTACTTGTCGGCATCCATCGAATGGGCTCGCCGCAAGGGCGATCCGGAAGCATGGCGCGCATGGTGGAATGATCCGGAAACCCCGGGCTACTACTTCATGGGCAAAGACAACATCACGTTCCACTCCCAGATCTGCCGTCCGAAATGCTCGGCTACAACGGTCAGGGCTCCAAGGGCGGCGAAACCGGCAAGCTCGGTCCGCTGAACATGCCGGAGCAGGTCGTGGCTTCCGAATTCATGACCATGGAAGGCAAGAAGTTCTCGTCTTCGCGTGGCATCGTCATTTATGTGAAGGACATTCTCGCCCGCTACCCTGTGGATGCCGTGCGCTACTACATTTCCGTGGCCGGTCCGGAAAGCTCCGATTCCGACTTCACATGGCTGAGTTCGTGCGCCACAACAACGAGGAGCTTGCCGCTTCCTGGGGCAACCTCGTCAACCGTGTGGCCAATCTGATGAACAAGAACTTCGGTGAGATTCCGGCGCTCGATGAGAGCGAAATGACCGATGAGGATCGCGCTCTGCTGAGCGAAACCAAGGCCGCGTTCGACACGGTCGTTCGCTGATCGAGAACCATCGCCAGAAGAACGCGCTGAGCGAAGCCATGCGCGTGGTCGGCGACATCAACAAGTACATTTCCGCCACCGAACCGTGGAAGATCAAGGACAATCCGGCCCGCCTCGGCACCGTGCTGCACGTTGCCGCCCAGGCCGTGTCCGACGCCAACCACCTGCTGGCCCCGTTCCTGCCGCATTCCGCGCAGAAGGTGTGGGAGGCTCTCGGCGGCACAGGCACGTTCTCGCCGTTGCCGCGCTTGGAAGAGTCGAGGATCTCGACAAGCCGGGCTTCATGTATCCGATCATCACCGGCGACTACAAGCTGGGCGAAACCGTGCATCCGTGGGCTTCCGAGCCGATCGTGGCCGGCACTGCAGTGCCGAAGCCGCATCCGATTTTCGCGAAGATTCCGCCGGAGGCCGTTGAAGAGGAGCTCGCTCGCTTCGATTCGGAGCTGAAGGCTCGTCGTGAGGCCGAGGCGGCCCGTCTTGCCGCCGAAAAGGCCAAGCTGGAAGGCTGATTCGCTGATTCACCTGGGGATTCGGCTTGATTTGGCCTGATTTGCCGCTAAGGTGAGTTGTTCTGATTGCCGGTGCAAGGAATTACGAAGTTCTTGCACCGGCTTTTTATATCTGATTTTGCAAATCCGACTTGTAAATCTAATGTGCAATATTCGACTTTCTATATACGATTTTACAAATCTATAGTGCAATCCGGATTGAATCGATTTCAAAATCCGTAACAATCGCTATTTCTCTTTGCCATTCCTCTCGTTACAATGGGGAAGTTGAGGGAAATGCGATGCTGCAGGGAGGCTCTTATGTTGGACGTCAAGCGAGTGCTGAAAGCCGCGCCTACGAAAATGCGTTCCCAAGAGCCGCTGCAGCAGTTGTGGACGCCTTGGGGCGAACAGATCGCCGGCGAATGCTGTCTTCCAACGACGCCCACAAGGCGTTCTGCCCTGCAAAAGACGGCGAACGCAAACTGGAAAACGGCCGCACGCCAATCCTGAACGAGCATCCGCGCCCAACCATGGTGCGCGGCAATCACACCATGCTCAACGGATTCTGGGATTACGCGATCGTGTCCATTCCCGAAAGCGGCAACGGCTCGAAATGGCGCAAATCCGCGGCTGTGCTCACCCGTGACGAAGCGGTGCAGGCAGTGAAGGAAGCGGCCATCCCCGAAACGTTCGACGGCAAGATTTTGGTGCCGTTCTCCCCGGAATCCGCGCTTTCCGGCGTGCATCAGACGATTTACCCAGACAATATGATCTGGTATCGCACGGTGGTGCATCCCGTGACGCTTGGGGGAGGGAGGCGGTTCGCAGATCGGTGATGCGAACCGCTTGATGCTGCATTTCGAAGCGGTCGATTACGTGTGCGCCTGCTTTATCAACGGGCAGTTTGCAGGGATGCATGTCGGGGGATATTTGCCGTTTGACGTCGATATTTCGGCATTCGTCGATCCCGATGATGCTTTCGAGATTGCGTTGTGCGTGTACGATCCGAACGATTCGGGCACGCAAATGCGCGGCAAGCAGAAAATCGAGCGCGAGGGGATTTGGTACACCGCGCAAAGCGGCATTTGGCAGAGCGTGTGGATGGAGATCGTGCCGGAAGCGTACGTGCAGACGCTTACGCTGAAGGGCGCCGCCGACGGCAGATTGTTTATTCGCGCGGAAATCGGCGGAGACAAGCCGAATGCCAAACTGCATATCGTCGTAGCCGATCCCGCGGACGGCACGATCGTCGCGGACGAATTGCTGCCGGCTGGCATGCGCAAGGTGCGCACGGAAATCGCAACGCGGGCCGAACACTTGTGGTCGCCGAACGATCCGTATTTGTATGACGTGACGGCGACGCTGGAATTGGTGCGACGAAATCGCAGGGAAAGCAGGAAAAGCTGCAGCAAGAATCGCAGGAAATTCAAGAGAAACCCGCGAAATCGCAGGAAAAGCAAGATATTGTGCGCTCGTATTGCGCGTTCCGCACGGTTGAGATTAAGCCTGATTTGAAGGGTATCGCGCGCTTCCATCTCAATGGCAAGCCGGTGTTCCTCAAGGGTGTGCTCGACCAGGGCTATTGGCCGGACGGCCTGCTGACCGCGCCGAGTGATGAAGCGCTGGTGCATGACATAACCGCCATGAAGGAATCCGGCTTTACTATGCTGCGCAAGCATATCAAAATCGAGTCGGCGCGCTGGTACTACCATTGCGACCGCCTCGGCATGCTGGTATGGCAGGACGCGGTGTCGGGTGGCGGCGAATACAACGCGTGGGCCACCAACCGCAAGCCGACGCTCATGCGTGCCACATGGAACAAGTACCGCGACGACACGGCGAAGCATTTCGCGGCGCTCGGTGCTGACGATTCGACGTACCGCCGCGACTGGTCGCGCACCTGCGATGCCATGGTGCACATGCTTGCCGGCCACCCGTCGATCGTCACGTGGGTGCTGTTCAACGAAGGGTGGGGGCAGTTCGACGCGTGCGATGCGGCGGAACGCATTCATGCGCTTGACCCGACGCGCCCGATCGACGCCACGAGTGCTGGTACGACCAGCGTTGCGGCGATGTTCACAGCGTGCACAACTACTTCCGTCCGCTGGAAATCTACCCGGATAAGGGGCCGTTGCGTGGGTATGTGGCCGAATATGAAAAGCGGCATAAGCGTCGTCGTCGTGCCGCGCATTACGCGGTGTTGCCGGTTGCGCAGCATGGCGTTCGTGCGTTCGTGATTTCGGAATTCGGAGGATTGGCGCAGTTGGTTGCCGATCATGCTGCGGTTTCGCGCGCGTACGGCTACGGTGAATACGATTCGATTGAGGATTGGCGCACTGCCGTCCGTTCCGTGCTTGATTCGGCGGAATCGTTGGAATCACGCGGATTGGCGGGCTACGTGTATACGCAGGTTTCCGACGTCGAAGAAGAGCTCAACGGCCTCATGACTTACGATCGCCGCCTCAACAAATTCGCGCAATGATTCGCCGAGATTGAGTGCGGTCATGGCAGTCATGGAAGTGTTCTGCTTCTTGCGTTTCGGTGGCGCGTTCGGTACGTTGGGAACGGCGGCTATTATGGCGCCATCACAGCGAGCCACGGCGGAACGGAGCGAGGAGATGTGCGTTGCGTTTGCATTGGCCGCATTAACTGAAGGGGGGTCTTGTGACCATGAATCATGTTCCGGAAGCGCCGCAGTCCGCAAGCGGCGATTATGCGTGGTTGGGAGCCGAGCCGGGTTCCGTAGCCGATCAGCTGTATATGTCGGCGGCCGACGAATGGAATCAGGCAATCAATTCGCGTTTTGTGAATGAATTGCTGGATGATACACTTCCAGAATCGATTTTGAAGTCTTATTTAATTCAGGATTTCAAGTTCTTTAATCAGGGCATCATGGCACATGCGATTGAACTTGCGCCGCGTCAGGAAACCAAAGATATGCTGGCGAAACAATCGCAATGGTTTGCTGACAATGAAGCAACATATTTTACCGGATTCCTTAAGGAATACGGAATTACTGACGAAGAATACAATAATTCCGAGCAGACTCCGGCAAATCGTGAATATTGCGAATATCTGACCAAGCTGGTTCAGGGAACTTGGGAAGAACTCATTACTGCGCTGTGCTGCATGGAATGGATTTATCTTGCCTGGGCCAAGCGCACCATCGACGCTGGCGTCGTTCAGCAGATTCCGGCGCACAAGGTTGGGTTGATTTGCATGAGGGCGATTATTTCCGCGCCTGGACGGGCCGCCTGATCGCGCTCGTCAACGAGTATGCGTCGGTGGATGGCTCGGAGGCCGACGTGTTCCGCACCATCGTGCATCTCGAGCGTCGCTTCTTTGAGGATTCCTATCCGCAGCGGTGAGCGGTGAGCATGATATGAGGCAATGAGCGCCAATGCAAATTGGCGGTAACGCGGTAACGCAATAACGCAAACAGGGGGGATCCGCAGAATACGCGGATCCCCCCCGTAATTGTTGGGGCAACCGGCATGCCCCAACGTGTCAGATCAGCTCGATATCCACATCCAAGTGGAGCGGCTTATCGGCTGGAATGTGGTACTGCGGGTGCACCGGGCTCATCCAGGAATCGTCGCCGCCGACGCCCATTTGCGCGGCGAGCACGCGCAGGAACATGTGCTTCGGAGCGGGCAGTTCGTCCTGATGCTGGGCTTCTTCCAACATGAATGCGCTGTACGGCTGCAGGCTGAGCGCGAACGCTGATTCGCCGTGACGGCTCACACGCATGCCATGACCGGCATCATCCGTGATCTCAGCCCAACGCACATCCTCATGGTTGCCGGTTTCCTGCGGCATGAGGTACGGCGCATGATCGTCGTAAGCGTGGTGTTCCAAATGCCCAGCTTGGCATGCTTGCGGTCGGCGTAGGTTTCGTCGGGTCCGGGGCCGTAGAAGCGCAGGTTGGAGTATTCGACCGGCAGCGTCCATTCCAAACCGAAAGCCGGAATGGTCGGGGCTTCCTGAGTTTCACCCGGATAGTCGACGCTCAAGTGCAGCTTGCCGGTGGTGTCTGCCACATACGTGATGGTGACGTGCGTGCGCTGCGGAGTGGCGAGCTCGTACTCGTATACGGCTTTCAGCGTATCGTCATTGACCTGTTCGATGGTGTTGTTGACGCACTTGGCGTAACGGCCTGCGCCGACCCACTGCGCGCGGTCGTAACCGTGGCCTGCACCGCGATCGTTGTCGGTCAGCGCGCGGAACGTGGTGAGCGTGGGCCTGCGCAGCACGAATTCACGGCCGTCAAGCGTGTACGAAACAATGCCGCCCTGCGTACGCGACAGCAGAATCTCACGACCGGATCCCTGCACGCCAGCATTCCAACGGCCAACGGTCACGATGCGTCAACAGGCTTCGTCTCGCTGGCAGCAACCGGCTTGGAGCCTGCAACCACGGTCTGGCCGAACGACAGCTCGTAGCCCTTCGGCGCCCACTCTTCCGCGGCGGCAAGGCGTTGGCTCACTTCGAGCGTGAGCTCGTTGGCTTGGCCTCGGTAGCCTCCAACGGCCATTCAATATCGAAGTGCTTGGTTTCGCCAGCCGGCACATCAAAACGCTGTTCGGCCTGCCATACCGGCTCGCCATCCGCAAGCACGCGCGTAACGAACACATAGTCGGCGGTGGAAACGAACAGATTGTCATTCGCGATCTCAACGCCGGTTTCACCCGGCACAATGCGCACGTTGGCATACAGCTGCTTGACGTCTTGCGCCTTTGGCGACGGCGTGCGATCGGCGAACACAATACCGTCTCCGGCAAACTCGTAATCGCTCGGACGATCGCCGAAATCGCCGCCGTAGCAGAGACGTTCATCGCCATCGGGCAAGCGTACAAGAATCGCCTGATCAATGAAATCCCAAATAAATCCGCCCTGATATTGCGGGTAGCGTTCCAGCGCAACATATTCGTCCATATTTCCGACGGAATTGCCCATGGCGTGCATGTATTCGCAGGAAATATACGGCTTCTTCGGATCGGACTTGAGATATTCCTCGATTTCGTCGGCGTGCGCGTACATGCGGCTTTCGATGTCGGTCACGTCGTCATACTTGCGATTGTGGGTCACGCCCTCGTAGTGCACTGGTCGGTTCGGGTCGAGTTCGTGCACGTGGACGCTCATCGCGCGGAACACGTCTCCCGCATACGATTCGTTGCCAAGCGACCAGATGACTACGGAAGCATGGTTGTAGTCGCGCTTCATCATGCTGTTCACACGGTCCACGCACGCGCCCTCCCATTCGGGCTTGCTGCCCGGAACGGCGGAATCCTCGGTGACCACGTCTCCCGGCAGGCACCAGCTGCCGTGCGTTTCAAGATTGGTTTCGTCGATCAGGTAGATGCCGTATTCGTCGCACAGGTCGTACCAGTATTCCTGGTTGGGGTAGTGCGAGGTGCGGATGGCGTTGATGTTGTGCCTCTTGCAGAACGTGATGTCGTCGATCATGTCTTGCCTGGTGATGGCGCGGCCGCGCTTCGCGTCGAATTCGTGGCGGTCGGCGCCCTTGAAGACCACGCGCTTGCCGTTGAGCTTCATGATGCCGTCTTCGATGCGGAAGCGACGGAAGCCGACGCGCTGCGTTGCGGTTTCAACGATCGCGCCATCATGGCCGATCACCACAACTTGCAGTTCGTACAGTGCCGGGCTCTCGGCGCTCCACGGCTTGACGTCCAACGAGCCGGAAACGATGCCGGTTTCGTCGGATGCGGCCAATGCGGTTTCCCACACCACATTGCCACTCAAATCCTTCAGCGTCGCCGACACGGTGGCGGCATTCTTCGCATTGCGCACCGCGAGTAGCGCGTCGAGCGAACCGGTGGCGGTTTCCGGATTCCAATCCGCTTCGACCTTCATATCTTCAATGTGCACATGCGGCTGTGCGGCGAGTTCCACGGAACGGAACAGGCCGTGCAAACGCCAGTAATCCTGATCTTCCAGCCAGGATGCGCTTGCGTATTCGTAGCAGGCGACGGCCACGACGTTGTCGCCGTCGTGCAACGCTTCGGTGATGTCGAATTCGTTCGGGGTGTAGCCGTCTTCGCCGTAGCCGACGAACACGCCGTTGACCCACACGTAGATCGCGGTGGCCATGCCGTGGAACGTGATGCTGACGGTGCCGCCATTTTGACGGGCCGCATCAAGACGCTCGGCGACGGTGAACGTGCGGCGATACAGTGCCACATGGTTGGTTTCGGGAACGTTCGGCTCCTGCGGATTCTCATGGCCGTCCCACGGGTACTGAATATTCACGTACTTGTGGTTCATGTATCCCGCGTTCTGCAGGTGGGAGGCACGTCGATGCGGCCGAAAGCGGAATCGTCGAAATCCTCGGCTGCGAACGGCTCTTCCTCAAGATCGATGTCGGAGGCCTGCACCATTTCCACGCGCCATTCGCCGTCGAGGCTTTGCTTCAAATCGCTCGGCTCGCCGATCGCGGGAATGTGAGAAAAGGTCACGTGATTGGAATGTGCCGGCGTGCGATTCACTGCGAACACCGTGGGTCGGTGAGCCACGCGGCGGATGCGGTGGTGATCTTATCTGCCATGATTTCCTCGTTTCCGAAACATAACTTCGTTGTTGATGTAGGTTTAGTTGGTGTGTACTTTTGTGTACTCAGAGTAATAAACTCTTTTACTAGCATGGTAAACGTTGTTTACTTAAATTGCAAATCTGCGTGTTGCGTTATTTGCAACTGAATTTACTTATATGGCGATAGGTGACGGCAAATGGCGGTAGTAATCATGATTGCAGATGTCGGTATTTGATAATCGTAAGAACTGCGATTGCGACACGCCGTTTGGGGGCTTTGTTTACTAAGGAATTTTACTTTTGATAGTAAACAACGTATACTCAATTTTCGAGGTCAACGGGTGATCTCATCAAAATCTTCTAAGGAGAAGAGATAATGAGCAATACGACCACTACTGCGAACGGCACGGCTCGTCGCGGAAAGCTCGGCCAGCGCGTAGCGTACGCGTGCGGCAACCTTGGCCAGTCCGCGTTCTATAACGCACTGAGCACCTACTTCGTCGTCTATGTGACGAGCTCCTTGTTCGCTGGTGTTGATAAAGCGTCGCCACCAAGCTGATCGGCATCATCACCGGCCTGGTCGTGGTGATCCGTATCGCGGAGATCTTCATCGACCCGCTGCTGGGCAACATCATCGACAACACCACCACCAAGTGGGGCCGTTTCCGCCCATGGCAGTTCCTCGCCGGCGCGATTTCGTCCGTGCTGATCGTGCTAGTGTACACCGGCCTGTTCGGCTTGGTGAACGTGAACACCACGTGGTTCATCGTACTGTTCGTCATCACCTTCATCGTGCTCGACGTGTTCTACTCCCTGCGTGACATCTCCTACTGGGGTATGATTCCTGCATTGAGCTCCGACTCCCACGAGCGCTCCACCTACACCGCACTCGGCTCATTCACCGGCTCCATCGGCTACAACGGCATCACCGTCGTGGTCATCCCGATCGTCACCTACTTCAGCTGGGTGTTCACCGGCAAGTACGTCGAAAGCCAGTCCGGCTGGACCTGCTTCGGTATTATCGTCGGCCTGCTCGGCCTCTTGACCGCATGGACCGTTCCTTCGGCACCAAGGAGAACGAGAGCGCCCTGCGCTCCAAGGCCCAGAAGAACGGCAACCCGATCGAAGCCTTCAAGGCCATCTTCCAGAACGACCAGCTGCTGTGGGTTGCCTTGAGCTACCTGCTGTACGCCATCGCCAACGTGGCCACCACCGGCGTGCTGATCTTCCTGTTCAAGTTCATCCTCGACAACCAGGCCGCATACTCCCTCACCGGCGTGATCGCACTGGTCGCAGGCTTGGTTATGGCTCCGCTGTACCCGATCCTGAACAAGCGCATTCCGCGCCGTTACCTGTACATCGGTGGCATGATCTCCATGATCGCCGGCTATGTGATGCTCGGCATCTTCTCCGACAACATCATCATGGTGTTCGTGGCTCTGGTGCTTTTCTACGTGCCGGGTACCCTCATTCAGATGACCGCCATCCTGTCGCTGACCGACTCCATCGAATACGGCCAGCTCAAGAACGGCAAGCGCAACGAGGCCGTCACCCTGTCCGTCCGCCCGATGCTCGACAAGATCGGTGGCGCCATGTCCAACGGCATCGTCGGCATCATCGCCGTGGCCGCTGGCATGACCGGCAATGCGACCGCAGCGACATGACCGCATCCAACATCCACATCTTCAAGATCTGCGCCTTCTACATTCCGCTCGTGCTCATCATCCTGAGCCTGATCGTGTTTCTGTTCAAGGTGAAGATCACTGAGAAGATGCACGATGAGATCGTCAAGGAGCTCGAAGTGAAGCTCGCCAACGGTGAGATCGAAGCCGACGACGCTCAGACCGTGGAAGCCGTCGAGGCGGTTGCCGTGCTGAAACCGCTGGAACTGCTGGAACCGCGACTCCGGCGGGCCAACCTGAATCCCGATAACTGAACTTCCCCTTCCTTTCCGACAACCAGGGCCGCCTGAAGCACTCCATCCGCTGCAGGCGGCCTTTCATTCTTTTCGTCTCCATGCCTCTCATCCCGTCCGGGTTCCTCCACTCACTGGAACAATCTGGACGATAAAAGGCCTGTCAGCGGGAGGATTCCTCCGCTCACTGGAGGTTTTTGGACAGTACGGGGGTGTTTTGCGGTCCGGATTCTTCCAGCGACTGGAGGAATATGGATGCTTGGAGAGTTGCAGACGGGGCGATTCTTCCGGTGGCTGGAGGTTTTTGGACGTTAGCAGGTCTGTTAGCGGGTAGCTTCCTCCACCGACTGGAGGTTTTGGGTCGCTAAGCGTCCGGAGCTATGCTTCGCCGATGAGGGAGCCGCGTTCGTGGATCGTCGGCACCAGTGTGCGGATCACGATGGTGGCCTGTCCGCGCAGGGTGAGATCTTCGCCTTGCCTGCAACGGTGAATTTGCGGCGCCTCCTGATAATCCGTGGTCACGGTGCGGCTGATTTCGTTTTCCATCGCGTCGATGAATTGAGTATTGACGATTTCCGGCGCACCATATACCGAAATGTCGCGCAGATCCAACAATCCTGCCGGTATGGCCATGACGCGCCCGAGCAACGCGCCCGCTTCGGTGAGAATATGCGTACGCGCGGCGGGATCCTGCGAGATGCGTTGCTGCAACCTGTCACCGGAAACGAATGATTCGAGACATCCCTGTTTGCCGCATTCGCAGATTGGCCCGTTCGGGTCGACCACCACGTGTGCGATTTCTCCGGCAGTGAAGGAACTTCCTTCGATGATGACGTCGTTGAGGCATAATGCCGCGCCGACGCCCCGCCCGATGGAGATGAGCATGGAATTGGGAGAGCAGTCGCCGAAGAATCGTTCCGCCACAAGTGCCGCATTGGTGTCGTTGCCTACGATCACGGGCACTCCGGTGGCGTTTTCCACTTCGGTTTTCAGCGGCAGTTCGCTCCACCCCAAGTGCACGGATTTGCGCACCACGCCGTTGGGTTCCACAATGCCCGGTCACCGCGATGCCGATGCCAAGGGTCGGCAGTGGCGTTGAGCTGATGAGCTGCCTGCAGAGTCGATCACGTCATTGACGCTGCAGCCATGGTCGACGGGAAGCTCGGTGCGGTCCACGATTCTGCCGGAAAGATCCGCCAGCGCTCCTTTGACGAGCATCGGATTCGACAGGTCGACGGAGACGATTCGCCAGAAATCGGTGTCGATGGCGAGCACTTGTGAACGTTTACCGCGCCCTTCGCGATTGTCGGGGCCAAGTTCGCGCAGAATGCGATTGTCGACCATTTCGCCGGTCACTTCGCTGGTGGTGAAGCGCGAAAGTCCGATGAGTTTGCCGATATTGGCTCGCGACATTTGCGTTGCGGGGAAAAGCTGCTCGAATGCGGCGGTGATATTGCTGATTCGAATGTCGGAAGGTGATGCCTTTGCTTGGGTACCGCTCACGATGTCCTCGCTTTCTTGTGTGGAGCCGATACATATTGTAGTTTGTGGCGATACAAGTGCGTTATGTAATTTTTATTGGCAATAAAGATTACTAAACAAGAGTATACGGCATTTTTCCTCGAATTGCGATTGCTTTACGATTGTCACTAAATGGCGGAATTTCAGCTTTTTTGTGGAATAGCAATCGCGTGCCGGATTTAAATGTAAGGAAACTTGACAAAAAAGGATTACGTAGGTATGCTGTGACTATCCGGTGCAAGGAGGTGCCGGAATAATCTCACGAAGGAGAGAGATATGCGATCCCACACTCAGCGTTTGATGGTTTGCGCAGCTTCTTTCGCGGCTCTGTGCATGGGTCTTGCAGGATGCGGTTCCAATACGGCCAGCACCGGCGGGGATTCCGGGGAGGTCGTCAACCTCACGTACATGCACCGTCTTCCAGATTCCGAAGGCATGACCTTGGTCAAAGACATTGTTGCCAAGTGGAACAAGGATCATCCGAACATTCAGGTCAAGGCCACCAAGTTCGATGGTGCCGCACAAGATATGATCAAGAAGCTGGAAACCGACGTCAAGGCCGGCAATGCTCCGGATCTTGCACAGGTCGGCTACGCCGAAGTGCTGAGGTGTTCACCAAGGGCTTGCTCGAAGACGTGACCGAAGAGGCCGCGAAGTACAAGAGTGACTTCGCCGAAGGCCCATATTCCATGATGCAGGTTGATGGCAAGACCTACGGCCTGCCGCAAGACACCGGCCCGCTTGTGTACTTCTACAACCAGAAGGCTTTCGACGAACTGGGCATCAAGGTTCCCAAAACCAAGGATGAGCTGATCGAAGCGGCAAAGACCGCAGCCGCGTCCGGCAAGTACATCATGGATTACGAAGCGATGAGGCCGGCAACATCTTCGCAGGTTTGGCAAATGCTTCCGACCCGTGGTACACCGTCAAGAATGACGCTTGGGTGGTCAACACCAACGGCAGCGGTTCGCAGGCTTTTGCTGAAACCTTCCAGGAACTGATCGACAACAAGGCCACGCTGACCAACCCGCGTTGGGTGCCGTCGTTCGACGCATCCCTGCAGGATGGCACGCTGATCGGCAACATCGGCGCCGCTTGGGAGGCTCCGCTATTCAAGGACTCCGCAGGAGACACCGGCAAGGGTGACTGGCGTGTCACCCAGATCGGTGACTGGTTCGGCAATGGCACCAGCACCGGCCCTGACGGTGGTTCCGGCGTCGCAGTGCTCAAGGGTTGTGAGCACAAGGCCGAAGCCATGGAATTCCTCGACTGGTTCAACACTCAGGTTGAGGATCTGACCTCCCAAGGTCTGATTGTGGCCGCCAGCACCGAAACCGCGAAGACCCCTGAATCCTGGAACGAATTCTACGGCGGCCAAGACGTGATGAAGGAATTCGCTACTGCCAACGACAACATGGTCGCATTCAACTACATGCCGGGCTACTCCGCGGTCTCCGCAGCTATGCAGGAAGCCGCCGACAAGGCAGCCGACGGTTCCGGCAAGGTGGCGGACGTGTTCCCTGTGGCACAGCAGACCTCCATCGACACCCTCAAGAACTACGGCCTGTCCGTAGCGAAGTGATCGACGTATGGAACCAGGGATCACCCGCTCTGATTCCATAACCCCTCCAACGACGTGTGGAGCCAACGCAACACACGGCTCCACACCGTTCCTTATGAAAATATTCCTTGTGAATATTCCCTATGAATCGATCTAGCTGATTCGACGGAGCAGCTGAAACCGGCACTCCTCTCCCGTGATGACGATTTGGATACGGCGATTCGAACTGTGAAAGATGCCATCAACGATGAATGGCATCCGATGCGAAAGATAGGTACATCATGACTGCAACAACGCATGCGGCGAAACCAAAGCGCACTGATGCGCAACGCCGCGAGAATCGAACAGGATGGGCGTTCATGGCGCCATTCGGCATACTGTTCGCCATCGTATTCATCATTCCGATTTTCTATGCCATCTATTCCAGCTTCTTCCGTCAGGTCACCGAGGGCGGCGGCGCGTACGGCGGCGGCGAATTGGTGAATAAATTCGTAGGATTCCAGAATTTCGAGTACGTGCTTACGTCCGGCAATTTCTGGTCCGGTGTGGGCAGGGTGCTGATTTACACCCTCATTCAGGTGCCGCTGATGATCATCATCGCATTGGCTTTGGCGATGGTCATCGATTCGTTCGTGGTCAAGCACATCACGGGTTTCCGTCTCGCTACTTCCTGCCGTACGCCATTCCAGGTGTGGTCGCATCCATCATTTGGGTGTACCTGTATAACGGTCAGATTTCGCCGATCGTCAAAGGTCTTGCGGCCATCGGAATAAACGTTGATTTCTTCAGCAAGAACGTTGTGCTCGCTTCCATGGCAAACATCACCACATGGACGTTCACCGGCTACAACATGCTGATTTTCTTGGCCGCACTGCAGGCGATTCCGCACGAACTGTACGAAGCCGCACGCATTGATGGCGCAAGTGGATGGCAGATCTCCATGCGCATCAAACTGCCGAACGTGCGTTCCGCGGCGCTGCTGTCCATGTTGCTGTCCATCGTCGGCACAATCCAGCTATTCAACGAACCGCAGATCATGCAGACCGCCGATCCGGGCATCTCCAAAACCTATACGCCAATGATGATGGCCATGAACACTTCCCAAGGCACGCTACTCCGGGCGGTGACGGACCCGCATCGGCGGTCGCCATCGTCATGGCACTGATCGCAGGCGTTCTCGCCATGATCTACGCACTGGTCGAGAGGAAGGCGAACGAACAATGAGCAACGCAGTCGCAGCAAGAAAAGACGAACGCGCCCGCAGAAAAGCGGAACGCATGATGGAAAAGCAACGCGAAGCGGCCGAACACGATCTGCCGCGCTCCATGCGCCCATCGCCGATCACCAAAACCATTACCGTGATCGTGCTCGTCGTAGCGCTGATCTACTTCCTCTTCCCAATCTATTGGGCCATCATCGCATCCACCAAAACACCATCGCAGCTGACCAGCAGCAACGGATTGTGGTTCGCCGTCGGACTTGACCAGATTCCCGACGCCATCGCAACCAACTATTCGAAGCTTATGGGGTGGACCCGTGGCCAATTCTGGCGTTGGGTGCTGAATTCCCTGATCTACTCCGGGGTTTCCGCACTGATCGGCACCATCATTTCGGTGATGGCAGGCTATGCCACCGCAAAATTCAACTTCCGTGGCAAGGCCATCGCCATCGGCGTGGTCATGGGATGCATGCTGATGCCGGTCGCACTGCTCACCATTCCGCAGTACTCCATCTTCCACGCACTGCACCTGACCAACACCATGCTGGCGATCATCATCCCGTGCTGCGTTTCGCCATTCGGCTTCTTCCTCGGACGCGTGTACGCGCAAACCTCCGTACCGAACGAACTGCTGGAAGCGGCCCGCATCGACGGCGCCGGTGAAGCGAGAATCTTCTTCACCATCGTGCTCCGACTGCTCGCCCCAGCCATGGTGACCATCTTCCTGTTCCTCTTCGTAGGAACGTGGAACAACTTCCTGCTGCCGTTGATGATGGTTTCCTCCGACACCCTCAAGCCGGTCACGCTCGGCCTGTATGGCATGGTATCGCTCGCAACCTTCAACGATCGTGGATCGCTGATGATGGGCGCACTGCTCGGCGTACTGCCGGTGATCGTGCTCTTCCTCGGCTTGCAGCGCTACTGGCAGGCCGGCCTCGCGGCAGGCGCAGTCAAGGGTTGACGGGCATCCATCAACTCCATGCGTGGCATGCAAACGCCACGCATGGAGTTGGATCAACAGAACAACCGTAATCCGGGCCCCACTATTTCAGGCAGGTACATGCAATGAACGCAAGACTGCACCATAACGGCCGTTCGCAAGGATGCGTCGGCATCGACATCGGCGGAACGAAAATCGAAGGCGTGCTGCTCGACGCAACAGACCGCGTCATCGACGTCTGCCGTATGCCATCGCACTCCGGTGAAAGCAATGTCGTAACCGACATCGTGCGCGTCGCCCGCATACTGTCCAACGAAGCGCTGCCCATCGGCATTGGCATTCCAGGCAGGTGAACTGCGCGACCGGGCAAGTGAGCAACGTCGTCAATCTTGATATTGAAACGTTGGAACTTGGCGAACGCGTCAGCGCAATCATGCACGCTCCGGTGCACGTGGAAAACGATGTGAACGCGGCTGCGGTCGGAGCCGCGGAATTCGTGGAACAAGTCGACGGCAACGCAACCGTCGTATTCCTCAACTTCGGCACGGGACTGGCCGCAGGACTCGTGCGCGGCGGGCAAGCCGAACACGGGTACAGCGGATCCATCGGCGAAATCGGGCACCTACCCATCGACCCCAACGGATTCGAATGCCCATGCGGGCAGCGTGGATGCTTGGAAACCGTGGCATCCGGCGGGGCCGTGGCAAAACTTTGGCCCTCCGCAAACCCGCCCATGCCTGATCTCATCCGCAAAGCGCGGCAAGGAGACGGGCATGCCAACGACGTGCTCGCCATGGTGGCCCACGCCATGGGCGACACCATCCAAATCGTCGCGCAAGCCTACGATCCGCAACGCATCATCATTGGCGGAGGCATGGCGAAAACCGGTGACGCACTCATCGAAGTCATCCAAGCCGAACTGAGCCGCAGAGCCGAAGGATGCCGATTCCTGACCACACTCGACATCGCATCGAACATCAGAATCGCAGCCATGGACCAACCAATCGGCGCAATCGGCGCGGCGCTCGCGGCAAAACGAGCGCAACCGCAATCGTGAATGCGTGATACTTCAGGCAGACTGGAACAAGCGCAACAATTCCGGAAATCCAGATCCGGCAATCCCGGCAATCCCGGCAATCCGAGAATCACAATCGAGAATTGAATCGATAATCGACAATCGAAAGGCGAATCGATGGCAAGCGAGAACACCCGCAAATGGGCGATCATTCCCGAACCGAACAGCATGACGGTCGGCGAAGGCACGGTGCTGTTGCCCTATGCGGGGCGCGTGAACGAATCCATTGCGATTGGCGATGGCGATTTCCTGCTTGCGCATCAGCTTGTTGCCGACATACGTTCCGCGACAGGCACTGATTGGGATATTGCGACGGGCGATATGTGGTCGGGCTTCATCAGATTGCGTATTGCGGATTCGTGGGATTTCGATTCGCAGGATGCGGTACCGCCGGCGCATACACGCTGACTATCAACACTGACGGCATTACGATTACCGGTTGCGATTTCGAGGGCGTGCGCAACGGCGTGCAGACCCTGCGCCAACTCATACGGCAAAACGGTGCCGTACTGCCGGAACTGCAGATTGCAGATGCCCCCGCATGCCAAATCAGGGGATATTATTTGGACGCGACGCGCGGCCGCGTGCCAACGCTCGCATGGCTCAAACAGTGGCCGACAAACTCTGCCTCTACAAATACAACCAATTGCAGCTGTACATCGAGCATACGTTCGCATTCGACGGTATGAGCGAAACATGGCGCGGATCAAGCCGCTCACGCCGGCAGACACACTCGAATTCGACCAATACTGCGCGAACCTTGGCATCGAACTCGTGCCGTCAGTCTCCACATTCGGACACCAATACGTGGCCATGCGCACGCAGGAACTGCGCGAACTCGGCGAATTCCCCCGAAGACGCAGACCGGCCGTTCAGCTTCATCGAACGCATGAGGCACCACACACTCAACGT
>ENA-OQIM01000219-OQIM01000219.1-human-gut-metagenome-genome-assembly--contig:-NODE-219-length-20821-cov-7.310573_pt1 | contig 20821 bp, 28 predicted proteins | sample MGYA00242579_ERZ504744 | MGnify/ENA primary metagenome ERZ504744 (study PRJEB26092, sample SAMD00036441) | human gut metagenome | host: Homo sapiens | study: EMG produced TPA metagenomics assembly of...
GCGCTGTATATAGGCATCTTTATCAGTCCTATCCAGATACTTGTAGAGCTGACTGAGATGATGCAGAAGGGACTTTCGGCTTCAGAAGATTCTTAGAGGTAGTGGAAACTGAGCCGGATATAGTTGATGCTGCTGATGCAAAACCGCTTAAAAATGTAAAGGGAAATGTCTGTTACGAGGATGTTTCGTTCCACTATAGCGATGATGATACACCGGTGCTTTCGCACGTATCCTTTGAGATACCGGCAGGAAAATCAATTGCGCTTGTTGGACCGTCAGGAAGCGGAAAGACGACAATATGCTCACTGCTTCCGCGGTTTATGACGTGACGGAGGGCAGGGTCACAATAGATGGAAATGATGTGAGAAAGCTCACGCTTGAGAGCCTTCGCTCGCAGATTGGACTGGTTTCGCAGGATGTTTATCTGTTTGGGGGAAGTATAAAGGACAATATCGCCTATGGAAAACCGGATGCGACGATGGATGAGATTGTAGATGCGCCAAAAAGGCGAATATACACGATTTTATCATGGAACTGCCGGATAAATATGATACGTTTGTCGGAGAGAGAGGCACCCGATTGTCAGGAGGGCAGAAGCAGAGGATTTCCATTGCGAGGGTGTTCCTTAAAAATCCGCCTGTGCTAATACTTGATGAGGCAACCAGTGCCCTTGACAATGAGAGCGAGCGTTTTATCCAGAAAAGTCTTGAGGAGCTGGCAAAGGACAGAACGACTATCACAATTGCCCACAGACTTCGACAATCAGAAATGCGGATGAAATTCTCGTGGTAGCTGATTGTGGCATTGCTGAAAGAGGCACACATGAGGAGCTTTTGGCACAGGACGGAATATATGCGCGCTATTATGATATGAGCAGGTAGGATTAAGGAAATTTCCACTGATTAATCATAAATGAGGGGCAAAATACCTTTTGACCCTTTAATCATTTTATTATAGCTGCATAAACTAACTATATAGGAGCAGACACTATGCAGGCAATGTTCATAGACGTAGACGGCACTTTAAGCAGTCCGTGCTACAAGGTAAACGGAAAATTTCAGATAGGAATGTCAGATGTGCAGTGGGCAGACTACTGCAGTAAGCATGGTGAGGATACATATGAGTGGTGCCGTCCTGTGATGCAGGTAAAGGAGTATGCCATGAAGGCAAAGGAAAAAGGCACGAAGCTGTATGTGCTTACCACATCAGGCACAAAAATCGAGACAGCTGCAAAGCGCAGATTTTTAGACAGATACTATGCAGGTATGTTTGATGACATCTATGCGGTGGAGCATGATGATGACAAGGTCAGGTTCATTCTTAAAAAAGCAGCAGAGCTTGGGATTGAACCGTCGGACTGTGAGCTTGTGGAGGATACATACCGTATACTTTTGCAGACAGTGACAGAGGGAATTAAATCCACTCACATCACAACGATTCTCACGGGCGGATGTGAACGGTAACCAAAAATTTTCCACGGTCTATAAAGAAATAAAAAACATCCGATAAAGATGACGGCAACAAAGCAGCACAGCTTATAGTTGAGGATGACTACAAGGTGCACTTATGTCGAAAGTTGCGACCGAAACCAATTGAATGAGAGTTCTATCAAGGCTATAATTGAACCAGTACAGCGATATAACTTTTTTCGCAGTGCTGGTTCTTTTCGATGTGCCAAAAGCGTATAGCGAATAAAATATAATTTCAGACAGGAGGACTTCAATTTGGAGAAAGTACGTTACATGATTTCCGATGCGGCAGCCGCCGTGGATGTGGAGACTCATGTGTTGCGTTACTGGGAGGATGAGCTGGGACTTGATGTGCCCAGAAATGAACTTGGTCACAGATACTATACGAGAGATAATATAAAGCAGTTTTTAAGGATAAAGGAGCTCAAGGAGAAGGGCTATCAGCTTCGTGCAATCCGCGATATGCTTCATTCGGATGCACCGGGTGAGCCATTAAATCCACCGAATCCTGCGGCTATGGAAAAATCCGTGCAGCCTGTAAATTACACGAATATCACAAATCAGACGGTGAAACAGGAGATGTCAGGGTATAATCCGGCATATCACGATGAACTGCCGGGATACAATCATACATATCGAAGCCGCACGGCAGATGAGCGTATGGATGAGTTTCGCGAGCTGATGAGCAATATCGTGGGGAGAGCCATAGCACTTAACAATGAGGAGTTGAGTCAGCAGATATCCACTGATGTGCAGGAGCGGATATTAAAGGAAATGAACTATCTGATGCGCGAACAGGACAGCGCGCAGGAGGAGAGATATAAAAAGCTGGACGCTGCCATACGCGGAAATCTGCGTAGAAAGGGGCTTTTTTCAAGGAAAAGGAACGCGGACATGCCTGCAGATACAAAAATAAGCGCTGCAGACACCAAGGGAAAGAAGGGGCGCGACAAGACGCATACGCATGAGCTTAATCCGGTGAGACTGTAGAGCATGCATGACAACGCTTACGCTATAAAATAATTACTGCAAAAAACGCTTACAGTATAAAAATGATTACAATACAAAGACGATTACAACACAAAAAAGACGACCCATAACAGGTCGTCTTTCTTTCTTACAGTATGCTAAAAATTAGCCCTGGCTGATTGCTCCAGTTGGGCAAACACCAGCACATGTACCACAATCGAGACAAGAATCTGCATCGATTACGTACTGTGAATCACCAGCAGAGATAGCTCCTACTGGGCACTCACCAGCACATGTACCACAGCTAACGCATGAATCAGAAATTACGTATGCCATAATGAAATCCTCCTTATAAAATAATGATCATTATTCGCCGTTATTGGCTTATCTGCATTGTAGTACAAAACACAGAATAATGCAATGCCAAATAAAATTGTACTTACTTTTACACAATCTTATATAAAAATTACTAAATATTGAGTAAAACTTGAAATGCTATTGTTACTATTGTATAATAAATAGAAAACAATTCAGAACCTCCGAGAACAAAAGCTGATACATCATGTTTACATGTAAGCAGCAGATGTTCCTGCTTTCGAGGTGGCTCTGAAGTGTTACAATAAAAACACATGATTATTTAGAAAAACTAGTGTTTGCACATGGTATATTACTGTAGTATGTGCGGTGAGGATATAAAATGGAAACAAAAATTATAAAAATAGATCAGGACAATTTAGACCATAAGCTCATGCAGGAGGCAGGTGATTTGATTGCAGCCGGTGAGCTTGTAGCGTTTCCGACAGAGACAGTGTATGGGCTTGGCGGTGATGCTTTAGATCCGGAGGCATCAAAGAAGATATACAGTGCAAAGGGGCGTCCGTCGGACAATCCGCTTATCGTACACATATCAGATTTTTCGGATTTGGAGCGCATCGCAAAGACAGTGCCGGAGGATGCAAGGAAGCTTTCGGATGCTTTCTGGCCGGGACCTCTTACCATGATAGTGGAGAAGGGCGATGCAGTGCCGTATGCCACAACAGGCGGCATGGACACAGTGGCTGTGCGTATGCCGAATCATCCTATAGCGCTAGATCTCATAAGAAGAAGCGGCTGTCTTATCGCGCGCCAAGCGCCAATACATCCGGTAGACCTAGCCCTACAGAGGCTGCACATGTGGCTGAGGATCTAAGCGGCAAAATAGCCATGATTATAGACGGAGGACCGGTTGGCATAGGAATAGAGTCCACCATCATTGACCTGACAGAGGATACACCTATGGTGCTGCGCCCGGGCTATATCACACCACAGATGCTTTCAAAGGTATTAGGCAAAGAGGTTATCGTAGATCCGGGAATCATAGCGGCAGATGACACGAGAAAGCCAAAGGCACCCGGCATGAAGTACAAGCACTATGCGCCAAAGGCTGACATGGTCATCGTGGACGGTACGAGAAAGCATGTGATTGCAAAGATAAATGAGCTTGTGGCTTCGCACAGGGATGATGGCAAAAAGATAGCAGTCATTGCGACAGAGGAGACAAAGCAGTTTTACGATGCAGATGTTGTCCTGTCGATGGGAAGCAGGGCGGATGAGGATTCGATAGCCCATGAGCTTTACCGTATATTAAGGGACTGTGATGAGCTCGATGTGGATGTGATTTTCTCGGAGAGCTTCTCCACACCGCGTATAGGACAGGCCATCATGAACCGTATGCTAAAGGCGGCAGGCCATCAGGTGATAGACACACATGTGAAGTATGACAAAATCATTTTTGTCGCACAGACCGGCACATGCAGGGAGCAGATGGCAAAGGGCATCATGAACGACTTTGTACTCAAGGTGCCGATGGAGATTGAGGCGAGAGGACTTGTTGTCCAGTTTCCGGAGCCGGTCAATCAGAAGGCAGAGGCAGTGCTCATAAGCAATGGCATTTCCACGGAGGGCATGGTGTCAACGCAGCTTGAGGAATCGGATATCACAGAGAGTACTATGGTATTTACCATGGAGTCATCACAGCGCGAGCGCATTATAGAAAGCTTTGCCGATATCGACCCGGAGCAGGTCTTTGTGCTTTCACAGTATGTGGGCGATGAGCTTGAGATACTGGATCCTTACGGCGGCACACTTCAAAGCTACGGACTGTGCTATGAAAGCCTCAGGGCTACGCTTAAGAAGCTGGTAAAGCGCTTAAATGCAAATACATAAAAGACAAACAAATATAACACAATATAAGACAAAGGAGAACAAATATTATGGGTAAGGTAGTAGTTATGGATCATCCGCTGATTCAGCACAAGATTGGAATTATGAGAAGAACCGACACAGGTTCAAAGGATTTCAGAACACTTGTCAGCGAGGTTGCGATGCTTGAGTGCTACGAGGCAACAAGAGATCTGGAGCTTACAGATGTTGAGATTGAGACTCCTATCTGTAAGGCCACTGTAAAGGAATTAAAGGGCAAAAAGCTTGCAGTTGTTCCTATCTTAAGAGCCGGACTTGGTATGGTGGAGGGCATGCTTGAGCTCATCCCTGCCGCAAAGGTTGGACACATCGGCATGTATCGTGACCCGGAGACAGCAGAGCCTATCGAGTACTATTGCAAGCTTCCGGCAGACTGCGCAAACAGAGAGGTATTTGTGGTAGATCCGATGCTCGCAACAGGTGGTTCAGCAGTGGCAGCACTTGATATGCTCAAAAAGCGCGGTGTGAAAAACATCCACTTTATGTGCATAATTGCAGCTCCTGAGGGAGTAAAGAGACTCACAGAGGAACATCCTGATGTGGATGTATATATAGGAGCGCTCGATGATCATCTCAATGAGCACAAATATATTGTGCCGGGACTCGGAGATGCAGGAGACAGAATTTTCGGAACCAAGTAATAAAATGTGTGATAGACCATATTGAATGGAGGTGTATATATGAGAGCTTCGGAAAAGAGAAAGGATTATATCTCATGGGATGAGTATTTTATGGGCATAGCGATGCTTTCAGGCATGCGCTCGAAGGATCCGAATACCCAGGTGGGTGCGTGCATAGTGGACCCGGAGCACAAGATACTCTCCATGGGATATAACGGCTTTCCTCTTGGCTGCTCAGATGATGAGTTCACCTGGGCCAGAGAGGGAGAGGATAACAAGTATTTCTATTCTACACACAGCGAGCTCAATGCCATCTTAAACTACAGGGGTGGAAGCCTTGAGGGAGCGACCATATATGTCACCCTGTTTCCGTGCAATGAGTGCGCTAAGGCAATCATACAGTCCGGCATCAGGGAAGTAGTCTACGACTGTGACAAATACGAGGGCACGGCCAGCGTGACAGCTTCAAAGAGGATGCTGAGGGCAGCGGGCGTTACAATTCGCAGGTATGAGCACACAGGCCGTGAGGTGACGCTTGTGCTGTAGCACTTGTGGTGTAATGTACACTTATTGGTTGTATGGTTATTGCTGTCAGATTACAGCCCGGACCTCACAGAGACTTATGACATGGGAGTAATCGTCGTGAATAGTGATAATACTGCAATTGTTGTGTCAAATTGACGTGATTTAACATGAAACGCATGTATTTTTTATGCATTTTACACATAAAAATGTAGACAAAAGCAATAAAAATGATATAATAATTTGTATATGAAAAGAGATAATAAGAAAGAGGTAATGAATGCACTTATCATGGTTTTCCAGTTTGGAATCAACATGATTGTGCCGATATTTCTCTGCACACTGGCCGGTGTGTGGATTGGGAAAAAGACCGGAGCGGACTGGGTAACTGTTCCATTGTTTTTCATTGGAGCGTTTGCGGGGGCAAACAATATATACCGCATGGTTCAAAAATTCCTGAAGTCAGAGGATGATGCAGAGCCGTCAGACACACACCGGGCAGGCAGAGTACTATGGAAACAGAGATATCAGACAGTATTAGCAGGGTAGAGAAGGATGTTAAAAAGAATAAATGACGCATTGCCGGGACTTGTATTTGGGATAGTTTTTTACGGGATTGTTGTGCAGCTTATTGGGGTATGGTTTGTCACAGACAAAATTTCATATTCTATCGGCTTATGGTATGGGATAGCGATAGCTGTTGGTATGGCTGTCAATATTGCCACAGTCATATATGACGCGACCGCCATATATGGACAAAAGGATGCCAATCGCAGGATCGTAGCAAAATCACTTTTAAGGTATATTGTTGTTGCGGTCCTGTTATTTATATTGGGACTATTTGATTTTGGAAATCTGATAATGGCCTTTGTCGGTATGCTGGGACTCAAGATTTCAGCGTATTTACAGCCTTTATTTATGAAGGTGACAGACAGATTTTCCGGGAGAAGTGATGCATCTTCCGCCGGCGAAATGGAGACAGAGTAGCAAAACAGCAGGTAAACTTAATAAGGAGGAGGTGATAATGTGAATCAGGCGATTTTACTGGAAAGTAACGCAGACAATATCGACTTTATGATCCATGGTATTTTTTCGATAAAGGTATTCGGTCAGGAGGTCTGGATTACCACATCGCATGCCTGTATCCTCATAGTGATGGCCATTATGGTCATATTCGCTATAGTGGCAAACAGGAAGCTTAAAAAAGCAAAGGAAGTACCGGACGGCTTTCAGAATATCATCGAGCTCATCGTAGAGATGCTCGACAAGATGGTTGAGGGAACCATGGGTAAGTGGGCTCCGAGGTTTGTAAACTACATCAGTACGATTTTTATATTTATACTGATGAGTAATATCTCAGGCTTGTTTGGTTTAAGACCACCGACAGCCGACTACGGAACCACACTGGCGCTTGCACTTATTACATTTTTCATGATCAGATTCAATAAGGCTAAGCATCAAAGCGCAAAGGATATCTGGACCGGTATGTGTTCACCACTGCCGCCGTGGCTGCCTATATGGGCGCCAATCAACATTATCAGTGAGATTGCAATTCCTATCTCATTATCATTGCGTTTGTTCGCCAATGTGTTGTCAGGAACTGTTATCATGGCGCTGGTATATGGTCTGCTAAGGTTTATAGCCATAGCGTGGCCGTCAGTACTGCATGTATACTTTGATTTGTTCTCAGGAGCAATTCAGACATATGTATTCTGTATGCTGACAATGACATACGTTACACAGGCATGTGAGACGGATGAGTAAAACTATAAGATGTATTTTTAGGAGGATTCAATTATGGATATCAATGGACAGGATTTAATCAGAGCATGCTCAGCAATCGGTGCAGGTTTGGCAGTTATCGCCGGAATCGGACCTGGTGTTGGACAGGGTATCGCAGCAGGACATGGTGCAGCAGCCGTAGGACGTAACCCGGGAGCAAGAGGACAGATTATGTCAACCATGCTTTTAGGACAGGCGGTTGCAGAGACAACAGGTCTTTATGGTCTCGTTGTTGCATTACTTTTACTTTTCGTTCATCCGCTCGGATAGTATATTACGGTTTGCCGCAGAGGATTACCGTGCGGCGATACAGCCAACGGAAAGGAGAGTAAAAGTTGTTAGCACAGGGATATACATTTTTGTTTAATCTGGATGCGCAGTTGCTCTTTGATACAGTACTTTTGGCAGTTGCAGTATTTTTCCTTTTCATGCTGATGTCGTATCTGCTTTTCAACCCTGCAAGGAAGCTGTTAAAGGACAGGCAGGACAGGATAGAAAGCGATATAAACACAGCTGTTGCCGACAAGGAAAGTGCCGCAGCACTAAAGGCAGAGTACGAGGGAAAGCTTAAGGACATCGATAAAGAGGCCGAGGCTATTCTCACAGAGGCGAGACAGAAGGCGCTTAAAAACCAGAACAAGATTGTGGATGATGCAAAGGAAGAGGCTTCACGCATCATAAAGAGAGCCAGAGAAGAGGCAGAGCTTGAGAAGAAGCATGCCATGGATGATATGAAGCAGGAGATGATACAGATAGCATCGCTTATGGCACAAAAGGCTGTCGCAGCTTCGATCACCACAGACATTCAGGATACACTCGTTGAAGAGACACTTAAGGAAATGGGAGAATCAACATGGCTAAGCTAGTATCTAAGGTATACGGTGATGCATTGTTTGAGGCTGCCCTTGAGGACAACAGGCTATCCAGCCTGTCTGACGAGGTAACAGCAGTAAAGGAAATCATTGCTGCAAATGATGACCTCTCAAAGCTGATGGATCATCCGCAGATTGATAAAGAAGAAAAGGTCAGAATCATCGAAGAAATATTTGGGGGAAGAGTTTCAGCGGAGCTGGTAGGGCTTATGAGAATGATTATAGAAAAGAATCATTACAAAGAGCTTACCTTAGTTTTCGACTACTTTCTTGACAGAGTCAAGGAGTACCAAAATATCGGAACAGCATACGTCACATCTGCATTTGAGCTTTCAAAGGAGCAGAAGCTTGCTGTGGAGAAACGACTTCTTGACACGACAAAATACGTGAAATTTGAGATGCATTTTGAGGTGGATACCGCGCTCATAGGCGGTATGAAAATCAGAATCGGGGACAGAGTGGTGGATTCATCTGTCAGCAGCAGATTAGAAAGACTCACCCGCGATTTGACAAAAATACAATTGAAAGTAGGTGAATGCGCTCCATGAATCTAAAGCCGGAAGAAATCAGCTCAGTAATAAAGGAGCAGATTAAAAGATACGCTTCCCAGCTCGAAGTCGCTGATGTAGGAACAGTCATTCAGGTGGCAGACGGAATCGCACGTATTCATGGTCTTGAGAATGCGATGCAGGGAGAGCTTTTGGAATTTCCAGGGGAAGTATATGGAATGGTATTAAACCTCGAGGAGGACAATGTCGGTGCTGTTTTACTTGGACAGCAGCGCAATATCAACGAGGGAGATACAGTTAAGACCACAGGACGAGTGGTAGAGGTGCCGGTAGGCGATGCGATGCTCGGCCGAGTAGTAAATGCGCTCGGACAGCCAATCGACGGAAAGGGACCTATCCAGTCGGACAAATATCGTCAGATAGAGAGAGTAGCATCGGGAGTTATCTCGAGAAAGTCAGTAGATACACCGCTTCAGACCGGTATAAAGGCTATTGACTCAATGGTTCCTATCGGACGAGGACAAAGAGAGCTTATTATCGGAGACAGACAGACCGGAAAGACGGCTATCGCGATAGATACCATCATCAACCAGAAGGGACAGGGTGTGAAATGTATCTATGTAGCCATCGGTCAGAAGGCTTCTACGGTTGCATCCATAGTAAATGAGCTCGAGGAGTTCGGAGCCATGAGCTACACGACAGTAGTGGCTGCGACAGCATCAGAGCTTGCACCGTTACAGTATATCGCACCATACTCAGGCTGCGCTATAGGCGAGGAATGGATGGAAAACGGACAGGATGTGCTCATAGTTTACGATGATCTGAGTAAGCATGCAGCAGCATACCGTACGCTGTCACTCCTTTTAAAGAGAGCGCCTGGACGAGAGGCTTATCCGGGAGATGTTTTCTATCTCCATTCAAGGCTTCTGGAGAGAGCAGCGAGACTGTCAGACAAGCTGGGTGGAGGCTCACTCACAGCCCTTCCTATCATTGAGACACAGGCGGGTGATGTATCGGCATATATCCCGACCAATGTTATCTCAATCACAGACGGTCAGATATATCTCGAGACAGAGATGTTCAACGCTGGCTTCAGACCTGCCATAAATGCAGGACTTTCAGTTTCACGAGTTGGAGGCTCGGCACAGATAAAGGCAATGAAAAAGATTGCAGCACCTATTCGAGTAGAGCTGGCTCAGTACAGAGAGCTTGCAGCGTTCTCACAGTTTGGCTCAGAGCTTGATGCAAGCACAGCAGAGCAGCTCGCACAGGGAGCACGAATCAAGGAGATTTTAAAGCAGCCGCAGTACAAGCCGATGCCTGTAGAGAAGCAGGTTATCATAATATACGCTGCGACAAAGAAGTATCTTATTGATATCAAAATCGAGGATATTTTAAGATTTGAGGCAGAGCTGTTTGATTTCATTGATACCAGATATCCTGAGATTCCTGAAGCAATCAGGGAGAAAAAGGTGATGGACGATGATACGGAGCAGGCACTTATAAAGGCAATCGAGGAATGCAAAAAGCAGTTCCGTTAGACGGTTGGATATTAGTAGAAGGCAGGTGGTAAAATGGCTTCGATGCGAGACATAAAGCGCAGAAAAAGCAGTATTACAAGTACTCAGCAGATCACAAAGGCCATGAAGCTCGTTTCTACCGTCAAGCTGCAAAAGGCGAGAGCACATGCGGAGGCAACAGATCCGTATTTCAACTATATGTACAGGACAGTAAGCTCGATGCTTGCAAAGAGCGGCAATCTGGAGCACCCATACTTAAAGGCCGGTGATTCGCCAAGGAAGGCGGTAGTCGTTTTGACATCAAACCGCGGACTGGCAGGCGGATACAACAGCAATATAGTAAAGCTCATCACACACGGAGACTTCAAAAAAGAAGAGCTCGACATATACGCTGTGGGAGCAAAGGGTGAGGAGCTGCTTACGTCAAAGGGCTATCATATAGTCGAGAGTGCACCGGAGATGATGGAGGACCCGACCTACGAGGATGCGGCGGCACTTTGCAAAAGAGTGTTAAAGGCATTTACAGACGGTCAGGTGGGGGAGATTTATCTCGCATATACCCATTTCAAAAACACAGTTACACAGGAGCGAAGCTCATAAAGCTATTGCCGGTGGAGCTGGATGAGAGCGGGGCAGATGAGAAAGAGGACTCCAATATTCTCATGAATTTTGAACCGAATCCGGAGGAGGCTTTGGAGCTTATTATTCCAAAATATGTGACAAGCCTGTTTTACGGAGCACTGGTGGAGTCATTTGCCAGTGAAAACGGAGCCAGAATGCAGGCGATGGATTCTGCTACGAGCAATGCAGAGGATATGATCAGTGATCTGACATTGAAATATAACAGAGCGCGTCAGGGCTCAATCACGCAGGAGCTTACTGAGATAATTGCAGGAGCTAATGCGATAGAGTGATACATGCATATCCGGTCATGGGAAGGCAGGCATGTGTGTCTGTGAATGGCCAAAAAGGCGAGTGTATCATATGAATTAAAAAAGAAGGAGAAACTATAAATGGCAGATAAAAATGTAGGTAAAATCATACAGGTTATCAGTGCCGTTCTGGATATCAAGTTTTCAGAGGGTAATCTGCCTGAGATAAACGATGCAGTCGAGGTGCCGCTGAAAAACGGCGGAAAGCTGGTCGTTGAGGTTGCACAGCATCTGGGCGACGATACAGTCAGATGTATCGCCATGGGACCTACTGATGGTCTCGTCCGCGGCATGGACGCTATCGCAACAGGAGCACCTATTTCTGTGCCGGTGGGGGAGAATACACTTGGAAGAATGTTCAATGTGCTCGGAGAGCCTATCGATGAGGTTGAGCCTCCACAGACAGAGGAGAAATGGGCAATCCACAGACCTGCGCCTAGCTTTGAGGAGCAGGCTACATCGCAGGAGATGCTTGAGACAGGAATAAAGGTTGTAGATTTGCTCTGCCCATACCAGAAGGGTGGAAAAATCGGACTCTTCGGAGGTGCCGGAGTAGGAAAAACGGTGCTCATCCAGGAGCTTATCCACAACATCGCTACACAGCATGGTGGATACTCAGTATTTACCGGTGTAGGAGAGCGTACACGAGAGGGAAATGACCTGTACTACGAGATGAAGGAGTCAGGTGTTATCGACAAGACCACCATGGTGTTCGGACAGATGAACGAGCCACCCGGAGCACGTATGAGAGTTGCCCTGGCAGGACTTACAATGGCAGAGTATTTCCGTGACAGAGGCGGCAAGGATGTGCTTCTCTTTGTGGACAATATCTTCCGTTTCACACAGGCAGGTTCAGAGGTATCAGCACTTTTAGGACGTATGCCTTCAGCCGTTGGCTACCAGCCGACACTGCAGACAGAGATGGGAGCTCTTCAGGAGCGTATCACATCAACAAAGAACGGTTCAATCACATCGGTTCAGGCCGTATATGTGCCTGCAGATGACCTTACAGACCCGGCACCGGCGACTACCTTCGCACACCTCGATGCCACGACAGTACTTGAGCGTTCTATCGCAGAGCTTGGTATTTATCCGGCTGTAGACCCGCTGGCATCCACATCGCGTATCCTTGATCCGCGTATCGTGGGACAGGAGCATTTTGAGGTGGCACACGCTGTCCAGGAGATACTCCAGAAGTATAAGGAGCTGCAGGATATCATCGCAATCCTCGGTATGGATGAGCTCTCAGAGGAGGATAAGCTCGTAGTAAGCCGTGCACGTAAGGTGCAGCGTTTCCTGTCACAGCCGTTCTTCGTAGCAGGACAGTTTACCGGACTCGAGGGCAAATATGTGCCTATCGCCGAGACCATCAGAGGATTTAAGGAGATACTCGAAGGAAAGCATGATGATGTACCGGAGAGCTATTTCTTAAACGTTGGAAGCATAGATGAAGTCCGTGCCAAGATGCAGTAATGTGAGGTGATTTCATGGCAGATAACATTTTTGACATAGAAATAATCACACCAGACAGGGTGTTCTACAAGGGAGAGACAGACTTCCTCGAGTTCAATACCCAAAACGGAGAGATTGGTGTATACAAAAACCATATACCGCTCACGACAGTGCTTGCACCGGGAATCGTGACTATCCATAATGGCGATGAGGAGAAAATAGCCGCAATCCATTCAGGCTTTGCGGAAATACTTGGAGACAAGGTCACATTTCTTGCAGAGCTTGCAGAGTGGCCTGATGAGATAGACATAGACCGCGCACAGGCCGCAAAGGAGCGGGCAGAGCAGCGCCTTTCAAATCACACAGCAGAGATTGATGTGAAGAGAGCAGAGTTTGCACTCAGGAAGGCACTTATCAGAATAGATGTGGCACATCATATGTAATTATAAAATCCCGGAATCTGCAGGTAAGCGGATTTCCGGGATTTTTAATTTTTTATAAGAAGACGGTAAAGCATTTTTCTCTTTCCAATCCGGCTGATAGGCATAGTTTCCCCGAAAGATATGATATTCTTTCGGGGAAATTTTTAGAAAATTATTTTTTTATGTAAAAATGAAACATGGTCATGTCCTGACACGGTGGGATTTGCGGAACTGCTGTGGCGATTCATGAAAATTTTTTTGGAATGACTGCGAAAAATAGCTGGTAGAGGAAAACCCGATACATCCGGCAATCTCTTCGATGCTGTGATTGGTTGTGAGCAGCAGGTCACGCGCAGACGCCAGCCGAACTTCGTTCAGGTAAGCGATGGGAGATTTCCCGTACAGCTCTGTAAAACGGTGTGAAAGGTAATATTTTGAGAGACTGCAGTTTTCGGCAAGCGAATCCAGAGAGATCATGCTCTGGTAATTGTGCTCGATAAAGCGTTTTACCTTGTGGCATTCGTGGCTGCTGTTCTGCGCATCCACCACTTCATAGGATACATGGTCTTTCCGGCAGAAATATAAAATTAAAATATCCAGATAATGCTGGCAGATCTCTGCGTAGCGGTCCTGTTTGTTATGCATTTCCCGCAGGATATTTTCAAAACACTGGCGGATAAAAGGCGAGTTTGCAGAAGCCGGGACATGAATGTATTCCGGTTCTTTGTCAGTATTCAGTTTTAATCCTTCCACCCCGAGCACATAATAATCCAGTGGATTTTCCGGATCGGAAAACTCTGTGTGTGTTACCTGTGCACCGATCACGACAAGGCTGTTTGAGGAGACAGGAAGAGATTCATTTTCAATCAGCATGCGTCCGGTGCCGTCTTTAATAAAGAAGATTTCCGTAAAATGATGGCTGTGGGGAAACGAAGTCCAGTCATTTTCAAATTTGGATGCTGATATGGAAAGCAGGCGGAAATGGATTTCCGGCTGTACCTCATTATCCAGATTAAATTTGCGGTTACTCATGGAAAATACACTCCTTTCATGTCATAATTGCAATGATTTCCTGTTAAAATGGAACGATGTTGTACTTAGTATACAATGAAAAAAACAAAATAACAAGATTTTTAAAATAAAGCAAGAATTATAAAATATAGAGCAATATATGGATAGGAAAAAGAGATGGCGTACTCTATAATAACAAATGTAAGGAAGGAAACATAAGAATTTATAGTAAAAAATAACAAAAATGGGAGGTTACTATGAAGAAAAAAAATTTTATGTACAATGATGAGTATGGTAATGGTAGCATCTTTATTTGCAGGGTGCGGTACAGATTCAGGAAAGGAGAATTCTGCGTCAGATACCAGCAAGACAAAAGAAGCTGGAACAACAATCAGTGTAGCTGCTATTGAGACAGCTTATGGTTCTGAAATGTGGCAGAAAGTGGCAGATGCATTTACAGAAGAAACCGGAATTAAAGTAGAACTTACAACAGATAAAAAATTAGAGGATGTAATTGGACCATCCATGCAGGGAGGCGAATACCCGGATGTTATTCATCTTGCCACGGGACGTGAAGCTGCGTTGACGGAACAGTTTATTAAGGGACATATGATTACTGACATTACAGATGTTTTATCTATGAAAGTTCCGGGAGAAGACAAACTTGTTTCAGAGAAGATTGCAGGAGGATTTACAGACACATCATTGACCAATCCTTATGGTGATGGAAAGACATATCTTGCACCAATGTTTTATTCTCCATGTGGTCTGTTTTATAATGCAGGTCTTTTAGAAGAAAAAGGATGGGATGTTCCAAAGACATGGGATGAAATGTGGGAATTAGGAGATAAAGCAAAAGAAGAGGGAATTTACTTATTTACATATCCTACAACAGGTTATTTTGATGCATTCTTCTACGCACTGATGTATTCAGCAGGTGGTCCGGAATTTTTTTGATAAAGCAACAAATTATGCGGAAGGCATCTGGGAAACTCCGGAAGCACAGACATGCTTTGATATTGTTGCAAAGTTAGCTGAGTACACAAATCCGGTCACACCTGCGCAGGCAAATGATCAGGACTTCACACAGAATCAGCAGTTAGTACTTGACAATAAAGCAATCTTTATGCCAAATGGAACATGGATCGTTGGAGAAATGGCAGAAGCACCTCGTGCAGATGGATTTAAGTGGGGAATGACAGCTCTTCCGGCAGTAAAAGATGGCGGAGATGCATACAGTTATACATGGTTTGAGCAGGCATGGATTCCTTCTGGTGCAGAGCATCAGGATGCAGCAAAATTATTTATCTCTTATTTATACAGTGACAAAGCATGTGAAATTTTTGCAAAAGCAGGAGCTATCCAGCCAGTATTAGGAATTGCAGACAAATTAAGTGGTGATAACGTAATGTTCTACTCTATTTATGATAATGGAGCAAAGGCAGCTATGGGTAATTTCGCAGCATTTGAAGCAATTCCGGGCGTGGAAGTGCGAACAGTATTCTTTGACCCGGTAAACTCATTAGTATCAGGCGATATGGATGAGCAGGCATGGATTGACGGAATTATTTCGGCAAGTGACCAGATGCGGGCGAATTTGAAATAAGAGTTTTTAGTTTGCCTTAATGCTATAGTGGTAAAAATGAGTCGGCGGACAGAATTTTTGTCCGCCGAATTTTAAATAGTACGGTTTGTTTGAAAGGAACGTGAAAGTATGAAAAAAGCCAGAGGACGAAGCGGTTTTTTGGCGGTATGCATAGCACCAGCAGTAATTTTATTTTTTGTGTTTATGATATTGCCTACCTTAAATGTATTCCGGATGTCGTTATTTGAAAAAGGTGCATATTCACCGAATGAAACATTTGTTGGCCTGAAAAATTTTAAAACATTAATATCGGATACTAATTTTATAAGGTCCATGCAAAACATGATTTTACTTATTGTTGTTGTTACAATAGTTACCTTTGCATTTGCACTTGTTTTTGCAGGCATTCTGTCAAGAGAACAAATCAGGGGACAGAATTTTTTCCGTATTATTTTTTATATTCCCAATATTTTATCGGTTGTAGTAATTGCAGGTATTTTTTCTGCAATTTATAAGCCGGAGAACGGAATGCTAAATAGTATTATCGGACTGTTTCATAAAATGGAGAACCCGATTTTGTGGAAAGGTGAATCGCTTGTGATCGTCAGTCTTATTATTGCAATGATCTGGCAGGCGATTGGTTACTATATGGTCATGTACATGGCATCTATGGCGAGTGTGCCGAAAAGCTGTATGAAAGTGCCGGATTAGATGGTGCAGGCAGGCTCGTTCAGTTTTTTCAGATTACAATTCCGTTGATCTGGACTAATATTCGTACAACATTAACATTTTTTATTATTTCTACTATTAATATGGCATTTCTTTTTGTAAAAGCTATGACTTCAGGTGGCCCAAACGGAGCTTCTGAAGTGTCACTAAGCTATATGTATGGACAGAAGGATGCCGGATTATATGGATACAGTATGGCAATAGGTGTTGTAATATTTATTTTCTCGTTTGCATTGTCTGCACTTGTAAATAAAGTTACAGAGCGTGAACCACTGGAGTTTTAAGGAGAGAAAATATGAGAGAGAAAAATAATCCGAATTCTGCGGAACGGTTGTATAAATTTTTTATCTATTTAGTTTTAATAATGCTTGCAGTCAGTATTATTATTCCGGTGGCATGGGTGTTTATGGCATCCATTAAGCAAAATAAAGAGTTTTATGGAAATCCGTGGACTTTGCCGGAGGGTTTTTATTTTCAGAACTTTATTGATGCCTGGAATACAGCAAAAATGGGAGATTACATGTTAAACTCCGTATTGGTTACAGCTTTGGCACTTGTAATTCTTTTAATTGTTGCACTGCCGGCAGCTTACTGTTTGTCACGTTTTAAATTTAAAGGAAGCAAATCTTTAAATGCGGCTTTTATGGGTGGTCTTTTTATTAACGTGAATTATATTGTTGTTCCAATTTTTCTGATGCTGCGAGATGGAGACAATTGGCTGAAATCAGTAATTGGGAAAAGTTTTCTTTTAAATAATCTGGTCATACTCGCAATCGTATATGCTGCGACAGCACTTCCGTTTACAATTTATCTGTTGTCAGGGTATTTTTCAACATTGGCACATGATTATGAAGAGGCGGCATATATTGATGGAGCAGGTTATAGTACAACGATGTGGAAAATTATTTTCCCAATGGCAAAACCATCTATTATTACAGTAATCTTGTTTAATTTTCTTTCTTTTTGGAATGAATATATCATTTCCATGACACTAATGAGTTCGGCAAAGGGACCGAAAACGTTACCGGTAGGATTATTAAATCTGATGCAGGCACAGCAGTCAGCAGCACAGTATGGAATTATGTACGCAGGACTTGTAATAGTAATGCTTCCTACATTAATTTTATATATATGTGTTCAGAATAAACTGACACAGGGAATGACTGTTGGTGGTTTAAAGGGTTGATGAGAAGGGAGATTAAAATGGAATTTTGGAAAAAGCACACAAAATGCAGAATAATTTTAATGGCAGCTCTTTTTATTGCCGGAATAAGCCTGTCTGTTTTTGGATGGGGTATGACAGGAAAAATGACAGGTTTAGGAATTATGCTTATTGGAATTATCTGTTTATTAATGGCATTGTGGATTTATAATTGCCCTTTGCAGAAAAGAATGAAAAGAAAAGTAATTATAATGGATGAAATAGAGTGAGGAAGAAAAATGAGTGAGAAAAATACAGGACGTGTCACAATTCCTACAAATCTGGACGTTGTTCCAGAAACAATTGAATTAATGAAGCGCTGGGGTGCGGATGCAATCCGCGACTGTGACGGAACAGAATTCCCGGAAGAGCTGACAAAGACCGGGGCAAAGATTTATGCAACTTACTACACCACGAGAAAAGATAATGAGTGGGCGAAGGCGAACCCGGATGAGGTGCAGCAGTGTTATATTATGAGTGGATTTTATACGGCTGTTGAAAGCGAACTGCAAATTCCTCTGATGAAGGGGATTTCGGATGAGTTAATGCAGGTCAATACAAGAGATGATATTAAACGATGGTGGGAGGTTGTTGACCGTTCCACAGGTCAGGTGGTATCGACAGCGCAGTGGGAATATAATGAGGAGTCAGGGTGCGTCTGTATTCATGAGGCAGAACCGTTTCATGAATATACAGTAAGCTTTCTGGCATATATTATCTGGGATCCGGTACATATGTACAATGCGGTGACAAATGACTGGAAAGATTTCGAACATCAGATTACGTTTGACGTACGGCAGCCGAAAACACATAAATATTCCATGGAGCGCCTGCGTAAATTCTGCGAGGAGCATCCATATGTCAATGTCATTCGCTATACGACGTTTTTCCATCAGTTTACATTGATGTTTGACGAGTTAAAGCGGGAAAAATATGTGGATTGGTATGGTTATTCCGCGTCAGTAAGTCCTTATATTTTAGAGCAGTTTGAAAAAGAAATGGGTTATAAATTCCGCCCGGAATATATCATTGACCAGGGATATTATAACAATCAGTATCGTGTACCTGGTAAAGAATATAAGGATTTTCAGGCATTCCAGCGCAGGGAAGTTGCAAAGCTTGCAAAAGAGATGGTTGACATCACACATGAATGCGGCAAAGAGGCAATGATGTTTTTGGGGGATCACTGGATCGGAACAGAACCATTCATGGAAGAGTTTGCAACGATCGGTCTTGACGCAGTGGTAGGAAGCGTTGGAAACGGAAGTACACTTCGTCTGATCTCTGATATTGAAGGTGTAAAATATACAGAAGGAAGATTCCTTCCATACTTTTCCCGGATACCTTCCATGAGGGCGGAGATCCTGTCAAGGAAGCAAAGGAAAACTGGGTGACAGCACGCCGTGCCATTTTAAGAAAACCAATCGACCGTATCGGATATGGCGGATATTTAAAGCTTGCATTAGATTTCCCGGAGTTTTTGGACTATGTGGAGAGCGTGTGCAATGAATTCCGTGAACTATATGAGAATGCAAAAGGAACAACACCATACTGTGTGAAGAAGGTTGCTGTTTTAAACAGCTGGGGCAAAATCCGCAGCTGGGGCTGCCATATGGTACACCATGCCTTATATCAGAAACAGAATTACAGTTATGCGGGAATTATCGAGGCATTAAGCGGCGCACCGTTTGATGTGAAATTTATTTCATTTGATGATATTTTAAAGGATAAGGATATATTAAAGGATATTGATGTCATTATCAATGTCGGGGACGGGGATACGGCACACACCGGCGGGGCAGTCTGGGAGAATGCAGTTATTTCCGCAGCCATTCGTGAATTTGTCTACCGGGGCGGTGGATTTATCGGTGTCGGGGAACCGGCAGGACACCAGTATCAGGGACATTATCTGCAGCTTGCTGATTTAATTGGTGTGGAAAAAGAAACCGGATTTACCTTAAACTACGATAAGTATAACTGGGAAGAACACAAAAATCACTTTATTCTTGCAGATACAACAAAGCCTGTTGACTTCGGAGAGGGCAAGAAGAATATGTTTGCGTATGAGGGAACAGAAATTCTGGTACAGAGGGACAAAGAAGTTCAGATGGCTGTGCATGAATTTGGTGAGGGCCGTTCGGTCTATATCAGTGGACTGCCATATAGCTTTGAGAACAGCAGAATTCTTTATCGAAGCATTTTGTGGAGTACACATGGCGAAAACTTATTACATCAGTGGTTTAGTACAAATTTCAATGTGGAAGTACATGCATATGTAAAAAATGGCAAATTCTGTGTTGTAAATAATACCTACGAGTCACAGAATACGGTTATCTATCGCGGAGATGGAAGCAGTTTTGCGTTGAAAATAGAGGCAAATGAGATTAAATGGTACGCTGTTTAATCAGGAGGTATAAAGAATATGAAGAAACCTGTACTTGTAATTATGGCAGCCGGAATGGGAAGCCGTTACGGTGGAATGAAACAGATTGATCCAGTAGATGAATATGGACATATTATTGTTGATTTTTCTATTTATGATGCTTATCTTGCAGGATTTGAAGAGGTTATTTTTGTAATAAAAAGAGAGAATGCGGAAGATTTTCATAATGTTATAGGGAATCGTATAGAAAAGATTATGAAAGTAAGATATGCATTTCAGGAGCTGGAAAATCTGCCGGAGGGATTTGAAGTTCCGGCCGGAAGAGTAAAGCCATGGGGAACTGCGCATGCAATTTTAAGCTGTAAAGATATGATTGACGGACCATTTGCAGTGATTAATGCAGACGACTATTATGGAAGAGAAGCATTTAAGCAGATTTATGATTATCTGAGTGTGCATGAAGATAATGAAAAGTATCAGTATGCAATGGTAGGATATCAGTTGAAAAATACTTGACGGAGAATGGAAGTGTGGCAAGAGGTGTCTGTGATATTGATGGTGATGGAAACTTGTCAGTGTAACAGAACATACAACGATTGTAA
>ENA-OQIM01000220-OQIM01000220.1-human-gut-metagenome-genome-assembly--contig:-NODE-220-length-20815-cov-4.614076_pt1 | contig 20815 bp, 16 predicted proteins | sample MGYA00242579_ERZ504744 | MGnify/ENA primary metagenome ERZ504744 (study PRJEB26092, sample SAMD00036441) | human gut metagenome | host: Homo sapiens | study: EMG produced TPA metagenomics assembly of...
CTACAAAAGTAATTTTTACACCAAATAATACATGGAAAATGGAGAAACAGATACAGTTTCTATTGCAGATGCCAATGCAGATTTAACAACAACATATCCATGCTATAAGGTTACATCTTACCAATCTGGGTCAAAAAAATGTTGGAAAGGTACTTGGGCAACATACAGTGCGAGTGGCGAAGTAGATTTAACTGAAAGATTTTATGTTTCCACTAATTTGGTTGATTACATCAATGATGCTAGATTTGACCCAGGAAATAAAACGAGAGGATACAGTAACAACAATCAAGGAACAGTTGTTGATGGCTCAGAAAAAGGAGCAAATGTTTACAGTTATTTAGATGCTGCAATATCGGGAAGCCCATGGTATAATAGTTCTGGTCAAGATTCAAAAGAATGTCAATATACATATCCATTGTACTTTGGTAACATGTTCGATACCAAAAATAGATATGGACGCATGTTAAATGGAAGTTGGTATGGACTTAATAACTTTAGTGTGGGTGCCAATGTGGCTTTAGAAGAAACAGGCACAACTACAGGAAGTTCCTTTTATGGAGCAGCAGCACAAGGTTTAGTAGGTAAAAAACTGGTTAATGGGAAAATGGTAGATCCGAACAATGAAAATGTTGTTCTGCCTTATTTCTCTGGGGAAGAGATTCATCCATATAATACAGATAGAGAAATTGATAAAAACAAGAATTTATCTGAATATTACAATAATTTACAGTTCCCATTCAAGCAGACAATGGATAAGAATGGCGTAATCACATACTCTTATGATTCGGGAAGTGATTATGCTGTATATTATGATTTTGATAATAATAGTTTCTATGAAAGTAATCAATATATTCAAAATGGAACAACAAATGATTCAACAGCACCAACTAAAGGATTCTATCCATTGAACAAACCAGGAGATTCTCGTGAAGCTGTAAATATGGGATTTGGTACTGAATTTACGATTCCATTTACATTATCAAAAGATGGAAAAATCAATGGTCAGGACATAACATTTAACTTCACTGGTGATGATGATGTGTGGGTATTCATTGATGACTACCTTGTTTTAGACATGGGTGGTGCACATAGAATGGCAAGCGGAACAATTGACTTCGCAAAGAAAAATGTAACAGTTGAACGCGCATTTACACCAGATAAGTCCACAACGGCTGCTTGGAAAGATGGAGCTACTCGTGCAAATCAGACATCAACGGAAAGTTTAAAGACATTTGCAGATATTGAAACAGACAATGGAAAGACTTTTGCAGATATCATGGCAGATGATTCAAAAGTACATACACTGAAGATGTTCTACATGGAACGTGGTATGATCGATTCCAATATGTCTGTAAGCTTTAACTTCTCACCTATTCCATCAGGTTTAACACTTAGTAAAGACGTTAACACTGCATCAGTAAATGATGGATTAAAGTCAGTTGTAGAGACAAAAGATAATTTTGATTTTACAGTTACAGATACAGATACAAGAACAGAATACACTTATGAAAAAGACTATGATGGTACAAGAACAGAAAAAAAGACTACAACAAACGGAGTTGTAGAAGGACTTGCTGATAATGTATACGCAAAGAACTTTGCATATAAAGATGCAGATGATGATGGTAATACAGGCTTAAAAATTGGTACAGACTTTACAATTACAGAGACAGAAAATTCCAATTATGATACTAGATGGTTTGTTACGGATATTTCAACTGGAGAAACCAAAGATAGAGGAGATGGACTGGTTTCAAACTTCAAATTAGGAGATGCTACATCAGATGTGACAAAAGTAAATTACAACGTTAACTTTGTAAATACACCAAAGGTAGGTACTGTGAATATAACCAAGGCATGGAATGGTACTGTTCCGGAAACACTGAAAGAAGAAGCTTTCCCATTCAAGGTGGAAGTTGATTTGGATGGTGCAGCTAAAAAAGATGAATATTCGACATATGCTTTGAAATATACTGTAGATGGAAATGAATTTTATACCGACGCAGATGGTAACTTTAAATTAAAGTGTGATCAGACAGCTGCTTTTGAAGGTATTCCGACAGGAGCAACAGTTAAAGTAACAGAAACAACTACTACTGATAGTAAGTCATGGGAAGTAAGTGGATCTGACGAAGCAGTGAGTAAGCCAGTTACAGAAACATCTAATGAAACTTTAACGATTACCAATGCCACCAAGACTAAAACTTCGGATAAAGTGATTTATGTTGAAGCAGGAAAAGATACATTTTATAAACCAGCTGAAGTTATAAAAGACTATATTGTTACTGTTCCTAATCCATCCGAAGGACTGAATTATACAGACAAAGGTTTCAATGGTGCAGAGCCAGGCAAATCATATACAGCTAACTATACAGGATCTAACAAGGATGGAGCAATAGTAAATGGTAAGATTACTGTATATACATATCAGGCAACCGATAAGGTTTATGTATTCGATTATGGCTTAGAATCTAATATTGCAGAAACGAATGATAATCATGACGGATTATTTGAGGGCGGTACATTTTATAATGATAATGCCAAAGATGCATATGAAACCACTGCAAAACTGAATCAGATTACTCATGAAAAAGATAATAATCCGCAGACAACGATAACGCCTGATCAGGATGTAATAATTAATAAGAAAGGCTCAGCAAAAGGTGCAGTAACATTCAAGCCTATTGCGTTCATGGATAAGGCTGAGAATTACACTTATACAGCAGATATCACAAAAAATGGTGAAACACTTAAGTCAAACAACCCAGAAACTGGTACAACAGTCCATGGTAAAATCAAGACGATGCCGGCAAATGTTGTTTACTATGAAGATGACTTCAATGCAGATTCAAAAACTGATGATGGAACAACAAAGATTGTTTATTCTGGAGATACAGATCCAGAAGGAACGTCATTGACATTGAAACAGAGCAATGGACAGACAGAACAGTATGGACATGACGATGCATATGCAAAAGGAACGGGTGACAGCGCTGGAAGTTCTACAAAGATGACAGCGAATGGTTATAACACAAGAGCAAGCTTTACATTCAAGGGAACTGGATTCGATATTGTTGCAAGAACAACAACAGATACAGCAACTATCATGTATTCGATTGAACATCAGACAGCTGGAAAGTGGCAGGTAGATAAGATGGGAGCTGTTGATACATATTACGCAAATGGCGACTTATATCAGATTCCTGTTATCCATGAAGAAGGTCTTGATTACAATACTTATACAGTAACATTATTCATTAAAGAAGATGTTAATAAAATTGTGTTGTATATCTGGATGGTGTACGTGTTTACAACCCAATGGGAACAGCAGGAAATTCAGCATACATCGACAATGAAGAGGGAGCAACTATTACAAAAATAAGTGATCTGGTTCTTGGAGATGGTGAGATTACAGAGAATGGTGTTGTAATAAGAGATCCAGAAAATCCGGAAAATGATTCCACAGAGATAAAAGGTGTTACGATCAGTAATGCAAGATGGCATTGGTTGGAAATGTATGGAATGATGCGGGGACCTCTTTTGATAATCTGGAAGCACTGGGATATACAAAAGTTGAAGATAATTCGGGTACGACTACGGCAAATAATACACAGTCAATCTTACAGTATCTTCATACAGGACCAAATAATGAGGTTTACCTCGATGGCAATGCATCCATTGCATTTGTTGCAGAAGGAACTCCAAATTCCAACAGTACACTTCAGATTGAAGCAAAGCTGGTGAATACAGAGGGAATAGATGTGACAACTGGAGGAACTGCCGCATTAAATGTATGGAATGGAACTGCGCTTGAAAAGATAGAAGATGTTAAGACTTCAACAGCAAGATATTACACAATCAACCTGAATCAGTGTATCAAGCTTGGAGATACAGATAAGTATCTGGTTGTAATTTCAGGAAATGATTCAGACGGAAACTATGGAGTGTCATTCTCTAATCTGAAAAACAAAGGTTATACGTTATCGAATCCTTTGGCAGAGGAAAATAAGGAGCTTGTTGGAAGACTGATAAATACAGACAATGTAGAGCCTGCGAGTGTATTTAAGAGCTTTGGAATACAGAATGCTACATACACAATAAAGAGAAATGCCTGGCTTACAAATAAGTATACAGTAACAATAAATAGTGCAGATGTATTTGCTGGTGAAACACCAAAGTTTAAAGTATATTATACAAATAATGGAAAGAAAACTGCGTTAACGACAACGATTGTTAAAACGACAAACAATGAAGATGGAACAGTTACATATGGACTGAAATTCAGAGCACCAAATGCAGTTGGTTCATTCCCATTAGAGATTCATTATGTAAGTGCAGATGAAGAGTCAGATGAATTTATGACTACTACAGTTAGAGTAAGAAGATAATAGAGATTCTTAAGACAAAAAAGATGTGAGAGGTGGCAGATGAGTCAATCATCTACCACCTACTCATTTTGGAGGATAAATGTACAGATATTTTTTTGAAATAGCATCAATACCATTTGAAATTAAAGGACAGACAGAAATTTCTATACACTCAAGCATGCAACCGTTTATTGTTGAAAATGAAGAGATGGTAGATGTGAAATATAATGTTGTGTGTGAATCTAATATGAAAGTTATTAAGGAAAAATCAATTTATGCAGATGAAGTATATAAAATTGATTTGTGTCAAATAGAAGAAGGAAAAGAATATGATTTATGTATTCCAGAAAAAATGCTATTAAATAAAAAACTATTTGAAGGATCTAATATATGGAACTTTTTAGCGTTTGAATTTCCACTTTTAGAAAAGCAGGCATTTATTCTCCATTCTTCATTTGTTTCTTGGAAGGGAAATGGAATTCTGTTTACAGCTCCGTCAGGAACAGGAAAATCTACGCAAGCAGATTTATGGGAGAAATATGAAGCAGCAGATATTTATAATGGAGATCGGACAATCGTTAGAAAAATGAATGGAGAGTATTATGGTTTTGGGTCTCCTTATGCGGGTACATCGGGTATTTATCGCAATGAATCTGCTCCTATAAAAGCAATTGTTGTGATAGAACAAGGACCAGAAAATATCATTCAAAGACTTTACGGGAGAGAAGCATTTCTTCCGTTGTTCCGTGAAACATTGATGAATACATGGAATAAAGAGTATATGGAAAAGATGACAGATCTTTTGATGGATGCAGCGTGTCAGATTCCTGTCTATCATCTCTCCTGTCGCCCGGATCAGGACGCAGTAAATACGGTGAAAAACGAGATTTTAAAAGAGTTATAAACAATAAAATATCCCCTAAAAAGAGAATTATCATACATAGATAGTTCTCTTTTTTCTGCAAAATATGTGAAAACACACAAAATAGTGAGGGTGGAGTGCACTCTCACTATTCTAGGTTTAAGGAGATTTTGAGGGATAGGTTGTAATTTATTGGAAGATAGTTTATAGTAAAAGATAAAAAGATGAGAAAAATGGAGGGCACGATGAAACAGAAAAAGAAATTAGGGATTATCATTGCTATTGTAGCCGCTGTATTAGTGGTAGGTGTTATAATCTTTTTTGCACTAAAGCCAAATGGAATAAATTCACAGGAAGAAACGTCAGAGGAAAAAGGTTATCATGAACTTGCAGACGGAGAAAATCCAGCAGACATAGATGTAAAGGTTAAGTCCTCTAATGATTTTGTTAAACCAGGAAAGGATACGCTTGATGCTAGTAAGATTCAAGGTTATTCAGCTAAAGTAGGAGACTCTGACAAAAACGATAATTCTAAGGAAACTGAAAAAGCAGAGCAAATCGTTCTTTCCGATTCGAACCTCACGGTTGAGTCCATCGGTGCTTATTCCGGTTCTTTTATAGAAGATGGAAGTGACGAGGCGACAAAGAACGTAACAGCGATGCTGATTACGAACAATTCTGACCAGATGCTTCAGGTTGCACTGATTGATTTTCAGGTAAATAGCAATGAGACGGCTAGTTTTAAGGTGACGAATCTTCCGGCAGGAACTTCTACGCTGGTACTTGAGAGCAATAAGCGAGAGTTTTCAGATAAAGATACTTATACATATGGCAATGCGGCTACGGGATATATGGATCAGCCGACACTAGAAGAGGATAAAGTAGAGTTAAAGACAGAGAATGGAAAGATTACGCTGAAGAATAAGACGGATAAAGAGCTTAAGAGAGTTTATGTTTATTATAAGTACGTACAGATTGGCGGCGCTTATTTTGGCGGAATTACTTACCGTACACCATTTGAAAATGTGGGCGCAGGCAAGGAAGCAGAGGCAGTTGCGGCACATTTTAATCCGGACAGCAGTCAGATTATGGGAGTACAGATACTTGATAATTAAAAGAGATTGGGGAATAAGTTCATGAAGAAACAACAAGCACCAGTGCAGGCGCAGCTTAGAAAATATCTGTATCAGAAGGCGGCACACAATAAAGTGCCGCTTTCCGGTACATTTGAACTGACACCGAGATGCAATATGAATTGCAGGATGTGTTACATTCGAATGAGTGAAGCAGAGATGCGGGCGAGGGGAAGAGAGTATACAGCAGAAGAATGGATTGAGATGGGAAAAGCCTGTGCAAAAGAGGGAATGCTCTTCTTGCTGCTGACTGGCGGGGAACCATTTCTTAGAAAAGATTTTAGACAGATTTATACAGAGTTAAAGAAGCTTGGGTTACTCATCTCAATTAATACGAATGCGACATTGATTGATGAGGAGACCGTGGAGTGGTTAAAGAAGGATCCGCCGATGAAGGTGAATGTGACACTTTATGGTGGTGGAAATGAGACTTATAAAAAGCTGTGTGGACATCCGACCGGATATGATGCAGCTACGAAGGCGATTGATCTGATGCACGATGCGGGCATTTTTGTGAATATCAATGCGAGCTTTACGAAGTACAATCTGGATGATATGGAGGATATCTTTGCATTTGGTAAGAGCAGGGAGATTCAGGTGAATGCGGCTACTTATATGTTCCCGCCGGTACGTAGTGCGAAGAACGGCGTGACGGATGATGAGGTGCGTTTACAGCAGAAGAGGCTGGAAAGGCGAGGGCGAAGGCGGATATGTACCGCCTGTCTAAGGAGGAGTTTGCGATTCGGTTAAAGGCACTCCATGAAGGAAGAGATGACTTTATGGGCGGTGAGGAAGAGTGTGAGCGTACTCCGGATGAGAAGATGGGATGTATGGCGGGACGGTCGTCGTTCTGGATGACATGGGACGGACGAATGACGCCTTGCGGCATGATGAATGAGCCGGTAGCCAGACCATTTGAGATTGGCTTTTCGGATGCATGGAAGTCAATCTATCAGGCGACGGATGAGATTTTGCTGCCATCGGAATGCAAGAACTGCAAGAAGCGTTTTGCGTGTATGATGTGCGGGGCGCTTACGATTGCGGAAGGTGGCGGATGCAGTTATAAGAAGCCGGAGTATTTGTGCCGGCAGACAGAGGTGTTCCTAGAAGAGATGGAGAAAGAATACCAAAACAGGAAACAGGGGTATGATGACGAATACACAAAAAGAGCTGTTACAGGCACTTCGGTGCTTTATGCAGGGGGATGAGGAATACCATCTTCCGGAAAGGTTTTCACAGCTAAAGGAGCTGTGTGACCTTGCTGCGATGCATAAGATTTTAGCAATTATATATGAGATGATCCGGAGGGATTCGGTGCTTCTTTTAGAGGAGAATGCGCCACTTGCTGCGAGGTGGAAGAAGAGTGCGATTGCGGAAGTGATGCTGCAGGTGCAAAGGACGGCTGGTTTTCTGGAGCTGTATCAGAAGCTTCAGAAGGAAGAGGTATATCCGCTTGTTGTGAAGGGGCTGATTTGCCGGTCTTTTTATGAAAAGCCGGACTTTCGGATATCAGCGGATGAAGATCTGCTGCTTAGGAAGGAAGAGTTTGAGACCTTTGACCGCATTTTGTTAGAGGAAGGATATCAGAGGCAGGAGCTGGATCCTAAGAATCTGCCGTATGAGATTCCATATCTGAATCCGAGAAATCAGGTATATATAGAGCTTCACTTTTCGTTGTTTGCAGAAGGCGAGGGTGCATATGGTCATCTGAATCAGGAATTTGCAGGGGCGTTTGACCGATGCATTTGTGAGCAGATTGAGGGAGTGGATATTAAGACACTCTCGCCGACGGACCATATGTTTTATCTGATCTGTCATAGTTTTAAGCATTTTTTACATAGTGGATTTGGAATCAGACAGGTCTGCGACATGGTGATGATGGCAAAGCATTACACGACGCGGATTGACTGGAGAGAGATTCAGGATAAGCTTGCACAGCTTCGAATGGATACATTTTTCAGTGCTCTGGCAAAGATTGGCAGAGAGTATCTGGGATGCTCCTGGGAGAAAACCGGATATGTGGATGATACGCAGGAGAGTGTAGACTGTATGCCGCTTCTTGTGGATCTGCTGGAAGGCGGTGTGTATGGCGGGAGCACGATGGCGAGAAGGCACAGCGCGAATATGACGCTGGAAGCTGCTAGGAGAGGCAAAAAAGCGACGTCATCGTCGGTTTGGTCATCGTTGTTTCCGGGTGTTTCTTATATGAAGGGGCGTTATGTGTGGCTCTGTAAGTATCCGTGGCTGCTTCCGGCGGCATGGGTGATGCGGCTGTTTGGATATGCGGCAGACAGGAAGCATACAGAGGATCAGAGTAGTTTAGAGATTGGAAATAAACGTGTGGAACTTCTTCGGAAGTATCATGTGATAGATTAGGGGACAGATATATGAAGGTGATAGATACAAGAGAATATGTGTCGGTTCTGAAGCAATTGACGGATGATGGACGGGAAGTCAGCATGCGGATTGCGGGAAATAGTATGGCGCCATTTCTGATTCATGAGCGTGATACGATCTTCTTTCGGAAGCCGGAGGCAAAACTGAAGAAGGGCGATATGGTGTTCTTTAAAAGAAGAAACGGACAGTATATCATGCACAGGATTCACCATGTGAAGCCGGATGGGTATTATATCGTGGGTGATGCGCAGTGTATGATTGAGGGACCGGTCGCAGGGGAACAGATATTTGCGGTTGTGACGAAAGTTATAAGAAAGGGAAAGACGATACAGCCGGGGGACTTCTGGTGGGAGTTCTTTCGTCATGTGTGGCTGCATATGATTCCGCTTCGAAGACCGGTGATGGCTCTTTATACGAAGCTTCTTTTTAGAGGAGGCAGATCATGAGAGAGAAGAAGACACATTTTGAATCGGTCAGAATATTAAAGAAACGATGGAAAGATGGTACATTTTCGGAGATTTTAGAGGACTGGAGATGGATTCTTGGGTATAGCGCAAGGTATAAGGGAGCGATTCTGTTTTATGTTGTGCTGGGAATCTTAAGTACGTCGTTTGGACTTGCGAGCAGTGTGGCGAGTAAGTATCTGATCGATATCATTACGGGTTATCAGACGAGTAAGCTTGCAGTGCTGTTTCTTGTGATGGTTGGCGGACAGGTGTTCAGTCTGTTGTTTGAGAGCCTGATCAACCGGGTTTCCACGAAGCTTAGTATTGATATTAACAATGATATTCAGGCGGATATTTTTGATAAGATTATTGATGCGGACTGGATGGAGATCAGTAAGTATAGCAATGGAGACATTCTGAATCGTTTTAATGGCGATATTCGTACGATCAGCAGCAATGCCATCAGCTGGCTTCCGACGATTATCATTGCACTTTATAAGCTGGTGGCGACATTTATGGTCATCCTGCATTATGACTGGGTGATGGCTCTGATTGCGCTTGGCAGTGCGCCGTTTCTTCTGCTGCTGTCACGGACGGTGCTGAAGAAGCAGAGGGACTTTAGCCAGAAGGTGCTCGAGACGAGCAGTAAGCTGATGGGATTTGAGGTCGAGACGTTTTATAACTTTGATACGATCAAATCTTTTGGTATTGCGCCGCATTATAGTAAGAAGATGAGATGGTGGCAGAAGCGGTTTCGGGATGACAGCCTGAAGTATAATTATTTTACGATTAAGACGAATGTAGTTCTGCAGGGAATTGGAATGGTCGTGCAGTTTATTGCATTTGGATATTGTCTGTTCCGGTTGTGGACGCATGATATTACATATGGTACGATGACATTGTTTCTGCAGCAGAGAAGCAATCTGTCGGCGGCATTTAATAATCTGGTGACGATCGTTCCGACATTTTTAAATAGTTCAGTATCGGCGCACCGTATTCGTGAGCTTGTGGAGCTTCCGAAGGAAGTACATATTACAGAGAGTTCGGTGCTTGATGCGTATGCGGCAGATGGATTTTCCATTTCTTTGCGGGATGTGGATTTTTCTTATGTGAGGAAGAGCGTGTGATCACAGATTCTTCGTTTGAGGCAAGCGGGTGAGATTGTTGCACTGGTGGGTCCTTCCGGAGAGGGTAAGACAACATTAATCCGTATGTTTCTGGGCTGATTCATCCGCAGAGCGGGCAGGCAGTGATGTCTGCGGCAGGCGGCATGGAAGTGGTACTAAATGCAGAGACGAGACACCTGTTTGCATATGTTCCGCAGGGCAATACGATTCTGTCGGGAACCATCGCAGAGAATCTGCGGATGGTAAAGGAAGATGCGACAGAGGAAGAGATGATAGAAGCATTGGAGATTGCGTGTGCGTGGGACTTTGTGAAGAAGCGTCCGGACACGATAAATAGCAATGTGGGCGAGCGTGGCCGTGGACTGTCGGAAGGGCAGGCACAGAGGCTGTCGATTGCAAGGGCACTCTTAAGAGATGCGCCGGTGCTGCTGTTGGATGAGGCTACTTCCGCACTGGATGTGGAGACGGAGCGCAGGGTGCTTCGCAATATTATGACACAGAAACCAAACAAAACATGTATTGTTACAACGCACAGACCAAGTGTGTTAAATATGTGCAGACGGGTATACCGGGTGATGAATACCAGGGTGACAGAGCTTTCGGAAGAGGGAGCTGCAAAAATGGCAATGGATTTTTAAGGTAGAGAGTGGTAAAATGATTGATATACATACGCATATCCTGCCGGGGATGGATGATGGAGCAGTAGATATTTTAGATACGATAGAGATGGCAAGGCTGGCTGCTATGAGCGGAGTAACAGAAATTGTGGCAACACCGCATTTTAATATTCCGGGACTGTATGATAATGCATTTGGAGAGCATTATGTGAATACGTTTAATCAGGCCGCAAGGGCGATTAAGGAAGAGAAGATTCCAATCAGGCTTTTTCCGGGGATGGAGGCATTTTCTACAGAGGATCTGCCACGGCAGATGGCAGATGGAAAGGTAATGACGATCAATCAGAGCCATTATATTCTGATGGAGTTTGCATTTGATGAGGATCCGGACTTTGCAACGAGGCTTCTTGGTAAGGTAAGGGAAGTTGGTGCAAAGCCTGTGATTGCGCATGCGGAGCGTTATTATTTTGTGCAGGATGATCCGCAGATTGTATATCAGTGGAGGAAGAAGGGATATGCCATTCAGGTCAATAAGGGAAGTTTTCTTGGACGGTTTGGTGAGTCGGCAAGGGAGACGTCATACCGCCTGCTTCGTCACCATCTGGTATCGGTTGTGGCAAGTGATGCACACAGCGCGGTGGAGCGGACGCCTTTTTTGATGGATGCGTATGAAGCACTTAGTGAATGTTGTTCAAAGCGGCATCTGGATGTGCTGTTTCGAGACAATCCCGGCAGAATCTGTCAGGATAAGCCGGTACTTGAATTGGAGCCGCTTCCATTTTTACCATACTATTATGATTAAAGGAGTAAACATGATTAGATTGAGAAGAGCCATATGTCTGATATTTGTGTTGGCATGTGCGGTATTCGTTGTATTTTTTATAAAGGTGAAGATGGTGGAAGACCATGTGCCTCCGGTGATTACCTGTAGTGAGGATGAGCTTGTACTCAGTGTCAATGATGATCAGGAAGAGGCACTGATGAAGGGAATTAAGGCTACGGATAACAGGGATGGTGATTTGACGAAGGAAGTTCGTATTTCTTCCATCTCTCATTTTATTTCAGGTAATGAACGCACCGTCACTTATGTCGTTTTTGATAAATCGAACCAGATGGGAACGTTAAAAAGAACGGTGAAATATAGTGATTATACGCCACCACGGATTAAGATGCTTCATGCACCAAGATGTAGCGCGGCAGAAGCGGCGAATACAGACTTTGTATCTTATCTGAGTGCAACAGACTGTCTCGATGGAGACCTGACCAGTCAGGTGAAGCTTTCAATGAATGACAGCCTGTATAATCCGCAGCCGGGAGATTATCCGGTTACGGCACAGGTAAGCAACAGTGCGGGAGATGTCTGTTCGGTATCGTTTGAGATTACGATTACGGATAATGAGGACGAAAGTATAAAGCAATATCCGGCATTATCGGAGTATATTGTTTATACAACTGTTGGAAATATGATAGATCCGATGGGTTATGTGGTCGGACTGGAACAGAATGGGCAGATTACACAGTGTAATGAAGATGCCGGTGTCATGGGGGCGATTAGTGTGAATTCGGAGGTGAATTACGAAGTGCCTGGAGTATATCCGGTAGAATTTTCGTATACCGGAGATGGAACTTTGACGGCTGTGACAAAGATGTTTGTAGTTGTGGAGGGAAATGAAGATGGAAATAATCGGGAGAATGCATCCGCACAGACGGAGACAAAATTTGAACCGGTTTCATTGGTTTGTGATATTTTTAGAAACTGGTGGGTCATCCTGCTGGGAGCGCTGGCCGGTGCAATGCTTTTTTATGTGGCAAGCAGCATGAAATATGTTCCGAATTATCGTACACAGGCAACATTTGTTATCACATCCAGAGCGAATGCCAATGCATACAATAATCTTTCTTCTGCCAATTCGATGGCAGAAACATTCCAGAAGATTCTGGAAAGTACGATTATGAAGAAGACAATCTGTGAAAAATTGGATATGGATAAGCTTGATGCGGATATCAGTGCCAATGTTGTAAAGGGAACGAATATGCTGACCCTTTCTGTTACTGCACATTCGCCAAAGGATTCGATTGATATTATCAAAACGGTGATGGACAACTACACCAGCATTTCTTATTATACAGTTGGAACGACAGTGCTTGATGTTTTGGAAGATCCGAAGATTCCGTATGCACCGGTCAATCCACCACAGAACGGTGAGATGGCAAAGAAGGGATTCTTCCTGGGAATGGCTGTCTGCATACTGTTATTTGCTATCTGGTCTTATATGCATAATACGGTGAAGCAGGAAAGAGAAGTAGAGAAAAAGCTCGATGCCAGAAGTCTTGGAGCGATTAGTTATGAATGGAAGTATAAGACGATAAAGGAATGGATCAAGCACCGGAAGAAGGCAGTTCTGGTGGATAATCCTCTGGCAAGCTTTAGGTTCGTGGAAAGTTTTAAGATGCTTGCGGCCAGGGTGGAATACCATATGTCAAAGATCAACGGTAAGGTCCTGGTAGTTACGAGTGTCTGTGAGAATGAAGGAAAGTCATCCGTGGCAGGGAATCTTGCAATCACACTTGCGAAAAAAGGCAAGAGAGTCATTTTGTTTGATGGCGATATCAGATGCCCTGCACAGTATCTGTTATTGGGAATGAGTCCGAAAAAAGAAAATGAGCTTGGAGAGTTCTTAAATGGCAGAACAGGTGCCAATAACATTTTGTTAAATACGGAGCGTAAGCGGCTTGGATTTATAGGTGGAAAGGTGTCCTATTCTGCTTCTACAGAGATGCTTGGAAACAGACAGCTTCCGGTTCTTATAGAAGCCTGCAGTAAGATTGTGGATTACGTCATTATCGATACACCACCATCTGGAATGATCGGAGATGCACAGATTTTTGCACAGCATGCAGATGCCGTCATGGTCGTTGCCAGACAGAACGTTACACTTGCAGAAGATATCAACGAGATGATGGATGATTTCCGTGACAATCATACCAAGGTACTTGGAGTTGTTTTAAATGGTGTCATGACGTTTCAGAGTATCGCGGACAGCCCGGTGGGAGATCATTACAGCAGATATGGGCGATATGGACGTTATGGGAAATATACGAATAATAAAGAGGTATAGCAGACATGGATGAGATGAGAGAAAAATCTGGGAAGGAGCAACAGGGTGAAATCGAGAAGATTGATCTGATTGAATTCCTTCGCAGTTTCCAATATGGAATCAAGAAAATGTGGTGGCTGGTTTTGGTTCTCGCATTGATTTTTGGACTGAATAGTTATATCAAAGCAAGAAAGAATTATACCCCTGTCTATACGGCATCAGCGACGGTGGCAGTAACGACAATTGATGGAAGTCCGGCTTACCAGACAATGCGTCTGCACAGCAGATGGCGGATGTTTTCCCATACATACTGACAAGTGGTGTGCTAAAAGATGTGGTAGCAAAGGATATGAAGCTGGACTCTGTTCCAGGATCCATTTCTGTTAAGGCGGAAGAGGGAACGAATATGCTTACGATATCTGTTTCCGGTACGAATGCAGAACTTTCCTATAAGACATTAAAGTCAGTCATTAAAAATTATCCGGAAGTGGCACAGTTCGTACTTGGAAATACGACTCTGAAGATCCTGGATGAAACAGGTGTTCCGGATGATACGACAAAGCAGGGAGTCATTTCTTCTTCCTGGAAGAGAGGGGCACTTAAGGGTGCCATTATTGGTCTTGTGATTCTGTTTCTTTATGTACTTACCAGACGTACCGTGAAGACAGGTAAGGAGATTAAGACCCATTTGAATCTGGTTGATCTTGGAACATTGCCGGAAGTACATGTAAAGAAGAGAAATAAAGAAAGTTTTTATAATTCAGTCAATGTATTAAATAAAAGAATTCCGCAGGGATATCTGGAAGCGTTCAGAAAGGTCGGAATTAAGGTAATGAAACAGATGGAGGAAGAGGAGTTTAAGACGCTTTTGGTCACCAGCTCTGTGCCGGAAGAAGGAAAGACGGCATTTTCTGTGAATCTGGCAATCATAGAGGCAAAACTAGGGAAAAATGTCATACTTGTAGATTGTGATATGAGAAGACCATCTGTTGCAAAAGCCATGAATCAGGAAGGAGAATTTCCCGGACTTCAGGCGGTGCTTCAAGGTAAGGTGAAGATCAGTGAAGCAATGACAACGATAGAACTTGAGAAGTGCCCGGGATCTTTGCAGATTCTGTATGGCAAAACGACAGAAGGAAGTTCTTCCGACCTGCTTGAGAGTAAGCAGATGGAGAGACTCATTTCCATTTTAAAGAAGAAAGCAGACCTTGTAATATTTGATACGGCTCCTTCTGAGATGCTTGCAGATGCGCCGGTACTTGCAAGATATCTGGATGCTGCAGTCTATGTGATCCGCTATGATTATGCAAAGATGCGCCAGATTCGTATGGGTGTGGAGAACATTTCGATGAGTGGAATCCATATGCTGGGTTATGTATTAAACCGCGACCGCTCTACGGGTGGTGGATATGGATATGGTTATGGATACTATGGACGCTATCGTTATGGAAGATATGGAAGATATGGTCGTTATGGCGGATATAGACATTACAGCCGCTATGAAAAACAGTTTGATGAACCGGAAGAAGAGACAGGTGCGGTAAATCAAAAAGAGGTATTTACAGAGACGAAAGAGAACTGATTGCCAAATCATGTGAATAGTGGTACGATATAAAACTAGAGTGAGAAACTATAGAATTTGAGGAAAAGAAACAACCTGAGTATGAGGGGGTTACTTATGAAAATGTTACAAAACTGTCCGCAAGGCAGAAAAATTATTTAAAAACTAAGAGCATGGTAGATATGATCCTGGGCTCAGTGGGAATGGTTGTGCTGTCGCCGGTATTTCTGGCGATAGCGGCAGCTATTAAGTTGGAAGATGGCTTACGGGCACCGGTATTCTTTTCACAAAAGAGAGTCGGTGTTCATAAGTCATATTTCAAGTTATATAAGTTTCGTTCCATGCGGCTTGACACTCCGCATGACATACCGACGCATCTTTTGGATAACCCGGAGCAGTATATCACAAAGGTGGGTCGTTTCCTGCGTAAATCTTCTTTAGATGAACTGCCTCAGCTCTACAACATTGCAAGAGGCGATATGGCAGTCGTCGGACCAAGACCGGCACTGTGGAATCAGACGGACTTAATTGCAGAGAGAGACAAATATGGTGCAAATGATGTGAAGCCGGGCCTTACCGGCTGGGCGCAGATCAATGGACGTGACGAACTCGAGATAGACGTAAAAGCAAAGCTTGACGGAGAGTACGTAAGCAAAGCAGGACTTGCGATGGACATCCGGTGCGTCTTTGGCACCATTTTTTCCGTACTCCGTGGAAGCGGCGTTGTAGAAGGTGGAACAGGAACAATGGAGCGAGAAAAGAAAAATAAAAAAGTAGTGATTATCACGAATCATTCTTATATGCTGTGGCAGTTCCGAAGAGAACTCATACAGATGCTGATGGAAGATGCAGAGGTCTATATCAGCACTCCATTTGTCGGCCACGAGAAAGACTTTGCCGATATGGGATGCCATATGATCGAGACTCCGGTTGACCGACGCGGCATCAATCCGATGACAGATCTGCGTTTATATAAGCAGTACCGTGCCATGTTAAAGAAAGAAAAGCCGGACATGGTCATCACTTATTCGATTAAGCCAAATGTTTATGCCGGTTATGCGTGCAGACGCCTGCACATTCCATATTGCGTAAATGTACAGGGACTTGGCACCGCATTTGAAAAGCCGGGACTTTCCCAGGTCGTAACCATGATGTACCGCACTGCTTTAAAGGGCGCAAAGACCGTATTCTTTGAAAATGAGCGAAATGCAGCACTCTTCCGGGAAAAGAAGATCACTCCGGAAAAGCAGCAGACGATCCTTTCCGGAGCCGGCATCACTCTCGACTTCTATCAGTACGAAGCCTATCCGGAAAATGAAGCATTTCACTTCCTGTATCTGGGCCGAATCATGAAGGAAAAGGGCATAGACGAGCTCTTCTACGCCATTCGCAAGTTACACGAGGAATATGGCGGGAAAGTCGTTCTTGACATTGTCGGATTCTTCGAAGACGAATATAAGGGTGAAGTAGAGAAGTTAGTAGAAGACGGCATCGCAGTCTTTCATGGATTCAAAGAAGACCCGAGACCGTATTATAAAGCAGCAGACTGCATCGTCCTTCCAAGTTATCATGAAGGCATGTCAAATGTCCTGCTAGAAGCAGCATCCACCGGCAGACCGGTTGTTACAAGCAAAATTCCAGGCTGTATGGAAAGCGTGGAAGACGGCACAACCGGATACCTCTGTCAGGTGAAAAATGCACATTCTCTGTACCAGAAGATGAATGAAATCTATCATAAGAGCCGCGCCGACCGAGAAGAAATGGGCAAATGCGCAAGAGATAAGATGGCAAGAGAGTTTGCGAAGGATGAAGTGTTGAAGATGACGGTGGCGAAAGTGAAGGAGTAGAGATGCAGCCAATCAGAGTATTACATATCGTAACCTATATGGGACGAGGTGGTTTGGAAACGATGCTTATGAACTACTATCGTCATATTGACCGCACAAAGGTACAGTTTGATTTCCTCGTTCACAGAGATTTCGAGGCGGATTATGATGCAGAAATCTTATCGCTTGGTGGAAAAATTCATCATGTATCCAGACTGGTACCGTGGAGTAAATCGTATCAGAACGAGCTGCGTGCTTTTTTTAAGGAACACCCGGAATATCGAATCGTGCATGTACACCAGGACTGTTTGAGTTCAGTTGCCTTAAAAGTGGCGAAGGAGTGTGGAGTGCCGGTACGGATTGCTCACAGCCACAACAGCAATCAGGACAAGAATCTAAAGTATCTGATTAAGCTGCATTACATGAAGAAGATTCCTGCATTTGCAACTGCACTTTTTGCATGTGGAAAAGATGCGGGGGATTGGATGTTTGGAGGAAAACAGTATCATGTTATGGCAAATGCGGTGGAAGTAAAGAGATACCAGTACAAACCTTCTGTTGCAGAAAAAATAAGAAATGAATGGAATATTTCTGATGAACTTTTGGTTGGACATGTGGGAAGATTCAATCCACAAAAGAATCACACGTTTCTAATAGATATTTTCTATGAGATACAGAAAATAAATCCATCTGCCAGATTGCTTTTAGTCGGAGACGGAGATGGGAAAAAGGAAATACAAGAAAAAGCCAGAGAGCTTGGTATTGCAGATCATATCATCTTTGCGGGTGTCAGAACAGATGTAGAGGAACTGATGCAGGCAATGGATGTATTTGTATTTCCATCTTTGTATGAAGGATTGCCGGTTACTATGGTCGAAGCACAGGCAGCAGGCCTGCCATGTATCATATCAGACCAGGTTCCGGAAGAATGCATTATTACAACTAATCTTGTAACGACACAAAAATTGACCGATAGTCCTAAGATATGGGCAGAACATATCTTAAGGAGGGCAAAGAACACGCGAACGGATCATTACGATGAGATTAAGTCTCATGGTTATGATATTGAAGAGGCAGCAAAATGGCTGCAAAACTATTATATTGCACACAGTGGAGAATAAGAATGGCAACACTTACAGTTTTTACTCCGGCATACAACCGGGCGCATACGCTGCCAAGAACCTATGAAAGCTTACAGAAGCAGTCATGCAAAGATTTCGTCTGGCTGATTGTAGATGATGGATCGAAAGATCAGACAGCAAAATTGGTAAAAGAGTGGCAGCAACAGGAAAAAACGTTTGAAATCAGATATATCTATAAAGAAAATGGCGGGATGCATACGGCGCATAATGTAGCTTATGAAAATATCGATACTGAGCTGAATGTCTGCATCGATTCAGATGACTGTATGGCTGACGGGGCTGTGAAGAAAATCATAGATACCTGGGAAAAGGTAAGAGACAAAAACTATGCCGGATTAATCGGACTAGATGCAGACTTTAAGGGAAATATCATAGGAAAAGGATTTCCAGAGCACCTGAAAGAGACGACACTTGGTGACTATTATGCAGCAGGGGGACAAGGGGATAAGAAACTTGTTTACCGCACAGATGTAATAAACAGTGTGCCACCGTATCCGGTATTTGAGGGAGAAAAATACGTAGGACTGGTATATAAATACACGTTAGTCGATCAAAAATACAAATTATTTGTAATGAATGAAGTATTGTGTGATGTGGAGTATCAGGCTGATGGGTCAAGCGGAACGATGTGGAAACAATACTTAAAGAATCCAAATGGATTTGCATTTCTTAGGAAGGTATCGATGCAATATCCAAAATCAACGAAAAGATTAATCATAGACTGTATTCATTATTGTTCAAGCAGTCAGATTGCAGGAAACAGAAAATACATAAAAGAATCGCCCAAAAAGCTATTAACTGTTTTGTGTACACCTTTTGGGTGGTTATGGACGGCGTATGTGAGATATAAGGCAAAGAGGATATAGAGGACAAAAGATGTCAAATTATATTTTGATACTGGTGTGGATTGTAATATTAGGAATTGCAGCCATGTTCATAAATGTGAAAAGACCAGAAGTGGTCTGTGGAGAAAAAGTAGAGCGCTATTATGTGGTGTGGGCATTTTTGATATTTGTTCCACTGATTATCTGGTGTGGATATAGAGGAAATGTAGGAGATACATCCATGTATATCTCTAGTTTTTATGATATGCCAAGTGATTTTGGTGGAATAGAAACTTATATGCAGGGAGTAAAAAAGATAAGGCATTTTTCTGTTTTTCAGCGGTAATAAAATGCCTGATTGGCAATAAGCCGGAAATTTATTTATTATTTTGGCATTGATTCAGGCAACATTATTGATCTTGTATACCGTAAGTATTCGCCAGAATTTCTCTTTACTTTCTTTTTATTTATTGCATCGACGGATTATATATCCTGGATGTTCAACGGAATTAGACAATTTATGGCAGTGACCATTACCTTTGCATGTTTTGGACTGATTCTGAAAAAGAAATATATAGTTGCTATTTTGCTAATCTTATTAGCTTCCCGGTTCCATGGTAGTGCACTGATTGTGATACCGTTTCTTTTTGTGGCGCAGGGAAAGGCATGGAATAAGAAAACTATTCTTGTTATAATGGCAACAATCGTAGCTGTTACGTTTATAGGAAGTTTTACGAACCTGTTGGATTCTGTGCTTGCAGATACACAGTATACAAATGTTGTTTCTGACTGGCAGAGCTGGCAGGATGATGGAACGAATATATTCAGGGTATTGGTTTATGCAGTACCGGCGATTCTTTCATTTATAGGTAAAAGATATCTGGATGAAGCAAACAATCCGTGTATTAATTTTTGCACGAACATGTCTATTATATCGACAGCAATCTATGTTGTGTCAATGTTTACATCTGGTATCTTTATAGGAAGACTTCCTATTTATTTTTCCCTATATAGTTACATTCTGTTGCCATGGGAGTTAAAAAATATGTTTAATGAAAAATCAAAACAATTTATTACGGGAGCGGCTGTTCTAGGTTATCTTGGATTTTATTTTTATAGTATTATTAATATGGGAATGATATAAATGCATGAAAGGAATCAATATGAATAAGCAGGAGCGAAAACAGTGTCAGTACGCTGATTATTATAGAATGACAGGTGAAGGAGAACATACAGGTTTAAGATTGTTTAAAAACCCTTTTTCTTTTTCATCATTTGGCATTTATGTATTGGTATCGAAAATGTCAGCAAAAATCAACCTTTTTTTCGAAGATATATACTATATAGAATGTCTAGAAAATTTGGACTGGAGATTTCGACCAAAGCCAACTTATAGGAAAAGGGCTTTATTTGGG
>ENA-OQIM01000221-OQIM01000221.1-human-gut-metagenome-genome-assembly--contig:-NODE-221-length-20782-cov-2.359429_pt1 | contig 20782 bp, 38 predicted proteins | sample MGYA00242579_ERZ504744 | MGnify/ENA primary metagenome ERZ504744 (study PRJEB26092, sample SAMD00036441) | human gut metagenome | host: Homo sapiens | study: EMG produced TPA metagenomics assembly of...
GCCGTCTTCGTCCTCCATCCTGGGGCAACTTCCGTGCCGTCGATCATCTTCGCCATCGGCTTTATGTACACTCCGCAGATTGCCCGTATCGTGCGCGCCAACATCGTGTCCGAGTACGGCGAGGACTATGTCCGCGCGGTCATCGTTTCCGGCGCCAAGCTCCGTGATTTTGATCAAGCATGTTCTGCGTAACTGCATCGCCCCGATCATGGTCTTCACCGTTACCCTAGTCGCCGACGCCATCATCTTCGAGCTTCGCTGACCTTCATCGGCGCTGGTATCCAGGAGCCACCGCTACCTGGGGCAACATCCTCGCCGCGCCCGCGGCGGCGTGCTCGCCGGCCGTTGGTGGCAGGCGTTGTTCCCGGGCCTGGCATCATGATCACCTGCCTGGCGCTCAACATCCTCTCCGAGGGCATTACCGACGCCATGGCCGCTGCTCCCTCCGCCGCCCTGGATCCGACCGATTCCTCCAAGCGCCGCGAGGCCGACCTGCTGGTCTCCGACCCCGTTCGCGCCTACAAGGAGCAGGCCCAGTCCCTCTCCGCTCGCCTTGGCGCCCTGCGCGATGTCGAGCTCAAGCGTGACGATCGCCATGTGCCCGACGAGTCTGTCGAACCGATTCTCTCGGTCCGTGACTTCTGCATTCAGTTTGAGCATCACGGTGATATCAACGTCGTCGACCATGTCAACTTTGACGTCCGTCCTGGTCAGACCATGGGCTGGTGGGCGAGTCCGGTTGCGGTAAGTCCATCACCACGCTGGCCATCATGGGCCTGACCGACGACGATGAGCACCTTTCCGGCGAGGTCCTCTGGGAGGGCCGCGACCTGCTCAAGATGAGTAAGAAGGAGTGGTTCGGCCTGCGCGGTACCGATATCGCTATGGTCTATCAGGACGCCCTGTCCTCGCTCAATCCCTCCATGCTCATCTCTGCCCAGATGAAGCAGCTCACCAAGCGTGGCGCCACCCGTAGCGCCGAGGAGCTCCTGGAGCTCGTGGGCCTCGACCCCAAGCGTACGCTCGAGAGCTATCCGCACGAGCTTTCCGGTGGTCAGCGTCAGCGCGTTCTGATTGCTATGGCCCTTACCCGCGACCCCAAGCTGGTCATCTGCGACGAGCCCACGACCGCCCTGGACGTTACCGTCCAGAAGCAGGTCATCAAGCTGCTCAACGATCTTCAGGCCAAGCTCGGCTTTGCATGATCTTCGTCTCGCATGACCTGGCGCTGGTCGCCGAGGTCGCCATAACATCACGGTGATGTACGCCGGTCAGGTTATCGAGCAGGCGCCCACCAAGGAGCTGCTCACCAACCCGATCCACGAGTACACCCGCGGTCTTCTGGGTTCCGTCCTGTCCATCGAGAGCGGTTCGGGCCGCCTGCACCAGGTGCCCGGCGCCGTTCCGAGCCCGCGCGATTTCCCCAAGGGCGATCGCTTCGCGCCCCGCTCGAGCCATCCGCGTATTGGCTGGACACCCGTCCGGTCTTCAAGCGCGTGCCCGGCACCGAGCATTTCTATTCCGAGCTCCCCGACGAGGTGCTCAAGGCAAATGGTTTGACCCCTCACGCGGAGGTGATGTAGATGAGCGAGACCGCAGTCAACGGCGTCGAGCCGATCATCTTCCTTGATGACGTCCACGTCACCTTTAGGACCCGTACCGGCTCGATTCTGCACCCTAACCTGGTTCACGCCGTCCAGGGTGTAACGATTAGGCTCATGCCCGGTCAGACGATCGGCATCGTCGGCGAGTCCGGTTGCGGTAAGTCCACCACCGCCAACGTCATGTGCGGCCTGCAGCCCCACGAGCGGCAAGGTCTACTTTAAGGCAAGGACGTTACCAAACGTACCGCGAGGACCGTCGCCACATGGGTCGCGTCATCTCGGTCGTGTTCCAGAACCCGGCCACGGCACTCAACCCCCGCATGGTCGTTCGCGAGCAACTGCTCGACCCCATGCGCGTCCACAACCTGGGTACCGAGGCCGAGCAGGAGAAGCGCGTCAAGGAGCTCTTGGAGCTCACCGGTCTGCCCAGCTCCGCCGCCGAGGTTCTTCCCGGCCAGCTTTCGGGCGGCCAGCGCCAGCGCGTCGCAATTGCCCGTGCCCTGTCGCTGAACCCCGATGCCATCATCGCCGACGAGCCAACCTCGGCTCTGGACGTTTCGGTCCGCGCGCAGATTCTGAACCTGCTGACCGACCTTAAGAAGGAGCTCGGCCTGGCCATGGTGTTCATCAGCCATGACATCCAGACGGTCCGCTATATCTCTGACGACATCATCGTTATGAATGGCGGCAAGATCGTCGAGCAGGGCGAGGCCAAGCAGGTCTTCCAGCACCCCCAGGACCCCTACACCAAGATGCTGCTCGGCGCTGCGCCGTCGCTGCTGCATCCCAAGCTCGGCGAGTAGCCTCGCTTTCCCTCCCGTGCGCCCGGTTCCCTTGCCGGGCGCACCTCCGTTGCGATTTCGAAAGGTTGGGTTCACGAGCCATGCCAAGTGCTCAGGAGCTACAACATCAATTTGGTGAATATCGAGGCGCCATGCCCCGTCCATCAGATTTCGATCTCTTTTGGAAGGATCGCACGGACGAGGCCGACGCGGTCGGGCTTGACTATGCGATCGAGACGGCATCGGTCACAGATGCCGTGACCTGCCAGCTTTTCGACCTCTGGTATACCGGCATGTGTGGCGCTCGCCTGCATGCCAAGTACCTTAAACCCGTCTCGGACGAGCCCGTGCCATTGGTACTTCAGTTCCATGGATATCCGGGTGCAAGCCGCAGCTGGTTTGAGCAGGCGTCGTTTGCGGGCATGGGCATGGCACTCATCGCCCTCGACTGCCCCGGTCAAGGAGGTCCCTCCGAGGACATTGGTGGATTTGAGGGCACAACGGTCGCGGGCCATATCGTCGCCGGTATCGACGGCGACCCGGCCAACCTCTACTATGTCCGCTTGCACCAAGATATTCGCATCCTGTGTCGCATCGTTCGCGAGCTCGAGGGCATCAATCTTGCCCGTGTGTTTGTGAACGGCGCGTCGCAGGGCGGCGGTTTGGGCATTGCGACCTGTGCACTTAACAGCGAGCTTATCAATCGCGCCGCCATCCTCTATCCCTTCCTGTCGGATTTCCGCCTGGTCTGGGACTTGGATGCCGACGACATTGCCTACGAGGGCCTGCGCTATTGGTCTCGCTGGTTTGACGAGGACTCGACTCGTATCGACGAAGCCTATGCCAAGCTGGCGTACTTCGATTCCAAGAACTTTGCCCCTATGGTCAAATGCCCCGTGCTGTTTGGCACCGGCACAGCCGATACCGTCTGTCCGCCAGCGACGCAGTTTGCGGTCTATAACAACCTGACCTGTGAAAAGCGTCATGAGTTCTTTGAAGCTTTGGCCACGAGGAGATTCAGGATTTTGACGATCTGATCATTCCGTTTTTCTGCAAGGGAGGGGAGGCTCATGTCTAAGTGCGAGAGCAATGTCGGCGAGCTGATTGTCCCCGACCTTGTGGGGATTCCCGGGACGGTTTCGTCAAGGCTCTCTGAATATCGGGACTGGCACGGTGATGTTCAGGCAGATGTTTCTGATTTGGAGACATGTGCTATGAATCTTGAGATTCAAGGCCTGGCCATTACGGCGATCGATTTCGCCAATCCGTATGCCCGCTACTCCGAGGTTTCCTTTGAGCTTGGTGGCGATGTGGTCCACGCACGTTTGATCGAGCCTGCCGGTCGCGCCCGAGCATCCGAGCTTGTGCCGCTATGTCTGATGTTTCACGACATCGACCGACCGTGCGGGGATGGCATCACATGACGAGGTTTGCGACCATGGGATATGCCGTGCTTGCGCTGGACGATGAGGCGATTGGATCCAGCGAGCTGCAGCAGGGGATTGCCTCTCCTGCTTTTGTCAAGCGCGTCCGTTGGGGTTGCGCGATGGCGAAGGTGGCGCGCAATCTTGATGGCGTGGGCCCCGACCGCATCTTTGCATGGGGCGAGGGCCTTGGCGGCGGAGTCGCGCTGGCGGTTTCTGCTCTGGACGAGCGGGGCCTCGCCTGCACGGCGGTTGCAATCCAATTCCCGGTGGCCTCGAGGCGTTGTCGTCTCGGGTGCGTGGATCGGTGCTCATGGGCACATCGCTCATGGATGCCGTGAGTGATCCCAAGGGCCAGTTTGCCGTATTCAACGGTCTTGAGTGTGACCGGAGGCATATCATCTATGCCAAATACGCTCATGAGCGCATCAACGCGTTCGAAAACGAAGTCATCGACTTTTTTAACCAAACGTTCTACCCGTGTTCTTTGGCCTAGACGGCCTGGACACTGCCAACAAGAGTGGGTGGCATAGGGCCGCTCGCCAGACAACTAAGGAGATTCTTGTGGCAACTCAGAAATTCACCGGCGTTATCCCTCCCGTCGTTGTTCCCGATACCGAAGACACCAGCTCGACGTTGCCTCCTTTGAGCGCAGCATCAACCGCATGATCGATGCCGGCGTCGATGGCCTGTTCTTCCTGGGCTCTTCGGGCGAGGTCGTTTTCTCCACCGATGAGCGTCGTCGCCAGATCATCGCCGAGGCCGTTCGTATCGTCGACCACCGCGTGCCGTCCTGGTCGGCATCATCGATACCGAGACCGAGCGCATGATCGAGCACGGTAAGGTCGCTCAGGAGCTGGGCGCCGATGCGCTTGTCGCCACCTGCCCGTTCTATGCCCTGCAGGGCATGACCGAGGTCGAGGAGCACTTCCGCATCCTGCACGAGGAGCTCGACCTGCCCATCTTTGCCTATGACATTCCCGTCTGCGTTCACACCAAGCTCCCCTGGAAGCTCCTTGCCAAGCTCGGCGCGAGGGCGTCCTTGCTGGCGTCAAGGATTCCTCGGGTGATGACATCTCGTTCCGCTATCTCGTTCAGGAGAACGAGAAGAACGGCCATCCGATGAGCATCCTCACCGGTCACGAGGTTGTTGTCGACGGCGCTTACCTCGGTGGCGCCGACGGTTCTGTCCCGGGCCTTGCAACGTTGAGCCCGAGGGCTACGTGCGCCAGTGGAAGGCCGCTCAGGCCGGCGACTGGGCTACCGTCAAGGCCGAGCAGGATCGCCTCAATGAGATTTCGCACATCTGGGACGTCACCTCGGGCGTCCAGGCTATGCCGGTGGCGTCGGCGCCTTCAAGACCGCTATGAACCTCATGGGCATCTTCGACAGCCCGACCATGCCGCGCCCGGTGAAGGCCATGACCGGCGAGAACGTCGAGGCGATTAGGAAGGTCCTTCAGGACAACGGTCTCCTGTAAAGCTTCCCAGGCACCCGACCTCGCCGTTCAACCGTGTGGCCATGACCCATTAGGTCAATGGCCACACGGTTTCTCGGCGATCTCGGACACCTGGAAAACCTTTACTGCGCTGTGACGGCTAGCCTGACGGCGCATTTCCTGTAGTTGTTTTTATCTCCGAAGGAGAGCGACATGGAGAACAAGTACGTCTGCTCTGTCGATATCGGCGGAACTAAAATTGCGACTGCATCATGGAGTACCCGGCTGACGGTAGTGTGCCCCATCCCGTTTTTGAGGCCGAGGTCCCACCGAGCCCAAGAGGGCGGCGAGGCCGTCTTCCAGCGTATCGAGGCGTCCATCAAGGCTGCTCTCGAGGCGAATCCCGATGTCGAGGTCCTTGGCGTCGGTATCGGTGCCGCCGGCGTCGTCGATCCCAAGACGGCGCCATCGCGTATGCCAATGAGATCATGCCCGGCTGGTCCGGCGTTCAGTTGGGGCCGCGTCTGCGCGAGGATCTCGGTCTTCCCGTTGCCGTTGTAGGCGACGTGCAAGCTCATGCTCTGGGCGAGGCCCACTGGGGCGTCGGCAAGGGCAAGTTCTCCGTCTTGTGTCTTGGCATCGGTACGGGCATCGGCGGCGCATATGTCGAGAACGGCCGCGTGATGCAGGGCTTCCATGGTGCTGCTGGCCATATGGGCCACATCGAGTGCTCGGCTGCCGCCGGCATTCCCTGCGCCTGCGGGCGTTCCGGCCATCTGGAGTCGGTTGCTTCGGGCACTTCCATTGGTCGTATGTACGATGAGCGCTTTGGCCGTGTCGACCCCAGCCGTCCTTCGGTCGGTCGCGATGTGAACGACCTGTGCCGTGCAGGCGACGCAAAGGCGACCGAGGTCATCCATGATGCCGGCTTTGCGTTGGGTGCCAGCTTGGGCTCGCTCGCTAACATCCTGGACCCTGAGGTCATCGTGCTTTCGGGCGGCGTGATTCACCAAGGTCCCGATTGGCGTTCGCAGACGTGGAAGGATTCGGTGCACGAGGCTATGCCAGCCAGGCGCTCGATCCGCTTCAGGACACGCCGATCCTCATCGGTTCTCTGGAGGGCGATGCTCCGCTCATCGGTGCCGCCGAACACCTTCTTGCGTCGTTGAAGTAAACATAACTACCAAGTGCGCCTTCTGAGGTGCCGCAGATTGACGTGAAAGAGGAGCGAAGCGTACTTCGGTACGCGAGCGACGGTTTGAACGTCAAGGTGCGGTGTCTCAGAAGGCTGTTTTGAGAAAGGTTGAGTCGCACATGACCGTTGATCCTTTGATTCAATCCCTGAAGGGCAAGCTCGTCGTGAGCGTTCAGGCGTATATGGGCGAGCCGCTTCGTACGCCCGAGACCATGCTCAAATGTCTCGCGCTTGCGAGCTTGGCGGCGCCGCCGCCATTCGCTGTCAGGCCTTGCCGACATTGCCGCCATTAAGGGTCGCTGTGAGGTTCCTGTTATCGGCCTGTGGAAGGATGGGCACGAGGGCGTTTACATCACGCCGACGCTGCGTCACGCTCGCGCCTGCGTTGCCGCGGGTGCCGATATCGTGGCGATCGATGCCACCGATCGTCCGCGTCCCGATGGCAAGACCGTCGAGGACACCTTCCGTCCGCTGCACGAGGAGGGTGTGCTCCTGATGGCGGATTGTGCCACCATCGAGGACATTCGCCGTGCGGTTGATATGGGCTTCGACCTTGTATCCACCACGCTTTCTCATGGTGTCGCCGCCATCGACTGCACCATGGCCGATGGCCCGATCTTCCGCTTCTGCGTCAGGCGACCGAGGAATTCCCCGGTCTTCCCATCATCTGCGAGGGCCGTGTGCACACGCCCGAGGAGGCTCGCGCCGCGATCGATGCTGGCGCTTGGGCCGTTGTCGTCGGCACTGCCATCACGCATCCCACGAGTATTACGAGTTGGTTCAAGGCTGCGCTTGAGGCGTAAGACAGGCCTCGTATCCGCTCGGGGCGGTATACTCAATATAGGCAATTGACCGCGCGGGATCCGGGTTGCTGGGTCCCGCGCTTGTTTCGGGAGGCAACACATGCAAAAGGGAGATGCCATGGATGCGGCGGAGCGCTCGGAGCGCATCCCCGATATCGTCATCATCACCGGAATGTCCGGATCGGGCCGCACGCAGGCCATGCACGTGTTCGAGGACATGGGCTATTTTTGCATCGATAACCTGCCTCCGCGTCTGATCGCCCAGCTTGCCGAGCTCGTCGGCATCAATACGGGCGTGGGCAGGCATCTCGCCGTCACCTGCGATTTGCGTAGCCAGGGACTGTTTGACGAGTTGCTCGATGCGGTCGCCGCGCTCGAAGAACGCGAGATGAGCTGCGACATCGTGTTCCTAGAGGCTTCTGACGAGGTGCTGATCCGTCGTTATAGCGAAAACCGCCGCCGTCATCCCATTGCCAAACCGGGGGAGACTACGGCCGATGCGATTCAGCGCGAGCGCCTGCAGCTGCAGGGCGTTCGCGACCGAGCTGACATGATTATCGATACGAGCCGCTTGCGCACCTCTGCTCTGCGCAACAAATTGCGCATGGCGTTCTCCGAGTTGTCCGACCAGCAGCTCATGGACGTTCACGTGTTCTCGTTTGGCTTTAAGCACGGTATGCCCGTCGAGGCGGACATTATGATCGACGTTCGCTTCCTGCCCAATCCGTTCTACGATCCGAGATGCGCACGATGACCGGTCTCGATAAGAAAGTCTCTGACTTTGTTCTGGACCATCCCAAGACCCAGGAGTTCTGGAAGGCCTGGACGCAGCTGCTCGATACGGTCATGCCCGGCTATATCGCGGAGGGCAAGCCACAGCTTTCTATTGCCATCGGTTGCACGGGCGGTCAACACCGCAGCGTTGCCATCGCCGAGGCCACAGCACGTTATTTGGAAGGCGCCCAGTATCACGTGAGCATTTCTCATCGCGACCTGTCGCGCGCCAACACGAAAGCATAGGCCTGCATGTCGTTTACCGCCGAGGTGCGTGACGAGCTCGCGCGCTGCGAACCCGAATGTGAATACTGCGATTTGTCGACGCTTGCCGCCCTGACGCGTGTGAGCGGTACACTTTCGCTGGCCGGCTCCGGGCGGTATCGTTTGACGGTCGCGACCGAGACGGGTGCCGTCGCGCGCACGATGATCACACTGACGCATCGTATCCTTAAGCTCAAAACGGAATTCACCGTTCGTAAATCGGTCTTGCATAAGGTCCGTAACTATCTCATTACCCTGCCCGATCAACCCGACCTGGACAAGGCTCTGGTGCTGCTGGGCATCCTCGACCGCAGGGGAGGGCTCGTCGCTGGTGTTCCCCGGCACATCGTTGCCCGTCCCTGCTGCAGGCTTGCTACATCCGCGGCGCGCTCATCGCCGGCGGTTTCGTGGCCGATCCCCGCGGCGACTTTCATTTGGAGATCGCGGTGCAGGGCGAGCAGTATGCCCGGGGACTTTGCGATCTATTGGAGCAGATTGGGGTCCATGCGCGCGTTAACGCGCGGCGCGGGTCCTTTGCCGTCTACATTAAGAGCGCCGAGGAGATTGAGCAGCTTCTAAAGCTGGTCGGCGCCAAGCGCAGCGTTGCCGAGATCGAGGAAGCGCGCGCGGTCAAATTGGTTAAGAACGACGTAAACCGTCGCGTGAATGCCGAGCTGGCCAATCAGACCAGAAGTGCGGGTGCCGCCCAGCATCAGCTTGCGTTGATCGATGAGCTCGAACAGCGGGGTTTACGCGACACGCTTCCGGACGCTTAGCAGTCTTTTGCGACCTGCGCGAGCGCTATCCCGATCTGTCACTGCGCGATCTGGGGGAGATGGCTGACCCTCCCTTGTCGAAGTCGGCCCTCTACCATCGAGTTTTGAGGCTTGAAAAGCTCATTGAAGCAAAACAGGTAGTTGAGCGAAAACTGCTTATATAGGGATTGAACTGCTGTTTTACTCTTTAAAACGTTTTAACGTAAATTTGATTTTCAATTTCGAGCATTCTCGTGAAATTCAAGTCAAAAAAAAGGTATATTAGGCGAGTGGTTAGTTTGTGGGCCTCAACGGCGGGCGCTGTAGCTCGCGGGGGCCTTACGAAAGGAGACACAATGGCAGTAAAGGTTGCTATTAACGGCTTCGGTCGCATCGGTCGTCTGGCTTTCCGTCAGATGTTCGGTCATGAGGGCTCCGAGATCGTCGCTATCAACGACCTCACCTCTCCCGATATGCTCGCTTACCTGCTGAAGTACGACTCCACGCAGGCAACTACGCTCGCGATCACGAGGTCGTTGCTGGCGAGGATTCCATCACCGTTGACGGCAAGGAGATCAAGATCTACAAGGAGGCCGACGCCAACAACCTGCCTTGGGGCGACCTCGACGTCGATGTCGTTCTCGAGTGCACCGGCTTCTACACCAGCAAGGCTAAGGCTCAGGCCCACATCAACGCTGGCGCCAAGAAGGTCGTCATCTCCGCTCCGGCCGGCAGCGATCTGCCCACCATCGTGTACAACGTCAACCACGAGACGCTGACCGCTGAGGACAACATCATCTCCGCCGCTTCCTGCACCACCAACTGCCTCGCCCCGATGGCCAAGGTCTGAACGACTTCGCTCCCATCGTGTCCGGCATCATGACCACCATTCACGCCTGGACTGGCGACCAGATGCCGCTCGACGGCCCGCAGCGCAAGGGCAACAAGCGTCGTAGCCGCGCCTGCGCCGTCAACATCGTCCCCAACACCACCGGTGCTGCCAAGCTATCGGCCTGGTTCTCCCCGAGCTGAACGGTAAGCTCATCGGTGCCGCCCAGCGCGTCCCGACGCCGACCGGCTCCATCACCAACCTCTACGCTGTCGTTGACAAGAAGGTCACCGTCGACGAGGTCAACGCCGCTATGAAGGCCTACGCTGCCACCATCTCCGAGACCTTCGGTTACAACGAGGACGACATCGTCTCCACCGACATCATCGGCGAGACCCACGGCTCCATCTTCGACGCCACTCAGACCATGTGCTCTGATCTCGGCAACGGCCAGACCCTCGTTCAGGTCACCTCTTGGTACGACAACGAGAACTCTTACACCTCTCAGATGGTCCGCACCATCAAGTACTTCGAGAAGTTCGTTGCTTAATTTAGCTTTTAGCGAATAGCTCGTTGAGCGTCTAAAGAAGGGCGCGGCCTTATAGGCTTACACCCTAGGGTCGCGCCCTTTTTATAGGAAATCGTCTGCCGTAATGGGAGGCAGACACGTACGAAAGGTAGAAGCAAACATGGCCTTTACCAAGAAGACCGTCCGCGACATCGATGTCGACGGCAAGCGCGTTCTCGTCCGCGTTGACTTCAACGTGCCTATCAAGGATGGCGTCGTTGGCGACACCACCCGCATCAAGGCTGCCCTGCCCACCATCAACTACCTCGTTGAGCACAACGCTCGCGTCATCCTCATGAGCCACCTCGGCCGTCCCGATGGCACCGGCTTCCAGCCCGAGCTGTCCCTCGAGCCGTCGCCAAGAAGCTCGCCGAGCTCTCTGTCTCGACGTTGCCTTTGTCGCCGACACCTACGGCGAGAAGGCTGCCGAGGCTGTCGCCGCCGTCGAGCCGGGCAAGGTCCTCGTTCTCGAGAACGTCCGTTTCGACAAGCGTGAGAAGAAGAACGATCCCGAGATCGCCAAGAAGCTCGCTTCCTATGGTGACGTCTTCGTTCTCGATGCCTTCGGCACCGCCCACCGCGCCCAGGGTTCCGTCGTGGGCCCCGCCGCTTACCTGCCTGCCGTCGCTGGCTTCCTGCTTGAGAAGGAGGTCGACACGCTGACCGGCATCTTCGCCGAGCCCGAGCGCCCCTTCGTCGCTATCGTCGGCGGTTCCAAGGTTTCCTCCAAGATCGGCGTTCTCGATCACCTCATCGACTCCGCTGACACCCTGATCATCGGTGGCGGCATGGCCTACACCTTCTTCCTGGCTCAGGGCCTGACCGTCGGTCAGTCCCTCAAGGAAGAGGACTGGGTCGAGCGCGCTGGCGAGATGCTCAGGAAGGCCGAGGAGAAGGGTGTCAAGATCCTGCTCCCCATCGACAACCGCGTTGCCGATCACTTTGGCGAGGACGCTGTCCCCGAGGTTGTCGCTTCCGACGCTATCCCCGATGACCGCGAGGGCATGGACATCGGCCCAAGACCGAGGAGCTCTACGCCGAGCCGTCAAGGCGCCAAGACCGTGTTCTGGAATGGCCCCATGGGCGTCTTCGAGTTCGACAACTTCGCTCACGGCACCCAGGCTATCGCTGAGGCTGTCGCCGAGCTGATTGCACCTCGATCATCGGCGGTGGCGACTCTGTCGCAGCTGTCAACAAGTTTAACCTGGCCGACAAGATGAGCTGGATCTCTACCGGTGGTGGCGCTTCCATGGAGCTCGTCGAGGGTAAGGCCCTGCCGGAGTGGAGGCGCTTCTCGATGCCTAATCGCACCCTTCTTATCGCTGGTAACTGGAAGATGAACAACGACGTCGCCGAGGCCGCCAAGCTCGCCGACGAGCTGGCTCAGGCTCTGCCCGAGGTTCCGGCTGGCGTCGAGGTGCTCGTCTGCCCTCCGACCATCGACATCACCACGGTTCATGACCGCATTCAGGCTGCTCCCATCGCCCTCGGTGCACAGAACGTGTACTGGGAGCCAAGGGCGCCTTTACCGGTGAGTCCTCTTGCGACATGCTCAAGTCCGCTGGCTGCACTTACTGCATCATCGGTCACTCCGAGCGTCGTGACTACTTCCACGAGACCGACGAGGATCAGAACAAGAAGGCCAAGGCCCTCGTTGCCGCCGGTCTTGTTCCCGTCTTCTGCTGCGGTGAGTCCCTTGAGGTTCGCGAGGCCGGCACCTATGTCGAGCACGTCGTGAACCAGGTCAAGGCTGGCCTCGATGGTCTCGAGATTTCTGACCCCAAGCAGGTCGTCGTCGCCTACGAGCCATCTGGCCATCGGCACCGGTAAGACCGCTACTGCCGAGGATGCTCAGGAGGTCTGTGGCGCTATCCGTGAGACCCTCAAGGAGATGTTCGGCGAGGAGCTCGCCGAGGGCATCCGCGTTCTCTATGGCGGTTCCGCCAAGCCCGGCAAACATCGCCGAGCTCGTCGCCAAGCCCGATGTCGACGGTGCCCTCGTGGGCGGCGCTTCGCTCAAGGCTGCCGACTTCGCTCTATGGTCGTTAAGGCAGGCGAGTAGGACATATGGCACAGCGTCATCTTCCTGCACTCCTGATCATCATGGACGGCTGCGGCCTGGCTCCGGCCGATGGCGAGAATGCCGTCGCCGCCGCCAAGACGCCTTTCCTCGATAGCCTGTACGCTCAGTATCCCCACACCACGCTCGGCGCTTCGGGCGAGGACGTGGGCCTTCCCGATGGCCAGATGGGCAACTCCGAGGTGGGTCACCTCAACATCGGTGCCGGCCGCATCGTGTTCCAGGAGCTTTCGCGCATCAACAACGCCATCAAGGACGGTTCCATTGCCAAGAACGAGGTCTTCGTCAAGGCTATGGATGACGTCAAGGCCGAGGGCAAGGTCCTGCACCTCATGGGCCTTATGAGCCCCGGCGGCGTTCATTCCCACATGAACCACGTCGAGGCCCTGGTCAAGATGGCTGCCGAGCGCGGCGTCAAGACCGTTCGTGTCCATGCCTTTATGGATGGCCGCGACGTCGACCCGCAGTCCGGTGCCGGTTACATGAGTGAGTTCTGCGCCTTCCTGGCCAAGATCTCCGAGGAGACCGGTTGCGATGCTCGCGTTGCCACCGTCTCGGGCCGCTATTGGGCTATGGACCGCGACAATCGCTGGGAGCGCATCCAGCGCGCCTACGATGTCATGGTCAATGCGTCCGATGCCGATACCGACCCCGTTGCCGGTATCAAGGCCTACTACGAGAAGGATCCGCGCGGCGATGAGTTCGTCGAGCCCTTTGCTGCCCACAACGAGGGCATCCACGAGGGTGACGCGGCCATCTTCTTCAACTTCCGTCCCGACCGCGCCCGTCAGATGACTCGCGTGTTCACGGACAAGGAGTTCGACGGCTTTGAGCGCGAGCAGATCAAGCTTTCGCACTTTGTGACGATGACCGAGTACGACCCGACGTTTGACGTCGAGGTCGCCTTCCCCAAGACGTTCCCCGAGAACGTCCTGGCCGACGTTATCGCCGCCAATGGCCTGAAGCAGCTGCACACCGCCGAGACCGAGAAGTACGCCCACGTGACGTTCTTCCTCAACGGCGGCATCGAGGAGCCCAAGGAGGGCGAGGAGCGCGTGCTCGTCGCTTCCCCCAAGGTCGCTACCTACGATCTGCAACCTGAGATGAGCGCTCCTGAGGTTACCGAGAAGCTTGTCGCCGCCATCAACGAGGATCGCGCTGATTTCTACATCGTGAACTTCGCAAACTGCGACATGGTTGGCCATACCGGCGTGTTCGACGCTGCCGTTAAGGCTGTCGAGGCCGTTGACGATGCCCTGTCCAAGGTTGTCCCGGCGATTCTCGCCAAGGGCGGCTTTGCGCTGATCACCGCCGACCACGGCAACGCCGATCACATGTTTGACGTTGCTTCCGACGGTTCCAAGCATCCGTTTACGGCTCACACCACCAACCGCGTGCCGTTCATCATCGTTGATGATAAGGCCAAGCTCACCGGTATCGAGGACGGCCGTCTTTCCGATATCGCTCCGACCATGCTCACCATGGCTGGTATTGAGCCTTCCGCCGAGATGACGGGTCGCGTGCTCGCCACCGAGGCTAATAGAAAACAAATACCGTTTTCTAGTAAGGGGGTTGTCCACAACCGGACGACCCCCTTTTTGGTATTTCTGCCATTTCTACCCCGTCCCTAAATGGCAGGTGGGGGAGTGTTGGAGGTTGTGGTACAGTACTGGAGTTTGAATTGTTCTATTAAGGAGCTTATCTATGGGTCCGTTTCAGATTCTTCTGTTTGTCGTTTGGGCTGTTTCTGCGTGGCGCTGACGATTCTCGTTCTGATGCATTCCGGTAAGGCACCGGCGTTTCGGATATGATCGCTAGCTCGCTGTATAACTCCAGCTCTGCCACGGGCGTCATGGAGCAGAACCTCGATCGCCTGACGGTAATTATGGCCGTCGTTTTTGCCGTGTGTGTCGTTCTGTGCATGTTTTTCTTCCCGCAGCATCGTCGGCTACTAAGCATCGGCGTATATACGTTTGTAAGGGGTCCCGCATGTGCGGGGCCCTTTTTGTTTACAGACTTGTAACAGAGCCAAAATATCCCCACATACTTCGCCCAACTAAAGAAATTCTCGACCGTTAACCGGAATCAGCGCCAAATTGTGCATAAAATGCGCTACTGTATTGCAAAACGTTGGCCCGCATTGCATAACCAGCCATAACAGCGGACCGCGTTTGAATGGTTCGATTGGGCTGTCTCGACGTTGCCCGGCCGAATTCACTTTGTCCTATCTCATAAGGAGGATGGCATGGCTGATTCTATGTTCCACCAGCCCGTTATGGGTCGTCGCGCCTTTGTTGGCGGCACCCTCGCTGCGAGCTCCATGGCTTTTCTTGCCGCATGCGGCAAGAAGGGCGGCGACGCTTCCGGTTCTGAGTCCGGTTCGACGCTGAACTTCTACATCAACAACCCGGTCTGCATCGACCCCTACAACGTCCAGGAGGATCAGGCACTCAGGTCGAGTACCAGCTCTTCGACGCTCTGACGGAGTACGATAACGAGAAGGGCGAGATCGTTCCGCTGGCTTGCGAGTCCTTTGAGGCTAACGACGACGCCACCGAGTTCACCTTCAAGATCAAGAAGGCCAAGTTCCATAACGGTGACGACGTTACCTCCAAGTCCTTCAAGCTCGGTTGGGAGCGCCTGGTCAACACCAAGTCGGCCATCGCTACCGAGTATGGTCCTTCCGAGGTCTCCTATCACCTTTCCATGGTCGAGGGCTATGACGATCTGGTTGCCGGTAAGGCTACCGAGCTGACCGGTGTCACCTGCCCGGATGACGAGACCCTCGTCGTCAAGCTGACTTCTGCCTACGCCGACTTCCCCTTCGTCGCCTCTCACCCGGCTCTGTCCCCGGTTCCCGAGTGCGCCGAGACCGATGTCAAGAGCTTCTATCTTGCCCCGGTCGGCAACGGCCCGTTCATGATGGACGGTAAGTGGGAGGATGGTCAGGAGATCAACCTCAAGAAGTTCGACGATTATTATGCGACAAGGCCAAGATCGACGCCATCCACTTCCAGGTCATCAAGGACGTGGAGACCGCTTACAAGGAGTTCCAGGCCGGTAACCTCGATGTCTGCGACGTTCCCGTTGCTCAGATCGACGCCGCCAAGAAGGACCGCGGCGAGTCCAAGGATGGCTACACCATGAGTGATGGTGCGCGCATGCTGCTCGGTTCCGAGCCTTCCACGTACTATCTGACGTGCAACACCACGGCCGAGCCGTTCAACAACGCTGACCTGCGCAGGGGCATCTCCCTGGCTATCAACCGTGAGGCCATCTGCAAGACCATCTTCAAGGCACCCGTACCCCCGCTGACGGCATCGTTCCTCCGGGAATCGCCGGCTACAAGGAGGGCGCATGGGAGTTCTGCGCCTACGACGTCGACAAGGCTAACGAGTACCTCGACAAGGTCGCTCCCGCTGGCGCTAACGGCGATCGTGGCATCAATGTGACCCTGTCCTACAACCAGGACGGCGGCCACAAGGAGATCATGGAGTCCATCATCGGCGACCTCGCCAAGGTGGGCGTCACCGCCGTCTCCGATACCCCTGAGTGGTCTGCCCTGCTCGAGCAGTATCAGAACTTCAACTATCAGTTCGGCCGTCTGGGCTGGATCGCTGATTACCCGATCATGGACAACTTCCTGTATCCGCTGTTCCACTCCGACTCCCTGGGTGGCGACAACCGCTCCGGTTACAGCAACCCCGACTTTGACGCCAAGGTTGACGAGGCCCGTGCCACGGTTGACGACGACGAGCGTATCGCCAAGATGCAGGAGGCCGACGCCATGGTCGCCGCCGACTGCCCGGTCATCCCGGTGATGTTCTACACGCACACCATCGCTGGCTCCGACCGCGTCAAGTACCTCTACGTTGATCCGCAGAAGCACGCCGATCTGGGTACCGCTGAGCTCGCCTAAGAGTTTGCAGCTTCCGTGAGGGTCAAGTATTTACGTAGACCTCATGGGAAACATACAGTTCCCCCTACCTGGGGTAAACTGGCTGATGGTAATTTTGGGATGCCGGTCTGGCGATCGGCATCCCATTTAGGTTAATCCTAGATAGGGGAGTGGTATGGGTAAGTACATCGTTAAACGTGTGCTTCAGTTCATCCCGGTGTTTTTGGGCGTCACGCTGATTCTGTTCGCCTCCAGAATATCGTGCCGGGAGATCCGATCAAGCTGATCGGTGGAGACAAGGCTCTATCCCCCGAGGTAGAGCTTCAGCTTCGCGTACGCTATCACCTGGTCCAGACGGACGAGGACGGTAACGCGATCCTTGACGAGAACGGCGATCCCGTTCAGACGTCGCTTGTAGACCGTTATCTGTATTACATGAACGGTCTGCTTCATGGCGATCTGGGTAATTCGTACCAGCGCAAGCTGCCGGTTACGGAAATCTTTGCCCAGAAGTATCCGTATACGGTCAAACTCGCCGCGTGCGCCATCGTGCTCGAGGCGATCATGGGTATCGGTGCGGGTATCATTTCGGCGGTAAAGCGTTATTCCTTCTGGGATATTTTGGTAACGCTGACCACGTCGATCCTCGTTGCCGTTCCCGCCTTCTGGCTCGGCATGCTGCTGCAGCTGTTCTTCGGCGTCATCCTTAAGGACCTCACCGGCGGCGCATTCTCCATGCCGATTTCGGGTGCCGGCGGTTCCAGCTCTCAGTATCAGGATTGGATGCACTATGTGCTTCCGACCATTACGCTGGCTTCGGTTTCGACCGCTTATGCTGCCCGCATTATGCGTTCGCAGCTGCTTGACGTCATGAACCAAGATTACATCCGTACGGCAAAGGCCAAGGGTCTCTCCAATCGCGCGATCATCATCAAGCATGCGCTTAAGAATGCACTCATCCCCGTCGTTACCTATATTGGTGTCGACTTTGGCGGCATGCTTTCGGGTGCCATCCTGACCGAAACGGTCTTTAACTGGCCCGGTATCGGCTATGAGGTCTATCGCGCCATTAGCATGCGTGACTGGCCCATCGTTATGGGCGGCGTTACGCTCATCGTCGTCGTCGTCATGGTGATCAACCTGCTCGTCGACATTAGCTATGCATTCCTCGACCGCGCATCCGCCTTGGCGGTCCGTCGGATAAGCCTAAGGGAGGTACGTCTCATGCAGGAAACTGATTCTCAGTCTCAGGAGCAGCTACCGCCACCAAGCCGCATCTGCTCCCGCCAAGTCCCGCACGCTGTGGGGCGACGCTTTTAAGCGTCTTCGCAAGAACAAGCTCGCCGTTATCGGTGTCTGCTGGATCATCGTCGTCGTTTTGGTTGCCCTGACCGCAGATCTTTGGGCTAAGCCCTGGCTCGGTTCGCCGACGGCTTCCGACTCGACCACCATGCCGAGACGTCGCTGCTGGCTCCGTGTGCCGAGCACCCGTTTGGCACCGACGCCCTTGGCCGCGACATTCTCGTTCGTGTTATCTACGGTGCACGTGTTTCGCTTTCCGTCGGTATTATGGCCACCGCCATCTCCACGGTGATCGGTCTGGTCATGGGCGCCCTTGCCGGTTTCTATGGCGGCATCTGGGATACGATTATCATGCGCTGCGCGGACATCTTCCTGGCGTTCCCGTACGTGCTGTTCGTCGTCGCCATGATCGCCGTTATCGGCCGTGGTCTTCAGAACGTCTTTATCGCCATCGGTATTCTCGGCTGGCCTTCGATTGCGCGCGTCTTCCGATCCGCGATCCTGACGGTCAAGGAAAACGACTATGTTGACGCTGCGCGCGCGATGGGCGCATCCGATGCTCGTATCGTCGTGCGTCACATCTTCCCGAACTCCGTCGCCTCCATCGTGGTCTACGCGACCATGAACATTGGTGGTGCCATTTTGACCGAGTCCGCTCTGTCCTTCCTCGGCATGGGCGTTATCCCGCCTACGCCTTCGTGGGGCTCCATGATTCAGGACGGTCAGCAGTATCTTCTGACTGCTCCCTGGATGATGATCATGCCCGGTCTGGCAATTCTCTCGACGGTGCTCGCCTTCACCCTGCTGGGTGACGGTCTGCGCGACGCCCTCGACGTCAAGATGAAGGACGCATAAGGATGAAGAAGAACAAGAACTATGTGGACCTGAAGGACCAGCCGGTTCCCGAGGGCCAGCATCTGCTCGAGGTCGATGACCTTAAGATGTATTTCCACACCGAGGATGGCGTCGTTCGCGCTGTCGACGGTGTCTCCTACACGCTCGATCGCGGCGAGACCTTGGGCGTCGTCGGTGAGTCCGGCTCCGGTAAGTCCGTGACCGCCATGACCATCATGGGCCTCATTTCGATGCCTCCGGGAAAGATCGAGGGCGGCGACGTTGCTATCGCGGTCGTTCTATCCTCGAAATGACCGAGGAAGAGATGCAGCACATTCGCGGTAACGATATCGCGATGATCTTCCAGGATCCTATGACCTCCTTGAACCCGGTCTATAAGATCGGCAAGCAGGTGGGCGAGGGACTTCGTCTGCACCGTGGCTACTCCAAGCAGGAGGCGCTCAAGCGCGCCACCGAGCTTTTGGACCTCGTTGGCATTCCCGAGCCCGAAAAGCGCGTCAACGAGTATCCGCACCAGTTCTCTGGTGGCATGCGTCAGCGCGTCATGATTGCCATGCGCTTGCCTGCGATCCCGATATCCTGATTGCCGATGAGCCCACGACTGCTCTGGACGTTACCATCCAGGCTCAGATTATTGAGCTGATGCAGGAAATGCAGGAGAAGAACGGCAACGCCATTATCATGATCACCCACGACCTTGGCGTTGTCGCCGATATGGCCGATAAGATCATGGTTATGTACGCCGGCCGTCCCGTCGAGTTCGGTACTGCTGAGGAAATCTTCTACGAGAGCCGCCACCCCTACACCTGGGGTCTTATCCGCTCCATCCCGGAGCAGGCAATCGATGAGAAGAAGCCGCTGACGCCGATTCACGCAATCCGCCCTCGCTCATGAACCTGCCCGAGGGTTGCGTGTTCTCGCCTCGTTGCCCCTATGCGACCGATAAGTGCCGCAAGCAGCGTCCTGAGCGTGTTGTCACTGAGTCTGGCCATTATTCCGCGTGCCACTACTCCGGCGACCCCGAGTTCCTCAAGAATGCTCCTGCGACGTCCCGTACGCGCAAGGATTCCGAGAAGGGAGGCGAGGCGTAAATGGCAGATAAGAACGAGCGCACTCCGCTGCTGAAGGTCGAGCACCTCTCTAAGGAATTCCCCGCCGAGTCCGGCATGTTCGCCAAGCGCTTTTCCAAGCGCGTCGTCTCTGCTGTGAACGACATCTCGTTTGAGATTTATCCTGGCGAAACCTTTGGTCTGGTTGGCGAGTCTGGTTGCGGTAAGTCCACCACGGGCCGCACGATTATGCGCCTGACCCAGCCGACTGCCGGCAAGGTGTTCTTCCAGGGCAAAGATGTTGCCGAGATGAGCAAGCATGAGATCAAGGACATGCGCCGCGAGATGCAGTTCATCTTCCAGGACCCCTATGCTTCGCTGAACCCCCGTATGACCATCGGCGAGATCGTCTCCGAGCCCATGACTATTCACGGCGTGGGCACCAAGGAGGAGCGTATCGAGCGTGTTCGCGAGCTTCTCGACGTCGTTGGACTGAACCCCGAGCACATCAACCGCTACCCGCACGAGTTCTCGGGCGGTCAGCGTCAGCGTGTCGGCATCGCCCGCGCCTTCGCTTTGAAGCCCAAGCTGATCATCTGCGACGAGCCCGTTTCCGCTCTGGATGTTTCCATTCAGGCCCAGGTTCTGAACCTGCTCAAGGAACTTCAGGACAAGTTTGGTACGGCGTATCTGTTTATCGCCCACGACCTGTCCGTCGTGCAGCACATCTCCGATCGCGTTGCCGTTATGTATCTGGGCAAGATGGTCGAGGTTTCGGACTGGAAGACGCTCTATAGCGAGCCTCACCATCCGTACACGCAGTCGCTGCTATCTGCTGTGCCGGTGCCCGATCCGGATATCCAGAAGACCCGCAAGCGCATCATCCTTGCCGGTGATCCGCCGTCGCCGCTGGATCCGCCGACCGGCTGCCGTTTCCACACGCGCTGCCCGATCGCGCAGGGCATCTGCTCAGAGAAGCTTCCTGAGTTTAAGGAAGTTGCCCCGGGCACTGCTGCGCCTGCCACTTCGCCGAGCCGTTCCCGATCAAGGAATCGCACATCGACCTGTAGTCGGTGAACTGTCTGGGCCGCTCTGGAGTTGCCTTTCAGAACGTCCTCGACCATAGAAGCCCCCTTATCCTGCTCCTTCGGAGCCTGCGGAT
>ENA-OQIM01000222-OQIM01000222.1-human-gut-metagenome-genome-assembly--contig:-NODE-222-length-20699-cov-1.738528_pt1 | contig 20699 bp, 25 predicted proteins | sample MGYA00242579_ERZ504744 | MGnify/ENA primary metagenome ERZ504744 (study PRJEB26092, sample SAMD00036441) | human gut metagenome | host: Homo sapiens | study: EMG produced TPA metagenomics assembly of...
CTGCCACCTCCATAGCCATTGTCTCCGCGACCACCACCGTAGCCACCACCACGACTGTTGTTACCACCACGATAACCACCACCATTGTTGCCATAACTACGACGCGGACGTTCTTCTCTAGGACGCGCTATTGACACAGAAAGAGTTTTTCCATCCATGTCAACTTCATTAAGAGCTGCAATCGCTTTATCTCCAGCTTCATCATCAGCCATTTCAACAAAACCATATCCCTTAGAACGACCGGTCTCTCTGTCCATTATAATCTTAACAGAAACAACTTCACCATACTCTGCAAATAATTCTCCAAGTTCGGCTTCACTCATATTATAGTTAAGCCCTGCAATAAAAATGTTCATTTTAAAATAAATGTTTTAATAAAAAAATAAGTACGTTTTGCTATTAGGAATCTTACAGAGAGACAAACGATTCTACCATCATCACTAAAGAATAAGTTGGAAAAGTATTAATGTACTTCTATGAGGATACTTAATGCAGGGGACAAATGTACGCAATTAGACTTGAACTCAAAACTAATTGGAGATTTATTTTTAATAATAAATGTTTTTTTCATTCTCTTCGAAAGGGCAGACAAGTTTTAAAAACGGAAAATAACCGTTCCTCAAATACATATTTATACTTTAATAGCTATTATACAGAAAGTTACCCAGTACTACATATCAAAAAGATACAGAGAAAGAGAATCAATCTATAATAACAGGAGATGCTAAAGGAATAAAGTGATTCCGATCTACACTTCCAGCATTCATACGCTTTAATGCAGACTTCCGGTTTACTGCATCATATTCAAGGAACTTATCACGACTATAGCTTTCACCAGCCAGTTTCATGACACGACGATAAATAGCCTCCCGGCAAGGAGCATTAAAACCGCCGACATTATAGAGCATGATACTGATATTCGTCGGACGCCAGACACCTGACCGGTATCCGTATGCTCCTTCCCATGCTCCCAGTCTTTCATTAACATAACGTTTGTCAGAGATAAAATAATTCCATTTCACTTTCGTTATATCCGGAGTGAAATCAATGTTAGAATACCATCCATACCGGTCTGCAATTTCTTTTAGTTCCGCCATAACATTTGGCGGGATTTCACCGTCATACACATCATCATATTCATCTCCCAAATATCCGAAGCCATGCCCCACTGCTTCATGATGAATAATCTGTGCAAAACGTTCATCATCATTATCCACATAAGGACAGAATGCTATGGAATAGCCCAAAGAATGCATATAGGTGGTACCGGCATAGCGAGGACTATTCATGACTACAATCATCGGTGTATTTCTAACAGAATTACCCAACAGAGGCACTTTAGTAGCATATTGCTACATTTTTCATTATCGCCTTTTATGGAAGTGCCTCCTGTAAAAGTAGTTCCTAGAGCTGTTCCACCGTCAATGCTGTCGGATACTGAAACAACAGTGACACTATAAACATCAAAATACTCCCGTAAAGAATGCATCGGCTCCACAGAAAAATAGGAATCCATCGCCTTTTGCATCATTACCTCGTATTTTCCACCTCTCCCCATATCCATTTCCACAAACCCGTCTCCCATCATTACAAGATTAATTCCCCACCCTTTCGTATGTTCTTGCCAAGTTCTTACATCACCATCTTTAGAAAGAGTTGCCAGATAATTGAAATTTTGACGGACGATAACAGTATCCGCAACTTCTCCACACTGAATTATCACTTCACCTTCTCTATCCTCGGCAGAGGGATTGGAAGCCAATGTAATAATAAGTTCATTATCCCCCTTATTACCGGTTAACGGTGACACAGCTAACCAATCTCCAGCCAAATCAGCAGTCTTTATAGCAACAGACCATCCTGTTGTTGCAATAAAAGCAAGGGTATCCTCCCCTCCGTCCGAAGTGAAAACAAGCCGGGTATTTTCCGTGGAAGGGATAGTAATGGAAGGAATTTCAGGAACAGGAGCTACAGGAAGCTCTCCAGTTTCCGAACAAGCTACGACAAACAACAAAGTAATAAAGTACAGAAATACAAAAAGAAAACTTATCTTTTTCATCTTCCCAACCATAATTCCGGATTAAGTTTAGCCGTTTCCTTACGAAGTTGAAAATGCAAGACCGTATTACCCGAACTATCTGTATGGATAGTTCCAAGAACAGTACGTGTATTGACTTTGCTGCCTTTAGAAACCGATACGGAAGAAAGGTTGCAATAGACGGAGATATAATTACCATGACGCACCAATATATTGTTCAAGCCATTATATTGGAAAATAGCCGAAACTTCTCCATCAAAAACGGCGCGTGCCTGTGCTCCCGGTTTACCTTTGATATCAATCCCTTTATTATCCAGCTTCACATTACGCAAACCATCTACGGCATACTGTCCGTAATGGCTGACAATCACGTATGGGCCGGTAATGGGAACCGGCAAAATACCTCGATTACGTTCAAAACTACCCGACAGTTGACGGTCCTCATTGTTCAGACTGAACTTCTCCACCGGAGCGGCCTTCCTTGTGTCCTCATTTTTTTTCCGTAGATTTAGAGCGTTACCCCTCCCGTAGTTTTTATTTTCCGCTTTCTTAGCTGCAGCAGCCTTTGCGGCAGCCTCAGCAGCGGCTTTCCTACGGGCTTCTTCCTCCGCACGTTTTCTAGCTTTCTCTATTTCAATCTCAATCAAACGATCAATTTGGGCATTCAATTGCTCTGCTGAACATTTTTTTCTTCCTTATTTCGTTTTGTATACCTTTCTGCTTCTTTTGCAGATTCGCTAAAAGAGTCTGCCGTTCCTTTTCCTGAATTTCCAGTTTGATCTTTTCGGCCTCACCTTGTTTTAAAAGATTCTGTTTGGCATTCTTAGTTTGTTCCACTTCTCTTTTTTTAGCGGCAATTTGCTTCTGCTTACGTTCTATCTCCATTCCCTGAAGACGCTGGAAGTTTGCATATTCCTGCACATAACGCATACGACGGTAAGTCTGGCTCAAGTTCTCGGCAGAAAAAATAAACATTAATTTCTCTTGAACAGACTTGTTACGATACATATATTGCACCGAAATCTCATACTTCTGCTTCTTGTCTTTCAAATCACGCTGAAGTTTATTCAGTTGCTTCTGCAAAGAGGCGATCTCACTTGTTAATATATGAACATCACTCTCTATGGTATTGATATATTTTCTTCTCTCCTCAATCTGACCTGTCAGTAAAGCAAGGTTATCCAACTGGCTTTTCACATCCTTTTTGGTAGATTGCAACAGAGTTTCAGACTCGGCAATCTGCTGATGAAGTTCCTTCCGTTTGGCTTCAAGCTCCCTTATTTTCCGAGTACTTTGCGCTAAAAGAGTACTTAAAAAGCAGCAGGCTATGAGTAATAAGAAGATACGTTTCATTATTTAATAAGCTGTTTTTAGCAAATCTTGCAATTCTATCTTTTCGTATTTTTGAGGCACTTCAGTGTGACTTTCCCAATCTTTGTTTGTAGAAAGTCGGGAAAGTTCGAACACTGCCGTAACCGGTTGCTTCGCTCCTTCAAAAGACACTGTCATAGACGCCGGAAATTGTTTCTGCTCCAACGGACGAAACTTATCATAACGCCAATTTATCCGTACCGGGTACCGGACAAGCCGATATGACTTCTTTCAGCAGCCCATCATTGTATTGGTACGAAACGGTAGCGAAATGTTTGCCGTTTTTTACTTCTATTAATGCATTTTCGTTTTCAGGACGCACAGCAAAGGACGAAATATCACGGACAGTCAGCACCTTTTTCCCGGAAGAAAATTTCATTCATAAACAAGGCCTGCAAAGTATGAAAATCCAAATCAGCCTTTGCCAGATTTTTCAATTCATCAAAAGGGACTTGTACATAACGTTTGTTCATACGATCCATCACTAAAACTCCGTCCGGAGATATTTCAGCACGTGCCACTTCAATACCCAAAAATGGAGCGATAGAAAGCTGGATTACTTCATCACGTTTCATGCGCAACGTACCATTTACTTTAGTCGGTCCTTTACCGTTCAAGTCAACGGCCAATGACATTTTCGCAGTAATTGCATCCCATCCCGGAGAACGGCTAATCAGCTCTTCCATATATTCCGACTCGGATAAATTGCCAATAGATACCCCTTTCTTCATACTCCGGGTAGATGAACATGAAGAAATAAATATAATCAGCAAAGCACTAAACAAATAAAAACAGACACGTTTCATCATTCTGCAAAGTATTTCTTTTGTACAATCTTCTTTCTCAATAAGTTCAATTCCTTTTCACTACGTTCTTCACTACCTTCTTGAGGAGGCTCCTTGGATAATTTTTCCGCTTGTTGCCAATATTCCAAAGCCTTTTCACGATCTCCATTCATGTAGTAAATATCTCCACAATGCTCTACAACAACGGAACTTTTACTTCCATCATTCTGCATAGCCTGGTCAATGTAAATTTTTGCTTCTACATATTTACCTTTCTCAAAAAGTATCCAGGCATAGGTATCCAGATACGTACCATTGGTAGGTTCGGCCTTTACGGTACGGTAACTCATTTCTTCCGCTTTATCCAGGTTTTTACGCTCTACAGACAGGTAATAGGCATAATTATTCAAGGCCCCTATATTGTTTTCCTTATAAACCAAAGCGGAATCGTATGCGGCATATGCCTCCACATTCATCTTCTTTATATGATAAAGATCCCCATAATGGCATAGAAATCAGAAACGATATCCTTATTGCTTTTATCTGTTACTTGATTCACTCCTTTTTTAAAAACCTCCAATGCCTCGTCTGTTTTCTCCTTCTGATGATAGGCCAATCCCATATAATAGTAGAATTCCAATACATCCGGAGTATATTCCAAAGCAGGAGCACATAATTTGATTACTTCATCCATATTCTGCTCACGAATGGCAAAGCTCAACAGCTGCAAGCGTGCCGGCGTATTTTCCGGATCAATTTCAAGCACTTGGTGCAAAACAGGGGTTGCCTCTTTATCCATCTTTTTCGTCAGAAGATATTGGGCCGCCAACATAGCGATATCTGCATTCTCTTGTTTTTCCTTCAATATAGAAGTAAACAGGCCTACTATTTTCGTACTGTCCTTGTTTGTTTGCTCAGAACGCAGAATAAGCTGGCGCATAATGTTCATCTTTGTATCGCTATCCACATTATCATTCAGCAAAATAGTATCCAACTGTACCTGATACAAACTATCCTGCCCTTTTTTCTCGTAATAAGAAGCCATAGAAAGCAACGCCGGCGCATAGCCCGGTTCTTCCTTCAATACTTTCTGATAAGTTTCGTATGCTTCTTCTTCCTTACCGTTGTTCAGATAGACATCTCCCAAAATGGTAAGATAACGCATGTCATATGGATATTCTTTCGCCAAATTCTCAATCTCCGTAAATGCCTGCTGATCATTGTTCATGGCCAGATACATGCGGAATTTCTCCATGCTGATTTGTTCAGACTTCCCATCCAAGGCTTCAAGGCGGTTCAATGTATTAACTACCTGCTGATAATCCTTGGTACGGGTATAGAGATCAATCAAAGCCATCAACGGTTCCAGACGTGAGGGGAACTGACTCGCCATATCCTCATAAACATAAATGGCTTTCGGGTAATTTCCCTTACCTTGATAATAGGCTGCCAAAGTTTGCTTGTACCAAAAACTCTTAGGGTCGGCATCCACTGCCTTCTTCAAAGCCTCCTCCCCTTTTTCCGGCTGATTGAGAAACATATGGAACCGGGAAATCTCGAACAAAGTAGCAGCTCCTTGTGGATAAATGTCCAAACAGTGACTATACATTTCGAAAGCCGCATCCAAGTCACCTTTTTCTTTCATCCGGAGCGCTTCCAAAAAGAAATAGTCGTATTTACGACGTTGCTCCGGAGTAAGCGGATCCTTTTCCTCCACAACAGCTTTATTTCCGGACACCCCGGAAGTTCTCTTCACCGTACCGCATGAAACAAGCATGCCTATCAGACATACACATAGCATGGTACATATTTCAATCTTCTATTCATTGTTTCCTTTTACTTTTTTCCGGTATGTCCAAAGCCACCTGCACCACGTTCCGTTTCGTCCAACACCTCCACTTCCTGCCATTCGGCATGTTCGTGACGGGCTACAACCATTTGCGCAATGCGCTCCCCATCTTCTATCATAAAATCCTCAGATGACAAATTGACCAGGATAATACAAATTTCACCACGATAATCGGCATCAATTGTGCCCGGAGAATTCAGGACTCCGATGCCTTTCTTAATAGCCAGCCCGCTACGTGGACGGATTTGCGCTTCAAAACCTTCAGGCAATGCGATATAAAGTCCCGTAGGAACCAAACAACGTTGCAAGGGTTTCAGCACAATCGGTTCGTCAAGATTAGCACGGATATCCATCCCTGCCGATTGCCCGGTAGCATACTCGGGTAAAGCATGTTTTGATTTATTGATTACCTGTATTTTCATAATTTTAACAATTTATCAATATGCTTATGTGGCAATGCTAATAATTTGCAGACAACAAGCACAGTCCAGACCTGGCGCAGCCAATTGGCATATTAACAAATCAGCACATTACCACATGATTAATAAAGTGCGAATTTACACATTTAGATGGATTTATCTAAGCGTTTACAGTTTTTTAAACGGAAGTTTCTTACTTTTGCAAACAGATAAAGCCTGAATTATGAACTGGAAACAATTAATATCAAATAAAGCTTCGGCATGGAAGAACTGCACGAGGCCCGTAAAGATGACCGTTCCGAATTCCAACGCGATTATGACCGTCTCATCTTCTCAGCACCTTTTCGCCGTTTGCAAAACAAAACTCAAGTATTTCCTTTACCGGGTAGCGTATTCGTACACAACCGGTTGACTCACAGCCTTGAGGTGTCTTGTGTAGGACGTTCTTTAGGAAAACGATGTCGCCAACCAGCTTCTGAAAAAAGCACCCAGACTTGGTCGACTCCCATATATCGGAAATAGGTTCTATCGTTTCAGCCGCATGTCTGGCACACGATCTGGGAAACCCACCTTTCGGCCATTCGGGAGAAAAAGCATTTCAACTTACTTCTCGGAAGGACAAGGAATGGCATTGAAAAAAGAACTTTCACCGATGGAATGGATGATTTAACCCACTTCGAAGGAAATGCCAATGCATTCCGCATCCTTACCCACCAATTTGAAGGAAGACGGAAAGGAGGATTCGTAATGACCTACTCCACATTGGCGTCCATCGTAAAATATCCTTTTTCCTCACAATTGGCAGGAAAGAAATCAAAATTCGGTTTCTTCTTAAGCGAAGAGGCTGATTATCAGAAAATAGCCAGAGAATTAGGCATCATCCAGCTCAGCAAGCCGGATGAGCCTTTACGCTACGCACGCCATCCGTTAGTCTACCTGGTAGAAGCCGCGGATGATATTTGTTATCAGATGATGGACATAGAAGACGCGCATAAATTAAAACTTCTGACACATGATGAAACCAAAGGACTGTATATGCTGTTCTTTGATGAGAAAAGAAAAAAACGCATTGAAGAAGTTTGCCGGATTGTAACAGACGTCAATGAACAGATAGCTTATTTACGTTCTTCGGTCATCGGTGCACTAATAAAGGAATGCACAAGAGTATTACTGAAATGAAAAAAAGATATTAGCCGGGGAGTTTGAAGGCGCACTGATAAAGCACATTTGCAGTCCATTGAAAGAGGCCTATGAGAATTGTTCTGCAATTGCCTTGCAAAGAATCTATCGTTCCAGTGATGTACTGGACATAGAATTGGCAGGGTTCAGAGTTATCAGTACCTTGATTGACCTGATGATCAATGCAGTGCGCTCTCCGGAAAAAGCGTATTCACAACTACTGATCAATCGCGTATCCGGACAGTACAATGTCAACGCACCTACTTTATATGGAAAAATTCAAGCTGTGCTGGATTACATATCGGGCATGACAGACGTATATGCGCTCGACCTCTACCGGAAGATCAAAGGCAACAGTCTGCCGGCAGTATAATAAAAACATTGTCAGATGCGAGCAAGATAAATCCTGTAAATTTTATCTGCACCTGACAATGTTTCCCCCAATATTACTATTAGTCCGATTATTTGGTCAGTATGGGATGAGCGCCTGAAGTTATTTTCAAAGCTTCAGGATGTTGCTTTACAAACGATTCGATATGGCGCACCCGTTTGTCTTCCAGGATTTCATTTACCGCAATCAGAATTCCGGTTTCCTCCACATCTCCAAATCCATAATTAATCGCTGTTCCAAACATACGCATCGTAGGAGACAGACTCATGTATGCGTTGACCAAAGGAGGAATATTATATCCCAGCTTACGCACTTCCGTATTCAAAATCTTGTAGTCTTCTTTAAAAGAATCATAACAGAAAAGATTTTCCAACATTTTCTTATCTGTTTCTATTTCCAGCGGTTTCATCGGAGTTATCAACTTATCTTTATCACCAAAATGTTTATTCAGGAAGTATAATATCATATCACGCCCCTGACGATGATAACTAGGATACATAGTCATCTTACCAAAAATATTTCACATTAGGCTTAATCACGGTTAATGCACCCAAACCATCCCACAAATTATCCAAAGCAAACAATCCCTTGGAACCGGCACGGGTTGACTGGTACTCTAATGTAACGAACGAACGCCCCAACTCCACCGTATAAGGCAAATATTTTTTCAAAAAAAACTTCCGAGAAATTAAACATGTGAGCAGTAGCCAGCAAAGGCTTTCCATGTTCATCAAATTGCACCTCATCCCCCAAGAGATAACGATAGCCTCCCAAAATCTCCTCCGCTTCAGGATTCCATACAACTAATTGCTTATAGGGATTTTCCATCACGTCATATTCATCGATATCCATCGCCTTTCCTGTTCCGCCACCTGCAGCACGAAAGGCTATTTCCCTTAACCGGCCAATCTCCTTCATCACATTTGGCGAATCCTGATGCGTAATGACATAAATTTCATTATGACTTTTATTCGTAAACCTCAGGCGTTTATCCTCGGAAAGTTCCGCCTTGAGAATCTCTTTGCTAATCGGTGCAATAATTTCTTCCATATCTTTTATTCTCTCTTTTGTCCATTATAGCTTGTAGACTACATCTTTTACAAACTGCGCCCACTGAGCCGGGGTCTTTGTCTTGTCGAAAGTTTGCCAAGGAATGGGTTTTCCAATGGTCAAGGTAAAGGTTTTATGACGATTTTTCAACATTTCATCTGCCAAGTAAAGCATAGCAATATTAAACTTAATGCCAAGGGCCTTACATATATTTGCCAAATTATAGAAAAAGTCTGAATTCCGGCCCTCAAAGTGCAAAGGTACCACATCACGATGCGTTTCAATACTTTTAGTGACAAATGTCTTTTTCCATTCCAAATCCTTGATTTCCCCACCCTGTCTACGGGAACATAACCCCGCAGGAAACATAATGATATGATTATCCGAGGCAAACCCTGCCTCTACCATCTTTGGGAAATCCCTGGATTGCGAGCCTGTTTTATTGATAGGAATACACAAAGGAGCCAAACCATGCAAATTCATCAACAAATCATTGACCAAATAGCGTACATTACCATTGTAATGTTTTCCCAATATATACCCCAAAGCAACTCCATCCTGTCCTCCCAGCGGGTGATTGCTAACAAAAGTACATTTACCGTTTTCAGGCAAGTTTTCCAAACCTTTTATCTCCACTTTTGCATCTAGGAACTCCATACAAGCTTCCAGAAAGTCAACTCCGACTTTATTTTTGGAGTCTTTTAAAAAGACATTCAGTTCATCCTGATGCACAATACGCTTCAGGTACGAAACGACAAAACGGGGAATATATTTATATTTTTTCCCGGCTTTCGTTTTCAATATCTTTTCTATGTCGATTAAAAATATAGAGTCGTCAGTCATTTTGCAAACGTTCTTTTCCATGCAAAAGTAACTTATCTTTTTTTATATTGGCAATTTATGACAGAAAAAACTCTTAATCTCTAAAGAAATTAAGAGTTTTTGTGTATGAAACTATACAAATTCTTTCATTTTGCGCAAAATAAAAACGAATGTGCAATAGTTTGGTTTCGTTTTTCAACCTCCGACAGCCAACTCTTTCCATTATTTTTATCATAAAATCATTAAATTTAAACGTACTGTTTACCAAGCTACTAGCTACATTAACAGCCTGTTGAAAACTTCTCGAAATATTTTCTTAAAATATTGTGGGGAATTGTGGGGAATTGTGTAATTTTACACCTTGAACAATATAATAAGGTGTAGATATGCGATTTCTTGGGAATTCTGAAGCAAAGACGGACGCAAAAGGCAGAGTGTTCCTGCCTGCCGTATTTAGGAAGCAGTTACAAGCTGCCTCCCAAGAATGCTTGATTTTACGCAAAGACACCTACCAAGACTGTCTGGTTCTTTACCCCGAAAATGTGTGGAACGAACAAATGAATGAACTACGTTGTAAGCTCAATCGTTGGAATTCCAAACACCAAATGATTTTCCGTCAGTTCGTTTCGGATGTAGAAGTTATCACATTGGATGGAAACGGGCGCTTTCTGATTCCAAAACGATATTTGAAATTAGCTAAAATACAGCAAGATGTACGCTTTATCGGATTGGACGACACTATAGAAATCTGGTCTAAAGAACTAGCAGACAAACCCTTCATCACGCCGGAGGACTTTGGAAAAGAATTGGAAGAAATTATGGGAACTAATAACAACGTAGAAATAGAATGAGTGAAGCAAAACAGATATATCATATACCGGTATTATTAAACGAGAGCGTAGACGGAATGAACATTCAACCCGGAGGTATTTATGTAGACGCCACTTTCGGTGGCGGAGGACATTCCAAGGAAATTCTAAGCCGGCTGGATAGCACCGCGCATCTATATAGTTTTGACCAAGATGAAGATGCCGAGAAAAATATTGTAAGCGACAGCCGCTTCACTTTTGTGCGTAGTAACTTCCGCTACCTTTCCAACTTTCTGCGTTATTATGACGTGGAAGAGGTAGATCCATTTTGGCCGATCTAGGAGTTTCCTCACATCACTTTGACGACTCCGAACGCGGATTCTCATTCCGTTTCGAGGGCAAATTGGACATGCGGATGAACAAACGTGCAGGCATGACAGCAGCAGATGTGGTGAATACCTATGACGAAGAACGTTTGGCTAATATTTTCTATTTATATGGTGAATTAAAGAACAGCCGCAAACTGGCATCAACCATCGTTAAAGCACGAGGGGTAAAACAAATTATCACCATCGGTGATTTTCTTGAAGTCATCAAACCGCTTTTTGGGCGGGAACGTGAAAAAAAAGAACTCGCAAAGGTGTTCCAAGCTTTACGTATAGAGGTAAATCAGGAAATGGAAGCATTGAAAGAAATGCTTTATGCAGCAACCAAAGCACTGAAACCGGGAGGCAGACTGGTAGTAATCACCTATCATTCCTTAGAGGACCGCATGGTAAAAAAATATCATGAAAACCGGAAACATAGAAGGCAAGGCCGAACAGGATTTCTTTGGTAATGTACAGACACCTTTCAAATTAGTCAACAGCAAAGTTATTGTTGCCGGCAACGAAGAAGTGACATGCAATCCGCGCTCCCGAAGCGCCAAGTTGAGAATTGCAGAAAAGAGATAACGAGATGGAAGAAGAACTGAAACAAAATGCACAACAACCTAAAGACGGACAATCTGCTTCGCCCAAGCACATGTCTATCCGCAGCATATTGGGAGGAGATATCCTTGCAAACGACTTCTTCAAAAGACAAACCCGTTTGCTGATTCTCATCATGATCCTGACTGTACTATACATAGACAACCGTTATAGCAGTCAACAGGAACTCATTGAATTGATAAGTTGAAAAAAGATTTGATCGATATCAAATACGATGCATTGACACGTTCTTCCGAACTGATGGAAAAGAGCCGCCAATCACGTATTGAAGAATATATTTCGACGGAAGACAGCCCCTTACAAACGGCTACCAACCGTCCTTATTTAATAAAGAAAGACTAAGCCCATGATGCCCAACCAAAAAAACATAATGCTCCGCTTCTCCTTCATCATCCTGGTCATGGTGTTGATAGGCATTGCCATTATCTGCAAAGCCGGTGTCATCATGTTTGCCGAGCGTCAATACTGGAAAGACGTAGCCGACCGTTTTGTAAAAGAAAACGTCACCGTACGTCCTACCCGTGGCAACATCATCTCATCCGAACGGCAGCTGATGGCAAGCAGCTTCCCGAATATAAGATTTACATGGACTTCATGATAAATAAGAGGAAGGGCGAAACCGAAGAAGAGGAAAAGACACGGCTGAAGCTACAACATATCAAAGACTCAGTTCTTTATGCAAATCTTGACACAATCTGCAAAGGATACATGAAATATTCCCTGATAAAAGTGCCGCCTTTTCAAGCAGCACATCAAAACGGAAGAAAAAAGAGAGCCGCAGTTGGCTACTCTACCCCAAACGCATTTCTTATATACAATATAAAGAAGCAAAACGTCTGCCCGTATTTAATCTGAACAAATACAAAGGCGGATTCCATGAACAGGCATTCAATCAGCGGAAAAAGCCTTTCGGCTCACTAGCTATGCGTACATTGGGAGATATGTTTCCTGATATAGAACAAGGTGCAAAGAACGGCTGGAACTTTCATACGATTCCATATTAAAAGGCAGAAACGGTATCACTCATCGTCAAAAGGTAATGAACAAATACCTGAACATTGTAGACATCCCTCCTGTAGATGGCTGTGATATCATTACAACCATTGATGTAGGTATGCAAGACATCGCAGAAAAAGCATTGGTAGATGAATTGAAAGAAATCAACGCCACTGTAGGCGTCGCTATTCTGATGGAAGTGCAGACGGGAGACATCAAAGCTATCGTCAACATGACCAAATGTAATGACGGCATTTACAGAGAAATACGCAATAACGCCATCTCAGACATGATGGAGCCAGGCTCTACTTTCAAAACCGCATCCATACTGGTAGCACTGGACGACGGAGTCATCACTCCGGAAACGGTGGTAGAAACCGGTAACGGAGTCTATATGATGCACGGTCGCTATATGAAAGACCACAACTGGCATCGTGGAGGCTACGGCACTATCAACACAACAAAATCATTGATGGTGTCCTCAAACATCGGTGTATCACGGTTGATCGATGATCATTATCATGATAATCCGGAAAAGTTTGTACGCGGACTGCATCGAGTAGGCATTGCCACTCCGTTAGATCTCGATATTCCCGGTGCCGGCAAGCCGAACATCCGCATCCCCAACAAAGACTTGAGCAATTGGTCACGTACTGCACTGGCATGGATGTCTATTGGCTATGAAACCCAAATTCCCCCCATCAATACACTGGCATTTTATAATGCTATAGCCAATAACGGAGTAATGGTCAAGCCTCGTTTTGTGAAATCAATAGTCAAAGACGGGCAGGTGGTGGAAGATATTGCTCCTGAAATACTCAACCCGGCCATCGCTTCCCCCCAAGGCTATCAGCGAGATACAAACAATTTTGGAAAAAGTTGTCAGCGAAGGCTGGGAAAGAAAGCAGGATCCAAGCAATTCCATGTATCCGGGAAAACCGGTACTGCACAGGTTTCACAAGGGAAAGCCGGATACACTAATGGCACACGCCGTTATTTGGTAAGTTTCTGTGGATATTTTCCTTCAGAAGCGCCTAAATACAGTTGCATTGTAGCCATCCAGAAACCTGGACTCCCCGCCTCGGGTGGTTTGATGGCCGGCAGCGTGTTCAGTAAAATTGCCGAACGCGTATTTGCCAAACATCTGGCACAAGATTTGAAAGAAGCAAAAGACTCAACTTCTATCCTTATTCCGGATGTGAAAAACGGGGATATAAGTGCGGCGCATTATGTACTGAACCGGATAAATGTAAATTCATCCGGAGTTTCGGAACAATCAACCGAAGGCAAACCGGTATGGGGAAATGTGACTAGTAATCCGGACAATGTATTATTCAACCAAAAAGACATTAACAATAAACTTGTACCAAGTGTTATTGGTATGGGCGCAAAGGATGCTGTCTATCTACTTGAAAGCATGGGATTGAAAGCCCGCATTACCGGCATCGGTAAAGTGAAGTCACAAAGTATCCCGGCCGGCAACACTTGCGCAAAGGACAGACCATACAATTACGATTAAATTAACAGTGTAACAGGAAGAATATGAAACTGGAAAAGATTATTAAAGGAATAACAGTCAATGAAATCATAGGTGATATGGCCCAAGAGATTTCGGGAATAAACATGGACTCACGCCTGATAGAGCCTGGTCATATTTTCATTGCTGTAAAAGGGACGCAGACTGACGGACATACTTATATTCAAAAAGCAATAGAAAAAGGAGCCCGTACAGTGGTATGTGAAAACCTTCCTGAGACATTAATTGAAAATGTTACCTACATAAAAGTGAACGACACGGAAGACGTTGTCGGGAAACTAGCAACTACGTTTTACGGTGACCCCACCTCGAAATTGGAACTGGTCGGTGTTACAGGCACCAACGGAAAAACTACTATTGCTACCTTATTATATAATATGTTCCGTAAATTCGGATATAAAACAGGACTCATTTCCACTGTATGCAATTATATAGATGAGGAAGCCATTCCAACTGACCATACCACCCCTGACCCTATTACACTAAACAAACTGCTGGGACGCATGGCAGATGAAGGATGCAAATATGCCTTTATGGAAGTAAGCTCACATTCAGTCGCACAAAAACGGATTGGTGGTTTAAAATTTGCAGGCGGTATATTTACCAACCTTACCCGTGACCATCTGGACTACCATAAAACTGTAGAGAACTATCTGAAAGCCAAAAAAGCATTCTTTGACAGTCTGCCTAAAACAGCCTTTGCCTTAACCAATCTGGATGACAAAAACGGATTGGTCATGACTCAAAATACCAAAGCAAAGGTACACACCTATTCGCTGCGCAGTTTGAGTGATTTTAAAGGAAAAGTGCTGGAAGATGGATTCGAAGGAATGCTGCTTGATATAAATAATGCGGAAGTCAATGTACAGTTCATCGGACGCTTCAATGCTTCCAATCTGCTGGCAGTCTATGGAACAGCCTGCCTGCTTGGGAAAAAAACAGAAGAGGTACTGCTGGCATTGAGTACTCTTCGCCCCGTTGCCGGGCGTTTTGACTCACTGCGCTCACCCAAGGGATACACCGCCATTGTGGACTATGCCCATACTCCGGATGCCTTGGAAAATGTGCTGAATGCCATTCACGAGGTTCTGAATGGCAAAGGTAATGTAATTACGGTAGTAGGCGCCGGCGGCAACCGCGATAAAGGCAAACGCCCCTTGATGGCACAAGAAGCGGTAAAGCAAAGCGATAAGGTCATTATCACCTCTGACAATCCCCGTTTTGAAGAGCCGCAGGAAATCATCAATGATATGCTGGCAGGACTGACTAAAGAGGATATGCGTAAAGTGATAAGCATAGCCGACCGTAAAGAAGCAATCCGTACAGCTTGTATGCTAGCCCAAGCTAAAGATGTCATTTTAGTTGCCGGGAAAGGACACGAGAATTATCAGGAAATCAAAGGTATAAAGCACCATTTCGACGATAAAGAAGTATTAAGAGATATTTTTGCTAATGAATAAACCAACCAAAAGATGTTATATTATTTATTTCAATATTTAGAAAAGTTTGATTTTCCCGGAGCCGGTATGTTCGGTTACGTTTCATTCCGTTCATTGATGGCAATCATTTTATCATTGTTGATCTCGCTATCTTCGGTGAATATTTCATCAACCTGCTCAAACGTAAACAAATAACCGAAACCCAACGTGACGCATCTATAGACCCTTTTAATGTGAAAAAAAGTTGGTGTGCCGACGATGGGAGGTATAATTATTATTGTCGCAATTCTCATACCTTGCCTTTTATTGGGGAAACTGCATAATATTTACATGATATTAATGTTAATTACCACCATTTGGCTAGGCACATTAGGCTTTTTGGATGACTATATCAAGGTTTTCCGTAAAGACAAAGAAGGGTTGCACGGCAAATTCAAGATCATCGGCCAAGTAGGTTTAGGACTCATTGTGGGACTCACCTTATATTTAAGTCCGAGCGTTGTTATCCGTGAGAACGTAGAAATACAAAGAGGGGGAGAAATTGTAGAAGTGGTGCACAAAGAACAAGATCAGAAATCCACTAAAACTACGATTCCTTTCTTCAAGAATAATAATTTGGATTATGCTGATTTCGTAGGCTTTCTGGGAGATAATGCCCAAACTGTAGGTTGGATTATTTTCGTATTAGTTACCATCTTCGTAGTTACTGCCGTATCTAACGGCGCCAACCTGAATGACGGGATGGACGGGATGGCAGCCGGAAATTCTGCTATCATCGGTCTTACCTTAGGCATATTGGCATACGTATCCAGCCACATCGAATATGCAGGATACCTTAATATCATGTATATTCCCGGCAGTGAAGAACTGGTAATCTTTATCTGCGCCTTTATCGGCGCGCTGATCGGTTTCCTTTGGTACAATGCTTTTCCCGCCCAAGTATTTATGGGCGATACCGGCAGCTTGACCATTGGTGGTATCATAGCGGTATTTGCAATCATCATTCATAAAGAGTTGCTTATACCTATTCTCTGTGGAATCTTCTTGGTAGAAAACCTTTCGGTTATTCTACAGGTGAGATATTTCAAAAGCGGAAAAAAGAAAGGGCATTTGCAACGCGTATTCAAACGTGCACCTATCCACGACCATTTCCGTACTACATTAGCACAGTTAGACCCCAATTGCAGTTATCTGTTCATGAAACCCAACAGCGTATTCCATGAATCAAAAATCACGGTACGCTTTTGGATTGTCACCATCGTACTCGCTGCAATTACGATTATTACATTAAAGATAAGATAAACAAGATTATGGCTAAAAGAATTGTCATACTAGGAGCTGGAGAAAGCGGTGCGGGAGCAGCCGTTCTGGCAAAGAAACAAGGTTTCGACACCTTCGTTTCAGACATGTCCACGATTAAGGACTCATACAAAAACATGCTGAACGAGCGAGGCATCGAATGGGAAGAAGGCAAACATACCGAATCTCTCATTCTGAATGCGGATGAAGTGATCAAAAGTCCGGGTATTCCGAATGATGCCCCGATGATTCTTAAATTAAAGGCACAAGGTACCCCTATCATCTCCGAAATAGAATTTGCGGGACGTTATACCAATGCCAAAATGATTTGCATTACAGGAAGTAATGGAAAAACAACAACGACTTCGCTGATTTATCATATCTTCAAGAAAGCAGGTATGAATGTGGGACTAGCCGGAAATATCGGTCAAAGTCTGGCATATCAGGTAGCAGAATACAACTATGATTATTATGTAATCGAGTTAAGCAGCTTCCAATTAGACAACATGTACAAGTTCCATGCCAACATTGCCGTATTGATGAACATCACGCCGGATCATCTGGACCGTTACGATCACCAGATGCAAAACTATGTGGATGCAAAATTCCGCATTATCCAGAACCAGACTCCGGACGATGCCTTCATCTTCTGGAACGATGACCCCATCATCCAGCGTGAATTACATAAATATGGCATTCATGGCCATTACTACCCTTTTGCCGAAAGGAAAGAAGAAGGAACCGCCGCATACGTGGAACAGGACAAAGTTTATTTTACAGAACCAATCGCTTTCAACATGGAACAGGAAGAACTGGCACTGACCGGAACCCATAATCTCTTTAACTCCATGGCGGCCGGTATCTCTGCCAACCTGGCGGGTATCCGCAAAGAATGCATCCGCGAGGCCTTGGGTGATTTCAAGGGAGTGGAACACCGCCTTGAAAAAGTCTGCCGGGTAAGAGGAGTAGATTACATCAATGACTCCAAAGCTACCAATGTGAATTCCTGCTGGTATGCTTTGCAAAGCATGAAAACCAAAACCATCCTGATATTAGGTGGAAAAGACAAAGGCAACGATTATAACGAAATTGCCGACTTGGTAAAAGAAAAATGTACCGGATTGATCTACATGGGATTACACAATGAGAAATTGCATGCTTTCTTTGACAAGTTCGGCCTGCCTGTAGCCGATGTACAAAGCATGAAGGATGCCGTAGATGCTGCTTACCGGATGGCCAAGAAAGGTGAAACCGTATTATTAAGTCCTTGCTGCGCCAGCTTCGACCTTTTTAAAAGTTACGAAGACCGTGGCGAGCAGTTCAAGGAATGTGTAAGAACCTGTAATATAATATTAAGGTATATAGATAATGGATCTGATAAAAGACTTGTTCAAGGGCGACAAAGTAATCTGGATTATTTTCCTGTTTCTTTGCCTGATCTCTATCGTCGAGGTATTTAGTGCCGCCAGCACACTTACCTACAAAAGTGGGGATCATTGGGGGCTATCACCCAGCACAGTGTCATCCTGATGGTAGGTGTGTGCATTGTGGTGCTGGTACATAACATCCCCTGCAAATATTTCCGTGTACTTCCCTTCTTCCTGCTGCCTATATCGGCTGTTTTGCTGATATTTGTAATGGGTATGGGATTGATTACCGGAGACCGTGTCAATGGCGCAGCCCGTTGGATGACCTTTTTCGGCATCCAGTTCCAGCCTTCCGAACTGGCAAAAATGGCTGTGATTATTGTCACCGCCTTTATTCTATCCAAGTTTCAGGAAGAAGACAACGCCAATCCGAAAGCATTCAAATATATAATGTGGATCACCGGAGTTGTTTTCATTCTGATTGCTCCCGAAAACGGTTCTACGCAGCATTGCTGTTCGGAGTAGTCTTTTTAATGATGGTGATCGGCCGGGTACCTTGGAAACAGTTGGCCAAGTTAATGGGAACTGTCGGAGTCGTGGTGATACTTTTCGTAGGCATAGTGATGGTTATGCCTACACATAAACTGAACAAAGTTCCCATGATGCACCGTGTAGAAACCTGGCAGAACCGCATTAAAGGTTTCTTCGAGGATAAAGAAGCCGTTCCTGCTGCCAAATATGATATAGACAAGGATGCCCAGATAGCACACGCCAATATTGCTATAGCCTCCAGCAATATCATAGGAAAGATGCCGGGTAACAGTGTACAACGGGATTTCCTGTCACAAGCGTTCTCAGACTTCATCTTCGCCATCGTCATAGAAGAATTAGGATTACTGGGAGGCGCCTTTGTAGTGATCCTCTACATCTGGCTGTTGATGCGGGCGGGTAAAATAGCCCGAAGAAGTGAAAAAAGTTTTCCTGCCTTTCTGGTGATGGGCATCGCCTGCTACTGGTATCTCAGGCGATGCTTAACATGATGGTGGCCGTAGGTCTGTTCCCCGTCACCGGACAACCCCTGCCGCTTATCAGCAAAGGAGGAACCTCTACACTCATCAACTGCGCCTACATCGGTATGATATTAAGTGTCAGCCGCTACGTAGCTGAGCAAGAAGAGAAGAAAGCTGCCGAGCAACAGGCGTTGGAAGAAGCCGAACTGGCAGCCAAGGCCGAACGGCGCCAGGAAATAGTAGCCGCCATGCAGGAAGCCATTACTACACTTCCGTCAGGTGACACAGCCGCCACTTCCCTCCCGTCGGAGGAAAACTCGCTGTCCGATGACTTGAAGGCATTACTGAATGCGGCCGGGAAGCGGGAGCCGGAAGAAGAAATATAATATAAACCATTCATTTTAAAAGTATTATTTATACTTTTGCGAATAATTCGACTAAAAAGGAATTATGGAAGAAAATTTAAGAATCATCATCAGCGGAGGAGGAACCGGGGGACACATTTTCCCCGCAGTCTCTATTGCCAACGCCATCAAGGAACAACATCCCGAAGCGGAAATTCTGTTCGTAGGTGCTGAAGGCAGAATGGAGATGCAACGCGTTCCTGCTGCCGGATACCCTATAAAAGGATTACCTGTTGCCGGATTCGACCGTAAGAACTTATTAAAAAATATTTCGGTTCTTTTTAAATTGGTCAAAAGTCAGCTATTGGCACGTAAAATCATCAAGGACTTCAAGCCACATGCAGCAGTAGGTGTAGGCGGATATGCCAGCGGTCCCACTTTGAAAATGGCCGGGATGATGGGTATTCCGACACTGATACAAGAGCAGAACTCTTATGCCGGAGTAACCAACAAACTATTGGCAAAGAAAGCCCGCAAAATATGTGTGGCATACGACGGCATGGAACGTTTCTTTGAAAAAGACAAGATTATCCTGACCGGCAACCCCGTCCGCCAAGGACTGCGCAACCATCACATCAGCCGTGAAGATGCTATCCGCTCTTTCGGGCTGGACCCATCCAAGAAAACAATCCTGATTGTAGGAGGAAGCTTGGGAGCACGCACCATCAACAACTGCGTGATGGAAGGTTTGGACAAGATTAAAACATCCGGCGCGCAGTTTATCTGGCAAACCGGAAAAATATATATCGACGAAGCACGCGCCGCAGTAGCCCAAGCCGGTGAGTTACCAAGCTCCATGTAACCGATTTTTACTCAGTGATATGGCCGCCGCATACAGTGCTGCCGATTTAATAATCAGCGTGCAGGTGCAGGTTCTATCTCTGAGTTCTGTTTGTTGCAGAAACCCGTCATTCTGGTTCCGTCGCCTAATGTGGCCGAAGATCA
>ENA-OQIM01000223-OQIM01000223.1-human-gut-metagenome-genome-assembly--contig:-NODE-223-length-20688-cov-2.681193_pt1 | contig 20688 bp, 21 predicted proteins | sample MGYA00242579_ERZ504744 | MGnify/ENA primary metagenome ERZ504744 (study PRJEB26092, sample SAMD00036441) | human gut metagenome | host: Homo sapiens | study: EMG produced TPA metagenomics assembly of...
CCATGGTGACGGGCCTCCACGCGTGCAACGGCTCAGCGTACTGGTTCAGCGCCTCCGGCGCGATGGCGACCGGATGGGTCCTCGACGGCGGGACTGGTACTACGCGACTGGCTCCGGCGCCTCGCCTCCGGCTGGCTCAACCTAAACGGTGCGTGGTACTGGCTCGATCCCTCGACGCACGCCATGGCCACGGGCGTTCAAACTATCGGATCATGTGAATACATATTTAATAGTACCGGCAAGATGATGGCTAATTGCTGGTCAAACGGTGATGGGTCTTGGATGTATCATTCGTCATCCAGCGGCGCAATTGACCTTAAAGGCATCATGACCGATTCGGGAATCCAGCTGATTGACGACGACGGTAATGCCAGAACTGGTTGGATTGAGAGTCAGGGTGCTCGATATTATTGTTCTGCTAGTGGAGTAATTCTGACTGGGTGGCAGCAAATTGCTGGGTCTTGGTATTACTTTAACCCGGATGGTCGAATGGCGACCGGCTGGCTTAACGATGGCAGCAACTGGTACTGGCTGGATTCCGCTTCTGGCGCGATGAAAACGGGATGGCTTTCCCTTGGGGCACATGGTATTACCTTGATGCCGCACGTGGGGGAGTAATGGTTGAGCAACGGTTGGTATTGGATCGGCTCTACTGACTACAAGTTCAGCTCATCCGGCGCAATGGTTGGCGCTTGGGTCGATGTCCCGTGCTATTTGCAGTACCCGGAACTTCCTACTGGCTGTGAGTCGGTTGCCCTTACAAACTTGCTTAACTACTATGGTTTCGGTTTAGGTAAGACGATTATTGCGGATTATTACTTGCCCAAGGGAAGCAACGGCAACTTTGTTACCGCCTTTGATGGCAACCCAAGGCGTAGCAGCGGGGGTCTCATGGGATGCGTCGCCCCTGCGATTACTATTGCTGGTAATAACTTTCTGCGCGCTGCGGGAAGTATCATGCAGGCAAAAGACGTTTCTTTCTCGTCAATTTCTTCCATTAAGAACAGACTGACCTGTGGACAACCTGTTGAGATGTGGAATACCGAATGGGGAAGTTGGCCAGGAGGCCGTTATGCTGCTCGTTGGTATAACGGGCATTCCTATGGTCTGTGGGGCGGTAATCATGCCGTAGTCCTTAAAGGCTATGATGACGAGCAGGGAATTGTCTATCTTTCGGATTCGATTAACGGCAATGTTACGCGAAATGCCCAGGTGTTCTTCGGCACGTGGCAACAGATGGATAGCCAGGCTGTGGTAATTGAATAGCCATGATGCTAAAAGGGAGAGCTCGTCGAGCTCTCCCCTTTTACTATATTGTTAATCAAGCTACGCCGTCTTATTACGTCCAAATAGTTCGTCCCAGTTACTAGCTGCCAAAACTGTTCCGCATACAATTACAACGCAGCAGATTACGGATGCCATATCGGGAATTGTTCCAAGCAAGATCAGCCAAAGACCACCGACCATGCCGAATAGGAGATATTCAGAGCCATCGCACGCGCTGCTCCGATTGCCGCAATCCCCTTGTAATAGAACAGATAGGATGCAGTTCCTGCGAGTCCGGCGAGTGCAATAATCAATGTAGGCATGCTCGGATGGCACCCAGCGTGAAATGCCATGCTCCGAAGAGGGGGAGTACAAGCACTCCATAAACAAGCGCACTTGTAGTTTCGCGGATTTGCAAAGCCGTTTCGTCATCAACGGCATCATCTTTCATTCCCCATGCGCACAGCACCGCTTCGGATCCCCATCCGATAACAGCAAGCACCGCGCCGAGTAAGCCGAGGGGGGCATTTGCAATCTCGCTCGATCCGCCGATAGATAGCCCATCGTCATTACGCCGCAAAGAGCAACGAGAAGGGAAAGAATCTGTCCTTTGCCCATTTCTCCTTCAGCAGCACGAAAGAAAGGAATGCTCCGACAGCGGGATAGAAGGCGGATATAATTGCCGTGTAGGCTGCTCCGATATTATTAATCGCCAATACGTATCCGGTCATTCCGATAGGTCCACCGAGCAGTGCGCCGGCGATGACGACCTTGCCCGAACGAGTTTTAAGTGCAGCGAGCGTGTCTTTTAATCTGCCTCGAACTCCCATGTACCCAAAGAGCCAGATCGCACAGAAGGCATCATGGAGGAAAGATCCCGCAATGGAGGCACATGCAAGCGCTTCCGCCGATCCAATATAGGGCGCGAGCGCCAAACCGATTCCAAGTATTACTGTATCAAGCCCCAAAGAAGACCGCTAAAAAAGCCGAATTGCATCGTTACTCACCTTTTCGATAGATCTCCAGTGCCTTTTTAAGGTATTTGGCACTGTAATTGAAGTAGATATAGAGCCATTCGCCTACGAAGTCGCCTTCGGCTTCTTTCAGAAGAGACCAGAGGTACCAGCACCATCCTGCAAGGGCAATGTGCGCATAGTTATGTGCAACTTCGTTGTTTGTTGCCTTGCGCCCAAAATATGCATCAAGCGCGCGGTCGACTTCATCTTCGGAAAGCTCGCAGCAGACACTGCACGTTCCAAAATCGTTTGCATAATCGCTCATGCCAGCATATTCCCAGTCAATGAGATAGTACTTGTCGTTTTCATCGATAAGGAAATTGAGGTAAAAGAAGTCATTGTGACAAAGGCATTTTGGCGCATTGTCGGCCTGGACAAAGTGCTCCAATTCATCGATTTCGGCGGCCATTTCCCTGTAGCCTGGAATGTCGATAGGGCCTTTTTCCAGAAGAAGTGATTCGTAGCGCTTCGCTTCGAGGTAGAAGTCAAATTCGGTTTCGACATTTGCACCGCTCTCGTGAAGCGAACGACACATCTGCATCATTCGATTCATTTGGGCATCATCATGCGGATCAGGCTGCTTTGCGTTGGGTACAAACTTCGAAATTTTCCAACCGCGCTTTGGGTCCTCATGAATGAACGTGTCGTCAAGGCCGAGTTCCTTGGCCTTTTTAAGTGCGGCTACTTCTCCATTTCTGTTAATAAGCAGTTCGGTCCCGACTCCCGGATGGCGGTAAACGTACTCTCCGTCATTGGTTCTAAAGTGGCACGATAGATTCGTAAGACCTTGTTTAAGGGGATAAACGTCGTGAATCTCTGATTTGGAGCAGCCGAGCACTTGCTCGATGTTATCGAAAATATCGGAGTCAACGTTTTCGATAAAATGCGGATCAAAGGCACGCAGTTCATCAAGAGAATCGAATTCGTTGATCTCGCCCTCAGGATACTTTTTGATCACCATATCGAGCTCCTTGATGTGCTCGATATATAGATCTTCCCAAAGCTTGTCCGTTGTTTCGGGCTTGTTATATTCCGTTTCGAGAATCTGCTTAAATGCAAGCGAGAAGGCTTTATCAAAGTAGACATGTCCGAGCATATACCAAGCATCGGAACCGCCAATCGTAACATTGGTGATTCTGTCCATTGCTCCGGTTTGAATGCACCATTCTTTGGTGGCGCCTTCAGCATATTGAGCAGAATAAAATGCTTTCCAAACGTATGCTTCAAACGGATTGTTTAGAAGGTAATCATCGCTTGAACAAATATAGGTGTTGCCAAGCCGCTCTTTTACGCACATAAGCGATGCGTGGTTATTTTTGGATGCATATTCGTTGTTGACGACAATCGAAACGCCGAACTTGCTTTCGAGATAGAAGAAATACTCTTTTTTATAGCCGACAACGACGGTGATATTGCTGATACCTGCGTCTTGCAGCTGCCTAATCTGACGTTCGATGAGAATCTCACCACGTACCTTTAAAAGGCCTTTGGGCTTTTCATACGAAATGGGAGCAAAGCGGCTCGAAAGCCCCGCAGCCAATATCACTGCGTTTTCAACCTTATAGGGGTGAAGTGCTTCGTAACCGTTGTCGGTTAGGCTGTCCGATTCGAGAAGGCCTTCATTCGTAAGCTCTTTATTTGCTGCGTTTACCGATCCAAGTGAGAGGCCAGTGCGCTCGGCAACTTCTCGCTGGCTGGCATATGGGTTCTTTAGGTATTCGTACAGAACAGTAAAGTTACGCTTGGTCAGTTCCACTGCAGGCCTCCAATTAAGATGTTCATTGCTTAGGGAAAGAATAGAATGATTGAACGTTATGTTCAATTTAATATATTTATCTACATAGACTGAACAGACAGTAACGAAAATCAATCCTGGAATGTGGATTAAAATAAATAAATGAGATATCTGGGAGGGTCGCTTATGTATCGATTCGAAAAGAAGGCCACGCTTGTTTGTGCTGCTGCGTCATTAATCACTGCTTGCTGCTTGCCCCTGAGTGCGAATGTCGCGTTTGCACAGGATTCCGTTGAGGCTCAGAGTATTGAGTCAAAAGCGGATTTTTCTTCTGTGGTTTCCGATGATTTGCAACCTGATAATTCTTCCGTCATAAAAGATGGCTGGCAACGAGACGAGTCGTCTGGAGTTTGGTATTACGGAAAAAACGGTAAACACCAAACTGGCTGGCTGCAAAGCGGGGGCTATTGGTATTGGCTTGATCCAGCCAATGATGGTGCAATGCAGACAGGTTATTTCAATGTGACCGATGCTGGCGGATCGACTGCTTCGTTTTATGCGAATGACGGCAATGCCGCAACGCCTTTTGGCGCGCTATATCAGAACTGCTGGCTACGTAACTCAGATGGAAATTGGTTTTATGCCAATGCTGGAGGCGATTTAGCTGCTGGTTGGTTTTATCAAGACGGCACATGGTATTACCTGGATCCTGCCACCCATATAATGCAGGTTGGTTTTGTCGACCTCGGGAGCGGGAAATACTATTTAGATGCCACTGGTGCTATGAAAACCGGCTGGATTCTCGTTGACGGGAATTGGTACTGGCTTATTCATCGGGTGCCCTTGCTTCGTCATGGCAAACGATAGGTGGGGCTCGCTATTATTTTGACCCACAGACGTTCATCATGTTTAAGGGTCGTCAAAAGATTGATGGAAGAACCTACATTTTTGGTGACTATGGCCTCGCAAATGGATGGTACAAAGACGGAGCAGATTGGTATTACTGCTCTAACGGTATTGCGGCCACTGGCTGGAAACTCGTTAACGGCGCTTGGTATTATCTCGACCCAGCCTCCGATGGTAAGATGTCCGTTGGGTATTTAGACCTTGGCGATGCAGCATATTATTTGAACCCCAATGGGGTTATGGCTGTTGGCTGGGCTCAGTCCGAGAACGGCTGGTATCTAGCCTCTCAATCTGGTGCGCTTATTTCTGACTGGTATAAAGAAGGCGCTAGCTGGTATTACCTGGACCCTGTTAGCCATCTAATGAAAACGGCTTATTTGAGGTGAGCGGCAACGATTGTTTTGCAAACCAGAGCGGTAGCTCATGGTTTCAAGCTGGGTTACCGTTAATGATGGCGTTGAAAGATATGCCGATGATAATGGATATCTTTGCAAGGATGTGATTCGCGAAAACGGCGCTATTCTAAAAACCGCTGGAGCTGATGGTTGGCAGGTTGCGTCCGGCTGGGTTAATGTCGCAAATCTAAGGTTTTACGCTGAGCCGGAACGGGTGCCATTCATCTTGGATGGCTGCAGATTGACGGCGATTGGTATTGGCTTGATGCCAATTCTGGCGTGATGAAGACCGGATGGGTTTTTACTGGTGGTTCATGGTATTACCTAAACGCTGACGGAAAAATGGCAACTGGTTGGAAATGCCTGAATGGAACATGGTATTACCTTGAGTCCAATGGAAGCATGCATGTTGGCTGGCTTAAAGATTCGGGTAAGTGGTATTGGTTAGACGGCAGCGGCGCTATGGCAACGGGCGCAAGGACCATCGACGGTGTTCGCCGAATTTTCTGGAGCGATGGCCAGTGCGACAAAGTTGGCTGGCAAAATCCATCCCAGTATCCTCAGGTCAGTTCTTGGACTGTTCAGCTGCCTAGCTATTGCACCGGATACTTTACCTATGTGACCCCTTCTCGCATTTCTGTCGAAGCAACGCGGGAAGATTGCGTGAACGCCTTTATCCAGCGCGCCTATGAGTATATCGGTACGCAATATATTGAGCCTTGGTCTACCGCTCCCGGTGGAGCTGTTGATTGCTCTGGTTTTGTCTTGCAGTGCCTTTATGCTACTGGCATGGATATGGGTGTTTACAACCCTTATAACCATCGCTGGGATCCAAGCCAAACCTACAATTCCATGAATTGGTATCGAAGCAATATCTTTATGCCCGTGAGCACGAGCTCGATTCAACGCGGCGATGTGATTTATTACCGCGGTCATATTGCAATTGCACTTGGCGGCGGCTTGATGATTGATTCCTGGCCTCATCAAGGTGTCGGAATTCATCCTATTAGCGCAAGGGGAAATGTAATCGGCGCAGCTCGTCCGTTTATTTAATAGATTCCCTGCAAGACAGTCGGTACCGGTTGGGGGCTTGAAATGAATGCTCGGATTGATCATCGAATTTGCTGGCGAGTAATTGGCTTGATGCTATTTTCCGCCTTACTTTCAGTTACAGCCCCCGCATTTTCTTGCACTGCTTATGCCGTGGAAGAGGGGGCGGATAACGGTGTCGTAGAGCGCGACTCGACAGGAGGGCCGGGAGCATTGGTCGGTGGCGGTTGCTCTCAAGACTCCAGCGATTGTGCCGGCAAAACAACGGAAGATTCGAGCCTACAGGTTGTCGATAGCCATGACCCGTCGACTACAGAACAACTATCTGGATGGCAATGGAACGGTTTGTCCTGGTATTACTATCTAGATGGCTGTCGTTTGACCGGAATTCAGAATATTGACGACTTGCTGTACTACTTGGACCCCGCTCGTGACGGCGCAATGAGCTGCGGCTGGATTTTTACTGAAAATAAGTGGTATTACGCGGGTCCGTCAGGCGCTTTGGCAAGTGGCTGGCAGTTTATTGGAGACCAATGGTACTGGTTTGACTCCCTTAACAGCTGTTCTATGGCTACTGGTCGACGTGTTATTGATGGGCACCCTTATCTTCTTGGAACCTATGGACTGATTAATGGATGGTACCTTGATAACGGTTTATGGTATTGGGGTAGCAATGGTGAAGTCTTAACCGGCTGGCTTCAAACTGGCAATAACTGGTATTGGCTTGATCCCGCCAATGATGGTGTTATGTCTAGAGGAATCGTTTCTGTCGGTTCGTCTCGTTACTATTTATCGGATTCCGGCGCAATGACTGTTGGTTGGGCGTTTGATGGGACGGACTGGTATTACGCTGACGGTTCCGGCGCACTTGCATCGGGCTGGCGTTTGGTGAATGGCGTTTGGTATTGGCTCGATGTCGCAAATGACAATAGAATGGCTACCGGCTTTTATGTCATCGGATCCAACCGGTATCATTTTTCTTCAACGGGAGCGTTGTCACTTGGCTGGTTTATGAGCGATGGAGACTGGTATTACGCTGAGCCTTCTCAAGCGTCGGGCATTATAAAGACTGAATGGCTGAAGGACGGTGGTCAATACTATTATCTCGATCCTGCCGCCGACGGTAAAATGCTTCTTGGTCATTTTTCTGTAAATGGGAAAAGCTATTATGCAAAAGCTTCAGGCGCTGTTGCTTGTCGTGAATGGGTAGATGTCCAGGACTCGGTTCAGGATGAGCCATCTAAGGCTTTTGCTGGTTCTGATTGCTCATTGTGTGGAGCATTGCGTAATGGAAAACTGTTTACATCAAACGGCGATGGCGAATTGGCCGAAGCTCACGGGTTTGTGATGCTTGGAGGCTGTAAGTTCTATGCTGATTCAACCGATGGCTCCCCCTGCGCTGGATGGAAGAACGTTAACGGAAAATGGTACTTTTTGATGAGACCGCTGGCTATGCACGATCTGGCTGGCTGTACAAGGATGGCTCCTGGTTCTATTTAGATCCGTCCACTTATGCTATGAAAACCGGTTGGGTTGCCGTTAACGGATCTTGGTATTACTTGAATTCGTCTGGTTATATACAGACAGGATGGCTCAATCTGGGCGCCACCTGGTATTGGCTTGATGCTAGTGGAGCTATGGCTACTGGCTGGCGCGTTGTGGACGGATCCTGGAATTTCTTTATGGCTAACGGCGCGTGGGTGTCAGACTATATGGATGCTAAGGCTCAAAGTTATTCAAGCAATACAAATTGGCTGATACTTGTCGATACGTCACGTTGCGTTACGAGTATTTACACTGGATCCTGGAATAACTGGTCCTTAAACCGTCGATATGTATGTTCGACGGGAAAAGCTAGCACGCCTACGGTGATAGGGGAGTATCAAGTCTACGGTAAGGGATACTCCTTTGGGCATGGATATACTTGCTATTACTACACGCAGTTCTATGGTGATTACTTATTCCATTCCTCACCCTACTACGTCAACAGCAACCGCGTGATGGATCCCACGATGGGCGTTCCATCCTCTGCTGGATGCGTACGCCTTGAGATTCAGAATGCAAAATGGATTTACGATAACATTCCTTATGGAACAAAGGTTGTTACTTATTGATATTAGGCACTCGTTTTAAGAGACAGGGATAAATACTCTATTTTTAAAAGAGTTTCTTTTAACTGAGGGTGCTTTGATAATCTTTAAGCAATGAATTTGGGAGGATTTTTGGAAATAGAAATGGGAAATGATATTGGCGTATGCGTACTTCTCTCAGCTTATAAACCCGATCTTAAGTTTTTCGCGGAACAACTTGATTCGATAGATAAACAAACGTTTCCGCTTACGCTTCTAGTTAGAAATGACTGCCTGAATCGGATTCATTAGAGCGGTTTATCCAAGCGCATATAACGAAAAACGCCTATCGGTATTATCACGGTGATAATAATCTCGGTTATGTCAAATCGTTCGAGGCGCTGCTCTCCTTGGCGGAAGGGGATTACGTAGTACTTTGCGATCAGGATGATATTTGGGAGCCTAATAGAGTTGAAGTTTCGCTCAACCATATGCTAGAAGAAGGCTCAATTCTAGATGTTTGTGATAGATCGGTAATTGACGAAAACGGAAATATTCTGGTAAAGAGTTATAGGAAAGCTCATCCTAATTCGCCGGAAGTAAATTGGTGCTCTGGAGAGGATATTACTGTACAGGCCGCAAGCGTATGTTACGGCATTGGTATGGCTCTCATGTTAGATGCGAGTGCGGCGAAGTCGATGATTCCCTTTCCGGAATCGACTGCACATGACTTGTGGTTGACATTGGGTTGCAGTGAACTGGGGAAGTGCAGCTTTACTATGACTCCTTTGGTTAAGTATCGTCGACATGGTGGTAACGAAACTGGATTCCTTGCAGGTGTTTCTTCAAAAGATGATTGGTATTCGACAAGAGTTAAAAACAGGTTGATACTGCTAGGCGATTTGCCGATAGATTTCCCGATTCACCGCATCTAAAGGAAATATTGGGGTTCGCTGAAGCAGGGAGCGGCGCTCCATAATTGGTTTACTTAAATACCGACGAGCTTGCCCGCCTATCGCTAAAGCAGATATCATTATACGTCTTATGCCGAATTGGCTGTTTATTTTGATTTTAAAAGAACTTAAAGCTGCGAGATAGCTCCGTATCCTCATTTCGACAGGTTTAGAAGGGCGCTTATATTTGTGAAGGCCACAGAGAAGACTCTTTCGATTAAACATAATATGTTCTGGAATACCGTCGGTTCGTTGACTAATTTAGGCTGTCAGTGGCTTATCACCATTTTGGTCGTTCGGCTGTCTGATGGATATAGTGCTGCAGGCATTTATTCGCTGGCTATGTCTATTTTCAACATGTTTTCTCAATTAGCCCAATACAGGATGTACACGGTGCAAATTGCAGATGTTGAAAGGAAAAACTCTGCTGGTGAATACCTGACTTTTCGTTTCTTTACTACTTTTATAGCGTTTGCAATGTTAGCCGTCTATTCCATTGCAACGTGTCGTATTGGTACGGTGCCCGCTATTCTTCTGTATACTCTCTATAAAACCGCTGGCTTAGTCATTGATGTCATGCATGCTAATGATCAGGTTGGTCATAGGATGGACTATATTGGGAAATCCCTCATAATGCAGGGCATCGGCTCTCTCCTTTCATTCATTCTTGTCTTTGGATTTTTTAATAGCCTCGAAGGTGCACTGTTGCTTATGACGGTAGTGACAATAGGCATCGGAGTTATTTACGATTATCCAAGATCAAATCGGATTTCTGCAATCAAGCTTGGAATTAGCCGAGCGAAGGTCAGAGCCTTCCTATGTAGCTGTTTGCCCATCGTTCTGGGCGGCATTGCTGCTTCTGCGGCGCCGAATATTCCCAGGCAGTATTTATCTTATTCATTCGGAGATTCTGCTCTGGGTATTTATGCATCAGTTGCTGCACCTGTGGCAATTATCCAAATGGGTGCGACCTATATTTATAATCCTTTATTAGGTTATCTAGTAGAGCGTTACCATTCTAGAGAAAAGTCCTTTTTTTCGCTCATAGGTAAAATACTTGCTGGCATCTTTTTTGTCGGTGTCATATCTTCAGTTGCCCTTTTCTTTTTCGGTAAATTATTGCTGTCACTGTTTTATGGCGCTGGAATAGCTAAACATACCGATCTCCTTCAGCCTATGTTGGCTTGTGCCTTTTTGACTGGCATCGCTTGGTTTGTCAACGATTTGTTGGTTTCTCTTGATAATTACCGAGGGGTATTTGTTGGCAGCATGCTGTCCTTAATTAGTGCTGTCGCTGTTATGGCTCCTGCGCAAATGCTGTTTGGCTTAAATGGCCCTACTGTATCGGCGCTTATATCCAATGCCATTTGCCTTATTTATCAGTCTTCTGTTTTGGGGAAACAGACGCAACAATGGTTCGGGGAAAAGAGATAGGCCGATGATGTCTAAAGCTCACGCGCTATTAAAGCTTCAAAACACTGAATTGGATATCCTTCAGGTTGTCGCCGCATTCTGCTCTAAGCACGGCATCAGGTGGTGGCTTGACGGTGGAACATGTTTAGGAGCAATGCGTCATAGGGGGTTTATCCCTTGGGATGATGATATAGATATCGGAATGATGCGTTCAGATTATGACCGCTTTTGCTCTTTAGCCGAGGGTGGGTTACCGAAAGGATATTCGCTCCATACATCGCGGAATACTACTGGCTATGCTGCGATGTTTGCTAAGGTGTATCGCGATGGAACTCGCTTCGAGAATCAAGAGGCTCGAGAGGCTTCCAGTTCGATGGGCATTTTTGTCGACATCTTTCCATATGACCAGCTCTATACAGATAAACGCCTTCGTGCAAAGCAAGTCCGAACTGCATCAATTGCACAGAAAAGAGCCTATTTATATCATTCTTCTTCCATTGTTGTCCCTCATAAAGGTTCCTTGGTCAACTCGAGCAAATTGGTTGTTCTGCTATGCACGTGGTGGAACAACTGGTTTCTCGAGGCGCATGCTCTTACCAGGATTTGTTCGATTCCTGTATTGCCGACTCAAATACGGGTGAGGTCTCTGATTACTGTCTGACGTTAAGCTGGCCGAATATGGCGCCAGTGCCTATTTCAGAGATTTTCCCTCTGAGCAGTGCGGTTTTCGAAGGCAGTGAATTCCCTGTTCCTCGTATGACGGATAAATATCTTACAACGATGTATGGCGATTGGAAAAAAATACCGTCACCGGATAATCGACATACCCATCTTCCGCTCTTGCTCGACTTTGGAGATGGGGAAGTCTGGACGGCACAGAATTAAGGATATGACATCTATATCAGATGAGGTTATGTGATGAGCTCCTCTATTTGTATTTTCACTCACCATTATCACCCGCAACTTAGTGGAATTGGTAATTTTGTCGATGGTCTCGCTCACGTCTTGACTGCACGCGGCGATAGGGTGGTTATCGTTACTAATGATTCGATGCGCGTGGGAGTCGGTCATTCAGTCGAAAACGGCCTGGAGGTAATTCGTCTTCCTTGCATTCCGTTACTTGATGGAAGACTTCCTCTTCCCAAAAAAACCAGTGATTATTACCGACTCCTGCAAACCCTTGATGATTATGAGTGGAATGGTGTTCTGATAAACACGAGACTTTTCCCTCTCTCGCTCGAAGGCTGAAGTTTGCTGCTGATCATAGTGCTAAGGCTGTTGTTCTCGACCACGGCTCAGCGTATCTCTCTTTCAATCAGCCATTTCTTGATTATTTTGTTCGCCGATATGAAGATTGGATTACTGATCGCGTAAAGTCGTTTGAACCTGATTTCTATGGGATTTCTTCTAAAAGTGTTGAATGGCTTCAGCACTTTAATATCACTGCAAAAGGCGTAATTTCAAACTCAATCAATGCCTCGTTCTATAGGAGTATTTCTTCGGGGAGAGATTTCCGATCTGAATTAGGTATCCCTCAGTCATCTTTGGTTGTAGCTTTTGTCGGGCGGCTTATTCCTGAAAAGGGAATTTATTCAATTATTGAGGCGGCTCGCACAAAAGATATTACCAAGCGTGATATTTGTTTTGTTCTTGCAGGGGATGGTCCGCTGGCTAATGAGGTCAAGGAAGCTTGTTCGTCTAACTTGTTTTGGCTTGGGAGATGTAACACAGAGGATATTTCCTCCTTACTTCAGCAAGCAGATGTGCTTTGTCTTCCAACTCGTTCCGAAGGCTTTTCAACGGTACTTCTTGAAGCTTCAGCCTGCGGAACGCCTGCAGTGGTAACAGACGTGGGCGGGGCACGCGAGCTTATCTTAGATGATAGCTACGGCACAATAATTCGGTCCATGGCATCTGATGAGGTGGTTTCGGCATTATGCAGGCTTTTTGATGATCGAAAGCTGCTTTCTCTTCAGTCTCGAAACTCTAGGGCGCTTGTTGAAAATCGATATAACTGGGATGCCACTGCTATGGATGTCGAGAAGGCGTTTTGTATTTGCTAAGTGATACTTGGCTGGCTTTTGTTCGGATGAAGTTGATAATCAAGGGCTTTTGTTCGGCTTTTGCGTGAAGTTGGATATAAGTGCCGATTTTGGTATTGTCGATTCCTCCTATTTCATGAATATTTGCTCGCTTGAGCACCGCTGAATATCAAGAAGCACGCCGCTGTTATTGCGCCTGGCTTTGGGGCCGACATGGGTCTAGGCGCCTATTTATTGCTAGCGTCCGGCGTCGCGTCGCTGCTGCATGTTGGCCTCGCCTGTATCAACCCAGACCGCGTTTCCTTAAGCTAGTGCCAAAGATTAAGGCTATCGTTGGGATGGGGGGGGATAGTTGGAGCAGTTTTGTCCGATTAGAATGGCGTCGAAGTCTTATGCACCGCGCAATTGGGCGAGAGCCGCAGCGGATTTGTATCTCGCGATGGCAGATGGGGGCTCCAGGTGAACGTCAGCTGTATGCCAGCCGTGCAAACTAAATATCCAAGCTTGAGATGTAACTTCGCGATGGTTAGTCCGGATGCTGTAAACTTTATTCATTACTAGACAGTGCGTTGGACTGTAAGGGCCGCATTTTCTTCGAGCGTCGCTAAGGGCCAACTATTATTTGGAATGGATGAAACTCGATTGTCATTTGCTTTAACAAAAGATTCAAAAGGATATCCGCGTGTTCTGGTAATTATTCCCGCTTATAACGAGCAGGAATGCATTCTCAATACCGTTGCTTCTATTAAGGCTGCTGGATATGACTATGTCGTAATTAACGACGGCTCACAGGATGGGACACTTAGGCTTTGTCGAGAGCATGATGTCAACATATTGGATCTCCCACAGAACCTTGGTATCGGTGGGGCGGTCCAGGCGGGGCATAAGTATGCTCAGAGATTTGGCTATGATATTGACATTCAGGTTGACGGCGATGGCCAACATGATCCTTCTTATATACCTGAGCTTGTTAAGCTGATTGAGGGTGGGGCGAGTCTGGCGATAGGCTCTCGATTCTTGGTCGAGACCGACGGTTTCCAATCAACCTTTATGCGTCGTGTTGGAATCAGGTGCTCTCTTTTTTGCTTAAGTTGCTTACAGGTAAGGCGGTCACCGATCCCACTTCTGGCTTTAGAGCCTGCAATAAAGACGCCATCGACTTATTCTGCAAGAGCTATCCTGATGATTATCCGGAGCCGGAATCGATAGCTTTGGCTATGAAGCTTGGTCTCCCCGTTATGGAGGCACCTGTAAAGATGAATGAGCGCCAGGGCGGGCGTTCATCCATTGGGGTTCTCTCTTCCGTCTACTACATGATTAAAGTTACGCTTGCTATTGTCCTTGTGTGTTGGATCCATAGGGGAGACCAATAATGAATTTTTTTCTAAGGATTGGGGCAGCCATCTTTTTTGGTGGGTTCCTCGTTTATGTTCTTCGACTCGTATCCAAAGGAAAGATGCTTCTTAAGTATTCTTTGCTTTGGATTTTAATGTGCATGGCGGCCTTGCTTTGTGATTTATTCCCTCAGCTTATTTTTTATTGCTCCACGGCTATTGGGTTTGTTAACCCGGCCAATTTCCTCTTCCTGGGTGCAATTGTGCTGTTGCTTGCAATCTCTCTATCCCTTAGCGTTGCGGTGAGCCGTCATGTTTTGGCAATCAAAAGCCTTACACAAAGGATTGCCTTGCTCGAAAAAGAGCTTGAGAATCGGTTGGATTATTATGACTGAGCTTGATACAATTATTTGATTCAGTTTACTTTTAGTTCTTCAATGTTGCTAGTTGAGGAAAGTGGAAATCTGCCTTATACAAACGTTGCTTATACCCTTTGCTGAGGTCTGGATTGGTACCAAATCCGATGATTCTCATCGCGGGTTGCCATTTGCTTGTCAATGGAGGCGATATCCCTGCTCCGGCTGCAATGTTGTTTCAGCTGTTATGTCGTGGTCGAATAGTTTTGTATTAATAATGTAGAACAGATAATAGAATCAGCCGGAGGACTCCATTACAAAAGAGCGTAATTCCATTATCGAGCCATTTGGGTTAATTTCGATGTGGTGTGTAGTTACGCATCATTTTGTAATGCATAATGCAGATGATGTATCGGTTTTTGCTAGCGCTTTAACCCGTTAAATTTATTAGGACGATATCACTGGCCTGATGGCTGAACTACTACCACACTACCGCTACGCCCCAGTGGGGCTGGGTTTTAAATACGCCTTTGGAATGATATTGCTTTGGCTATCTTGCGGAAAACAATCCCGAAGAAGAGTGGGCTCCTTGACGTAGGTCGCGTCGAGCCAGACGTAGGGCACTGGCGAGCCCTCGAGCGGCCTTCCGTACAGATCCTCGATGCCTGGTCCAGGCTCGAGGCGATGGCGCTCACCTGGTCCTTCGAGAGCCTGGAGACGCTATCTTCTCGGCTACCTCTGCACCTTGCGGGTGCTCGTGCCGGTGGCGTACATCTCGCGACGGCGGCAACGAGGCGCGGTCCACGCGCCGGTGGCGCTCGATCACGTCGTCCGGGAAGAAGCTGCCGGAGCGGAGCTTCGGGATGCGCAGCGTCAGCGTGCCGGCGCAGGTGCGAGCGACCTCTCGCGGTAGCCGTTTCGGCTGTTCGCCCCGCCACCGCTCAGCTGGTCGGCCTCGGCGTCCATCGCGGCGTTCACGACCTGTTTGGCGAGTCTGTGGAGCAGCTCCCGCATGTCGATGGCGCCGTCGCTGAAACGGGGCATGGCGAGTATGTCGCGCCGGGTCTGACAAGATTTACATAGCGATCTTCGTCTTTTCCCGGAACCTGTTGTTGTGGTGATTTCTGGTTCCGGGACGAAGGCCGTTTTTCGTTAAACGGGCACTAAGGGGTCACCCTTGCACCAACATTTTCGGCGCGATCCATGAGATTGAATTCCGCCATTCTTTTTGGATGCCAATGTGCTTGCTAGTATACTGATACCAGTATTTTTAATTGCGTTCTATTAGTTTCTCGATTATAAGGATTTTTATGACAAGTTCCATAAGATGTAAGCCTTTATTTGTTTTGTTTGCCGTTTTTTTCGCATTCTATTCAGTCTATTGGTATCTAAATAATCCGAGATTACTTGTACTGCTTACAATTACCATCTCGTTGATTCTAATTCTTGGCCTTTGCGCTGCATATGCTAAGGTGTACCATCGTCTTAAAAGTGAATGGGTATTCTTGGCGCTGCTTATAGCATTTCTAATTATTTTTATCTTTATCTTTCCTCCGTTTACGGTTCCGGATGAAGGCCATCATTTTTTTTCAACTTATTGGATGGTTGATAGTCTTCCATTCAATGCGCATGTGACAAATGATGGTGGTTTCTAGTACGGGATATCGATCTTTCCCTTTATAAGGTCGCCAGAGTAACGCCATTGACTCCTCTTCATTTGATTCGATTATTCAGAATTATGCTCTGTTTGAGAATGGGAAGTGGACTCCATTCAATGAGTTCTCATTTAGCGTCAGTAGTGAGAACGTTTCTGCGAAAATAGGATCTATCGTTGGGCTGCAAATCGGTCTGTTTTTCGGACTTGGTGCCTATCCTGTGTTCTATATGGGGCGCATTGGTTCGGCTCTGGTTTTTTGCTTTTGTGCGTTCCAGGCATACAGGATTGCACCTAAGGGCAAATCGGTTATTGTTTTTGTTTCGCTTCTGCCTATGACGCTTCACTTGGCTGCTTCATACTCTTATGATTCAGGAATTATTGCGTACTCGCTTTTAGTATTCGCTTGTCTAATGCGCGGTTTTTGGAGAGCAGAAATCAATAGGTTGTAAAGAAATCGTCATTTATTTAATTATTTCGGCGTTTTTGGCTCCGTGTAAGGTTGTTTATTCTGGGATGATATTACTTGGTTTGCTTGTGCCCCTTTCGCAGTTCCAAGATGTGAAAGTCGGACGTATCGGTAAGTGCATACTGATCTTTGCTGTTATAGCCTCCGTTCTAGTGCTGCGCATAGCATCAATGAGTACATTGGTGTCTCAGTCTTCAGATGCCTCTCGTGGCCAAGAGATCGGGCGGTTTTATACGCTCAGTGACATCATCATGCATCCAAAGAATAGCTTCGAGGTCTTTTTTAGGACATTAGATTCCCTAGGAGATTTCTATTGGGGATCCACCTTAGGTTATTCGCTTGGATGGCTCCAGAAAAACTTGCAGTTTCCAGCCTTTTTTATGATTCCTTATTTGTTGTTTGGGTTTATTTGTTGTTTGGATTCCGAAGATGAGCCCTCTTTTCTCAGCCCCATTTGTTCCATTCTGTTTATTATCGCTTTTGCTTTGGCTGCCCTTGGTTCCATTGTATCTATGTGGTTGGGCTGGACGTTCAATTACGAGAATGTAATACAGGGTGTTCAAGGACGATATTTTCTTCCTGTTCTACCAGCTTTGTTGTTTGGGTCGAGAACGCGCTTGTTTAAATTCAACTCATCTTCGCTTTCTGTCGTCTCTTTTGGCATGTGCGTGATGAATTGTTTATATCTTATTCGTTTTATTAGTATTGCATCCTGTGTGTAGGCCTTTGCGTAATGCTCTCGGGTTTTTCTGCTATCTAACAGTTTAGATAGCAGGCGATGATTCGGACGCCGCAGGGTCCCCGAAAGCTATGCTTTTCCAAGCCAAGCAGAGACTTTGACCGAGCGCTGGGTTGGCATGCGAGAGGCCAACATGAGGCCGTGCCGCGGGGCGGACCGCAGGTAGCAAAACGCACCGGAGCCCATGTCGGGCCCGGTGCCCAAGCGCGATATCGACGGCGCAGTTTCGCGATATTCAACAGCGCCCAAATGAGTAAATACTCATTATCTATAAATGATAATAACGATTCGCGGGTTCCCCGACGGTGAAGTTTGGATTCATATAAGGATCGCCTTTGACGTAATACTTAGCCCATCGATAATTCATGTACGCGACCTCTTTGTGGAAGCGAATCTGCTTCTCCGTATTGTTTTCAACGCCTCTAGAAATCGACTCGTAGTGATAGAGCTCGACTTCGGGTGTGTATACAATTAGGTCGTTGATCTCGCGTAGCTTTAAGCAAAAGTCAACGTCATTAAATGCAACTTGAAGCTCTTCCGTGAAACCTCCGACTTTCTCATATTCATCACGCTTGGTCATTATGCAAGCTGCGGTGACGGCGCTGAAGTCTTGTTGTGCATCGTTGAGTGCAAAGTAGCCCCAGTTATCCCTTGGCATGCTTTGGCAAAGATGTCCTGCCACGCCACCAGTGACGCATAAGCCCGCGTGCTGGATGGTGTTGTCGGATAGTAGAGTTTTGCACCAACTGCGCCAACATCCTCACGTGCGCAGATGCCAAGCATAGTCTCAATCCAATTGGGCGTAATTACCTCAGTATCGTTATTCAACAGCAAGAGATAGTCGCCCTTGGCGTGAGCAACGCCAAAGTTCATGAGCTTGGAGAAATTGAATTCGTGCTTCCAAGTTACAAGACGAACGATGTCAGGATATTTTGCTTGCAACTTATCGTAATAATCGAACGTCTCCTTTTCTGTGCTGTTGTTTTCGATTATGACAAGCTCGAAATTGTCGTACGTTGATTTCTCAACAATTGACTTAATGCAGTTGTCCAGAATGTTGGCGTGGTCTTTAGTTGGAATGATAATTGACACGAGTGGATGGGAATCTGGCACAGCGTAGGTTACTTTATATGTAAAGGGACGACGCGCTTGTTCGACCTTCGCATTGAGCCCAAGCCTGTCCAAATGACTCTGGACCGCTTTGATACCTGCGATAGTGGCATACGGCTTGCTATCGGCATTTGCTGCGGTGGAGGTCTCGCTTAGGCGCCAGTGATATAGAACCTTTGCAACATGATGAACTTTCCTTGCCTTTTCCACGGCGTGGAGAGTCAGATTATGATCCTGTGCTCCATCGAACTCTTTCGTGTTCGGTTCTAGAGTGTCAAGCAGAGACTTACGGATGGTAAGCATATGGCAGATATAGTTATTGTTTCTGAGCAGATCGATATTGAAATCCGGCTTAAAGAACGGCTGCGCTAGCTTTCCATCAGGCATGAGTTTATCTTCATCACAATATAGAAGATCGACGTCATCATTGTTTTCAATTGCCTCGGCATATGAGAACAACAAGTCCGGTTCAAGAATATCGTCATGGTCAAAGAAGCTAACGAAATCACCCGAAGCGATGGCAACGCCGGCGTTTGTATTTTCGGAAATGCCCTTATTCTCGGTAAGGTTAATTGATTTAATTCTGTTGTCGTGGGCCGTCTCCTGCTCAACGTGAACCTTTAGTTCCTGATTGTCAGGACTTGCATTAACTAGGATGAGCTCCCAGTTTGCATAAGACTGGTTTTTTACGGATTCGGTCATATCGTTAAAGAACGAAATGGGTGTGTTGTATAGAGGGACAATAATGCTGAACTTCGGAGCACTGTTGAAGACGATTTTTCTCTGCTTCTCCAGAGCGCCGATGGTTGCCTTATGCTCCGTGAACCATTCGGGGTATTCAGGGTCAAACTGCGCATGGGTAAAGAGAAAGTTGGTCTCCTCAAGAAGCAAGCCTAACTTATCGGGTGTTAAGCAGTCAAATGCACTGAATGATGGGTGATTTTGATCGTCAATAATAAAGTAGTAACGATCGAACGCCTTTGGCATTCGAATTGAGAGCTGCGTTTCAAGCTGCTTTTTCTCAGACGTAAATCCAACGCTTGTTACATTCGAGCCGAAATTGACGATGCTCAAATTAACTTCATTAAGGGTTCGATCGAAACAACGAAGTTTGATTTGCGAGTCGCTACGATAAGGAGTTCTCACCGTGCACCTAAGGATATAGTCGCTTGAATCTTCGATGCACTGCCAGAAATCAATCGTTGCCATGTCAAACTCTGAAACGTCATCGTAGTTTCGGAGTTTGCTGCACATGTCAGGTTTAATTTTGTAGTTAAGGCGCGACTCCCATTTGATGTTCTTGCAATTTAGCGAAAGGGAGTCGCTGCTCAGGGTGCGACCGTCTTGGCCGATTTCGCTAAACTCAATTTTGATGGTGCGAGCATCGGGATCGGGGACTACAAGGACGTATGAGTTCGAGTCACAACTATTGTCCCGGTAATTTAGGAGGATAAAGGTGAGCGGCGGTTATCGTCTGTAGCCGCCTGGGCTGTTACGCTGGAGCCTTTATGGATGCCTTCAATCTTAAGCTGCTGGTAGATTTTCCAGTTTCCTCTGCATACTCCGGTTGTTTCGACTCGCATTGTTTGCCTTTCGTTTGTTGGACACTGCTCATTGTACTTTTTCATTTGTTGCCTCGCTAGAAATGCAGAAAGAGTTGCGTGTTTCTGCTGTCCGATTTAAATAAGAAGACGGGGAGGTTGCTGCCGGTGCGTATAATTTAATTAACTATGCATCTGTAATCAGCGGCTTTTGCTCAACGATTGTCAATCGAGAGGATTTTTATGAAAGGCATCATCCTCGCCGGCGGGTCCGGTACCCGCCTGTACCCGCTCACACTCGTGACCTCCAAGCAGCTGCTGCCGGTCTACGACAAGCCCATGATCTACTACCCGCTGTCCACCCTCATGCTGGCGGGCATCCGGGACATCCTGGTCATCTCCACGCCGACAGACCTCCCCAACTTCGAGCGCCTGCTCGGGGACGGCTCGCGCTACGGCGTGAACCTCTCCTACGCCGAGCAGCCCAGCCCCGACGGCCTGGCCCAGGCCTTCACCATCGGCGAGGACTTCATCGCCGGCGAGCGTGCGCCCTGGTGCTCGGCGCAACATCTTCTACGGCAACGGCCTGTCGCGCCACCTGACGCGCGCCGTCCAGAACGCCGAGTCGGGCCGCGCCACG
>ENA-OQIM01000224-OQIM01000224.1-human-gut-metagenome-genome-assembly--contig:-NODE-224-length-20675-cov-3.054507_pt1 | contig 20675 bp, 28 predicted proteins | sample MGYA00242579_ERZ504744 | MGnify/ENA primary metagenome ERZ504744 (study PRJEB26092, sample SAMD00036441) | human gut metagenome | host: Homo sapiens | study: EMG produced TPA metagenomics assembly of...
TGTTTGCTGCTCTACAGTCCTGCGCAAGACGGAAAGCACATTAAGTGCTTTCCTTTGCGTGCGGAACTCGCGACAAACTTAACCCCCGCCCCCAGCCCCGGAGACCCTCCCTGCCGTCACTTTGTTCGAGTCGTTGTTGTTCCTCGCCGCTTCCGCGGCTCGAGGTCCCCGTTCTCCTCGGCGGGGTTGTCTAAGGTTGTCGCTGAAGCTCTGCCTTTTGTTGCGGTTAGTCCAAGTCAATAAACTTGGTGCTTAGGATCTTGCCGTCTTTGACGAGCATTCTGGCCATGGTGGGGCCTCGGGTGCCTCTGGGGGTAGCTGGCGCTGCCCGGGTTGAGGACTAAGCAGCGGCCCACTTGGGCTTCTTTGGTTACGTGGGTGTGACCGTTGATGGCTACGTCTACGGATCCCACCGGAAGGTCTTCGCGGTAGTGGGCTACGGCGAATTTGAGGCCTTCGTAGGTAAAGAGTGCAAGACGGTCTACATCGGGGCCGTAGTCGCGGTAGTAATCGTTGTTGCCCAAGACGGCCCGCACGGGGGCGATGGTGCATAGGTGCTCGTAGTCCATCTCTGACGTGAGGTCGCCGGCGTGGATGATCAGGTCTGCGCCCTCAAGCTCATCCAAGAGCGCAGGCGATAAATAGCCGTGGGTGTCCGAGATGATGTCGATACGCTTGGCGCTTGCACTGTTCATGGGATCCCTTCCGCAAAAAACGATTCGGCAGATACATACAAAAAAGGCCCCACGCTCCGCAGACGATGGGTCTACAGGGCTGCGGGGCCAGCGTGCTAGAGACTCAGGGCCTTCTTGAGCGGCACGACGCGGCGGCGAGAAACCGGCACGCGTTCGTCGACGCCCGTAATGCCCAGCTGGATGGCGCCCGAGGGCACCGTCTCGACGTCCGTGACGCACGCTAGGTTGACGATATAGCGGCGGTGAACACGGAAGAAGCCAAAATCGCAGAGCTTGGCCTCAAACTGCGCCAGCGAGGTCGTCGACAAAAAGCGATCATCGACGGTATAGATGCAGGAGTAATCGTCCTTTGCCATGATAAAGCGGATGTCATCCACGGGAATGAGCACCTTGCGGCCGCCCTTTTCCACCGGGATACGCTCGATGGTCACTTTGCTGTCCGTAACCGGCTTGGCGCGTTGCATGACCTTCTCGATCGCGCGATCCAAGCGAGCTTCCTCGACAGGCTTCATCAGATAATCGACGGCATCGACGTCGAATGCCTCGACCGCATGGTCGCTATACGCAGTCACAAACACGATCGCCGGCGGATTTTTGAGCTTATGCAGCGCCTCGGCAAGTTGCAGGCCCGAGGCACCGGGCATCGAGATATCGAGAAACACGACATCCACGCGACTTTCCATAAGCATCTCGATGGCGGAGCGGACGCTCGACGCTCCGTGATCGTGCCGATCTTGCCCGTTTGCTCGAGCAGGAAGCGAAGCTCCGAGCGAGCCGGCGCCTCATCATCCACAATCATCGCACGCAGCATAGGGATAAAACCTTTCGTCAACTAACTACGCCGGGCATCCGTCGCATGACGTTGAGCCCGTAGCCTTTTATTTTACTCTTGAATGTCAAAGATGCTCTCTGACAAATCAAGATGAAGGAGCACTTTGGTGCCCTTGCCCGGCGCCGATTCGACACGCGTATAGGAGTGCGGCCCATAAAAGCGATGGATGCGCTCCGAAATATTGTGCATGGCCACACCGGCGCCGCCACCCTGGGGAGAGCTGGCGTCGGGACGGGCAGAGCGCTCGTCAAACAGTCTGGCGGCGGTACCCTCATCCATGCCCACGCCATTATCGGCCACGGCAATCAAGATTGCATCCTCGCCGTCTTGGTGAACGGTCACGTCGATCCTCAGGCGTCGTCATCGCCCATACCATGACGTACGGCGTTCTCGACAATCGGCTGGATCACGAACGCCGGCACCAGCGTATCTTCCACGTCCTCGGACACATCGAACGTCGCAAGCACGCGGTCCTCGCCAAAGCGGGCCTTCTCAAAGGTAAGGTAGCGCTTGGTCTGTGCGACCTCGCGCGAGACCGGAATAAGCGATCCCGAGTTGTCGAGCGTGGCACGATAGAACGATGAGAACTCACGAAGCAGTTCGCGGGCCCGCAACGGGTCGGTGCGCGTAAACGATGCAATGGTGTTCAGCGTGTTGAACAGGAAGTGCGGGTTAATCTGCGCCTGCAGCGCACGCACCTCAGCGCGCGCCGTGAGTTCCTTTTGCACCTCGAGCTCGTGGATGGCGAGCTGCGTGGACAAGATCTCGGCAAAGCCCGAGGCAAGCGCGTACTGGTACGGTCGACGGCGCGCGGGGTCTTGTAGTAGAACTTGAGCGTGCCGACGGTACGATCGCCCACCTTGATGGGAGCGATAATGCCGGCGGGGACTTGGTTGTGCGAGCCGTCCGAACCCACGACATCCACCATACGGTTGAACGACTGCACGATGCCATGTTCGATAACGTAGCGCGTGGCAAGCGTGTGGATGGGAGTATCGGGCAGCAGTTTTTCCTCAAACTCGCCCGCGCAGGCAAGCACGTTGTCCTCGTCGGTGATGGCCACCGTCATGGCGCGCGTCTCGGGCAAAATGCGCCGGCACACCAAACGCGCCGATTCCTGCGTCAGACCGCCCTTAATGTCCTCGAGCATGGCCGAGGCCACCGAGAGCGTCTCCTCGGTGTACTGGGAGCGCACCGAATCGGGATTGAGCGTCAAAAAGATAAAGATGCACAGAAAGATGCACAGCAGCGCGCAGGCAATCACCGTGGCGATCGGCTCGATACCGGTCACCAAGGCAAAAATAAAGTACACCAGCACGCAAATGGCGCAGGCAACGGCAATGATGCGAAAGATTGATATTGAACTATCGCGCTGGGCGCGGCGGTCGATCATTCGGCCCCCTCCAGGATACTGATCAGTTGTGCGTCACGCCAAAGCCCGTCCATGATCTTGGGCCAAAAGCTCTGGAAACGCAGATAGCTTGCAGCGTTTTGGCGCGCATAGGCCTTTGCCTCGTCGATACCATGGCGCCAGATGCGCAGGTAGCCCTCATGCTCGCGGGTAAACACGCTGCGGACCATAGCGGTCTTGCGCACGCGGTCGTCGAGCTCGCGCGAAATCCACGGGCCGGGTAGGGCATGAGCGATGCCGCCGTAACGGGGATGAGCTCCTTTTGATGCGCGGCGAACGTCAACTTGGCCCGTTCGTAGTACCAACGGTATACATCCTGCATAAAGCGCGGTGAGCGCTTCTCGGACTCGGGCGGCAGGTGACGAACGGCCCACTCGTTGTCAAACCACACGTCAGAGCCAAACATGCGCATGTTAAAGAGGTAATCCAGATCCTCGCCACGGGTGATAAACGGATCAAAGGCCACACGCGTAAAGGCGCGGGCGTGCAGGGCCATCAGGCCGCCGCACACGTAGTTGGAGCGCGAGATGCGGGTGCCCGAGAGCGCCTTTTTCATCCAACGGTTGAACTCGATGCGCTTGGTCCACCAACGATGGCAGATGCCCACCTTGTCCGTGGGCGCCAGCGGGGATCCGTCGCGATCGTAAAAGTAACCGCTCTTGACCAAAATCGGCAGGCCCTGACGCGTCTGCTGGCCCAGCGCATAGGTCGCGCGCTTCATAAAGTCGGCGTCGATGACAGTCTCATCGTCATCCAAAAAGATAACCGCGTCATGCCCCAGCACAGCGGCACAGGCTAGCCCCATGTTGCGGATGGCGCCGTAGCCTCGCAGACTCACGCACTCGCCCGAACCTTGGGTGCGATCTGAGCAACCCGGTCTGCGATGCGCGAGGCCTGGGTGTTGGTTACAACGGTGACCTTGAGCGTGGGATGCGCGTCGACAATCTCGTGCACGCGCAGCGACACATCGGCTGTGGCAGAAACGGGACAGACCACCAAAAGGATGATGCGCGGGATGTCACGTACCTGCTCAAGCGAGACCAGGCAGCGGTCGAGTTCGGGATTGTCGGCGTTGAGTCGTGTCGAATGGTCATAGGTGCCAGGGGCGTTTGCGCGAGCGTCATCGCCCGCCCAATACGTTGGAATCACGACCGTGGCGTTCATGCCTTACCCTCCCTGCAACACAAAAACGGGACGCCGCCAAACACAGGCGACGCCCCGCGACCTAGCTGACTCCATCATACCCACTTGGGCTAATCATTGTTCGAAAGTCAGAATGTTTATTGCGGATAACCCCAAAAGAGTATCGCGGCGGACGCAATTACCGACAAGTTCCTATGCGGCCTGCTCTGCCGTCTGAGACATGCAGGACAGACGGACCAGCAGCACAAAGCCCACCACCAGCAGCACGCCGATAGACAGGACGCCCAGCGAGGGGTTGCCGGTCAGCGAGGTGACGACCGACACCAAGAAGGTGCCCATGACACTTGCATAGCGGCCAAAGATATCAAAGAAGCCGTAGTACTCGTTGGACTTTTCCTTGGGAATAATGCGGCCGAAGTAGCTACGGCTGAGCGCCTGCACACCGCCCTGGAACAGGCCGACCATAATGGCAAGCACCCAGAATTCAAAGGCGGTCTTGAGGAAGAACGCGGCAAAGAGCACGATGCCCATATAGCGGCGACGGCCACCAAGATCATATTGAGTGTGCCCACGCGACCGGCAAGCTTGCCGTAGATGATGGCGGACGGAAAGGCCACAAACTGCGTAACGAGCAGAGCCAGCACCAGTTGGGTCGAGTCGATGCCCAAAGCCGATCCATAGCTGGTTGCCATGGAAATGACCGTGTGCACACCGTCGATGTAGAAGAAGAACGCGATCATGTAGACCAGCACGGTCTTGTTGTGGGCAATCTCGCGCATGGTGTGTCCGACCTCGGAGAACACGCCGCCCACGATGTGGCCGATGGTGTCCTCGGGACCACGCTCGCGACCGTACTTTTGCTTATAGGTGCGAATGAGCGGCAGGGTAAAGATGAGCCACCAGGCACCAGTGATGACAAACGACAGACGCGTTGCCAGCATGGTGGGGACACCAAGAGCGGGACCACCCATGATAAGCGCCAGGCAGATGATGAACGGCACGGTGGAACCGATGTAGCCCCAGGCATAGCCCGAGCTGGACACGACGTCCATGCGCTCGTCGGTGGTAATGTCGGGCAGCATGGCGTCGTAGAACGTCATAGAAGAGTTGAGGCCGATGGTGCACAGCACGTACACAGTCAAAAATGCCATGGCGGACATTGGGATAGCCTGCGCCAGGCAAAGAACCAGGCCCGTGAGGAAGAAGCCCAAGAAGAACTTGATCTTGTTGCCGGCGTAATCGGCAAGCGCGCCAGAATGGGCATGAGCATGGCAATGACCAGCGAGGCAATCGTCTGCGCGTTGCCCCAAGCGACCACCAGGTCTGCCGAGGAAGCGCCGGTATTGATGGCGTTAAAGTAGATGGGCACCACCGAGGTATTGAGCAGCACGAGGGCCGAGTTTCCCACATCGTACATGACCCAGTTACGCTCGAGCTTGGTGTATTTCATGGACAGGGACCCTTCGTATTCGCCCGATATGCAGCTAGTTCATCGTACCCCAATTGCACGGAGGCGCCGGTAAGGATTCGGCAAAGAGACAGGAGCGGACCCTACTCCTCGCGGTCGAACTCCTCGTCGGTGCCGAGCACGCGGCCGCTGTAGTTGACGTGACCGGTCACGGCCTCCATGTCACCGGTCTCGATAAAACGCGCGACCGTGCACTCGTAATCGACCAGCGCGCGATCAAAGACCTCGGGGAAACTCTCGTTCGAGACCTCATCGGTAAAGGGATTCTTCCATGTCAGATGGCCCAGGTTACCGGTGCGCTCGGGCAGCTCCGTCGTCACGCGATGGGCAAGGCCGTCGAGCAGCGAGTAGTCGTGCACCAACCCCTCAACCAGCGAGATCGCGCGCGTCTTTACGGAGTCGGCCGGCTCAATCGCACGGTAAAGTCGCTGCATATTGGCAACGGCAGCACCGTACTCCCCCGCCGGAATGTCAATGCCGTACACGCGTCCGGCAACATAGCTCATCAGCACGCCGGCCACGCGACTGATGCGATCGGTGGTGACGATCTCGCCCGCCGGCGGGTAATCGTCGACCGTAGCGCCATCGCGCTTAAGCTGCAGCATCAGTACATCCAGGTCGCTCTCGATCACGGCATGGACCTGACTGCTCGAATCCTCAAGCTCTGAATCGGACTCCACGATGCCAAACTGCTGCTCATAGACAAAGGGGTGGGCGTTGCGGTCGAGCACGTAATGAGACAGCAGACCCAGCGCAAAGGCGCGACCCAAGCTGGCGTCGCGCGGCAGCAGATGCGACACGCCGTCGCGCAGGCACGCGAACTGGCGAGACATGCGCGAGCGATGCATGACCTGCGCCAGCAGCGTACAGTCGGAAACACGCGGTGTCAGAATGTGGAAGAAAAACGGGTCGGGGCCTGGTTGCCCAGGATAAAGGCAATACGCTCCTCGTCGGACGTGATAACGCCCTGCGGAAGACGGTCGATGCTTTCCTCGCCAAACAGATGATGCGTAATGAGCGCAGGCATAATGATCCTTTCGATTTCATTCGATGCCACCCATTATGCCCACCGCGCGCCCGTGCCAAACCTGCGGCGGTAAACGGTGGCGTGCGGACCGCTTACGCAAGCCCCAGGTGCGTCTTAACCTCGGCGGCGCGACGGCGGGACACGGGCACCGTCGAGGTCACGCGATCGAGCCTGAGCTCCATCAGGCCCGTGGAGCCGATCTCGACATTGTGCACGTCTTCCAAATTGACCAGATAACTGCGGTGGACACGGATAAAGCCCTCGGAGGCCAGGCGCCGCTCGAGCGAGGAAATCGACTCATTGATCAGGTATGTTCCCTCGGCGCAGACGGCGTTGCAAAAATCGGCGCGTGCCTCAAAGTAGCAGACATCCGCCACGGGAATGAACACCTTTTTACCCCCACGATCCACCGTCAGGCGAAGGGGCTGGCGCGGGGTATGGACAGCGCGGCGAACACCCAGGGCGGTTTCGATCTTGTCGAGCGCCTTCGACAGGCGCGCGTCCTCGACCGGCTTGACGATGTAATCGACGGCATCGAGGTTATAGCATCGGCCGCATACTCGGCAAATGCCGTCACAAACACCACGACCGGCGGCGTCTTTAGGTTCTGCAGCGTCTCGGCAAGCTCGATTCCCGAGCGACCGGGCATCGTGATATCCAAAAACAAGACGTCGGGCTTGTTCGACAGGATCGATTCCACAGCTCGGTGACATTGCCCGCCTCGGCAATCTGGCCCACACGCGCATCCTTTTCCAACAGATAACGTAGCTCAGCCCTAATAGGGGGCTCGTCATCAACCACCAAGATGTTCCATCTCTCGGACATATGCGCTTCCCCTCTTTTTTTCTCTCAATCCAACCGCGCGCTACACCTTCATCGGCGCCGGCTCATGCGGCTCGCCGTTCAGCTCGACGATGACCTGTGTTCCCACGCCTTCCTGGGACTTCACGCGCATGCCAGAATCTTCTCCGTAAAAGAAATGGATGCGCTGAAGCACGTTGAAGAGCGCCAGGCCGCAACCTCGCTTGATGGATCCGTCGGCGGTAATGCTCTCGGGCTCCTCTCGGCGATGCTGCTCAAACAGATGCGCGCAGACTTCTTCGCTCACTACCGATGCCGTCATCCTTACGACGATGATCTCCAAGCCGTCATCGGTCTCAAAAGCCCTAACACGAATAGAAAGCGGCTCGGTCTCGCGCTGCGCATGCTTGATGCAGTTTTCGAGCAACGGCTGCAAGATAAACGGCGGCACCATGCAATCGCGCACCTCAAAGTCGATATCGACCGAGACGCGCAGACGGCCGTCGCCATACCGGGCCTGCATAAGATTGATATAACGGGTGCCCTGTTCCACCTCATGCTCGAGCGTGGTGAGCGTATCGGAGTCAGAAAGCGTCTGACGATAGTAATTGGAAAAATCGATGAGCAGCGATCGCGCCTTGTCGGGCTCGGTTCGAACGAGCGACACGATCGTGCTAATGGTGTTGAACAGAAAATGCGGGTCGACCTGCGACTGCAGGGCCCGAAGCTCCACGCGGGCTGTGAGCTCGTCCTGGCGCTCGAGCTCAAAGCTGGCGAGCTGCGTGGAGATGAGATCGGCAAAACCCGAGGCCAACGCCGTCTGGCGCATATCGATGCTGCTCAGGCGGGGATAGTACAGCTCGAGCGTACCCACGCAATGCCCGCGCACGGTAAGCGGCGCGACAATGCCGGCGCGCAGGCGGGGAAAATAGCCGCCCGTCTCATTGGAGGCGTCGCGCGAAAATACACTCTGCTCGCCGGACTCGATCACGTTGAGCGTGGTCTTGAGCACAACCGGGGTGGCGGCAGGGCACTTTGCCGAGTCCTCGCCCCAGCTTGCCAACACCTGTTTGCCATCGGTAAAGCAGATGGCAGAGGCGATGGTCTCGGACAGGATAATTTTAGAGGCGCCCAGGGCCGCTTCGGGCGTAAGGCCGCGCGACGTGTAGGCGAATATTTTTGATGCGATGGCGAGCGTACGGTCGGTTGCGCTCGATGTGAGGTCGTCGGGGACCACAAAGACATACGAGAAAAAGAAGCACAGCATGACCAGGCCGGCAATAACGACAACGCCCGGAACGGGATTGGGATTATCGGTTAAATCCCAGATAAGCAGCAGGATAAGCGCCGGAACGACAATACCGAGCAGGATGGCCTGAACCACATGCTGGGCCGTACGAAAGACCTTGGTAGAGTTGTAGCTCTTGCCCAGAATCAGCCTGTTTAAATCCACCGTCATCCCCTCTTGTCCTTAGCACCCATAGCAATAAAGAGGGCCGCAAGCGACCCTCTCCATTGCATTATGCAATCAAAAACTGTGTTTTACATCCAGCCATCGACAAACGGTATCTTAGGCGCTGTATTTGTTGGCCTCGCCAAAGGTGCCAGCCTCGACGATCCAGCCGTCCTTCATGATGACGTCCATGTTGTCGGTGTTGAGCACGTGGATGTCGGCGGCGACGTCACCGTTGACAACCAGCAGGTCGGCGCACTTGCCGGCCTCGATGGAACCGGTCTCGTCCTCGATGTGGCACATCTTGGCACCGTTGAGGGTGGCGCAGGTGATGGTCTCGACCGGAGTGAAGCCGATCTTGTCGACGAACTCGTACATCTCCTCGATGGAGCAGGTGCGTACGGGGTGACGAAGGAGAAGGAGTCGGAGCCGATCGTCATGACGACGCCGCGCTTCTTGGCCTCGCGCAGGCAGTCGTAGTTGCGCTGCAGCTCCTTCTCGACCAGGGTGCCCTCGTACTTGTCGTGCAGCTCGGGGACGTAGACGGGCGGATAGGTGGCGTACCAGGTGGGCAGGAAGGCGATCGTCGGGGTGAAGAAGGTGCCCTGCTCGGCCATGAGGTCCATGGTGCGCTCATCGATATCGAAGCCGTGAATCAGCTGCTCGCAGCCAAAGCGAACGGAGTCGTAGGCGGCGGCGTGGTTGTTGTAGCAGTGACTCCACACGGGGATGCCGACCATCTTTGCCTCTTCGACCACGGCCTGGATCTCCTCGGAGCAATAGTGCTGGTCGCGACCGGAATCCCAACGCCAGATGCCGCCACCGGTAGCCAGATCTTTATGGCATCGGGGTTCTCGCGCAGGCGACGACGGACGGCCTTGCGCAGATCCCAAGGACCATCGACCTGGTCGCCCCAGGGATGGGATTCCTTGTTGAGCTCCTGGGTGCAGTGGTGGGAGTCACCGTGGCCGGCAACACGGCAGAAGCCGAGTCCGGTGGCCAGAACGCGCGGGCCTTGAAGACGCCCTTGTCGATGCAGTCGCGAATCTGGATACCAAAGCGGCCGATCTCGCAGACGGTGGTGAGGCCGTGGGTGAGGCAGTCGTAGGCCTGCTTGACGGCGACGGCCTGCTTCTCGAGGAGCGGCTGCATGACCCAGTCGGTGTCATCGTCGGTCAGGTTGCCCGAGAAGTGCAGGTGGGTGTCGATCAGGCCGGGAAGGACGGTCTTGCCGGTGGCGTCGATAACCTCAACGCCCTCGGGAAGGTCCTGCATAGCACCGGCATACTCGATCTTGCCGTTGTCGTCGACGAGAACGAGGGAGTTCTCGACCGGCTCGGCACCGGTACCGTCGATGAGCTTACCGCCAACGATTGCGTACTTAGTGGACATGGTTCCTCCTTATGGATCCATATAGTGGGCGAGGCCATGTTGGGTTATGGCCTCACAAAGCTACCCAAGTGGTGCCGGGTTCGGTGCGCGGAAGAGAGGGGTCCGCGCACCCGATCCGCCCCGGCTAGGCGTTATTTTTTGCGGGAATTGGTGAAGGCCATGAGGCCAGGCCAACGGCCAGCCAGCCGATCACGATGCTCCACTCCACCATGTTGAGGGAGGCGGGAGAGAACGGGACCACGAGCAGGCCAATGATGACGGCGCAGGCAGCGACAGCGAGGCTGATGCCAAACTTGCCGCCGGGCACTCGTAGGGACGAGGCAGGTCGGGCTCGGTGAAGCGCATGCGCAGGCAAGCGAGGGCGACCATGCCGCAGGAGAAGATGAAGCGAGAGCCGACACGTTGGTCAGAGGGATGAGCATGTTCTTGCCCAGGAACGGACCGATGACGGTGATGACGCCCAGAACGGCGCAGGCGAGCTTGGGAGCGCCGGACTTGGGATCGACCTCGGCGAACTTCTCGGGCAGCTGGCCCTTGCGGCCCATGGCGAGCATGATGCGGCTCGTAGCGCCGTAGAAGGAGTTCATCGGGCCCATGGGTCCAAGCGTGGCGATGACGAGCATGGCCAGGTACAGGAGCATGTTGATGCCCTTGAGGCAGGCAAGCGCGGGAACCGGGCTCTTAACAAACTCATGCCAGTCGAGGATGGTGCCGAACGAGTAGATGCAGACCATGTAGAAGCCGCCGGCGGCCAGCAGGGCCAGGGAGATGATCTTGCCGAACTTGTTCCAGTTGAGGCCCTCGGCTGCTTCCTCAGCCTGCTGAGGAATGGTATCGAAGCCGGCGTAGAAGAACGGGGTCAAAACCAGGACCGACACGATGCCGGCGAACAGCTGGTGCCCTCGGTAGCGGGCTTGCCGCCGCCAGCACCGGTGACCTGGGAGAACACGGGCATGGCGTGTTCCGGCGAACCGGTGAACAGCGAGACGCCCATGGCAAGCAGCATGCCGCAGAGCAGGGCCTTGGTCAGGAAGGCCTGGAGCTTGGCGGCCGAGCTGGCACCGCGGAAGTTGAGGAAGATGACGTAGGCTGCAAAGCCGAGCGCGATCAACGTCGGGAACAGGTAAACGTCGGCGCCCAGGATGGTGTAGAGCTTGACGCGCGCAGCCACTCAAGCCGGGCAGGCTGCCGAACATCTCGGACACGAGGGTCGAGATGGCGATGGCCTCCCACGGGCACAGGATGCCGTTGCCCAGGGCCAGGAGCCAGCCAGTGATGTAGCTCATCGTACGGCCAAAGCTACGATCGACATACTCGACGATGCCGCCCGAAATGGGGATAGCAGCCGTGAGCTCACCGAAAACAGCTCCGACGGGCACGAGGAAGATCGCGCCCAAGAGGAATGCGATCATAGCGGGAACGGGACCGCCGCCCACGACCATCCAGTCGCCGACCTGCAGAACCCAGCCGGTACCGATGATGGCACCGAAACCGATGGTGAAGAAGTTCCAGAGCGAAAGCGTTTTCTTCATGCCACCGTTACCTTCGACTGCAACTTCTGCGTTCTTGTCCGCCATTGTTCCCCTCCTTTCCTTATTGACGCCTCTTTGGCGTCACCCCTTGCGCGGTCTGTTTTGCCGCGCACTTTTATTTCGTGGCTTTAAGATACGGCCTCGGCGTCGCGCTACCGCTTATGGCTCGACCGAAGGCAGAACTCGCATATGAGTGGCGCCGTTTTTGGGACGAACGGCACGGTTTGCCGCTCATTGTTGTCGCCCGTCCGACGGGCGTACGCTCATTGGACGCATATAGAAATGTTTTTGAGGCCGTGTGTTTTGCGCCTTTCGTACCGTTTACCGAGCTTTTGACGCTCGGACCCATTTGTTGCACATCCTTTTTGTAGGATAGACAGGTTATACATGAGACAAGGCGGTACGAATGGCATACGGATACAACGACGGTGATCAACGGCGACAAAGCGTTCGCCTTGCTGGCCGCACCACGCCGATGCCAGAAGTGCCACGAGCAGCAATCCGCAACGCCCTCAAGAGCAACCCGGGCCTTCGTCTCGGCAGCAGACAAACAGAACACGGCAGAGCGGCCGTCCGAGCACGGGCACAAGCGCACAGCAAGATAGCCGCTTGGGCGCGCGCACTCGACAGCGCCAAGCCGAGGTTCCGCAACTGCGCCGCAACGGCGCACGTCAGCCCGGCATCCATATCAACCGCTTCTTTTCGCATCCCCAAGGCGGACGCGACGGCAAGCCCTACCGCTCGACATCGTACGTGAATGCCCCCGCCCTGCCGGCTCGTCGGCTTTGCCTCGCACTGTGCTCTATCCTCATCTGTCTGGTCTTTGTGCTTATGAGCTCCTGTATGTCCCACGGCTCGGCCGGTCTCGAGCCCACCGCCGAGGACAAGCTGCTCAAGGCCCCCGTCGCGCCCGGTTATTCTTTCGCCTTTTCGACTCCGCGCTCGCAATGGCAAGCCGGCACGATGCCCCATATCTATCAGATCGACCCTGCGTGGTCGGAGCTGCCCTATGCCGGTGGCACTATTCGCGAAAACGCTTGCGGTCCCACTTGCCTCACCATGGTCTATATCTTTAAGACCGGCCGCACCGATATGACACCGGTCGACATGTGCGCCCTTTCCGAGGCGGGCAACTATGCCCCCACCGGCGCCACCGAATGGTCATTTATGACGCGCGGCGCATGGCAGCTGGGCCTTAACGGAACGGAGCTTCATAACGATCGCGACTCGATGACTCAGGTGCTGCGTTCGGGAGCGCCCGTCATCGCCGCCGTTCGGCCGGGCACCTTTACCAACGTGGGCCACTACATTGTGCTTTACGGTATTGACGACGCCGACCAGATTGAAGTCTTCGATCCCAACTCGGCCAGCCGCAGCGCCCGACGCTGGGGCGTCGTAGAGGTCCTCAACGAAGTCGAAGCCATGTGGGCCTACTACTAGTCACTGGGGACAGACTTAAATGAGTGGTCTCTGGATGCCCGGAACTGCTGGCACGGAAAGCGCACCCCGCTTTGAAGTTCGATAGCGGGATGCGCTTTCCGTTAGCGGCCTGTTTGGGAAACTGGGGGCCATTTTTCGGGCAAATTCCGGGATGTATTTTCCGGTTGAGGGCCCCGGGGAAACTGTGCCCCATTTTGGACGCTCATTGTGAGATGCACTTTCCGCAGTTGATTGGTGCTACTAATTTAAGTCTGTCCCCAATGACTACCGATAGCAAAAGCCCCGCAGTCGGAGCGGACTGCGGGGCTCATGAAGAGAGGCTAGTCTGTGGGCGCTTTGCCTGGCGCCCACGAGAGATGCAACGGAGTAGGGACTACTCGTGGATGCGGGTACCGGAGAGGCCGGCCATGGTCTCGGCGGCCTTGTCCAGGGCGCCGATGATGCAGGTGCGGCCCTTGCGGGAACGCGCGAACTTGATGGCGGCGCGGACCTTGGGCTCCATGGAACCCTTGCCGAACTGGCCCTCGTCGGCCAGGCGCTCGGCCTCGTCGGCGGTGAGGTCCTCGAGCTCCTCCTGGTTGGGCTTGCCAAAGTTGATGGCGACATGCTCAACGGCGGTCAGCAGGAACAGGACGTCGCGTCGCAGTCCTCGGCCAGCAGCTCGCCGCCCAGATCCTTGTCGATAACGGCGGGAACGCCCTTGTAGCAGCCCTTGTTCTCGTAGTCGCGGACGACGGGGATGCCGCCGCCACCGCAGGCGATGACGATGAACTCGTTGTCGAGCAGGTTGAGGATGGAGTCAGCCTCGACGATCTTCTTGGGATCGGGGGAGGCGACGACGCGACGCCAGCCGCGGCCGGAATCCTCGACGAAGACCTTGGAGGGATCCTCGGCCATGAACTCCTTGGCCTGCTCCTCGGTGTAGAAGGGGCCGATCGGCTTGGTCGGGTTCTTGAACGCGGGATCGTCGGGATCGCACTCGATCTGGGTGACGACGGTGGCGGCGTGCCAGCGCTTGTAGCGCTTGTGCATCTCGCGGCCGATGCCCTGCTGCAGGTGGTAGCCGATGTAGCCCTGGGACATGGCGCCGCACTCGGGCAGCGGCATCTCGGGGGTGCCGATGGCATCGTGGGCGGCGGCGAAGGCGTTCTGGATCATGCCGACCTGCGGGCCGTTGCCGTGGGTGATGATGATCTCGTTGCCCTGCTCGATGAGGCCGAGGAGCGCGTGGGCGGTGTTGCTCACGGCCTCGATCTGCTCGACGGGGTTGTTGCCGAGGGCGTTGCCGCCGAGGGCGACGACGATGCGGTCGGGCTTACCGTACGGTTTACTCATAGTATTCGTTCACTTCCCAGCTACTAGCGAAGCGTCGCGTACATCATGGCCTTAATGGTATGCATGCGGTTCTCGGCCTCCTGGAACACACGAGACTGCGCGCTCTCAAAGACCTCGTCGGAAACCTCCATCTCGGTCACGCCGAACTTCTCGGCAATCTCGGCGCCGATGGTGGTCTGCGTATCGTGGAAGCTCGGCAGGCAGTGCATAAAGATGCGCCGGGGTTTGCCTTGGCCATGACCTCGGGCGTACTCGATAGGGAGAGAGAAGATCGATTCGGCTCTTCCACAGCTCCTCAGCCTGGCCCATACCGACCCAAACGTCCGTATAGATCACGTCTGCATCCTTGACGCCCTCGTCGATATCCTCAGTGAGCTGGATCGTGCAGCCATTCTGAGCGGCGATCTCCTGGCAGCGCTCAAGAAGCTCGGGATCGAAGTGCGTGGCGCCCTCGACATCGCCCTTGGGTCCGCAGGAGCAGAAGTTAATGCCGAGCTTGGCGCAGATAACCATCAGGGAGTCGCTGACGTTGCCTGCTCCTTGCCCATATAGGTGAGCTTCATGCCGCGCGTGTCGCCAAACTCCTCACGCATGGTAAGAATGTCGCAAGGGCCTGGGTGGGATGGTACTCGTTGGTCAGACCGTTCCAGACGGGAACGCCAGCCTTGGCGGCAAGCTCCTCGACGATCGACTGGTCGGAGCCGCGATACTCAATACCGTCATACATGCGACCGAGCACGCGGGCGGTATCCTCGATGGACTCTTTCTTGCCCATCTGCGACGAGCCGGGGTCGAGGTAGGTCACACCCATACCCAGGTCCATACCGCCGACCTCGAAGGCACAGCGCGTGCGCGTTGAGGTCTTCTCAAACAGCAGGACAATGTTCTTGCCCTCGAGAAAGCGGTGCGGATAACCGGCGCGCTTCATATCCTTGAAGTTCTTTGAGAGGTCGAGCATGTACTCGATTTCCTCGGACGTAAAGTCAAGCAGGGTAAGAACGCTTCGACCAGAAAGATTAAGAGCCATGATTTGAGTCCTTTCGGTTGTTGGAACACACAAGGAGGGATGGGCGGCGCAGACGCACACGCGCCGCCCAGATACGCTAACGCTGACTAGATTTCCTCACGCCAGAACGGCATGGTCATGCAGCGCGGGCCGCCGCGACCGCGAGAAAGCTCCTCGGAGGGGGCGACGAGCAGCTCGACGCCGGCCTTGTAAAGAGCATCGTTGGTGACAACGTTGCGCTCATACACGCAGACCTTGCCCGGTGCGACCGCAAGAGTGTTGGAACCATCGTTCCACTGCTCACGGGAAGCTCGATCGGATCGCCACCACCGCACTCAATCATGGTGATGTGGTCCATACCCGTCGCAAGCTCGAGAATATGCTGCAGTGCCCTCGAGCTCCTCGATATGCACCTCCCCCTCCGAATCGCCCTTGGTCAGGCGGTAGGCACGAAGCGTCTGGTAGATGCCAGGATAGACCGTGAACTTATCGCGATCGACCTGCGTGCAGACGGTGTCGAGGTGCATGTAGCGTAGCCGTGCGGGATCTTGATGGCATAGATGTTCTCGATCTCGGCCTCATCGGAACCCCAGAACATATTCTTGGCGAGCTCATCGATGGCCGCAGTCTGGGTGCGCTCGGAAATACCGATGGCGAGCGTCTTGGCGTTGATGTTGAGGATATCGCCGCCCTCGATATGCCACTCGCTGTTGTGGTCATACCAAATGGGGCTACCGGCGTAATCGGGATGGTTGCGGAGCACCGTTTCGTAGAAGATTACCTCGCGATTGCGCTGATTCCAGTACATGCGGTTCATGGTAGCGCCTTGCCCACGACAGCCAGGGGATCACGGGAGAAATACGAGGCGGGCATGGGGAAGAGGACCATGTCGTCGCCCTTCAGCTCATCGCCGTCCAAGCTGGCAAGAGAGCCGCCGACATGCGGGATCTCGAGGTCGCGCACATACAGTCCGCCCATAGCCGTGAGGACAAATTCCTTGTTGTCCTTGATGGAATCGAGCTTCTCGACAACGGCCTGGCGAAGGGCCGCGTTGGAGATGCCGGACTCCCCCATGAACTTCGTCATGAACTCTGCGCGAGTGCCCTCGACTTTGTCAAACGTCTCAGCGAGCAGCTCTTCCATATAGACGACCTCGGCGCCAGCGCCGCGAAGAAGGTCGGTAAACTGATCGTGCTCTTTCTGGGCATAGTCCAGATAGAACGCGTCGTGAATCCAAACGCGGTCGAAATCCTCCGCCTTCATGTTTACAAGATCCATACCGGGGCGATGGACGCACACCTTCTTGAGGGCGCCAATCTCGCTATGAACGTTCAGTCCTTTGTTCATCTCTATCCTTCTTTCTCACAACTTGTATGTGGGGTTTTGCATTTACGGCAGGGGGATAAGACCCGAAACCGCAGTGAATGCCATGCAGATAACGCTTACGACCAGGAAGAATTTCCAAGCGACCTTCCACCACTGGCCAAGCGGAATCTTACAGACGCCAAGACCGGCAACGAGCATCGCGCTTGTCGGCGAAATGAGAGACATGGCAGCACTGCCCATGGAAAGGCCGGTAACTGCAGCCTCGGGGTTTAAGCCCATCAGCTCAACAAGCGGACCGAAAATGGGAATCGTAAGAGCAGCGATGCCCGAGGAGCTCGGAACGAGGATCGACAGAAGGTTATCCACGACGTAGAGAATGCTCGTAAAGATAACTGCCGGAACTCCAGAGAGAGCCGTGGCGAGCGTGTTGAGAATCGTATCGATGATGAGGCCGTCATTGGCGATTACGAGGATTCCGCGGGCGAGGCCAACAACGATGGCAGAGAACGCGAAGTCTGCAATTCCCTTAACGAACTCGCCAACGATCTCCTTCTCATTCATCCCGGAAACAACACCCGAAAGAAGAGCCATGGCCAAGAAAATCGCAGAGATCTCGTTCATGTACCAGCCCTGGGTTACCAGACCCCAAATGATAGCGCCAAGTCCAAGCACGAAAATAACCATGACGCTTTTTGCCTAGCGGTGAACTCGCTATCGAGGAGATTCTCGTCCGCGCCAAACTCTTTGCGCTTCTCGATATCATCGTGGAAAGCTGGGGATGCCTCGGGATTCTTCTTAACCTTGAGGGCATACATCACAACCCATGCGATGGCAACTGCCGTGAGCACGACAAGGGCGATAGTACGCAACCAAAGCTGGGGGTTGCCCTGGATACCGAGGATGCCCTGGGAAATCAGGACGTTGAACGGGTTAACGGTAGATGCGATGTATCCGATACGGGCACCCACAAACACCGTCATGAACGCTGTAATTGAGTCGAAGCCCATGGCCATCATGATCGGCATAAGAATCGCAAAGAACGGAAGCGTCTCCTCTGCCATACCAAAGGTGCTGCCGCCCAAGGCAAAAAGCGCCATTAGGATCGGAATGATGAGGACGTCCTTGCTCTTGAACTTCTTCACCACTCGGGCGACGCCGCTCGTGATGGCTCCGGTCGCCGTGATGACCTGGAAGGAACCTCCCACAATCATAATGAATGCAACGACCTCGACCGCTTGCTGGATGCCGATCGCAGGGGCCTCAAGTACTTCGAAGATGTCTTGGCGAAGATCGACCTCGTTGCCGTCCTCGTCCGTATAGACCTTATCGACAGGCTCATAGGTGCCCGAGACCGTTACCTCGCGACCGTTAACCTCCTGGCGCTCAAACGAACCCGAAGGCACGACCCAGTCAGAACGGCAAATACGGCCATCAAGACGAGAATGATGGTGTACACGTGCGGGACTCGAAGAGTGCGCTTCTTTTCTGTCTCTGCCATCTCTCCTCCTTAATTCAGGGGTTTTTCGTTGCCGGCAAAGCCATTGTGTCATCGCGCAAAACACCCTTCCGTCTCTTCGCCCGCCAACGAAGCGCATCGACCCGTAAACGGACTTTAGATTGACGTAATTTGTCAATTTGCTTTCTAGATTGATGTTTAACATCAATTACTAAGCCGGTTCGTGCCATTCACCTGTGACAGATATGATGTAATTGAATCGAACTCGTAATGTGCCACTATGGAAGCAATCAATACTCATCGCCAAAGCGAGGTCTTATGTCCGCACTACATGTTCAAAACGAAATAGGAAAGCTAAAAAAGGCCCTCCTGCACTGCCCCGGCCCCGAAACGCGCAACTACCCCGACGGGCAGTTCAATCGGGTCTTTACGTTGCGTCCGTCTAGCAGCTCATTCGATCTTGATAAAGCCCTTAGGGAGCATCATGCTTACTCGGCGATGCTCGAGCACGAAGGGGTAGAGATTCTCTATCTTGAAAACCTTCTTACCGAAGCCCTTGATGCGACAGAGCAAGCGCGTCGCTCTTTTATCGATAGCTACATTTCAGAATGCGGCGCGCGGGGCATTGAGCTCGAGTCTGCCATTCGCGAGTATCTTGAGCATATCGAAGGTTCCCGCGACCTGGTCCAGGCAGCCGTCAACGGCGTTCGCTACTCCCAGTCTTCGACACGAACAAGGAGGTGTTCAGCCTCTCAAAGCTGACGGGAGACGCATACTCACCCGACGACCTTCTCATAGCCCCCCTTAACACCATGTGGTTCACGCGCGATCCAGCAAGCGTCATCGGCGAAGGTGTCACGCTCAACCATATGTACTGGCCAGAGCGCAACCGTGAGGTTATCGCCTATAAAACGATTTTTAACTATCATCCGGATTTCCGCGAGACTCCTCAGTTCTTCAAGCATGAATCGACTTACCACATTGAAGGCGGCGACCTTCACAACCTCAACAGCGAAAATGTAGCCGTTGGCATCTCTCAACGAACCGAGCCAGCAGCTATAGACACCCTAGCGAATAACTTGCTCTGGGACGAGAACTCGACTATTGAGTCCGTATGGGCCATTGAGGTTCCCTACGATGATCTCTGCATTCATCTCGACACATACTTTGCTCGTGTTAACTATGAGACATTCCTCATTGACCGGGAGCTCCTGGACCAAGCGCGGGTCTACTGCATTACACGAGGCAGATCGGAAAGGACAACCCGGGCGCGTCATGTCGAAGGCGGACTAAAAGAAGCGCTGGGATTAGCCCTGGGTTTAAGTTCACCGCAATTTATCCCTTGCGGCGGCTCAAATCCCGGAGCGGCAGAGGTCGAAAGAACCAACAATGCTATAAGCACGCTTTGCCTGGAGCCCGGCAAGGTCTGCGTATACGAAGAGAACACCGAGACGAACAAGGCACTGGAGCAGGCCGGTATTGAACTTGTTCCCATCTCCATCTTCGAGCTGACAAACGGCTTTGGCGGCCCCAACTGCCTCTGCCTTCCCCTCGTCCGCGCTTCATAACATGGGAACGGGTCAAAACATAAAGGCGCTTCGCAAGCGCGACCAGCTCACGCAGGAGGAGTTCGCGGCACTCGTCGGCGTCTCCAAAGAAACGGTATGCCGTTGGGAAAAGGACCGCTATGCCATCCGCCGGTCGACACTGCTCAAGATCGTTTCGAAATTCAATCTGCAGCTTGACGACCTCGCATCAGAAACCGCAGGGCTTGCCGCAAAGCTCGACCACGGAGGACGGAAGCCGAATTCCAAGGAAACTGCTACTGACTCCCTTTGCGATGTATTTAAAATCCAGATGAATGGAGGCAGAACAGGACTTAAGCAGACCGGAACAACGGCGCTCCCCTCATCCGTATTCAAAAACCATCGCGGGTGTTTCTTTGTTCAAATGGACACATCTGCCATGTCCAAATGCTATCCGATGGGATCCTTTCTCCTAGTGGACCCCAACCTGAAGCCCTGGAACGGATGCTCCGTCCTCGCCTTGTCCGATAATTCCAGAGTGGTCATACGGCGGTATAGCACCGGCACGAACACAGTGATGCTGTCATCCTACTCATATCGCACATCGGAACCGGATATTGTGCTGGACAAACGCCGAATCAGGATTCTCGGAGTCATCGTCTGGTTTCAGGCATCCCATGACCTGAGCATCTAATTGGATCGGATCTTGTCATTGGGGACAGACTTAAATGAGTGGTCATTGGGCGACCACTCATTAAGTCTGTCCCCAATGACCACCCATGAACAGCGACCTCAATAGCAAAAGCCCCGCAGTCGGAGCGGACTGCGGGGC
>ENA-OQIM01000225-OQIM01000225.1-human-gut-metagenome-genome-assembly--contig:-NODE-225-length-20660-cov-3.329713_pt1 | contig 20660 bp, 21 predicted proteins | sample MGYA00242579_ERZ504744 | MGnify/ENA primary metagenome ERZ504744 (study PRJEB26092, sample SAMD00036441) | human gut metagenome | host: Homo sapiens | study: EMG produced TPA metagenomics assembly of...
GACGATTATCTGGTCAGCTGGAGAAAAGGACGCGGCAATGAATTTGCGGAAAAATATGTCGCTGCCTATGAAGGATATGAGCGTGACAGCTACATTATCCAGTCTCAGGTTCCGCGTTTCGGTTCAGGCGAGGCAAAGGTATCATCAACGAATCTGTCCGCGGTGACGATATCTACATTCTGCTCGATGTCTGCAACTACAGCCTGACCTATTCTCTGTGCGGCTACACCAACCACATGTCTCCGGACGACCACTTCCAGGATCTGAAGCGTGTCATCGCAGCCATCGGTGGAAAAGCCCGCAGAATCAATGTCATTATGCCATTCCTGTATGAGAGCCGCCAGCACAAGAGATCTGGAAGAGAGTCTCTCGACTGCGCACTTGGTCTGCAGGAGCTGACTGCTATGGGCGTAGAAAACATCATCACCTTCGACGCTCACGACCCGCGTGTCCAGAACGCGATTCCGCTGCATGGATTTGAAACCATCCAGCCGGCTTACCAGTTCATCAAAAACATCCTGCGCAATGCACCGGATATGAAGCTCGACAAGGATCATCTGATGGTCATCAGCCGGATGAGGGCGGTATGGGCCGTGCTATCTACATGGCAAACAACCTCGGTGTTGACATGGGTATGTTCTACAAACGCCGCGACTACTCTACCATCATTGACGGACGCAACCCGATCGTTGCCCATGAGTTCCTCGGTGCTGATGTCAAAGGTAAGGATATGATCATCATCGACGATATGATCTCCTCCGGCGAGAGTATGCTGGAAGTTGCCAAACTCTTAAAGGATCGTGAAGCACGCAACATCTACATGTGCTCGACCTTCGGACTGTTCACCAGCGGACTGGAGAAATTCGACAAGGCTTATGAGGAAGGACTCTTCACAAAAGTTCTGACCACCAACGTCGTATACCAGACACCGGAGCTTCTCTCCCGCGAATATTACATCAGCTGCGACCTGAGCAAATATATCGCTCTCATCATCGACAAGCTGAATCACGACGCCTCCATCAGCGGACTGCTGGATCCGGCGGATCGTATTCAGAAAGTTATTAAGAAATTTAAGAATCACGAGAAGATCTGATATTCCAGGTTCAAAGTTCGAAAGCTGTTCGTGCTTGCACGATAAAGCGTTCGAATTTGGAACCCGCCAAACATGAGGAAGCAGCGCCAGCGGATTCCGAATGTTTGCAGAATTGCGGAGCAATTCGTGAATATCCACAAACGCCGAAACTGTCACGCAAACGGTTTCGGCGTTTTTATATTTTTAGCAAATTCTTGCTAGTTTTTTCTTTTTTCGGCTGTATAATGAAATTACATTGTACGACGAAGGAGGTATCACACATGCAATTTGGACATTTTGATGATGCGAAAAAAGAGTATGTCATCACAAGCCCGAAGACTCCGCTTCCGTGGATCAACTATCTGGGATCTGAGAACTTCTTTTCTCTGATTTCCAATACCTGCGGCGGATACAGCTTCTACAAGGACGCAAAACTTCTGCGTCTGACCCGTTACCGTTATAACGATACGCCGCTCGATCAGAACGGACGCTACTACTACATCAAGGACGGCGATACCGTCTGGAACCCGGGCTGGCAGCCGACCCAGACGCCGCTCGATTCCTACGAGTGCCATCATGGCCTTGGCTACAGCCGCTTTGTTTCTTCCAAAAACTTAGTTGCCGCTGAACTGACCGCTTTTGTTCCGCTGGCAGATTCCTGCGAAGTAAACCGTCTCATGCTGACCAACAACGGCACCGAAGAAAAAACACTGGCTCTGACTTCTTTTGTAGAGTTCTGCTTCTGGAACGCCATGGACGATATGACCAACTTCCAGAGAAACTTCAGCATCGGCGAAGTTGAGATCCAGGGTTCTGAGATTTACCACAAAACTGAGTACCGCGAGCGCCGCAGACATTACGCTGTTTATGCAGTCAACTGCCCGATCGACGGATACGATACCGACCGCGACGCTTTCCTTGGCGCTTACCGTGGAAATGACCGCCCGGAGACCGTTCTGCGCGGCACTGCAGGCAACACCGTTGCCAGCGGATGGGGTGTGATCGGTTCCCACCACATCGACGTTACCTTAAAACCAGGCGAGTCCCGCTCCTTTATCTTCGTTCTCGGCTACTGTGAGAATGCAGCGGATGACAAATGGGAAGCTCCTGGCGTGATCAACAAAAAACCGGCAAAAGAGATGCTCTCCCACTATCAGACCGACGAGCAGGTTGACGCAGCACTTGCAGAGCTTGCTTCCTACTGGGAAGGCCTGCTGGCAAAATATGCGCTCTCCTGTGCAGATGAAAAACTGGGACGCATGGTCAACATCTGGAACCAGTATCAGTGTATGGTTACCTTCAACATGTCCCGTTCTGCATCCTACTTCGAATCCGGCACCGGCCGTGGTATGGGCTTCCGTGATTCCTGCCAGGATCTGCTCGGCTTCGTTCATCTGATTCCGGACCGCGCAAGAGAGCGTCTGCTCGATATCGCTGCTACCCAGTTTGAAGACGGAAGCGCATATCACCAGTATCAGCCGCTGACCAAGAAAGGAAACATGGATATCGGAAGCGGCTTCAACGATGACCCGCTCTGGCTGATTGCCGGATGCGCCGCCTACATCAAAGAGACCGGAGATTTCTCCATTCTCGATGAGCAGGTTGATTTCGACAACGATTCCACCAAGGCACAGCCTCTGATGGAGCACCTGAAACGTTCCTTCGACTTTACCGTAACCCATCTCGGACCGCACAAACTGCCGCTGATCGGCCGTGCTGACTGGAATGACTGTCTGAACCTGAACTGCTTCTCTGCAGAGCCGGGCGAACCGTTCCAGACGACAGGACCTTCCGAGGGACCGGTTGCTGAGTCCATTTTCATCGCCGCTATGTTCGTAAAATACGGCAAAGAGTACGCAGCCATCTGCCGCCGCAGAGGCAATGAGGAAGAAGCTGTTTACGCAGAAAAAGAAGTCGAAAAAGTTTACCAGGCAGTCCTTGATGCAGGCTGGGACGGCGAATGGTTCCTGCGTGCTTATGATGCAGCAGGCGAAAAAGTCGGCTCCAATGAGTGTGAGGAAGGTAAGATCTACATCGAGCCGCAGGGCTTCTGTGTTCTTGCTGAAATCGGTGTCAAAGAAGGACTGGCAGAAAAAGCCCTGACTTCTGTCCAGAACATTCTGGAAACCAAGTACGGCGTTGTTCTTCTGCAGCCGGCTTACACCAAGTATTACCTGAATCTTGGTGAGGTTTCCTCCTATCCGCCGGGATACAAAGAGAATGCTGGTATCTTCTGCCACAACAACCCATGGATCTCCATCGCTGAGACCGTTATCGGCCACGGAAACCGCGCATTTGACCTGTACCGCAAGATCTGCCCGGCTTACATTGAGGACATCAGCGAGATCCACCGCACCGAGCCGTACGTCTACTCTCAGATGATCGCCGGAAAAGACGCTGCCCACTTCGGTGAGGCAAAGAACTCCTGGCTGACCGGTACTGCCGCATGGACTTTTGTCAATGTTTCCCAGTACATCCTCGGCATTCAGCCGGATTACGACGGACTGACCTTAAATCCGTGTATTCCGTCCGATATGGAAGAGTTCAAGATCCGCAGATACTTCCGCGGTGCATGGTATAACATCACCTTCCAGAATCCGGAGCACAGGGAGAAAGGTATTTCTTCCCTCACGGTAAACGGAACCGCAGTAGAAGGAAATCTGATTCCGCTCACCGAAGCTGCACCGAATATGATGTTGTTGCCGTAATGTAATTTTTCAAATTTCAAATCTCCATAAACACAAGGCGAGCCCCGGAAAGCACAACTGCTTTTCCGGGGCTCGTCCCTTTTATTCTTATTTTTTACTGCAGCTGCCGTCTCTCTCTGACACCGGAAAGATCTTTGATGACCTCTCCCGCCAGAATCAGTCCTGCTACGGACGGCACAAACGCTACGCTGCCCGGGATATCACGCCGCTCCGTGCATTTTCTTGCAGCTCCCGGAGGACAAATACAATTTGTCCGGCAGCTGATGCTCATATCCTCAAGCGGACGGAGGGATTTTTCCTCTGAATAGACCACTTTCAGTTTCTTCACGCCGCGTTTTTTCATCTCACGCCGCATGACCTTTGCCAGCGGACACATGTTCGTTTTATAGATATCCGCCACGCGGAACTTCGTCGGGTCCAGCTTGTTTCCAGCTCCCATGCAGCTGATGACCGGCACATTGCACGCTTTGGCGCGCATGATAATCTCAATCTTCGCTGTCACGGTATCAACAGCATCCACCACGTATGAATACTTCGAAAAATCAAAATCGTCCGCATTTTCCGGCAGATAAAAGCATTTGTATACCTCTACCTCGCTTTCGGATTGATATCCAGAATGCGTTCTTTCATTACGTCTACTTTATATTTTCCGACACTGCTTCTCGTCGCAATAATCTGACGGTTGATGTTGGTGAGGCAGACCTTATCATCGTCTACCAGCACAAAATGGCCGACACCGCTTCTTGCCAGTGCCTCCACGGTATAGCCGCCCACGCCGCCGATACCGAAAACGGCAACGGTTGCATTCGCCAGAAGATCCATGCTCTCCTGTCCGAGCAGAAGCTGTGTTCTGGAAAACTGATTTAATGCCATTTGTTTTCCTTCCTCCTTGTTTATAATCTCTACTACAATAATAGGTTATTTGCTTTTGTCTGTCAACACCTTACGGAACCAGCTCTGCGGAAACTCAAAAACAAAGAGAATGCCAAGCACAATCGCAACTGCATCCTTCAGTGTCAGAAATCCTCTTGCACCGGCGCGCTCCAGATCATTGGTTACCACGTAAAAAGCAGTCCAGTAGATGCCGCTTCCCGGCACCAGCGGGAAAATACCCGCAATCAGAAATACCGTTACCGGGCAGCGCTTGTACACCGCAAAGCTGCGCGACAGAAGATGACGAGCACCGTTGCAAAAAAGATGGACACCGGCTCTGTCGTATGCGGGAGGATCAGTTTATAGCAGATCCAGCGCAGGCACCTGCCAGTCCGCAGTACAGGTAGTATTTCCGCGGCACCTGGAACAGCAGCGCAAACGCAATCGTTCCGACGCAGGCGGCAAAAAATTCCGCAATCAAACGAATGGTATCACTCATAGCTGCAGCCCTCCCGCCAGTTGATGATATCCTGTGATAATCAGTCCGACGCCGAGCGCAATGCAGAACGTCACAAGCAGTGCATCGAGCATCCGCACCGAGCCCGCGATGTAGTCCTGATCCGCGATATCACGAATAGCATTCGTGAAATTGACCCCGGGCACCAGCGGAATAATCGAACCGATGATGACCTTGTCCAGATGGTGCCCAATCCCCGCCTGATACAGAAAAACGGCAATCAGCGTGACAAGCGCGCCGCCGGAAATATTCGTCGCAATCTTTGACATTCTGCCGCGCAGCAGGTACAGCAGATAGAAATACAGAACAAAGCCCGACAGAAACGCTACCATGCTGTCCACCACATCGCCGCCGAACAGAAAACAGAAGCAGGCGCTTCCGACACCGGATGCAAGCACCTGGTGCCATCTTGGTTTGTCCGGCATCCGCTGAATATCGAGCAGCCAGGCCTTCGCCTCCTTCGGCATGTGCAGACCCTCCTCGATTTCACGGGAGAGCTGGTTGACTGCCGTTACCTTGTCGAGCCGCGCCGCCGACAGCGGAATGTGACGCACGCGGGCAAATTCCTGCTTTTTTCCGCTCTCAGCTGTCAGAAAAATACCACTGCTCAACACAAACGCATCGCTGGAGTCAACGCCATACGCCCGCGCAATGCGGTCGATCGTCTCCTCCACACGGAAGATTTCCGCACCGCTCGCCAGCAGGATGTCTCCCGCCAGCGATGCCACATCAAGCGCTTCTCTCGTCGATTCTGCGTTCATCTTTGTTTTCCTCCTTTTTCAAAACCGTATACCCATTCCTTTCAAAAACAGATACAGGAAAATGACAGAACTGATACTCCAGGTCAGCGGGTAAGCCCAGAAAATCACGCGGATATCCGGGATCAGCCGGACCGTCACGGTAATGTAGCTGACGCGGAACAGGCACCAGACGCAGAGCATGACAACCATGGGAACCGCGGCGTGCCCGGAACCGCGGAGCACAGCCGCGATGCAATGAGAAAACGCCAGCAGAAAATAAAACAGTGCAATCGTTCTCGCCTGCATCACGCCGTAATGGACAACGGCCGGATCGCTGTTAAACGCCGCAATCAAAGTCGGTGCGGCCGCATAGATCACAAACCCGATCAGCTCGGCGATGGTAATGGAACAGAGAATGCCAAACCGCGCTCCTTTTTTCGCCCGGTCATACTGTTTTGCACCGAGATTCTGGCTGACAAACGTCGTTAATGCCATCGTAAAGCATGTAACCGGAAGGAATGCAAAACCCTCGATTTTTGCATATGAACCGCAGCCTGCCATCGCCATTTTCCCGAATGCATTGATGTTCGTCTGCACGAAAACGTTTGCGATCGAAATAACCGAGTTCTGGAAACCGGACGGCACACCGTTGCGGATAATCTCGCCAAGCGCCCGGCCGTCGAAACGGATTTTGCGGATATGAAGACGATACTCTTCCTTCGTCCGCAGCAGATGGATCATGCAGAGAATCGCGCTTGTGAACTGGGAAATGACCGTTGCAAGCGCCGCCGCACCGACCCCCATGCCAAGCCCTCCGATAAAAAGCAGGTCGAGCACAACATTGATGCACGACGATACGATCAGATAGATCAGCGGGTGACGGCTGTCGCCAACGGACTGCAGGATGCCGACGAAAATGTTATACATGATAAAACCAAGAGATCCTGCAAAATAGGTACGGAAATATTCGACGGACTGCGGCAGGACATCGGACGGTGTTCCCATCAGCACAAGGATTTTCGGCGCCAGATACATGCCAAGCACAGTCAGCGCTACACCGGCCGCCAGGCCGAACGCCACGGTCGTATGGATCGCTTTCTGCAGATCTTCCCGGTTTTTCGCTCCGTAATACCTTGCAATCACGACACCGGCGCCCATTGCGATACCGTTAATAAAACCAACCATCAGAAAGATCAGATTGCCCGAAGAGCTGACCGCTGCCAGCGCATTGCTTCCCAGAAAATTTCCTACAATCAGTGAGTCAGCCGTGTTGTACAACTGCTGGAACAGATTGCCAAGAAACAGCGGAATCGCAAACAGAATCATCTTTTTCGAAATGCTGCCCTCCGTCATTCTTGTCTTACTTTCTGCACTCATTCGTAAAAACCCCCATTTCTTTTTCGTACAGTCAAAACCGGTCATCCACAGGTTTCCGCCCGGTGTGTGTCCAGCCTTCTTTTCAGCAGACACACACCGGAACTCACCCGAGATGACCGGTTTGGAAATATCCTTTTTTCTATTATATCGAACCTTCTCTGGAATGACAAGCCACAAATTCATACAGAATGGCTTCGACACGTCCCAGCATCTCCTCTTCCGTGCAGAGTTCTTCCGGTTTCATGGATTCCAGGTAATCGTAGAATGCCATAAGAATGCTCGGTTCCCGGATGCTGAGGTAAATCAGCCGCTCTGTCCGCGTCTGGAACAGAAGATAGCCCTCGTTTGCATTGACCGAAATATTCAGCGCATGCTCTGCTCTCTCTTTCGTTTCCCGGATCATACGAAGATTCGCGCGATCCCGCAGCGCCAGAAAGCGGCGGATCAGGGCGATACGCTCGTCAAAGTCCAGCGGAGAATAGCATTCTTTTGGATACTCATCCACGCGGCCCGTGTCCAGGAAACTTTTGACGCCGTCCTCTGAGAAAAACATCGTCGTTTTTTCATCCAGCACCCGTGTCTGCATCACCTTTGCATACTGCGCAACCGCCTGTATCATCTGATCTCGCTCCGGCATTTCTTTTACAAGATGGTGTTTCAGCATTTCCGGTGTCAGAAGTCCGGAAAGACACGGCATTCTCTGGAAGAAATACCGCGGCTCATTTCCATTTTCGCAAGTTCCTTTTCATAAAAGATATGCTCTTTTCTTCCCTCGCGGCGGCTAAATGTCTCAATCAGTTCTCCGACCGATTTGCGCCGGTAATAAACCTCTTCACCCATCTGGGTAATGTAAAATGCATCCATGAAATCTGTTTTTTCCCGTGGCGTCAGCTGCATGAACTGTGCCATCTTCCGCACAACATCCTCCCCGGACGGATTTCGTTTTCCATTGATGATCTTATACATGAAAGAACGATCGAGTCCGCAGAACTGTGAAAGCGGGTAAACCCCGACATCCTTCATGGTGATATATTCGGATAATAAATCTGAAAAAACTGACATAGAGCCTCCTGTATCTCGATATTTTGTGTCGATTCTTTTCCAATATAGGTAAAAGTTTACCATGTTCAGAGAGACTTGGCAATTCTTCCGTTCGGCTTTGCATATCGTTTTTCTTTTTTTTACAGGATTTTCACACTGTTATGGAAAAACCGACGGAAAATTCCGCCGGTTTTTCTCTCTTTCGACCTGTTTAATCTTTTTTTATTCCAAATACAGTCAGTGCCTGAGTGGTGAAATACCGAGTCCACCGACACTAATCAGCGTATCCTCTGCCTCCAGCAGAAGATTTTCCTTCTGGAATCTGACGATCATGCGGCCACCGCTCAAACCGTCCATTCGCCGAAGCTCCATCTCGAGCGTATTGAGTGTACGCCATGCAGCAGATCCAGCATAAATATGGCCATCCGCCTCACTATAGGCGAAACCCCGGCGCATGGAGAGGACAAATTCCTTTTCTTTCCCGCCTTCTTGTACTTTCCAGTACATCTTATCGCAGCCAAAAGCGAATCGCATCTCCTGAATCGGGCTTGTCTCCAGCGAAAACAGACCGCTTCCGCCGATCAGAATTTCTGCAGAATCCGGCAGCTGCTGGTTGTCCATCAGCGGAACAGATACATAAACATGCTTACTTACCTTTTCTTCCATAAACGGATTTCTCGTTCCTCTGCGCGGCTGCAGTGCCAGCTGCGCGGTACGCTCTTTTACCGCACCGGCAAGCGGGGACGGCGCAGCTCTCCTGCCTCTTTCTTCACATACGGGATCAGTTCTTCCTGCAGTGCGCTCAACTCCTCCTGTGTCTGTTCTGTTGCTGTTGTCAGGATCACAATCAGATCGAGATCCGGGAACACAACGCCGAACTGACCGTACGCACCATCTGCGCGGAAGGAGCCCGGATAACGGCACATCCAGCACTGATAGCCGTAGCCCTGCGCCCAGTCTTTTACGTGGCCTTCCGAATCGCCCTCCGTCTCAATCTGCTTGCGGCAGGCGCGTTCAAACCAGTCTTTTCGAAGCAGCTGTTTTCCTTCCCACTCACCCTGTTTGGACAGAAAATACGTGAATTTTGCCATATCCTCCGTCACCATCTTCATACCGCCGCCGCCAAGCTCCGTTCCGTCTCCGAGCAGCGCACAGGTAAGGGATGTGATGCCAAGCGGCTCCAGCAGACGGGATTTCAGAAACTCTGTAACATTCTGTCCCGTTTTTTCCGCAGAACGGCAGCCAGCATGTTGGTTCCGGCTGTATTGTATTTATAAAACGTTCCCGGCTCATGGAGCACCGGATGATGAAGAAAGGTAGAAATCCAGTTTTCGGAATTGTCCATAATCTCCGTCTCGTGGCCGCACCCCATAATCAGCAGGTGATGCAGCGTGATTTTTTTGAGATTTTCGGATGGATTTTCCGGCAGCAGGTCCGGAAAGATATCGACAATTTTCTCATCCAGCGATAAGATTCCCTCCTGCTCGGCAAAACCAATCGCCGTTGCTGTCAACGATTTGCTGAACGAATACAGTGGATGACGGAATTTTTCATCATACGGCTTCCACCAGCCCTTCGCTGCACACTGTCCATGGCGGATCACCATAAAGCTATGCAGCTCAATCTGGCTTTCTTCCATCCGGTCGAGAAAATTCAAAATTCCTTTGGAGCTGATTCCAGCTGATTCCGGTGTCACATCTTTAAAGTATCCCATTTTGCTTTTCCCCTTTCTCGCAGCCCTTATGCATCAATTTCGTAAAGTTCGACAGAAAGATCGCCCTTCCAGCTTACACGGTCGTACGGTGTCTCCGGATAAACACTGTGGAAATAGCATCTACGCCGTCCTCAGCAAACAGTTCCAGAATAGAAACATCAAAAACAAGCTCCAGATTCCATGCTCCGTCTTTCTTTCTCGCTGCGGTGCTGATGGAATATTTTTCCGTCATGAAGTGCTCACTGAATTCTTTGTAGCCCGCCATGGTACGGTCAACCGTGATTTTGGTGTCAGTTACATAAATCTTCAATTTCTGTCCTACTGAGTTTTTCAGGCAAATTTTCGCATCTCCTTTCCGGAAACCTTCAGTCCAAAGGTCTCTGTGCGGATCGTTGTATGATTCTCGATCGGATAGCTGCTGTGGCGAAATTTTTCCAGTCCGGCCGGAGCAGCCACGAGGGTCAGCGCACCATCTACTTCTGTCAGGGACAGCTTTCTCGCCAGGGTTGCCTGGCCACAGTACTCTTCTGTCGGAGTCTGTGCTGCATACTGCCAGTTCATACCCCATCCCATCAGCAGAACATCTTTCGCATTCTGGAATGTAACGGCTGCATAGTTGTCGAAGCCTTCATCCAGCCATCTTGCTCATCGGATGGATAGGTGCAGAGGAATTTTTCTCCATCGAAATCACCCAGGAAATACTGCATTTTGCAGTGGTCGTCCTCGGAGGCTTTTGTCATGCTGACAACAAGAACCCATACATTTTTCCCCTTATACTCAATCGGGAACAGATCCGGGCATTCCCACACCCCCTTCACATGATTTCCTTCCGGTCCGAATTCTCCTGTTTTCTCCCAGTTTTTCATATCCTGGGATGCGTAGAAGAAGACACGGTCCTGCGCTGCAAGAACAAGACTCCAGCATCTTCTGACCGGATTCCAGAACGCTTTCGGGTCACGGAAATCGGAAATTCCCGGGTTTTTGATGACCGGATTCAGATATGACTTTTCAAAATGCCGGCTTATCATGCTGTATGCAATACTCTGCTGTTCCAAACCGTCCTTGTGATGGCTGGTATAAATAGCAATGATCGGCGGGTTTTCATTGGTACCATACTCAGAAGAATTCTGCGTATCATACACAGCACTTCCCGAAAAGATAAATCCCAGTTCATCCGGATAAAGTGCGATCGGCTGATGCTCCCAGTGAATCAGGTCGCGTGATGTTGCATGGCCCCAGTGCATCGGTCCCCAGCTGGTATCATACGGGTACTTCTGATAAAAGAAGTGGTACACGCCATCTACATAAACCATGCCATTCGGATCATTCATCCAGCCTTTTTCCGGCGAAAAATGGATTTTCGGTCTATAATCTCTTTTTTTCATCATTTTTGTAAAACCTCCCAAAATAAACATATCCCCTATTTTTTAATGGTGTACATTTTTACTTCCAGATCTCCGTCTGTGGAAACCACCTGATACGGAGCATCCGGGTAAACGCATACGGAAGCGGTCTCCAGACCACCATCTGCATAAATCTCCAGATAGGAAACGTCAAAAATAATCTCCATGTTGACATTTCCGCGCATGTAACGTTTTGTTGTAGATACCAGCAGATCCTCTTTTTTGAAGAGCTTCGGATCTACATCATCAAAGTAACTAAGGTCGCCGCTCTTAGAGCGGTCCACCGTGATGCTGTCCACCGTCACTTCGATGACTACTTCCTCACCTCTGCTGTTTTTCAGTGCAATTCTTCCGAAATTGCCCTGCACGAGAAGTCCAAAGCTCTCGGTCAGCAGCGGCTTCTGATTTCCGATCGGGAAGGCACCCGCACGGTACTCATCGATCCCGAACGGTTTTGTTTTCAGGCGGTAGCCCTCATCGGTCTCACAAAGCGAAAGTTCTCTTGGCAGTGTCATCAGACCGGAATACTCACCGGTCGGAACAAAGTTCGCGTAGAGAGGATTAACGCCCCATCCAAGGTAAACCGGGCGGTCGTAGTTTCCATACGTTACGCCGGCATAGTTGTCGAATCCGAAATCAATCCACAGCGGCTCGTCTGTGATCTCGGTGCACTGGAAGGTATCTCCATCAAAATCGCCGACGAAATACTGTATATTGGCACGGCCTTCGGTTCCCGGATGTATCATGCTGACTATCAGAATCCATTTGAATCCGTCAAATTCATTTCCTGTTTTAGCACGGATCAGATCGGTGCATTCCCATACGGTCGGCACTTTATTGACACCGACACCGAACTCGCCTGTTTTCTTCCAGTTTTTCAAATCCTGGGATGCGTAAAACTCTGCGTGATCGCCGGATGCCAGAACAAGGCTCCAGCAGTCCTTTTTATCATTCCAGAAGACGCGCGGATCACGGAAATCCGGTGCGCCCGGGTTTTTGATCACCGGGTTGCCATAATATTTTTCAAAATGCTTTCCCTGATCCAGACTGTATGCAATACACTGCTGCTCCAGGCCTGTTTCCATATTGTGTGCCGTGTAGACAGCCACCATCGGCTTCTCACCGTATTTCGCAAATCCGCTTGTGTTATTTTCATCGTATGCCATACTTCCGGAGTACATCGTTCCGATCTCATCCGGGTACAATGCGATCGGCAGATGCTCCCAGTGAATCAGGTCTTTCGATACTGCATGACCCCAGTGCATCGGTCCCCATACAACGTCATTTGGATTGTGCTGATAATACAGGTGCCAGATACCATCGATATAAATCAGTCCATTTGGATCGTTGTTCCAGTTTTTCTCCGGTGTAAAATGAATGTTCGGTCTAAAATCTCTTTTTCCCTGTTTACTCATGTAATCCCTCTTTTCCTATTTTATCTTTTTCCATTTGAAACTTCAACAAAAAAGAAATAAGAACGAAATAGTCTTCTTTTTAAATATGGCCATGTTATATGGGATACAACATGGCCACCTTTAGAATTTCTTTAGTTGTAGAACATCAATTGCAAATCGTTTACGTTACTGTTTTTTTCGTAATCGCTTTTCGCCCGATTTTTAGTTTGCTGCAGAAGCTGCTCGATCTACTGCGCCCTGGTAAATCTCAACCAGTTCATTCAAGCCAGCGCCTTCCAGCTCTGTTTTATAGGAATCCCAGCTTGCATCATCAACGCCGCCGGTTACCCATGTGGTGATGTAACGATCAACAATATCGGAGATGGTCGGCTGAATCTGTGCCAGACGCTGAATCTCTTCCTGGGTCATCAGAACACGCGGAATAGTGTCATACTCTTCCATGATGTCATCTTTACCGTTTTCTTTCTGCATCTCCAGAAGTTTCACAGCATCGAAGGTGTATCCGCAAACGGTGTCATAGTACTCGTTCTGAACGATCATAGAACCACGGCAGGTTGTGGAGTTTACACGAGCCTCACCAAAGTTCTTATAATCCGGATTCAGAGGTTTGTAGTTTCCATTTTCATCAAGTGGTGTACGAAGAATGCCGTCCTCGTCTTTCTCATAGTTGTATCCGATTGCACCCCAGTTAGATGTAACAGAAATTTCCGGATCGCCTACCATGTAATCTACAAATCTTGCAACAACGTGCGGGAATTTGCAGGTTGTTGTGATTGCTGTATCGGAAGAATCCTGCAGCTCAGAGTAGTTACACTCGAAACCGGTCATACCGTCTTCGCCCTGCAGTCTTGGAACTGCTACGTACTGATCATGTACTTCCTGGTTTGTAATTTCCTGATCGCCCCAAACACCGAAGGAACCGATCTTTGCAACGTTCTCTTTGATCAGGGAAGCGTTGAATGCCATACTGGAGTCTGCCTCGAAGGAGCCGTTCCAGATCAGTCCTTCTTCATACAGCATATTGAAGAATTCTGCTGTTTTCTTGAATGCTTCGTCTGTTGCAGTGAAGGTAACTTTTCCATCAACCAGTCTTAAGTGATCCGCATATGCATTTCCTCCGCAGTAGGAGTCAGCGCATCCGAATGCACCTGTGAAACGATAGAACAGGTTGTAGGAACCAAAGGTATCGGTTGCACCGAACCAGGTTGCCATTGGGATTTCATCAGCTTCGCCGTTGCCGTTCAGATCGCCGCCGTCGCGGAATGCTTTCAGGCAGTCTACCCACTCGTCTACGGTTGTCGGCACTTCTTTGCCTACTTTATCCAGCCATGTTTTGTTAATCACGAATGGTCCAGGTGTTAATACAAGACCTTTCATTTCCTCTACATACGGGAATCCATATTTATGGCCGTTCGGAGCGGTGATCTCAAGCTGATACTGCTCATTGTCATCGAGGAATGCTTTCAGGTTCGGCATGTACTCTTCGATCAGGCCTTCGGTTGGAATGAATACATCCTGGTCTGCGTACTGAACTACGGTGTTTCCGGATTTACCATCGCCGAAGTTCCAGAATACATCCGGAAGATCCTGTCCGGAAGAAAGCATCAGGTTGATTTTCTCTGTTGCGCTCTCCTGCGGGATTGGCTGCCAGTCAAACTCTACTCCTGTGTCCTCGAACCATTTCTTGCACATAGCCAGGTCGCCTACTTCTACGGTTCTGTCTGCAGAGTTTACGATCAGAGCGGAAATTTTTCCGTATTTCTCTTCGAATTTTGCCGGATCTTTGATGATCGGAAGGGTACCGTCGAGCTGGATAATTCCCTCATCTACTGCTTCCTGCTCTTCTGCTGTGAGACCTGTGTCACCTGCTTCTGTACCGGATGCAGATGTGGTGTCTCCTCCTGTGCTTCCTGCACCGGAGCTACTTGAGCTGCCCGAGCTGTTTCCACAGCCTGCGAGCATGCTGGTTACCATAAGGCTTGCCAGTAATACGGATACGATTTTTTTCTTCATGTTGTTCCTCCTTTATTTTGCTGCCTTTTCGGCAGTGAAATACGTAAATATTTTTGTGTTTCTACTATAAAATCATGTCTGTTGTAGCCATGAACTCTGTAACGATAACTTTTCTGTTCTGTATCAGCCCTTGACTGCACCGATCGTAACACCTTTTGCGAAGTATTTCTGCAGGAAAGGATATACGCACAGCAACGGGAATGCGGAAACAACTACAACGCAGTATTTTAACTGCTCAGCCAGTTTCTGTTTTGTTACCATCTCAGAAGCACTACTTCCCATCTGGTTGGACTGGTTCATCAGTACCAGGTTTCGAAGAACGACCTGAAGAGGCATCTTACTGTCATCCTGCAGGAACATCAGTGCGTTGAAGAACTGGTTCCACATTGCGGTTGCATAGAACAGACACATAACTGCGATGATGGTTTTCGACAGCGGAATTGCAATTTTGAAGAAGAATCCAAAATCGCTGCAGCCGTCGATTTTTGCTGCTTCGAGAAGCTCGACCGGAATACCGCTTTCAAAGAAAGAGCGGCATACGATCAGGTTGTAAGCAGATACTGCTACCGGAAGAACCATTGCCCATGTTGTGTTGTAGATGTGCAGCTGCTGTACTGTTAAGTACATCGGAATCATACCGCCGCTGAAGAACATCGTGAAGGTGAACAGGAACATAATCGGTTTTCTTCCTACCATATCGTATCTGGAAAGTGCATATCCGGCCGGAATGGTGCAGACCAGGGAAATCAGCGTTCCTACTACGGTATACTTGATGGTGTTTGCATAGCCGGTCCAGAGCGGCTGATATTTCAGTGTGGTCGTATATCCGTTAGTGTACCATGCTTCCGGGTAGAGAAGGAATTTACCGGAGCTTACAACAACCGGGTCTGTAACAGATGCCAGAAGCACGTAGTACAGAGGATATACAATTGCGATACAGACAAGGATCATGATAACGGTATTGATCACAGTAAAGACCTTGTCTCCCGTACTCATTTTTACTTTTTTCTTTTTCACAGTGTTATTATTTGCCATTTTTCAAGCCCCCTGACTCTTAGAAAATACTGATATCGCTGGTCTTCTTTGCAACTGCGTTTGTGATAACCAGAATAATGAAGTTTACAACGGAGTTAAATAAGCCAACGGCTGTCGCAAAACTGTACTGTGCGGTCTGGAGACCTACTTTGTATACGTATGTCGAAATGATCTCACTGACGGTTGTATTGGTACCGTTCTGCATCAGATAAGCTTTCTCATATCCCACGTTCATAATGTTACCTACCTGAAGGATCAGCATCAGGATGATGGTCGGCATAATCAGAGGTAAATCAATGTAAAGGATTTTCTGAAATCTGGAAGCACCATCCATCGTTGCTGCTTCGTAATACTCCGGGCTGATTGCGGTCAGTGCTGCGATGAAGATGATGGCGTTGAATCCCATCGTCTGCCAGATGTTACTTCCGATGAAAAGTTTGCGGAAGTACTCCGGAAGGCTGGTGAACATGATTGCTTTTCCGCCGGCTCCCATAACTGCGTGGTTTACAAGACCGTTTGCGGAAAACAGTACGGAAATCAGGCTGACTACAACTACGTTTGACATAAAGTACGGTGCGTAGGAGATGGTCTGGATGATTCGTCTCGGTCCGCTTCTCTGTACCTGGTTCAGTAAGAGTGCGAAGATAACCGGAATCGGGAATCCGATGATCAGGCTCTCCAGACTGATGATGATTGTGTTCTTGATTGCCGTCATGGCAATACTGGTACTGAAGAACATTTTGAAATACTTGAAGATCGGATCTGCCCACGGACTTCCCATGATTCCCATGCGGCCTTTAAAATCTTTAAAGGCGATGATCAGGCCGTACATTGGATAGTAAGCAAAAACGATCAGCCAGATCAGTGCAGGAATCAGCAGGATGTACAGCTGCCAGCACGAGAGCGCTTTTTTCAATTTTCCACTTTCTGCCGTTTTCGGCGATGACGTTTTTTTCTTCATAGTTCCCTCCTTATTTCTCTAAAAGCTTTACCAACCGCTTTTCGTTCCACATTTGCATCGTTTCCGTTTCGGCACTTTGTATTGTGGAACCTGTTCCATATCTGTATCATAGTACGCAGTTCTTCTAATGTCAACGATATTCCAATATTTTTTCGTCATTTTCAACATTTTCACAATTCATTTCGTTTTTTGTGCAATATGCACCCTGTTTTTCATGAAATCCACACTAATTTTCTTTTTCCTCGCATTCCACTGTTCCACATGTTCCGCTGTTCCATGCATTTTTTTGTTCCATATGTTCCACTTTTCTGTTTTTCACTATTTTTTCGACAATTGCAACTATTTCTGTAACGTTTTCACGCCTTTTTGCGCAGTTTATCAGAAGGAGCTTACACTCCTCCTGATACAAGCAAGTCCCAACCACTGCTTATTGCTTCACGCAATAGAAGCAGGGGACTTGCTTGATTCGGTTAAAAAAGCTCACAAAAAGAGACACCCTTTCTTTTCAGATCGAGTGTCTCTGATATCTGTTCTTCTTCTGTTTTATTGCATTCCCGGAAAATAATCCAAACTTCAGTGCTTCCCTGTTTCGTTATTTTCAGATACTTTCCCCTTTTCGGAGGTCACATCCACAATCTGTTCCATTTCCTCAATCTTCTTTCCGTCAATCATGCGGATGACCGTATCTACGCTCCGCTTGGCAATTTCCGGCACATTCTGACGAACCGTTGTCAGCTCCGGTGTCAAAAAGCGGGTAAAATCCAGGCCGTCGTAGCGACCACCTTCAGTTTTTTCGGAATCTTGATTCCTTTTTTCTGCAGCATCTTCATGCACACAGCCGCTGTGACATCGGCTGTAAAAAGTCCATCAATTCCATCAAAGTGGCTGATATATTTTTTCCAGATCATCGAGCCGGTCTGAAAATTCGGATTTTTGCTTCCGGCATCAATCGCTGTAACTTTACATTTATGCTGTTTGCAGACTTCTGCAAACGTCGGTAACGGTCCATCGAGTAACCGCGCTCTGTTGCATTCGATGTAAATAGATCACGTTCTTACATCCGGCGCTCAAAAGTGCCTGTGCCGCAAGCTCACCGCCGCGCTTATGGTCGGAATGTATACACGGAATCCCCTCTGTGACGTAGCGGTCAATCATGACAATCGGACGGTGAATTTCCGCCAGACTGACAGAAGACGGAATATCCGCACAGCAGATAATGCCGTCCATGACATTTCGCTGCAACATTTCCACAAATTCCTCGATGCGGTTCGGGTTGTCCCCAACCTCGCAGAGCATGCACTTGTAGCCATTTGTGTACAGATTGTTCTCGACATGCTTGACCAGAGATGCCATGAATGGGTGTGAAAGATTCGTAACAACAATTCCGATAAAACCGGACTTGTTGTGGAACAGGTTCTGGGCGAGTTCGTTCGGTTTGTAGTTCAGCTCCTCCACCGCCTGCATAATCTTCTGTTTTGTTTCATCGGAAATATACCCGCTCCCATTGAGTGCACGGGATACCGTTCCGATTCCCACTCCCGCTTTGATCGCGACATCTCTAATACTTGCCATAGTTTCTCCTAACTCCTCTTCTGACACTGGGCTGTTTTCTACTGATTCGTTCCGGCTTTTCCCCCGCTGCCGGTCTGTGGAGCCCGTTCCACAACGCTTTATTACTTTTATTTTAAAGCACCGCAATCTACAAATCAAGTTAAAAGCTGAAAATTTAAGTACAAAAAACAAGCGACTGTTTGGATCATTTCCCTTTTTCTGGTGAAACCATCCAAACAGCCTCCTGTGTTTTTGTCACTTTTGTCTTATTTTCCAAAAACGCTCATTCATGCGGGCATGCTTTGCGATTTTTCTGGAATTTCATATGTCCCTGAACATTCAGAAACGCTTAATCGTTTTCCAACGAGATATCACCATCCTTTGTCATCAGTGTGATTCTGCCCGCTGGCTGATCCGGTACATAAGAAAAGCTCTGCTCGTCCTCCTCTTTCTGCATCAGATTCTCCATGGTATCCGGTACATCGATCTCCCCAAAATCTGTCTTTGCCGTAATTTCCAGCCGTTCCAGATCTTTTTTACCCAGTTCAAGTTCAATATCGCCGTAGGAGTTTTCCACCGACACGTCTCCGGAAAGCTTCGTATTTTGGATTTTCGCATCGCCATCCTCCAGCGTGATCGACCCATTCTCCCACGTTCCGCTCTTCAGTTCCACATCACCGTAATCTGCTTTGCATTTGATATTCTGCATGTCACATCCGAAAAGTGTGATATCTCCATCCGCATTTTGCAGTCTTCCGCTTTCCGCCTGGATGCCATTCATCTGCACATCACCGAATCCCATCGTTACCTCTATTTTTTTCAGTACCTTCTTTTCCGGTACATACAGAATCACTCCTGTTTCCGACTGTTTACCGCCACTTAAGATTTCTTCCGTAAAATCAATATTAATGTAAATCGTATCGGACACTGCGCTTGTCTCTTCGATGCTCAGAACACCGTCCCGCACGCGATATTCCACTGCAGTCTCTCCTTTTTTCGACGGAATCCGCCAGGCGAGATAACAGGAATCGTCACCGGACGGAAGGATGTTCAGGTCGCCGATCGTAAGGTCTGCCTGCAGTTCATCAAAATCATCAAGTTTTATCTTTTCCTGTGCGGAAATGCCGTCTTCCTTCTTCGCAGAACCGCTCATCGCATTCAGATCATACGTTTCCGCGTATGCTTTTCCGCCGCTTGCCCATCCGCTGAACATCAGCACTGCACCGGCAATACAGCAGGCACATCCTGTCAGTAATGCTGTTTTTGTCCATTTTTTCATGATCTGCTTCCTCCTTTTTTCGTTACCTTACGTGTACACCACACGAACAGCCGTCCCATCCATTTTGCAAAGTATACGCCGAACACCGCGCACAGAATACTGATTCCCAGCATGAAAACGCCCATTCCGGTAATAAAGCAGAATCCGCCGAAGGAAACCGAGACTGCCAGAATGCCGCGCAGCAGCATCTTAATTCCGGCGGCCACGCCGACAACTGCAATCAGAAAGACGCTCATATCAAGCAGTGCCGCACAGAGGCCGCGCAGAGCAGAACGATGAGAATGCTGATCAGAATCGGGGCTCCGATCGGGGCTGCAAACAGGGCGAGAATCGCTATCCAGACGACGTTGGCGCCTGTCGTTTTTTTCTTCTCTTTCTGTTTTTCTTCCTTTTCCATTGCCTCGCGTTCATCTACTTTTTTGTCCAGAAGATTCCGCATCAGCTCGGCGGCTGCCTGTTTCGGTGTTCCGAGTTCTTTGATCACGGCCTGCTCATTTTCCGGACCGGCATCTGCAAAATACTCGGTGAAGTATTCCATCGCATCTTCATAGTCGCTCTGCGGAAGCTTCCTCAGATACTTTTCCAATTGTTTCAGATATTCCCCACTCGTCATTCTTTTTTCCTCCACTCGATGATGTTGTCAATGGTGTCACGATAGGACTTCCATTCGCCCTGCAGGTACGCCATCTGTGTTTTTCCTGCTTCTGTGATCGAATAATACTTCCGTTTTCTGCCCTGGTACTCTGCGGAATACGTCGTCACGTAGCCCGCCTTTTCCAGTTTTTTCAGGATCGGGTACAGTGTCGACTCTTTGATGTCTGCAACCAGTTTGATCGTCTGGCTGATTTCATATCCATAAGAATCTTCCCGATTCACAATCGACAGGATCATAAATTCGATCAGCAGTGCTGATACCGGAAAATACATAAAAAAACCACCTCCGTTAGTTTCTGATATGTAA
>ENA-OQIM01000226-OQIM01000226.1-human-gut-metagenome-genome-assembly--contig:-NODE-226-length-20638-cov-5.127736_pt1 | contig 20638 bp, 25 predicted proteins | sample MGYA00242579_ERZ504744 | MGnify/ENA primary metagenome ERZ504744 (study PRJEB26092, sample SAMD00036441) | human gut metagenome | host: Homo sapiens | study: EMG produced TPA metagenomics assembly of...
TCTTCGCGCCCGTGTCCTGATATTGGCCCTTGCCTGCGAAACCCAACGACATGGTGCTGCCTTCGCGTACGGCTCGGCGAGGATGCATGCCGGATACTTCATGGTGGCTTTCGAGCCGATGTTGCCGTCGACCCATTCCATGGTGCCGCCCTCACGCACGTAGCGCGCTGCGTCACCAGATTGTACACGTTGTTCGACCAGTTCTGCACAGTGGTGTAACGCACACGGGCATGCGGTTCGACAAAGATCTCCACAACACCGGAATGCAGCGAGTCGGTGGAGTAGATCGGCGCGGTGCAGCCTTCCACGTAATGCACGTAGGAGCCTTCATCAGCGATGATCAGCGTGCGCTCGAACTGGCCCATATTCGGCGTGTTGATGCGGAAGTAGGCCTGCAGCGGGATGTCCACGTGCACACCCTTCGGCACGTACACGAACGAGCCGCCCGACCATGCGGCGGTGTTCAATGCCGAGAATTTGTTGTCGTTGCTCGGAATGCATTTGCCGAAATACTTCTTGACGAGTTCCGGGTACTTTTGCACGGCGGTGTCGGTGTCGACGAAGATGACGCCCTGCTCCTCAAGGTCCTTCTGGATTGAATTGTAGATGACCTCGGACTCGTACTGCGCGGCGACGCCGGAGACGAGTCTGCTTTTCTCCGCTTCCGGAATGCCGAGCTTGTCGTACGTGGAGCGGATCTCGTCGGGCAGTTCCTCCCAGGTGGTGGCCTGCTTGTCGATCGGCTTGACGTAGTACTTGAAATCGTCGGCGTCGAAGTCCTTCAAATCGACGCCCCACTGCGGCATTGGACGGTCGATGAAATCGCGATACCCTTCCAATCGCTTTTCCAGCATCCATTCCGGCTCGTGTTTGTCGGCGGAGATGGCACGCACGACGTTCTCGTCGATGCCTTTCTTCGCCGCCTCGCCGGCGAAGTCCGTATCGTGCCAGCCGTAGTTGTAGTCACCGAATTGCTCGATAATCTCGTCATCCTGCTTGATCTTGTCTTCGTTCACGCGCGTGCGATCAGCCACATACTGGCTCATCTCCACGTCGGCCGCGGCGTTGGACGCTTGGTTCTCTGCCACCGTACGCTGCTCCATTCACTCATTGATACCTATGACAACCTAACAGAACACACAGCGAAACACTAGACCTTATTCGAAATTCGACAGTATTCGCCCGTGATTTGCCTTACAAAAAAGCGGAAGACCATGCAGATTCGGTCTTCCGCTTTGCGATGAATCGAGCTTATGCGCTCAAATCGTCTCAGCGCGCCTGCTGGTGGTCCAGAGCGGCCTTGACCAGACCCGCGAACAGCGGATGCGGCTTGGTTGGACGGGACTTGAATTCCGGATGGGCCTGGGTGGCCACGTAGAACGGATGCACCTCGCGCGGCAGTTCGACGAATTCGGTGAGTTCGCCGTCAGGGCTCTGGCCGGAGATGACCAGACCACCTTCGCGCAGACGATCCTTGTAGGCCACGTTCACCTCGTAACGGTGGCGGTGGCGTTCGGTGACATGCGTGGTGCCGTACAGTTCGGCGACAATGGAGCCTTCCTCCAGTTCCGCCGGGTAGGAGCCCAGACGCATGGTGTGACCCATGTCGCCCTTGCCGGCGACGATGTCCTTCTGCTCTTCCATGGTGGCGATGACCGGGTTGGCGCAATCCGGATCGAATTCGGAGGAGTTCGCGTCGGTGATGCCGAGGACATCGCGTGCGTATTCGATGACCATGGACTGCAGACCGAGGCACAGGCCGAGGGCCGGCAGCTTGTGCTCGCGGGCGTAACGCAGGGCGCCGATCTTGCCGTCGATGCCACGGATGCCGAAGCCGCCCGGAATCACGATGCCGTCGACCTGGTCGAGGGCCGCCGCGGCGCCTTCTTCGGTGGCGCACTTGTCGGCGGCCACCCACTTGACGTTGACCTTGGCCCAGTTGGCGAAGCCGCCGGCCTTGATGGCCTCGGTGACGGACAGGTAGGCGTCCGGCAGGTCAATGTACTTGCCGACGATGGCCACGTTGACCTCGTGCTTCGGATGGTGCACGCGTTCGAGCAGGTCCTCCCACTCGTCCCAGTCGACGTCATGGAACGGCAGGCCGAGTTCACGCACCACGTAGCGTCGAGGCCTTCGTCGAACAGGGTCTTCGGCACGTCGTAGATGCTCGGAGCGTCCACGCAGTTGACGACGCCTTCGGAGTCCACGTCGCACATCAGGGAGATCTTGTCCTTGATGGACTGGTTGAGCGGCCGGTCGGAACGCAGCACGAGCGCGTCCGGGGAGATGCCGAGCTGGCGCAGCATCATGACGGAATGCTGGGTCGGCTTGGTCTTGAGCTCATGCGCGGCGGCGATGTACGGCACCAGGGAGACGTGCACGAACATGCAGTTTTCGGCGCCCAGGTCGCGGCGTACTTCACGAGCGGCTCCAGGAACGGCTGGGATTCAATGTCGCCGACGGTGCCGCCGATTTCGGTGATGATCACGTCGACGTCATCGGACGCCTGCGCGCGCATACGGGACTTGATTTCGTTGGTGATGTGAGGGATGACCTGCACGCACTGGCCGAGGTATTCGCCGGCGCGTTCCTTGCGCAGCACCTCCTGATAGATCTGGCCGGTGGTGACGTTGGCTTCTGGCTCAGGTACACGTCGAGGAAACGCTCGTAGTGGCCGATGTCGAGATCGTTTCCGCGCCATCTTCGGTGACATAGACCTCACCGTGCTGGAAAGGATTCATCGTGCCCGGATCCACGTTGATGTACGGATCGAGCTTCTGCTGCAAAACCTTGATGCCGCGGCTACGGAGCAGGCGTCCAAGGGAGGAGCGGTCAGGCCTTTGCCGAGAGAGGAGACAACGCCGCCAGTGACGAAAATATGTTTGGTGACGTGTTCTTGAGAATTGCCATGTTGTCTTCTAACCATGGAACTTCAGTCTATCAGCGGCGCAAGACGCGGCGTGTTCCATCGTGATACGAAAAGGCGGGACCGCATTGCTCCGCGGTCCCGCCTTTCGGAAATTCAGGAATACAGTCAGACGATTGCGATTTATCGGTCGCCGGCCTCCTTCCTGCGGAGGACGATCAACACGCCCGCCGCAACGGCGAGCACCATGACGGCCAAGGCGATTCCGGCGACGTTGGAGCCTGTTGCCGGGCTCTGCGCCGCGCTTTTCTCCGCGTTTTCCTTTGTATTGTCGGCCTTGCCGTTGATCTTGCCATTGTTCTTATCGGTGGCCGGGGTGACAGCCTGCTTCTGGACGTGCACCGTGCGGGTGAAGGTCGTGGTCTTGCCACGGGAGTTGGTCACGGAGTAGACCAGCTTGTAGTCACCGACCTTATTGGCGTCCACGGTGCCCTCGACCTTGATCTTGTCGGTCAGATCGCCGTCGATGTCGTCGGTGGCGGAGACGCCCGCCATCGGATCGAACTTGGAACCGACGGTGATGGTCGTCGACTCGTTCACACCGCTAATCACGGGAACGACGTCGTCGGCGGAGGCGACCTTGAGCACGGTGGCGGACAGTGCGCCAGCGGTGTATGCGGAGCCTTGCGGACGGTAACGCTCTTGACATCATCGTCGCCGTACACGGTGCCGTCGGCGGCGAGCACCTCGTACTTGCCGGCCTCGACGCCATCGATGGCGGCGGCATCGTTGTTGGCGTTGAAGATCACCACGTAGGTGCCGCTGGAGTCCTTCGCCTGATAGGCCACGACACCGTTGGCGGACTTGAGCATGGTCACGCTGGCGTTGATGTCATTGTAGTTGGTCTGGCGGAGGGCAGCGATCCTGTTGCGCAGCTTGATCAGGCCCCTGACGTAGTGACGGAGCCGGAGTACTGCGTGGTGCGATCCCAGTCGATGGCGTTCACCTCGTCACCGGCGTTATAGCTGTTGTCGTTGCCGCCCTTGGTGCGCAGGAACTCCTGGCCCAGCTGGATGGCCGGGATGCCTTCGGACAGGTAGACCACGGAATCGGCGAGCTTGGCGCGCGCCTCGGTGGTGGCCTCGTCATCCGTGGGCACGGACTTCCTGAGCTTGTCGTACAGGGTCATGTTGTCGTGGATCTCGGCGTAGTTCACCACCTGACCGGCATCCGCGTAGTGGTCCTGCGCATTGCCGTTCCAGCAGGTGGTGATGGCGTCGGCGTCGTACTGGCAGCCGAGCACGTTGTGGGCGATGAGGCTTTCCTGATCGGCCTTGCCGGAGACGAAACCGGTGTCGGTGTCGGAGAACACGGAACCCTTGAGGCCGTCGCGGATCGAGTCGTTGAAGAACGCGATGCCGTTGTTGGTGCCGTCCGAAGCGACCTGGTAGGCGTTTGGCTGGATGGTCATCTCGCTCTTGTCCATCGTGGAGTTCATGTCCCAGCCTTCGCCGAGCACGATGATGGACGGATCGATCTTGTCGAGGGCAGCACGAACCTCCTGCATCGTCTTGGTGTCGATCAGACCCATGAGGTCGAATCGGAAGCCGTCGATGTTGTAGTTCTTCGCCCAGTAGGTCACCGAGTCGACGATGTACTTGCGCATCATCGCACGTTCGGAGGCGGTGTCGTTGCCGCAACCGGAGTCGTTGACGAGCGAACCGTTGTCGTCATAGCGGAAGTAGTAGCCCGGGACCGTCTTGTTGAACGAATGGTTCGCGGCATTGTAGACATGGTTGTACACCACATCCATGATGACGCGGATGTCGTTCTTGTGCAGGCCCTTGACCATCTGCTTCATTTCGGTGACGCGGGAGCTCGGGTTGCTCGGATCGGAGGAGTACGAGCCTTCCGGCACGTTGTAGTTCTCCGGGTCGTAGCCCCAGTTCTGCGCGCCATCGGCGTTGTAGCTCAGGTCGCCGGTCTCGTTGACGGAACCGTAGTCGTACATCGGCATGATCTGCACGTGGGTGACGCCCAGCGACTTGAGATAGTCAAGGCCGGAGGTCGCGCCCTTGGCGGTCTTCGTGCCGGATTCGACCACGCCCAGGTACTTGCCTGCTTGTCGGCGGAGATGCCGGAGGCCGGGTTGATGGAGAAGTCGCGGATGTTCATCTCGGCGATGGAGCGTCGGTGGTCTTGCCGAAGGCCGGCATGCGCTTGCCCGCCTTGCCCATGGCCTTCTTGGAGAGCACTACGGAGCGCTCGCCGTTGGCGACGGCCGCGGTGGCGTACGGGTCGGCGGAGGTGTTCACCGTGCCGTCGGCGAAGGTGAGCCTGTAGGAGTACGCGGTGCCGGAGGCAAGCTTCTTCACCGTGGCGCTCCACACGCCCTTGCTTTCGCTTGTCATGTCGATGGTCTGATCGATCTCGGCATTCGGGTCGACGGACTTGTAGGTGATGAGCTCGACCTTGGCGGCGGTCGGCGCCCACACCTTGAAGCCGGTCTGCTTCTTGGTGAAAGTCGCGCCAGATCCTCGCCGCTGTAGGCGTACTTCCTGTCGAAGGCGTCGGTGCGGACCACCGAACCGGCGATGGCGTTCTGGGAGCCGAAGCCCTTGATCTCGACGGTGTACTTGCCGCGAACGTCCAGATCCTTGTCGGCGGTGATGATCACCTTGGTGCCGTCGGCCTTGAGACTCTTGACATCGACGGCTTTGCCGTCGGCGTCCGTGACGGTGACCTTGCCTTTCAGGTCATCCGTGGAGACCTTCTTGGAAAGCTTGGCGGACAGCTGGTTGGTGCCGGAGATCTCGGCGGACTTCATGGTCGCGCCGAGGGACGGGCGGGAGGTATACACCGTGGCGTCGCCGCCGAGCAGCCACACTTCGGCGGAGGCGTTGCCGTCGGCGTCGAACACGAGCGCGTTGGACGGGATCCTGTGATCGGCGTCGTCCGGGTCCTTGGCCTTCCACGCGTCCTTACCGTAACGGCGCAGCATGCCGATATCGGAAGCGCCGTCGTTGTTGTAGTAAGTGTAGTTGGTGAAGGAGTACTCCGCGATCTCGCCCCAATCGTCATGGGTGGTGAAGGTGGCGGCACCGCCGTTCCAATTGGATGACCAGGTCCAGATATCCCACTGCGGCACAGTGGTGCTGGTGTCCTCGGCGTTGTAGTACAGGCCGTCGTCTCGGTTGTAGTGCACCTTCACCTTGACGGTGTTGGCCTTGCAGGCGTAATCGGCCGGTGCCGAATCAAGCGTCTCGACAGTGGTCGCCTCGCCCTGGTCCGGGTACTTGGTGCCGTCGATCCACACCTCGGCGGTGCCGTCGGCGCTCACGGTGGCGCTACGGTCGGCGCCGTACTTGTTCCAATCGCTGGTGGTGACGAGGAAGCCGAACTTGTCGTACTTGCCGTCGAAATTGAGCACGGCGACCTTGCCCCAGCAGTCAGTGCCGGTGAAGGCGTGATGCTTGGCGTCCATGTTGCCGCCGTTCACATCGGTGCCCCACACGTACACGCCGCGGTTGTCCGAAGCGCTGGATGGCTTGTAGTGCACGACGAGACGGGTCTTGGCGCCGATGGATTCGGGGTTGCCGACGGTTGCGGCCTGCTCGCTCACGCAACGTGGGTGATGCCGACGTTGGCATGGTAGTTGCCGCCGTCCTTCGGGTTCTCCCAACCATCGGTGTCCTTGTCGTGGAACACGAAGTCGATCGCCTTGCCCTTGGTGTTGATGGTGGCGGTGTAGTAACCCTGCGCGTCGAGGGTCATGTCGGCTTCCGGCTGCTCCCAATCGTTGCCGAGGCCGTAATGGACCTTCGGGGTCTTCCACTCAGAGTTGGCGGGCTTGTAGTAGATGGTGACGCTTCTGTCGTCGGGCAGGGCGTCATCCTCCTCCTGGCTCACGTCGGGATCGGACGGATCGGTGGCGGCGGAGGCTGCGGGGTGCGAGCCTTGGTAGCATCGGCATACAGGGCGATGGCGGAGTGCGCCGGCACCGTGGTCTCGACCTTGCCACCCTTGACGGTCACGGTCTTGGAGCAGTCCATGGTGGCGTACACGTTGCAGTATTCGCCGTCGGCGAGGGATGTCGTGTAGGAGGCGTCCTTGTCCTTCTTGCCGTTGTTGATGGCGATGAAGCCTTGGCTCCGCGGGAGAAGGCGATGTTGTCGCCGCCGTCATCCTGCCAATCGGCGACCTTGGTGCCGTTGACATAGTTGCGGAAGGCGATCATGCCGCGGGTGGAGGTCCAGCGCTGCTCGCAGTTCCAATCGGAATCGTTGGTGGAGCATGCCTTGTCCATATCCACGTCGGGCACGGAGGTCGCGGTCGCTCCGGGTGCACCGTTGTCGTTGACGTCCCACTTGTAGTCGGAGAGCAGGCGCGGGGTGCCGTAGTCGTAGGCCAGCATGAACGCGTTGGCCAGCTGGTACTTGGCGCCGTCCTTGTAGGTCAGCGCACCCTCGTTGCGGGCGGTGTCCCAGTTGGTGACGAACACGTTGGCGTCATCGGAGGAGAGATCCTTGCTCAGGCGATCGCTCAGCCCCTTGAGGTTGGCGATCTTGTCCTTGAAGGTCTGGTTCATCTCGGATTTGAAGCCGAATTCGGTCACGGTGCCGTTCTGCACGTAATTGCTCGGCTGGATGCCCGCGGCCTCGGAGCGTTGCCGATGACCTCCTGAATCCAGTAGATGTCGTTGGCGTTCTTGCCGATTTTCTTGGCGAACTTCTCCTTGATGGCCTTCACGCTGTCAGTGTGGATGTGCTTGACGGCATCCATGCGGAAGCCGCGCACGCCGGCGTTCCACAGCGAGGCTAGGTAGTCGGACTGGATGTCCTGCACCTTCTCGCTTTCGGAGTTGAAATCCCACATGGAGCTCAGGCGGCATTCCTGAACTTCCTTCTGATTGGTGTAGTCGGAGATGTTCTTGGTGCAGCTGTGGAAGTCGCGGCGGTGATGCCGTCCGGGTACTGCTTGGTGGCGAAGCCCGGGTAGCTGCCGGTGGAGCCGTTGTATTCGCTGCCGGCCACGCCCTTCTGGTCTCCGGCGGCCACGTCGCGCCGGTGGTCTGGTTGAGCACCACGTCGGCGATGATGCCCACGCCTGCCGCGGAGCACTGCTGAACCATGTTCTTGAATTCGGCTTCCGTGCCCAGCTTGGAGTCGAGCTTGTAGCTCACAGCTGGTAGCTGGTCCACCACTGCGTGCCTTGGATGGATTCCTGCGGAGGCGAGACCTCCACATAGGCCACACCTTCCGGACCATAGGTGTTGGTGCATTCCTTGGCGATCGTGTTCCACGTCTGCTGGAACGCAATCACCTGGACATCTTTCTGTTGATTGGCCTGCGTTTTGGATTGCGCCTGGGCCACGATCGGTGCCGCGACCAACGAAGCGCACGCCATGGCCGCGGTGACGCCCATCGCCACCACACGGCCTAATGGACGGTTCGTCTGAACGACCATCGTTCTCCGTTCTCATCTGTGAGGCCGGTTCAAGCGCCCATGGCAGGCGCCGCGACCGGCAACGTATGCGCCATGGACATCCGCATCCACGCGGATGATTCAGAATCCACTCGACGATGAATATGCATACGTTTACACTCTGAATCAGAGTTAATTGTATGTCAATGGCTGCGCGTGGCAATGAAACAGCGTGACCCTCTGCTGCACATGCACTTCATATATGCCGAAGTGCAACCTGTTGCTGCAATCAAAATTTTTTTCTGCAAGTCAAGCAGAAAACATTCAGAAATAGCTGCAAAAAACAGCAAACGATCGCAATCATTGTCTCACGGTATACGGTGTCGCGGCGATATGGAAGGCCACTGCACTACCGGCAGGAACCGTCAGTGTGGCATCCCCGTCGAAACGCACATGCACGCTGCCGGAACAGTCGGCGGAAGCGTAGACATCGCAATACTCCCCTGCCGGCAAAGCCGTGTGGTACGTCACAGTACGTGTGCGCACGGAATTGTTGATGGCGATGAAGCACGTCCCCCTCGACCGAAGGCGATCATGTTGTCGCCGTCATCCTGCCAATCGGAGAGCGGCGCGTCGCCTGCGACATTATGCCAGCCGACCATACCGTGCACGTCAGGCCAGCGTTCGGTGCAGCTCCAGCCGGAGTCTTTGGAGCAGTCAATATCGGGCACGCTGGTCGCAGTGGCGCCTGAAGCTCCCGAGTCGGTGTCATGGAATTCGTATCCGGAGAACACGTTGGGGGCGCCATACGGGTAGGCCAGCATGAACGCGTTCGCTAGCCGGTAGGCGTCGCCGTCCTTGTAGGTGAGCGTCATGTTGTTGCGTTCGGTATCCCAATTCGTCACGAATACGCTGGCCTTGCCACTGTCGGTGATGTTCTGCGGAATGTCTTTGATCGACAGGCTTCCGCCTGCCAGCGAGTTGGAGAACAGGGACTTAAGCCGATATGCGTACTGGAATTCGTTCACCTGGCCGGTTTTGAGATAGTTCCTCGGTTGGATTTCGGCGGCTTCCGCATTGTCGCCAATCACTTCCTGCGTCCACCAGATGTCGTTCATGGAACGTCCGGATTTCTTCGCAACGAGTTTCTTGATGGCCAGCACGTCTTCCGGAGGCATGTGTTTGACGGCATCCACGCGGAATCCGGCGACGCCGTAGTCGAGAAGCTTCACAAAATAGTCAGACAGCACGTCGCGCACGTGCGGGCTTGATGTATCAAGGTCCTGCAAACCCGATACCTGGCAGTTCCACACGCTTTCGGCGTCGCGGTACGTCCAGATAGAACAGGGGGCATGGAAGTCCGATGGCGTGTATCCGGCTTCAGGGAAATCGCCTTTATTGTCGTAGGGGCTTCCGGCGGTGCCGGTCCCTTGTGTTTTGTCGACGCCGGTGGTGTGGTTGATGACCGTATCCGCGATCACGCCGACGCCCGCGGCCTTGCATTGCCGGACCATGTTCTTAAATTCAGCTTCGGTGCCTTCTTTGGAGTCAAGTTTGTAGCTTACCGGCTGATAGCTCGTCCACCACTGCGTGCCTTGGATGCTTTCCTGCGGCGGCGAGACCTGTACGTAGCCGACGCCTTCGGGTCCCAGCACTTCGCCGCATTCGCGGGCGACGGATTTCCAATTGGCTTGGAACATGGTCACGATCACGTCGCTGCGGTATCGCGCGGGATTGAAACGTTCCCCGCCGCCTTCACGTGTCGGCACGTGAAGCGTGGCGACTGAGACACCGACCGATACCGCGACGCATACGACCGCCGTAATGACACGTGTGATTCTTCTTGCGATTGCGCCCATAGTCATCGACCTCTTCGTCACTTCGCCATGCTCCCGGTTTGCATACGTTTGCAATATCACTGTATACCAATCCGGGGAGACCGGGATATGCGTCGTCCTCATTGGCACGAAAAAGCCGGATGCCTTAAAGACAGGCATCCGGCTGAATCCATGACGGAATGTCGATGTCAGCGTTCTTCCAACAAGTGCGCAACCGCTTCGATTGCCAGCTTGTAGCCATAGAATCCCATGCCGGTGATGGTACCGGTGGCCACCGGAGAGATCACGGAACGCTTGCGGAACTCGTCGCGTGCGGACGGGTTGGAGATATGCACCTCCATAAGCGGCAGTCCCTCGTCGATCACCATGTGCGCGGCGTCCGCCAAACCATAGGAGTAATGCGTGAAAGCCGCCGGATTCATCACGATCGGCGTTTTCTCGTCCGCGGCCTGATGCATCCAATGAATCATCTCGGCCTCGTCGTCGCTTTGACGCACCTCCACGTCAAGCCCCAGTTCATGACCCCATTCGGTGCACAGTTTGCGCAGGGTCTCAAGATCCTGCTTGCCGTATACGTCAGGCTGGCGCACTCCGAGACGGCCGAGGTTCGGTCCGTTGACAACCACTACTTTGGTCATATTGCTTCCTTTTGTGTTCGTTCTTGCGATTGCGTCCTACCGCTGGATGCGTCGGAACGCCTCCTCGACGGCGTCCGCCGGCGGATCCTCGAGGTGGATGGGATGGCCGAGCGAGCCGAGTATGACGAAACGCAGTTTGTTGCCGCGGGCCTTCTTGTCTCGGTGCATGAGCGCCAGCACATCATCCCAGCTGCCATTGTTCCATGATGTCGGCAGGCCGAGCGAGCCGAGCAGCGAACGATGGTAGTCGACCAGATCTTGGTCGATGTAGCCGAGCAGATGGGACAGTTCGGCCGCATAGACGCAACCGACCGCAACGGCGTTGCCGTGCCTCCAGCGGAAGTGTTCGAGTTTTTCGATGGCATGGCCAAGCGTATGTCCGTAGTTGAGGAATTCACGCAATCCGGCTTCTTTGAGGTCGGCGGACACATGGTACGCCTTCACCGTCACGGTACGTTCGATGAGTTCGGCGACCACATCCTTCAGATCGGAGTCAAGGAACGTCGAACCGTCGAACGAGCGCAGCTCGTCGGCATGGTCTTCAAGCATGCGCAGAATCTCCGGATCCATGATGAAACCGGATTTCGCCACTTCGCCCAGACCTTCGATGAAGATGTCGTTCGGCAACGAGGCAAGTGCTCCCATGTCGGCGAGCACGCCGGCCGGCGTATAGAACGAGCCGAGAGGTTCTTGCCTTGTGGAGTGTTGATGCCGGTTTTGCCGCCGGTGGAGGCGTCGACCATGGCCAGCAGCGAGGTCGGGCAGTTGACGTAGCGGATGCCACGCATCCATGTGGCGGCCACGAAACCGGCCAGATCGGTGGCTGCGCCACCGCCGAGACCGACAATCGCATCAGAACGGGTGAAGCCTTCCTCCCCCAGACGCTGCCAGATGCCGTTGGCCACTTCGATGGTCTTGCCGGCTTCAGCATCGGGAATGACGATGTCGTGCACGTCATAACCGGACTGGCGCAACAGCGTGCGCGCGCGGTCGGAATGCCGTTGCACCGCCTGGGTGTGAATCAATGCCACTTTGGCAGGCTTGTCCCCCAGCACCTGCGCAAGCTGGCTCATCACACCTTCGCCTATGCACACATCGTATGGTTCGATGGTGGATCCGGTGACGTGGACGATACGTTGATCGATCATTTCCATCAGCTTTCTCGCGGCCACTTGCGGGGTTTGTCCGTGGGTGCGCACCTGCACATTGGCCACGCGTCTGAACACCGGGTCGCGTTCCTTGTACAACTTCTTCCAACGCTCGTTGCGTCGCCGTTGAGCATCGGACGGCCGCCGCCGCGGTTGGCGCGTTCCATGGCTTCCTTCGGATCGGCCATCAAATACACGACCTTGCCGCCGTCGGCGATGTATTCGGCGAGCCCCTGCTGGATGGACGGGGTCATTGGAGCGCCCCCGCCCAAGGAGAAGATGCCGTCGAAATCCTCCAGCATGTCAAGCACAACGTCGCTTTCCAGCTTACGGAACTCCGGTTCGCCGTACCTTTCGAAATATTCGGGAATCTTCATTCCCGCATCATGTTCGATCTCGTTGTCGGCGTCGGCGAACGGCAGTTGCATCATCTGCGCCGCTTCCTTGCCGACGCGGGTCTTGCCCGCGCCCATCATGCCGATGATGACGGCGACGGGTCTACGCATTCCAGCCATCGAATCGGTCACCTCATGTGCTCCGGCCAGGACGCCACATAGGATTCGGCGTTGCGCTTGGTTTCGGCCACGCTGTCGCCGCCGAACTTCTCCAGCACGTATTGAGCGATGGTGAGGCGCACCATCGCCTCGGCCACGACGGCCGCCGCGGGAACGGCGGTGTTGTCGGAACGCTGGTTGATGGCCTGGGCCGCCTCGCCGGTGGTGACGTCGACGGTGCGAAGCGCCTTTGGAATGGATGGAATCGGCTTCATCGCGGCACGCACCACAATCGGCTGGCCGTTGGACATGCCGCCTTCGATTCCGCCCGCACGATTGCTCAGACGTGTGATGCGGCCATCGTCGCCAACCACCATTTCGTCGTGCGCCTGGGAGCCGGGACGCATCGCCTCAAGGAAACCGTCCCCGATCTCCACGCCCTTGATGGCTTGGACGCCCATGACGGCACTGGCCAATGCCGCGTCCAGCCTGCGGTCCGATTCAACGTACGTGCCGATTCCAGCCGGAACGCCGTATACCACGACCTCGATCACGCCGCCTAAGGTATCGGCGTTCTCCTTGGCTTCGTCGATGCGTGCGATCATCTGCTGTTCGGCCGTCTTATCCAATGTGCGCACCGGCGAAGCGTCCAATGCTTCGAGGTCCTCAGGCTTCGGCAGCACCGCATTCTGCGGGTCGTGATGCCAGCACCACCGATTGACAGCACATGGGAGACGGTACGTATGCCCAACGTCTGTTCAAGGAACTGCTTGGCGACCTCACCTAAGGCCACACGCGACGCGGTCTCACGTGCGCTGGAACGTTCCAGCACTGGACGGGCGTCGTCGAAACCGTACTTGCGCATGCCAGTCAGATCGGCATGCCCCGGACGGGGACGGGATAGCGGCGCGTTGCGTCCTTCGCGCGGAATGTCATGGTCAAGCGGATCGGCGCTCATCACCTCGGTCCATTTCGGCCATTCGGTATTGGCGATCTCGATGGCGACGGGAGAGCCGATGGTCTCGCCGAAACGCACACCGGTGAGCATGCGGACCTTGTCCTGTTCGAATTTCATGCGCGCACCACGGCCATATCCGAGACGTCGGCGTGCCAATGCGCCGACGATATCCTCAGTAGTGACGTGGATGCCCGCAGGCAGCCCCTCGATCATGGCGACAAGCGCTTCGCCGTGCGATTCACCTGCTGTCTGCCAGCGCAACATGCCAACACTCCTTTTCTGCCAAATACGATTCGTGGACTATCTTAACGGTATGTGGTACATGATTTGCCTGCCGAGTCTGCTCTGTGGAATGGCCGTCAGCGTTGAGGATATCCGGGCACGACGCATTCCACGCATGTGGATCGCCGTAGGGTGTTTGGCGCAGGTCATTGTGGACATCACGTATGCGTTGTCCGTTAATTCACTGTTTCTGGCATTGCAGGCTCTGTTGTTCGCCGCGTTATCCGCCGTGCTGCAATGTGCGCTTGCGCTCATCAAGCCAGGGGCTTTGGGATTCGGCGACGTCACCACGACGTTGCTTATCGGCTTGGCCGTAGGCATGTTCGGCCTGTTTCCAGTGGTGTTCTGGTGGTTTGCGATTAGTGTGCTGGGGCTGCTGTGGCTTGCGATTTGGACACGGTTCGACCCGCAGAAGCATACGCGATTCGCCGGTAAGACGCCGTTCGCCCCGACCATTGTCGTGGCCGGGGCGATAAGCATCGCGATGCACGCGTTGTGTTAATGCGTAATACCGTCAGTTGGCATTCGCGTTGTTGCTTTTGTATTCGTCGCGAATCTTCCAGAATTCGTCTTCGGTTTCCACGAACTTCGTCTCGCCGGTCTTGAGGTTGGTGGTGACGAAGTACAGCCATTTGCCTTCCGGAGGATTCATCGCGGCTTGGATAGCGGAATCGCCGGGATTGCTGATCGGCGTCGGAGGAAGTCCTTTGTTCACGCGAGTGTTGTACGGGTTGCTTCCATCCTCAAGCTGCTCGTCTGTCAGCTTGCTGCCTGTGGTGTTGAACCCGTAGGCAACGGTGCTGTCCATGCCCAACGGCATGTCCTGGTCGATTCTGTTCAGGATGACCCTCGCCACCTTACCGTAATCGTCAGGATTGCATGCCTCGGATTCGGCGATGGACGCGATGTTCATGATACGTTCGCGTTCGCTTCCATCTGGCACGCCCAATGTGTCCAGTTTGTTGACGCGTGCCGTGACCATTTCCTTGAGGATGTCCTTGGCGGACTTGTCCTGGACGCTGTAGGATCCGGCTCAAGCCATCCTTCGAATTTGCCACCCGCTTCATCTGGCAGAATGCCCGCGCCGCCACCGTCGATGACCGCTTGGAATTCGGACACGTCCTTGCCTGACATCTTGGCCGCGTTGGCGATGACATCGGACACCCGTTCGCCGGCCTTGACTTCGGCGAAACCGCCGGCCTTGCTTTGGTCGGACAGGATCTTGACGACATCGGCCGCTTTCATATGCGTCTTCAACGCGTACGAACCCGGGTAAAGCGTCGCGCCGGCGGCCGCGACTGCGGAGGTGAACGCCGATTCGGATTTGACGATGTCCGCCTTGACCAGATTTCGTGCGATTTCGGCTGCGCCTTGTCCGGTTTCCACGGTGAACGTCGTGTCTTTGTCTCCCGAACCGGTGTAATCCTCAATCTGGATTTGCGAGCCGTTGGCGTTCATTTGCCTGAGATGTTTAACCATGCGCACACCGAAAAAGCCGCCGACGACGACAAGAATGACAACGACGGCAGCCGCGATGATTGTGACATAGCGACGACGACGTTGTTGCTCACGTCGTTTACGCATGTCGCGTCGCGATTTCGGCGGTTGCGGCGGCAACGCGGCATCGAATGACGAGCCCGCTGACGTATCATCGACCCACTGCGCGTTATCGGAGAAAAAATCGTTCAGATTATCGGTCAAAGGTCTCTCTCCCTTACTCTCTGCTTCGGTCGAGCGCCGTCTGCAAAATCACCACCGCAGATTGCTGGTCGACCATCGGACGGTGCTTGCGTCCGCCGATGCGCGCATCGAACAACTGATGATGTGCGGTCACTGTCGTCAGACGCTCATCCACCAATTCAATGGTGGGAACCCGCGTCACCGAATATGATTCATCCTCCACGGCCGCATGCAGTCGTTTTTCAAGATTGACGGACCAGCGTCTCGCTTTTTTGGCGCTTTTCCCCTCTTCGCCGTTCAGCAGCAACGGCAGGCCAATCACCACATGGTCCACCGACTCGTCCCCAATGACGTCGATGACTTCATCCAACGCGCGGAAAGAATCCCCATACACTTGAATATTGCCTATGGGATGTGCGAGGGTGAGCTCGGGATCGGACAACGCAAGTCCGACCCGAGCATCACCCAGATCGATACCAAGCCAAACCATGCTTGGAGAATCAGCCTTCAGAGCCTGGCCGGCCAATGCCTCAAGTGCCTCGTCGATCTTGGTGGCGTCCGCGCCGCCACCCTGTGCGAAGTCCGGCTTGCCGCCGCCACCACCGCCAAGAACCTTGGAAGCGCCACGGACCAGATCACCAGCTTGATGCCTTGCTTGCGTGCCGCTTCGTTGGTTGCCACGGCGACCATGGGCTTGCCGTCCTCGTTCATGCCGGCAAGAGCCACCACGACCGGAGCATCTTCGCCGAGCTGGCCGCGCACGTCGAGCACGGTCTTGCGAAGCGCGTCGAAGGAGCCGAAATGTCCAACGTTCTTCTTGGCGACCTTGACCGGAGCCGAGGAAGCTTTGGCCTCAGCCACCAGCGTTGGCACAGAGGCCGCAAGCTGGGACTCGTACATTGCGGCAAGACGACGGTCGGATTCCTTGAGCTTGGCAAGCAGCATGTTCACACGCTCGGCGAGTTCGTCGGGACGGGCGTTGACCATGTCGGAAAGCTGGGAAACCAGCGCGTGCTCGCGGGCGTTGACTCATACGCGCCTTGGCCGACGACCGCGTCCACGCGGCGCACGCCGGAACCGATAGACGCCTCGGACATGATGTTGATGGCGCCGATCTTGCGACGTGGTCGATATGGGTGCCACCGCAGAGCTCGCGGCTCCAGCCGTCCTCGCCGATGGACACCACACGCACGATGTCGCCGTACTTCTCGCCGAACAGATGCATGGCGCCAAGAGCGATGGCGTCATCGAACTTCATTTCCTGAGTGGTGACGGCAAGGTTCTCACGAAGCTTCTCGTTGACGCGGGCTTCGACGGCGTTCATGGCGTCCTTGCTGGGGGCGCTGGACCATTGGAAATCGAAGCGCAGACGGTTCGGAGCGTCTTCGGAGCCACGCTGGGTGGCCTGCGGACCAAGTTCCTCACGCAGCGCCTTGTGCACCATGTGGGTGGCGGTGTGGGAACGTGCAATGGCTCCACGGCGCTCGAGATCGATGTTCGCGTTGACTTCGGCGCCCACAACCAGCGTGCCTTCGGTCAGACGGCACTGGTGGACGATAAGGTCCTTGATCGGCTTCTGCACGTCGTCGACCTCAAGCACCGCGCCATCGTCGGACAGAATCTCGCCCTGATCGGCGAGCTGGCCGCCGGCCTGCGCGTAGAACGGCGTGCGGTCGAGGATGACCTCGATGTTGGCCGGGCCGGTGACGGCGGGAACGGAACCCTTGCCTCCTGCATGATGCCCAGAACCTTGGCACGTGCGGACATGTCGGTGTAGCAAGGAAGTCGATCGGCTGGAGCAGGGTCTTCTTGAAGTCGTCATAGACGGACAAATCCACGTTGTGGCGCTTCTTCAGCGCGTCCGCACGGGCACGGCTCTTCTGTTCGGCCATCAGCTCGCGGAACTTGGCTTCATCCACCTTCACGCCCTGGTCGGCGGCCATTTCGAGCGTGATTTCAATCGGGAAGCCGTAAGTGTCATGCAGCTTGAAGGCATCCTCGCCGGACACGAGATCCGAGCCGCCCTGCTTGGCCTTCGTCACGGCCATGTCGAAGATCTCGGTGCCGGATTCGAGCGTGCGGCGGAACGCGTCCTCCTCACCGTAGGCGGCTTCGGACACGTCGTGGAAGGTGTCGTTAAGCTCCGGATAGCTCGGTTCCATCGCGGCTTGGAGGTCGGCAGCAAGGTCGGCATGACCGGCTCTGTCACGCCGAGCTCGCGCATGGCCTTGACGGTTCGACGCAGCAGGCGGCGCAGCACATAGCCACGGCCGTTGTTGGACGGACGGACGCCGTCGGACATGATCATCAGCGCGGAACGCACGTGGTCGGCCACGATACGGAAACGCACGTCCATGGCCTCGTCATCGCCGTAGGTGCGGCCGGAAAGCTTCTGCGCGGCTTCGATGACCGGGAAGACCTCGTCGGTCTCATAGATGTTCTGCTTGCCCTGCATCAGATAGGCGAGACGTTCCAGACCGGCGCCGGTATCGATGTTCTTGTTCTCAAGCTCGCCGACGATATGCAGGTCGGTCTTGGACTTGACGTTGTCGACCTCGTAGTTTTCGAACACGAGATCCCAAATCTCAATGTAACGGTTCTCGTCGGCGATCGGGCCGCCTTCGACACCGTACTTTGGACCACGGTCTACATAGATTTCGGAGCACGGACCGCCAGGGCCAGGGCCACCGGTGTCCAGAAGTTATCTTCCATACCCATGATCTGGATATGTTCAGGATCGACGCCTTCGTTCTTCCACATCGAGCGGGCTTCCTCGTCGTCGGTGAAAGTGGTCATCCACAGTTTCTCCGGATCGAAGCCGTAGCCGCCCTTATCCTGCGGGGTGGTCAGCAGCTCATACGCATAGTGGATGGCCTCCTCCTTGAAGTAATCACCGAAGGAGAAGTTGCCAAGCATCTGGAAGAACGTGCCGTGACGGGTGGTCTTGCCGACCTCGTCGATGTCCAGAGTACGCACGCACTTCTGGTTGGAAGCCATGCGGTGCTTCGGCGGGGTCTGCTCACCCATGAGGTACGGGATGAACGGAACCATGCCAGCGATGGTGAACAGAGTGGTCGGATTCGGAGAAATCAACGATGCCGAAGGAACGACAAGATGATCGTGCTGTTCGAAATAGTCAAGAAAGCGCTTCGCGATTTCAGAAGTGCGCATGTGGATTTGAGCTCCTTTGTTGTTGGAGGCCTGATGCCTTCCAAACGTGTGATTGGTTGCTTGAGCGTATCTGTCGGGCGGAAAACGACTACTCGTTCCGCGCCGCATATTTGCTGTTAAGTTCAGCCTCGCGGGCTCGACGCGTGGCATTGAACTCATTGACCAGACCTTCAAGCGTGCGCATGGTCACATGGTCCTGGTCGGGACCAAGCAGGAATTGGCGGGCGGTGTCCGGTGTGTTGGCTTTAACGTATGCCTGCGCTTTTGTGACAGCGACGACACCGATGCCCACGCCGATGGAGACCCAGAAAAGACGCTTGAACATCACTCCCCCTTATTGCCTGCCGCGTGATTGACGTCTCTCTTAGCCAAGAAAGACTGCACAGTGGACTTCAACGCATAGGTGGCGGACGCAACCTTGATGACGGGCTTGCCCAAGAACGATCCATATAGATCAGTCAGCGCGCCGACATTATTGGCCGTGGTGGACGCCGCGGCGGAGATCTTGTTGACATCCTCCAGGGACTTGTTCACCTGCTGCACCGTGGTCACGCTCTCGTCAAGCGCCGGAATCGCATGGTCTCCGGTGTCTTTGACGGTCTGCGCGATCTGGTCGAACAATTTGCCGAGACGGATCAGCGGGTAGATCATGAAACCGGCAAGCACCGCGAATGCAATTGCCGCAATCAGACCGGCGATCTCTCCAACACCCATCTTGTACCTCTTTTCAGCTCCACGGTTGCCCGCGAACACAATACCCGCATAAGACTAGTAAAAAGCCACGACTGTGGCAAATACGTTCACTGGTTGTACGAGACCACACTCACCGCGCGGTCCATGGGTTCGTTCGTGTCAAAATCAAGGCAGGTCACCGAACCGTTGGCCGGACGTTCGCTCAAATCGTATCCTTCCGGGGCGAATCGGTGCATAAGGCTCAACAATGTATTGCCGTGGGAGATCTGCAGCACGTGGTCGCCGTCCTTAAGCCGAGGGTTGTCCGCAATCAAAGCGAAGCCGTCCTCCACACGATGCCAATACTCGTTATCGGATTCGGCGTCATGGAACGGATCGGCTTCTTTGAGAAAGTCGCGGGTGGCGGCAAGCCCGTATTTGCGGACGATGTCGTTGTAGTTCTTCGCACCATGGGGACCACCGGCAGCGGTCCATGCGACGGACATGTCCTGTCCCTCGAAATAACCGTAGAACTGCTCACGGAAATGCATGTCGCTGACCAGTGACGGACGAACGTGTCCTGCGGCTTCGTTCGCATCGAGGATCCGTTGTGCCGTCACCTGGGCGCGTGTGGTGTCGGAGCAGTATGCCGCGGCGAACTCAATGTCCCGGAGTTTGGCGGCGGCCTTGTCCGCATCGGCAAGTCCCGCATCGGTCAACGGGGAATTCGACCATCCCTGGAGTCTGTTATATCGGTTGAAGAACGTCTGTCCGTGACGGACCAGATGAAGATGAAGCAACATGGTTTCCATGGTACCTGTGGAATCAGCCAAACGACATGCCGCCGGAAACGCCATAAAAAACGAGAAGCCTCGCAACCGTAACGGCTGCGAGGCTTTCGCTGTATGTCCTTAAACTGTATGTTCTTACAGTATGGTGATCCAGATCAGCGGGCGTAGAATTCGACCACGTACTGGATGTTGACCTGCACCGGGATCTCCTCGGCTTCAGGCTTGCGGGTCAGGGTGGCCTTCAGGGAAGGCAGGTTGACGTCCAGGTAGCCCGGAACCGCCGGCAGCACATCGCGGTGCACACCTTCGGCAGCGGCCTGGAACGGAACCATGGTCTGGCTCTTGGCCTTGACCTGGATGGTCTGGCCCGGCTTGACGCGGTAGGACGGACGATCGACGATGTTGCCATCGACGAGGATGTGGCGATGGACCACGAACTGGCGAGCCTGGGCGGTGGTGCGGGCGAAGCCTGCACGCAGGACCAGAGCGTCGAGACGGGTCTCAAGATCGGTCAGCATGGCGTTGCCGGTCTGGCCGGCGGTGTGGGTGCCTTCTCGTAAGCGGCGCGGAGCTGCTTCTCGGAGATGCCGTACTGGGCGCGAAGACGCTGCTTCTCGCGCAGACCGCACTGCGTAATCGGATTCAGTGCGGCGACGGGTGCGGCCGTGCTCGCCAG
>ENA-OQIM01000227-OQIM01000227.1-human-gut-metagenome-genome-assembly--contig:-NODE-227-length-20618-cov-4.782831_pt1 | contig 20618 bp, 28 predicted proteins | sample MGYA00242579_ERZ504744 | MGnify/ENA primary metagenome ERZ504744 (study PRJEB26092, sample SAMD00036441) | human gut metagenome | host: Homo sapiens | study: EMG produced TPA metagenomics assembly of...
TGGTGATGACGCTTGCCACGTGGTCATGATCATCATGCGTTCGTCTCCTTGTCCGCGTTGTTCGTTCGTTCTCCCGTCCGTCTTGTCGATCTTCAGGTCGTCCAGGTATGGCCGCAGCAGAATGAACATGACGAGCATGGCGACCAGGGATGGATCATGAAATTGTCGGCGCCGAACACCCCCAGACAGATCGCGGGCACCGCTATGCCGGTAAGCGCGGCCATGTGGCTTTTGCGTTTCGTGGTCAGCCATTGATCCACGAAAATGACGGCGAACATGGCGGTCATGATGAAGTCGAGACCGGAGGTGTTGAAGGTGATGCGTTCTCCGAGAAGGCCGCCAAGCGTGGCGCCGGCCACCCATGATGACTGGTTGAGCAGGCCGACGAAGAAGTAGAACCATCCGCGATCGACGTCGTCCGCAATGATGGTGCCGTTGTCGATGGCGAAGGTCTCGTCGCACAACGAGAAAATGAGATACGGCTTCTTGGCGCCCATGTTCTTGAACCGGCCGAGCATGGAGATGCCGTAGAACAGATGACGGGTGCCGAGCATGACGGCCAGCATGAACGTGACGAACGGGTTGAACGCGGACACCAGCAGATTCACGGTGACGAATTCCATGGAACCGGTGAAGATGAACGCGCTCATGCACATGGGCCACAGGAACGAAAAGCCGCGCGTGCCCATCAGCACGCCGTACGACAACGCCAGAAGGAAAAAGCTGATGCAGACCGGCGACGTCCGCGGCAATGCCGTTCTGAACGCCTTGCCCATGACGGCGTTCCTGTTCTGCGTCCGCACCATTAAATATCAGCCCTTCTTCCGTCCGCCCCCATGCTTCTCTTCTCATGCCTTCTCTTGCCGCGCCCTGATATACCCCGACGCGCCACAACGACGGCCAACATACTATCGCCGACCCCGACAAACCATGCGCAACCGTATCGGCGCGTGGACATCGACGGATTACGTACAAAGCATGCGCGACGAGATTATCATGCTGCATACTGGAACGTAACGAAAAACCTTTGGACAAGGAGCATGAATGAAGACACTGGTACTGGTGTTCCACCCGCATCTGGAAAAATCGCAGGTCAACCGCAAGCTCATGGACGCGGCCAACGAGACCGGCGACGTGACCGTGGTGGACGAGTACGCCGCATATCCCGACTTCAAAATCAACGTCGAACATGAGCAGGAGCTCATCGAAACGCATGACCGCATCGTGCTGCAGTTCCCGTTCTACTGGTACAGCTCCCCGCGCTGCTCAAGCAGTGGGAGGATGACGTGATCAAGGCCGGCTGGGCCTACGGCGGCGGGCGGGCGCTCGAAGGCAAGGAGTTCATGTTGGCCGTGTCCACCGGCTCTCCGGCGGACTCCTACACGCGTGAAGGCAGCCATGTGCGCACCATGGAGGAGCTGCTTTCCCCGTTCGAGACCACGTTCCGTCATACGCATGCCACATATCTGAAGCCGTTCCTCATCCAAGGCGTCGCCACGTCCACCGATGAGCAGATCGACGCCGCCGTGGCGAAGTATCCGGCAGCGCTGATCGGCTGATTCCTCTGCCTGTTTCGGCGCGCATTTCCCGATTTTCCGCAGGGAGCCGTGTTCGTTCCAGACGAACGTGGCTCCCTGTTTGACTTCAAGTACTTGAAGTTCCTATTCTCTTCCAACAGAGCATGAAGGAGCATACGGTGAATAACACTCCAGATACATTTACATCCGCTGCGGAGCAGGACATGTCCGAAACCCGCCAGGCGTTCCTCACCGGCGAGCGCGCGGAGTTCTTCGCGCATGACCGCCGGTACGTCGATACGATTTTCGACGATGGCGAATCGCCGTTGAAGCATGCCCATGACATCGAACTGAGGTCGAGCTCGTTCAAATGGAAGTATCCGCTGTGGTATTGCTCGGATATCGATGCGAAGGACTGCACGTGGTTTGAGATGGCACGTGCGGGCGTATGGTACACGGACCATATCAAGGTGGAGGATTCGACGATCGAGGCGCCGAAGAATTTCCGCCGCTGCCATGACGTGACGTTACGCAACGTGGATTTCGTCAACGCCGAGGAGACGTTGTGGGCCTGTTCCGGCGTGACGTTGGACAATGTGAGCGCGCATGGCGACTATCTGGCGATGAATTGCGCGGATGTGAAAGCCGACAACCTACGTTTGGTGGGCAATTATCCGTTCGATGGCGCAAGGAACGTGGAGATTTCCAATTCCCGTCTGATTTCGAAGGATTGTTTCTGGAACTGCGAGAACGTGACGGTGCGCGATTCGTTCATTTCCGGCGAGTATCTGGCGTGGAACTCGCGTAACGTGACGTTCGAGCATTGCACGATCGAAAGTCTGCAGGGCCTGTGCTACGTGGACCATCTGGTGTTGCGTGACTGCCGGCTCGTCAATACGACGCTCGCGTTCGAATATTCCTCCGTCGATGCCGACGTGCATGGCACGATCGACAGCGTGTTCAATCCTTCGTCCGGCACGATTCGCGCCGACCATATCAACGAGCTGACGCTCGATCCGGCGAAAATCGATCCGACGGCCACGACGATCGTGACAGCCGACGCCGCATAACAGTAGGTAGGATTGGCGGTATGACTTACGATTTCGATACTCCGATCGACCGTTCCGGCACGTACTCGCTCAAATGGGAGGAGGCTGGCGACGCGCTGCCCATGTGGGTGGCGGATATGGATTTCCAGACCGCGCCCGTAATCCGCGAGGCGTTGCGTCGGCGCGTCGAGCATGGCGTTTTCGGCTATTCGATCGTGCCGCCAGAATGGAATCAGGCGTACGTGGATTGGTGGGGACGCCGTCATGGGCTTGCCATCGACCGGACTCGCTGGTGTTCTGCACCGGTGTGGTGCCGGCGATCTCCAGCATGGTCAGGAAACTCACCACGCCGAACGAGAACGTCGTGATCATGACGCCGGTCTACAACATCTTCTTCAATTCGATTCTCAACAATGGCTGCCGTGTGCTTGAATCGCCGCTCGCCTATGACGGCGAAGGACATTACGAGATCGATTGGCTGATTTCGAAACGAAACTCGCGACCCGCAGACCACGCTGATGATTCTGTGCAACCCGCATAATCCGATCGACCGTATTTGGGATTGTGAGACTTTGGAACGTATCGGCGAACTGTGCTGGAAGCATCATGTGACGGTGGTCAGCGATGAGATCCACTGCGATCTGACCGATCCGGGTTTCGATTACGTGCCGTTCGCCTCGGTGGGCGAGCATTGCGCGATGAATTCGGTGACCTGCATGGCTCCGACCAAAACGTTCAACATCGCAGGACTGAATTCCGCGGCCGTGATGATTCCGAATCCGGTGCTGCGTCATAAGGTGTGGCGAGCTTTGAACACCGATGAGGTGGCGGAGCCGAACGCCTTCGCCATGGACGCCACCCTGGCCGCGTTCAACGAGGGCGAACCGTGGCTGAACGAATTACGAGCCTATCTGGCCGGCAACAAGGCGACCGCGCGTGCGATGTTCGACAAATACAACGCTTCGGTGCCGGCGACCGGCGCATCATCATGGTCGAAGGACATGCCACCTACCTGTTGTGGGTCGACTGTTCGGCCATCACGCATGACACGGATGCGTTGTGCGATTATCTCAAGCGCGAGCATAAGGTGATGTTCTCCGAGGGTTCCGAATATGGTGGCAACGGTCATGATTTCGTGCGTATTAACGTGGCCTGTCCGCGTGCACGCATGATCGAGGGTCTTGCTCGGTTCATCGACGGTCTGCTCGCGTATCGAGCACAATCGTTTCCAAAGATGGACTGATAAACCCTTGGACTGACGCATGACGGATGCGGCAACGGCCTCTTCAAGGACCATGAAAGGACGCAACATGGTGGTGGTGTTTTTCTCCCGCGCCGGCGAAAACTACGAAGTGGGCGAGGTGACGGTCGGCAATACCGCGAAGCTTGCCCAAGAGGTGGCCCGGCGGACCGATTCGCCGATGATTGAAATCACACGTACCGAGCCTTATCCGGAACGGTACGCCGCGACCTCAGAAATGGTGCAGGAGGAGCAGCGTGTCAACGCGCGTCCGCCGTTCACGCTCAGCGGCGATGTCGATGCGCTCGATTCGTCCGATACCGTGTTCCTTGGCTATCCGATTTGGTGCGGCGATATGCCGATGCCCGTGTACGCTTTTCTGGAAAGCCGCGACTGGTCCGGCAAAACCATTTATCCGTTCTGCACGCACGGCGGCAGCGGGCTTGGACGGACTCCGGAACGTATCACCGCAATCACCAAGACGACGGTGAAGCCGGGGCTTGCGGTCATGGGGACCGACGCACAGAACAACGCAAGTAAAGCCGCCGAAGCCGTCAGCGGGTGGATCGCCAAATCCGGTCTATAGATTCGCAATCCACATCCATCCGTTCCGTCTGCTTCAGCACGCCTTCGAGTTGGAGCAGACGGATTTTGGTTTCAATGCCTCCCGCATAACCGGTGAGACTGCCGTCAGCGCCGACGACCCGATGGCAGGGCACGATAAGCGCGATCGGATTGCGGTGCACCGCTCCCCCGATGGCGCGTGCGGATACCCTACGCCCGTCCGCACGTTTCAACTCCAATCGACGTGCGAGTCCGCCGTATGAAACCGTTTCGCCGTATGGCACTTTCCGCAGCAATGCCCATGCTTCCTTGCGAAACGGCGTGCCTTCCAGCCGCAACGGCACTTCGGTCCGAGGTATGCAACCTGCAAAGTATTCGTCCAGCCATCGTTTCGCGGCGCCAATCGTCGGCGAATCACCCAAAACCGCGGAATCATCGTCCGCATAGCCTGGCTGCCAATCGAACCACAGGCCGAGCAATGCCGTTTCGTCGGTGATCAGCGTGATGCCGCCAAGCGGCGAATCGTAATGCGACTTTGTTTTCACCACTGTCCTCCATCCCTCCACAAAACACCTATCTCGCCTATGGATGGCGGATTTCGTCTTTCGACACATGTTATCTCGCTTATAGATGGCGGACGGCAAAGTGAAAAGCCGCGCTTTTTACCCCCATACGCTATCTCAGGGGGTATAAGTCGAAAAACATCCGCCATCTATAGTGGAGATAGCATCAGGCAGACCCGCAAATCCGCCATTCATAGGCGAGATAGAACCAAAACGAAGGAGTTGGCATGGGATACGCACTCATCACGGGAGCGTCCGGCGGCATCGGACGCGAACTGGCGGCGCTGTTCGCAGCGGACGGACATGACCTGGTGATCACCGCCCGCAGCCAGGAACGGCTTGACATGATAAAACCAAGCTCGAGCAGCGTTTTGGCGTGCATGTGGTGACGTTCGCCATAGATCTGAGCGAAGCCAACGCACCGAAGAAACTCCATGATTTCACCACATCACAAGGTATTGCGGTCGACCATCTCGTTAATAACGCAGGCTTCGCTGACTGGACGGATTTTCTCGACGCCGACTGGAACCGGCAAAACGAGATGATGCAGCTCAACATGCATGCGCTCGCTGAGTTGACGTATCGGTATGGCCGAGACATGCGCGCCAACGGGCATGGCAGGATTTTGAATATTTCGTCCGTCGCCTCGATGATGGCAGGCCCATACATGGCGATGTATTTCGCGTCGAAGGCATTCGTGCGCTGCTATCCGAGGCCGTGGCCCACGAATTGCGCGGCACGGGCGTGACGGTGACCTGCGTATGTCCCGGTCCGACCACGACCGGCTTTCAGAAGGCTGCGAATATGAGTGGCCGCAATTTCTTCACCATGACCAAACCGGCCACCGCACGTCAGCTTGCCACGTACGCCTACCGCAGGATGATGCGCGGCTCAATCCTCGCCTACCATGGTCCGCTCACCAAGGCGGGCGCGCTCGCGGAACGGGTTCTTCCCCGCGCTCTGACCCGGCGAATCGCCGCGTTCATGAACGGCGGCAAGCCGCACACGCTTAAGGTTTAACGGCGAATCGCTTGGACGGACGGTAGCAAAGCAGAGCGATGCCGATGAGTACGGCGGTTGCGGCGAGGCTGATCGGGTAGACGATCATGATGGCCTCGAACGTGCGATGCGCGGGGAACACGAACGCGATCCAGGTGATGCGCACGCCGACCACGCCGATTACGGTGAGCAGCGCCGGCACCAGTGAGATGCCGAAGCCGCGCAGATATCCGGACATGACCTCGTACAGCATGCTGAACGTGTAGGCGGAGAACACCATGACGAGTCTGGTGTAGCCGACGGAAATGACCTCCGGTGTCGCATCGAACAACGCCAGCAGACTATGGCCGAAGAACAGCACGACGGCGATGGTGGCCGCGGTGGCGATGAAATCCTCCAGAATGCAGATGCCAAGCACGCGCTTGCAGCGTCCGATCCGTTTGGCTCCATAGTTTTGCCCGGTGAAGGTGGCGCAGGCCTGGCTGAACGAGTTGAGCACGTAGTAGGCGATGATTTCGATGTTGAACGCGGCGCTGGAGGCGGCCATGACAACGGTGCCGAGACTGTTGATGGCGGCTTGGATGATGATGTTGGCCACGGCGAACACCGCGCTTTGCACGCCGGCGGGCAGTCCGATGCGCAGAATCTGACGCAGGGTGAACCAGTCGATGCCGAACTCGCGCAAATCAACATGGATGGCTGCGTCAGTATGAACCAGTCGATACAGCAGAATCATGGAGCTGACGACGTTCGCGATGACTGTGGCCGTCGCGACGCCCGAAACACCCCAATGGAACAATACGACGAAAATCAGTCCCATGGTCACGTTGAGCACGCCGGAAATGGCGAGTACGGCGAGCGGAGCCTGGGTGTCGCCGATGCTGCGGAAGATGGCTGTTTCGAAATTGTATAGCAGGATGACGGGCATGCCGATGAGGTAGATGCGCAGGTATGCGAGCGCCAGGGGGAACACGTCGGCGGTCACGTTGAGCATGCCGAGAAGCGGTCCGGCGAGCAATTCTCCGATGATGGCGACGATCACGCCGCCGATCAGGGCGGTGACGATGGACGTGTGCACGGCGTTGCGCACCGCTTCGCGGCTGCCTCGTCCGATGGCGTTGGCGATGACGACGTTCGCGCCGAGAGCGATGCCGATGAACAGGTTGAGGATGAGTCCGGTGACGGGCGCGTTGGAGCCGACGGCCGCGACCGCGGCGGTGCCGTCGGATTGGGAGAAGTTGCCGACGATCATGATGCCGGATGCGTTGAAGAGTTGTTCCAGAATGCCGGTCGCCGCCACGGGGAGCGCGAATCGCAGGACTTTCGTCCATATGCGCCCGTGCAGCATGTCTATGCCCTGCTTGTTGTGCACCATGTTTTTTGCCTCCGCCAGCCGCAGCCGGCTCGTCGTTCTCTTCCGAAGGCATTGTAGTGGCGGCACCAAACGAGGGAACCGCCATGCCGTTTTGTAGGATGCTCTAAAAAAGGGCCATGACGTTTTCGAATTCCCTTTGGTGGCGAGTGGAGCCCGCGCGTTAGTATGAAAGGCATGAGTGAAACCGTTTCAACCGCATCCAACGCGGCCGACGCATGGACGAATCCGCTGCGCGACCCGCGCGATCTGAGACTTCCCCGCATCGCAGGCCCATGCAGCATCGTGATTTTCGGCGTGACCGGCGATCTGTCCCGTAAGAAGCTGCTCCCCGCCATCTACGATCTGGCCAACCGTGGCTTGTTGCCGCCAAGCTTCGGTCTGACAGGCTTCGCACGCCGCGACTGGACCGAGGACCATTTCAAGGACTTCGTCAAGGAGAACGTGCAGGCGCATTGCCGTACGCCGTTCAAGGAATCGACTTGGAAGCAGCTTGCGGCCGGTATCCGTTTCGTACAAGGCACGTTCGATGATCCGAAAGCGTTCGAGCGTCTGTCCGACACGGTCGCCGAGCTTGACCGCGACCGTGGCACGCGCGGCAATCACGCGTTCTACATGTCGGTGCCGCCGCGCGCGTTCCCGCAGGTGTCCCGTCAGCTGGCCGACTGTGGTCTGGCGAAAAGCGACAAGGGCGCTTGGCGTCGTGTGATCATCGAAAAGCCGTTCGGTCATGATCTGGCCAGCGCCAAGGAGCTCGATCGCGTGGTCTCCGAAGTGTTCGACCCGTCGAGCGTGTTCCGCATCGACCATTATCTTGGCAAGGAGACCGTGCAGAACATGCTGGCGTTGCGTTTCGCGAACGCCATGTACGAGCCGATCTGGAACAACAATTACGTCGACCATGTGCAGATCACCATGGCCGAGGACATCGGCGTGGCTGGTCGTGCCGGCTATTACGACGGTATCGGCGCCGCACGCGACATCATCCAGAACCATCTTCTGCAGCTTATGGCATTGACCGCCATGGAAGAGCCGGTCTCCTTCTCCGCCGCCGATCTGACCGCCGAGAAGACCAAGGTGCTCTCCGCCGTGCGCCTGCCCAAGGATCTGGCCGCGCACACCGCGCGAGGCCAGTACGCCGCCGGATGGCAGGGATCGCACGAGGTGGTCGGCTACTTGGACGAGAAGGGCATCGATCCCGAATCCACCACCGAGACCTATGCCGCGATCCGCCTGGACGTCGACACCCGCCGTTGGGCCGGCGTGCCGTTCTATCTGCGTACCGGCAAGCGCCTGGGCAAGCGCGTCACGGAGATCGCCGTGGTGTTCAAACGCGCCCCGCATCTGCCGTTCGAATCGACCGCCACCAAGGAGCTCGGCAAGAACGCCGTCGTGATCCGCGTGCAGCCCGACGAGGGCGTGACCATGCGCTTCGGCGCGAAGGTGCCGGGCGGCACGTCGATGGAGGTGCGCGACGTGTCGATGGACTTCGGCTACGGTCGCTCGTTCACCGAATCCTCCCCTGAGGCATACGAACGCCTGATCCTCGACGTGCTGCTGGGCGACCCGCCGCTGTTCCCCACCACCGAGGAGGTCAACCTTTCGTGGAAGATCCTCGACCCGATCGAGGAGTTCTGGTCGACGCTCGGCCAGCCGCAGCCGTATCGTTCCGGCACGTGGGGGCCGGAGGAGGCCGTTGAAATGCTCGCCCGCGATGGACACCGTTGGAGGATGCCGTGATCATTACCCTGCAAGACACCGAGACCCGCGAGATCTCGGCGAAAATCGACGAACTGCACGAGGAGCGCGGCGAGGCGGCCTGGGCCGTGTGCTCACCCTGCTCATCTCCACCAACGAGGCCGAGCTCGAGCATGATCTCGAAGTCGCCAACAATGCGAGCCGCGAGCATCCCTGCCGTGTGATCGCGGTCGCCCCGAGCAGCCGCAAGATCAGCCGGAAGAGGAGCATCCCACCTTCCTTGACGCCGAGATCCGCTTCGGCTCCGACGCCGGTGCGGGCGAGATCATCGTGCTTCGTCCGCGCGGCGGTCTGGTCCGTCACGCCGACACCCTGGTGATCCCGCTGCTCGTGCCCGACGCCCCCGTGGTGGCATGGTGGCCGAACGAGGCGCCCGCGAATCTGTCGAAGGACCTGCTCGGCTCCATGGCCAGCAGCCGCATCACCGACGCGATGCACTCCTCGAACCCGCGGCGCACGATGGACGATCTGCGCCGCAACCGCTCCGCCAAGGACGTGGACATGTCGTGGACACGCCTGACCGTATGGCGTGCGATGATCGCCTCGATGCTCGACCAGCCGCCGCACCTGCCGGTGAGCAATGTGCGCGTGACCGGGCAGAAGGATTATCTGCCGTTGGATCTGCTGGCCGCATGGCTGCGACTGCGCCTGAACGTGCCGGTGATGATCGAGGAGGATCCGAACGCCACGGCCGTCACCGGCGTGTACCTGACGCGCGGCGACGGCGTGCTGAGCCTGGAGCGCCCCTCCACCGACGACGGGTTCGCCGTGATCAGTGTGCCCGGCCAGTCGCCGCAGACCATCAGCGTGCCCGCGCGCACGCTTGAGGAATGCCTGAGCGAGGAGCTTGGCCGCCTCTACCCCGATGAGATCTACAGCGAGGTCGTCTCGCAAGGACTGGATCTCGTCAAGCCCAGGCAGTAGCCACCGAGCGTCGAACCATAATACAAGGAGTGAACGTGACAGAACGTAAAACCGTCGTATACCCCAATCCGCAGGTACTGGCGGAGGCTGTGGCCGCGCGCACGCTGCTGACCATCATCGATCTGCTGGCCGAGCCGAATCGTAAACGTGTGGATATCGCCGTGACCGGCGGCACCGACGGCAACCGTGTGTTCGCCGCGATGAACGCCAGCCCGCTGAACGATGCCGTGGACTGGAGCCGTGTGCACGTGTGGTGGGCGACGAGCGCTTCGTGGCGGCCGATGACGACGACCGCAACGCGAAGCAGGCTCGCGAGGCCTGGTACGGTGCGCTTGTGGAAAGCGGGCGCATGCCGGCGGCGAACATCCATGCGATGCCGGCCGATACCCGCGGCGCCGAGGAGATCGCCGCCGCCTCCCCCGAACAGACCGATGCAGTGCTGGCCGAGGCCGCCGCGGAGTACCAGCGCGAGCTCATCGAGCAGTTGGGCGAGAATCCGGCATTGGATATCGCGATGTTCGGCATGGGGCCGGACGCGCATTTCGCGTCCCTGTTCCCCGACCACGGCGAGGCCGAGATCGACGACCCGCACGTGCTGGTCGCAGGCGTGCGCGATTCGCCGAAACCGCCGCCGCTGCGCCTGACATTGACCGTGCCGATGATCGCCCGGTCGAAGCATACGTGGGTGTTCACCTCCGAAGAGCGTAAGGCCGGCGCGGTCAAGGCCGCCTTCGCCCAGCGCAACAACCCGCATGCCCCAAGCTCCTACGCCGATGGCGAGGAACTGCTCTGGCTCATTGACGAGGGTGCCGCTTCCAAGTTGTGAGGTTCATCCGAAACAGGTAACAGGTAACAGGGGTGTCCCGCGACTCATGCCGTGAGACACCCCTTTTTTTGAGTGTTGATTGATTGTTGAGTGTCGTTTTGACGCAGGTTCCCGCTGGACTGCAGCTTCGTAGGCGGTTTCGCGTTTCCGTAGGCGGTTGCCCCAAGTATCGGGGTCATGGAAAAGGCCGGTTTCCGGCCTTTTCCGCAGCAGGCTCCCAAGACCAACCACCTATGGAACGCAAAAACCACCTACGGAATCCCAATCCGCCGCCTATTTCGCCCCATAGCTTCCGAAAACCTCTCGAAAGGAGGTTAGACGATGGCATTAGACTCCCCTAGAAACGCAAATGGGATGCATCACAACCACAAGTACCATTCGTTCTGCTTACGGAGCGACACTATGCTCCGTCAATGCAATGGTACGGCAATATCGCAGCTCAGTAATATGCATATGCCAGAGGTCTTGCAATGGAACACATCGCAAGACCTCTGGCATATCCGCCCTGACACGGAGGCAAGGAAAAGATCAGGCTTCGATCTCTTCGCGGCCCGGCTCGGCCCACAGGGTGTGGAACGCGCCCGGCTGGTCCACGCGCTGGTAGGTGTGGGCGCCGAAGTAGTCGCGCTGGCCCTGGATGAGGGCGGCCGGCAGACGCTTGGAACGCAGGCCGTCGAAGTAGGACAGCGACGAGGCGAACGCCGGGGTCGGCAGACCGTTGATGGCGGCCTGGGCGACCACGTTGCGCCAGGACTTCTCGGCGTTTTCGATGGCGTTCTTGAAGTACGGGGCGAACAGCAGTGACACGTTGGCCTCGCCGGATTCGAACGCTTCGGAAATGCGGTTGAGGAACTTCGCGCGGATGATGCAGCCGCCACGCCAGATGCGTGCCACGGCGGCGAGGTCGATGTCCCAGCCGTATTCCTTGGCGGCGGTGGTGATCTCGTTGAAGCCTGTGCGTAGGCGACGATCTTGGAAGCGTAGAGGGCCTGACGGATGTCTTCGATGAAGGCCTTCTTCTCGTCGTCGTTCAGGTTGAGCTTGCCGTCGGGGCCGGCGAAGCCCTGCTTCTGGGCTTCCTCACGCAGGTCGGCTTCGGAGGACAGGCCGCGGGCGAACACGGCTTCGGCGATGCCGGTGACCGGCACGGCGAGGGACAGTGCGGTCTGCACGGTCCAGGTGCCGGTGCCTTCATGCCGGCGTGGTCGACGATGAGGTCGACGAGCGGCTTGCCGGTCTTCTTGTCGACCTGGTGCAGCACTTCGGCGGTGATTTCAATGAGGTAGGAGTCGAGTTCGGTCTTGTTCCACTCCTCGAACACGTCGCCGATCTCGGCCGGGGTCATGCCCAGGCCGCGGCGCATGAGGTCGTAGCTTTCGGCGATGAGCTGCATGTCGGAGTATTCGATGCCGTTGTGCACCATCTTGACGAAGTGGCCGGCACCGTTGAGTCCGATGTGGGTGACGCACGGTTCGCCTTCGGCCTTGGCCGCGATGGATTCGAAGATCGGCTTGAGGGTCTTCCAGGATTCCTCGGAACCACCCGGCATCATGGACGGACCAAGCAGGGCGCCTTCCTCGCCACCGGACACGCCGCAGCCGACGAAGTGCAGGCCGCGGGCGCTGATTTCCTTTTCGCGGCGGATGGTGTCCGGGAAGTAGCGTTGCCGGCGTCGACGATGATGTCACCCGGCTCCATCAGGTCGGCGAGCGCGTTGATCATGGCGTCGGTCGGCTCACCGGCCTTGACCATGATGATGGCGGTGCGCGGCTTGACGAGGCTGTCCACGAATTCCTCAAGCGTCTTCGCCGGATAGAACTCGCCTTCGCCGCCATGCTCGTTCATGAGCTTTTCGGTACGGGCGTAGGTGCGGTTGAACACGGCCACCTTGTTGCCGTGGTGAGCGAGATTGCGTGCGAGGCTGCCGCCCATGGCAGCCAGACCGACGACGCCGACGTTTGCTTCAGCTGACATACTGTTCCCTTTCATGGAGAAACGTAGTACTTTTTATGAACCTTCCCCAGTGTAGCCCCGAGCGCACCCAAAGCGACGGCCCATCTCAGGGATGACGGGCCGTCAACCGGTCGCATGGTTTCAGTTCGTTTTCGTAGGCACGATGGTGCGTACGAATCGCATGGCTTCGGCTGGGGTGAGCGACGGCACGTAGGCCTGCGCGACGGCAAGCGAGATCTGCGGCAGTTTCGCCGGATCCGGATAGCAGATGTACACTTTGGCTTCATCCGGATGGAACTTGAGTTTGAAGCGGAACAGGGAGTGGAATCCGTAAGCCGGTTCCATGATGTCGGCCACCATCTGCAGCACGTGGTCGAGTACGGCGCTCTCCCCCTGTTCGTGGCCTTCGCCGCTCATGCCGGCAAGTGGCGCCGCGGACAGCTCATGAATCGCACTTCGCCTTCGTCGCGCAGCCGTTCGGCCATGCGGGCGATGAGGAATTCCATGATGCCGTTGACGCTGTCGGTACGGTGACGCATGAAGTCGAGCGTCCATCCGACCACTTTGCCGTTCTCATAGGTCGGCAGCCAGCTGGTGACGCCCAGCACCTTACCGTCCGTGTCCACCGCGTACAGCAGTTTGACGCGTGGATCGACCAGCTCGTCCACGCCACCCAGGGTGAAGCCCATTTCAGGCAGGGCCTTCTCACCGGCCATTGCGTGGAGATCTCACGGATCTGCGTCTGCACGGAGAACGGCGATTCCTTGAATGTGGCGAGCACGTCGGTGATGCCGTCGCGCTTGGCTTTGTTGATGGCGGTGCGTACGTCCTGCCATTTCTTGCCGCGCGTCTGCCATGCGGCCGGGTCGATCACCATTTCGGTGCCGACGTCGAGCGCGTTCCAACCGGCGGAGACCAACGCGTCACGTTGTTCGGCGTGCACGCTGTAGAACACCGGCGTCAGGGAACGTTGGGTGCAGAAGCCGGCGAACGCATGCAGATCGTCCTCATACTCGTCGGGGTCGCCGAAAGGTCCGGTGACGGTCAACGCGATGCCATACGACACGCGGTAGGCGATGGCGGAACGGCCGGTGGCGGAGAACCAGTAATCGTTGCCTTTCCAAGTGGCCATGAACGACATGGATTCGCCGCCGAGTCCGATGATCTCGTCCACGCGGTGGCGGTACGCGTCGTTGATCATGGAACGGTCACGCAGACCACCCCATGTGCAGCACAGCGCGACCAGCCAAAACATCGGTCCGACGCACTGGTAGACGATTTCGGAAAGCAGTCCGACCGGCACGAACGCCGGTTCCACGCCACTTAGCAGGCCAATCGGCAGCAAACGCTGCACGTAGTCTGCGATCAGATCGACCAGCAGCGGCGTTTCGTTGAAGCCGGACGGCATGGACAGGCCGTAGCCGACGTACAGCAATCCCAGTAATACGAATGCGGCGAACGTGATGGCGACGCCACGCAGCACGGTCTCGCTTTTCGTGCGAATGGTGAAGCATGAGCGGAACAGGATGATGATGACGATGCACAGCAGCGGCAACGCCATCGTGGCCAGCATCGCGTGGAATGCGCCGTGCCGTTGCAATGCGGATATCGCATCCATGTATGCACCGGCGTCGGAGCCGTCCACGTAGGACAGCGGAATAGCCACATAGAACACCGTCGATAGGGCAATGGTGCATGCGTTGAACACGATGCTGAGCGTGGCTGCGAGATGACGGCCTCGATACAGACCCCAGGCGATGAGCAGCAGCATCAGCGTCGGCGTGATGGATACCAGCCAGTTGCCGGGCATGGTGAAACGCATCATGCGGTATTGCGCGAAGCAGTCCGTATGCGAGGCGCCGCTGAGGCAGTCGACCACACGTCCGGTGTCGAAGTCGGTGGAGCCGGTCAACAGTCCGAACATGGACAGCAGGCCGAACGATTGGCGTGACGAGACGGCGACGAGCGAGCCGATGGCCTGCACGCCCGCGACGATGCCGATAAGCCGACGCATTTCGTAGATGGCGCCATGCCGGTATTCGTCGCCATGTGTGCGGGAGGCCATCAGATAGCCGAGCACGTGGCCAATCACCGAAGTGGCAAGCAGGCAGTAGTCGCTCACCTCGCCTCGGTAGAGGAACATGATGAGCACGACCGCATAGCCGATCACGCGGATACGGCGGCGCCACAGCATGGTTGTGAACGCGCTGGCGCACATAAGGGTGCCGGCGACGAGAATCAGCGGACCAAGGATGGCGCCATCATGCGAGATCGCATGCCATTGGGGCTGCGCCCGTCGGATAGGGAGCACAGTCCCATGCCCAAGGCCACGCCACCCAGTGTGGTGATGACGGACACCCATGCGGTTTTGATTTTGCCGATCACCGATTCGGCCAGGCCGAACGCAACCAGCATGAGCGGAACGTCGATGAGCAGACGGCCAGATTCGGCACGTACAGCATGGATATCGGCGCGGTGTACCAGCGGCCGCGTGCGAGCGCTTCGAAACTTACTTTGGCCAGGCTCGGCGGGAACGGCTGACGTATGAGCGCGCACACGATCTGCGTGCCCACGTTGATGAGGATGACGAACAGCACGAGGCAGACGGTGAGCAGGTGTCGTCTGATCCATCCGGCCAGATCGGCGAGCAGCGCGCGGAAGCCGAACAGTGGTTTCGCGGGTGATGCCTCGGCTGGTTTAGCAGGTGCGGTTTGCGTTTGAGTCATTTCTTTCCTTTTCTGGGATTCTCAGGCTTGCGGGTTTGTGTTCAGGATCGTCATATCGTGATGCGTTTGAGATTCGGATAGTCGGATAGGTTCGGGTTCGCACCATCCAGTCCGGTGTCGTGGCCGAATACGGCGAGCCCGTAACGCAGCACGTCCTGCACGGCGTGCCAGTCGTGTGCGTTGCCGGACGATTCGACGGCGGCGACGCGCATGCCGGCTTTCGCCGCGACCGGCGCGATTGTTTTGACGTTGCGTATTGAGGTGGTGTCCTTCTCCCCCGCGCCTATGATGAGCATCTGATGGTGGGCGCGTGGTTGCGGATGGCGTTGACCGGCACTTGGTTCTCATAGGCTGTGGTGTCGCCGTCGAAGAACCGGTCGATCATTTCCTGTCGGCTGCCGTTGGTCGGTTTGATTTCGCTGTCGGTGGGAATCATGGTGCCAAACAGGTCGGGATGGTTCACGCCGATCTGCAGCGAACATGTGGCGCCTTGCGAGAATCCGGCGATGGCCCAATCCTTGGCATCCTGTGCGGCGGGCAGGTTGGTTTTCACCCAGTCGACCACGTCCTGCGTCAGGTAGGTCAGCGCATTGCCGTACACCTTCGAATCCACGCATAGCGTGTTGTGCGAATCGGCGCCAAGCTGATCGGCTGCGATGACGATTGGGCGAATCCGTCGTGGGTTTTCGCATATCCGTCCATCATGGTTTGGATGCCGCCGGCTTGGAAGACGCGTCCCGGACTGCCCGGCTGCCCGCTCAGCATGAGGACGACCGGCAGGGCCGGCTTGCGTTTCGAGTCGGCCAATGCCGCCGGAGGCAGGTAGACGAGGGCTTTGCGTGCTTCAAACTGCGATTTCGTGGCCGGAATGTCGATTTTGTTGACGGTTCCGTTCGCCGGAATATTGCGGATTGTGCCGTTGGCGGCCTGTTTGCGCCACTGTGCGACGGTGATGAGGTCCTTGCGTTTGGCCAGTCCGGTCAGATCGGCTTGGCTGTAGGAATCCTCGCCGAACAGCGAGCCGATGGTGGCGTATTCGCCGTACGATTGGTCGATGCCGATCGCCGCGGCCAGTATCGCGAATACGGTCAAGATAGCCGCGGCCACGCGCATCATGCCCCTGCTCAACACGATATGCGCGATGGCGAAACCAGCGATGGCGAAACCAGCCGCCACCCAAGCCATCACACGGGATCCCAATCCGACGCCGAACACCACGAACACGTCGGACAGCAGCCAAGCTACCACATAGCCGATCATTCCGGACACGGCCGCAACGCCGATCGGCAGCACGGTAGCCAGTATGCGTCCGTCCCGTTTCGAAACGCCGCGCTGACCAGCAGGGTTACGGACAGCACTGCGACGACGGCGAACGCCGCCGCCGGAAACCAGCCTCCGACCAGGCTTATGTTCATAAGCCACTGACGCATATTTCCCATCCCCAACATATAGGTTTTCCTTCAACTTGACAGTTGTAGTACGCAAAATAACGGGCACGCGTCATCCTTATGGCTGATTTCGCCTCAAAACTCAGGGAAAACCCTGAAACCGCCGTGAACCGTTCGCTATTGGCGTATGGTTTTGGCTATGACATACGTATTCGAAGCATCGAACGTACGCTGTTCGATTATGGTCGACGGCGAACGCCGCACCATATTCTCCGGATTGTCCTTCGCCATCGAGCCTGGCGAAATCGTGGACTTGGTCGGACCGTCCGGCGCAGGCAAGAGCTCGCTGCTGACCGCTTTCGCACGGCTCAATCCGCGCGCGTCAGGCGATTTACGGTTGGATGGCCGTTCCGCCGACGATTTCACCCCGCAGCAGTGGCGCGCGCAGGTCGCGTACCTGCCGCAGAAGCCGGTGCTGTTGGGCGAGACGGTGGCGCAGGCGATTCGTCTGCCGTTCACGCTTGCCATACGCCAGTCGGCGAGAACGAAGCAGGGACCACGCAGGATCTCCCCCACCGACGCGTTGCCGGACGGCAGAATCCGTGAGACCTTGGACAATATGGGTTGCGCCGACATCGATCCGAACCGTCCGCCACACGACTTGTCCGGCGGTCAGGCGGCGCGCGTGAGCCTTGCGCGCACGTTGCTGACCCGTCCGAAGGTGCTGCTCGCCGACGAAGTGGACGCCGGATTGGATGACGACAACGCCGAGAAAGTGGCGCGTATCCTCGCCAAAGCGGCGGCGGACGCATGGCGATCGTTCGTATCCGGCACCGGCCGCCGGATGGCCATGCCACACGTGTCACGCGTCTTGCCGATGGCACGCTCACGCAGTCCGGCAACGCCGAAGCGGACGGTACTGCGACGGGTAGTACTTCGACGGGTAACACGGTAGAAGGGAGCGTCGCATGAACGGCAACTACTATGCGATCGACATCTGGGGTCTCATCGCCGCGCTGGTGATGGTGGCCATTGCCGCCGGCATCTCCGAAACCATGCGTATGGGTGTGGGACGTACGTTGCTGTGGTCGCATGCCGAGCTTTGCTGCAATTGTGCGCGATGGGCTTCATCATGGAGTACGTCATCCGTTCGAACAATCCGTGGCTGGTGCTGCTGCTGGTGGCGTTCATGCTCATCGCGGCCGTGCAGATCACTCTTTCGCGTGCGAAAGGTGTTCCGAAGGGCTTGGCTGGACCGGTGTTCCTGAGTCTGGTCGTGACCATGCTCATCATGATCTCGTTGGTCACCGAGCTCATCATCCGTCCGCAACCGTGGTATGCGCCGCAATTGGTGGTGCCGTTGACCGGCATGCTGCTGGGCAACACCGTTTCGGCGTTGGCGGTGGGGTTGAGCCGGTTCTTTGAAAGCATGAAGAACGTCGTGACGAAGTGGACACGCTGCTGGCGTTGGGTGCCACCACGTGGGAGGCGGCACGTCCAAGTATCGTCTCGTCGATCCGTCTGGGATTGCTGCCCACCACCGCGTCGCTCGCCTCCGCCGGCATTGTGACGGTGCCGGGCATGATGGCCGGTCAGATCATCGCCGGCGGCAACCCCATCGACGCGGCGAAATACCAGTTCATGATTCTCGCCACCATCGCGGCGCTTACGCTGCTGGCGGACAGCATCATCATGCTGATGGTCTATAAACGTTGCTTCACCGCGCTCGACCAGTATCAGCCGGTCAACGGCTGATACTGCGATATCCCGTATAGAAAAAGCCGTTCATTCCTTGCGATTGCTGGAATGAACGGCTTTTTGCTTGACCGTTGACGTACGTCAGCGGGAGCGGAACGGCGCCTTGCGGATCTTCGCATGCTTGCGGAACGGCTTGCCCTGCCTTTCGCCCGCATGCTTGTCGTGGCGTTCTCCGTGACCGCCACGACGACCGGAATCGCCATACTTGGCTTCCATGCGACGGTCATAACGCTTCGCGTCCTCGCCTCGCTCGTCATGAATCACGCGGATTTCCTTGCGATGGATGCGTTTGCCGCCCTGACGGCGGTCGTCGCGTTCGTCGCGGTTCCTGCGGTATTGGCGATCGTCCTCGTAACGGCGTTCGGCACGGGCTTCGGCCTTGCGCTGCTTCTTGGTCGGCGCGCCCTGCTTTTTCGCATACTGCTTTTTGCCGGGCTTCCTATCGGATTGGCCACGCTGATCGGAACGCTCGTCGGAGCGCCGCTTGCGATTGTCGGTTCCACGCTGTTCGCCGGCTTCGGCACGCTGCTGCTCATGCAGCCGCGCGTACTTTTCGCGACGCTTGTTGTTGCGCTTCTCCTCGTGCTTCTCGCGCTTCTCCTCTTGGATTTCAGGATGTTCCCAACGATGCTCGCGTGCCTCGTATTCGCGGTTGTCGCGGCCTTCGAACTTGGCGGCGCGACGTTCGGCGCGATTCTGTTTCGGTTCGAAACGCTGCTCGCGTTCGGCGACTTCGGCGCGCTCTTCACGCCCCTTGCGATTCGCGCGGTCCTTGCGTTCGGACTTGAACGGCTTGCCGCCCTTGTCCTTGCCCCGGTCCTTGTTGCGTCCACCGGAACGGTTGCGTCCGGAGCGCCCGCCGTTTTCCGCGGAACCGTCGCCGCCCTTGCCATGCCTGCGACGCGGATTGCCCGCCGGCTGGGACTGCTCAAGCGTCCAACCGAAACGCGGTTCGGCCGACTCGCCCACCAATTCCAACACTTCCGGGGAATCGTGGGTCACTTCGATCGGCTTGACCTTCAGTCCGGCCTCATGCAGCATGCGGCGGGTGCGGCGGCGCTGGTTCGGCAGAACGATGGTCACCACATCACCGGAATGGCCGGCTCGCGCGGTACGTCCGGAGCGGTGAAGGAACGATTTCGGGTCCTCCGGAGGCTCCACCTGCACCACGAGCTCCACGCCGGACACGTCGATGCCGCGGGCGGCCACATCGGTGGCGACCATGACGTTCACGTCGCCGGATTCGAAGGCTGCGAGATTGCGATCACGCTGGTTCTGGCTCAGGTTGCCGTGCAGCTCGGCCGCCGGAATGCCGTTCTTCGTCAGGTCCTTGGCGAGCTTCTGGGTCTGGAATTTGGTGCGGGTGAACAGGATGCGGCGTCCCTTGCCGGAAGCGAGGGTGCGGACCAGCTCATGACGGTCGCCCTGCGTGGTTTCGAACACGTGGTGGGTCATTTCGTCGACGGCCGCGGTGGCGGAGTCGACGCTGTGGATCTTAGGATCGGTGAGGAACGTGTTCACCACCTCGTCGACGCCATGGTCGAGGGTGGCGGAGAACAGCATGATCTGCGCGTCGAACGACACTTGGCCGAGCAGGCGCTTGACCGGCGGCAGGAAGCCCATGTCGGCCATTTCGTCGGCTTCGTCGATCACGGCCACTTCGACCTTCTCCAAGGTCAGCGCATGCTGTTCGAGCAGGTCCTCAAGACGGCCCGGGCATGCGACGACGATATCGGCGCCGGCCTTAGATCGCGGATCTGGCGGGCGTAGCGCACACCGCCATACACGGTGGTGGTGGTCATGCCGTACATCTGCGCGAGCGGCATCAGCACGTCGTTGATCTGGTTGGCCAGCTCACGGGTCGGAGCGAGCACCAGACCGCGCGGGTGCGGCAGGAAATCGTCGCGCGCCGTTCCTCGGCATGCCCCTTGCGCACCTGTTCCACCTCATCGGCCGGAACTGGCTCATGTTCTCGTACTCG
>ENA-OQIM01000228-OQIM01000228.1-human-gut-metagenome-genome-assembly--contig:-NODE-228-length-20584-cov-1.896417_pt1 | contig 20584 bp, 27 predicted proteins | sample MGYA00242579_ERZ504744 | MGnify/ENA primary metagenome ERZ504744 (study PRJEB26092, sample SAMD00036441) | human gut metagenome | host: Homo sapiens | study: EMG produced TPA metagenomics assembly of...
CACTTGGAATCTCAGGTCTTTTATCCGGTCTCGGCGGCGGCGGTTCAGGTACTTGGTATGGCAGGTCGTCTGAGCCAGTTTGCAGGACAGGAAGGATTTGGATTTGAAGGTATCACCGTTGCCTGATCGGAGGATCCAACCCGATCGGATGTATCTTTTCCGGTATCTTCTATGGTGCAATGAAATATGGCGGTTCCAAGCTCAGTATCGTAAAGGCACCGTCTGAAGTTGTTGATATTATCATGGGATGTGTTGTTCTCCTGATCGCCATCTCACACGTATTCAAAGTATTCGTACTGAATGCTGCAAAGAAGAAGGAGGCTAAATAAGATGAACGGATTAATTAAAGACCTTGGTCTTCTGATCAATGCGACTCTGATCGCAACACCGCCGCTTCTTCTGGCGGCACTTGGCTCCTGTTTTTCTGAGAGATGTGGAGTTGTAAACATTGGTATCGAAGGTATGATGACAATTGGTGCATTCACCGGAGCGGTAATGGGCCTGACTACCGGAAACGGCTGGATCGCATTCTTATGTGCAGGACTGGCGGGCGCATTGTTCGGCCTGATCCATGCATTTGTATGTATTTCTTGCCACGCAGACCAGACGATCGCCGGTACAGCGATCAACTTCCTGGGACCTGGACTTGCACTGTTTCTCTGCAAGGCAATGTATAATAACTCATCAGATACACCGGCTATGGACCCAAGCTGCAAGCTTCCGAAGCTGTTTGAGGGTGTCTTCCCGACAGGTTCATTCTGGAACAACGTATTAAATGTTTACGCAGTAGCGTATCTGGTATTCATTCTTGCATTTGTGTGCTGGTTTGTATTTTATAAGACAAAATTTGGAGCACACCTCCGTGCAGTCGGAGAACATCCGGAAGCATGTGAATCTCTGGGAATCGATGTTTACAAAGTTCGTTATACCTGTGTGATCCTGTCAGGATTTTTTGCAGGACTTGGCGGCGCATTCGTAACTCTGGCAACCATCAACCAGTTCCGTCCAAGCGTTATTGTAGGACAGGGATTTATTGCGATCGCAGCTGTAATCTTTGGTAAATTCTCACCGGAGGGCGCAACAAAGGCATGCCTTCTGTTTGGTCTCTGCAGTGGTATCAAATCTCTGGCAGCACAGAGCAATGTGGTATCCCCGAACCTGATTTCCATGATTCCATATGTGGTAACGATCATTGCACTGGTACTGTTTGTTGGTAAGGCTCACACACCGGCAGCCAACGGAAAGATTTTTGTAAAATCCAAATAAACGGTACAAGTGGAGCAAAGAGTGCTGTAAAAGACTGAAAACAGTTTTTGCAGCACTTTTTTTGACAGCAAAAAAAGACATTTGTTCTTTTTTGTTTACAGGAAATATGGTATAAATAAGATAAGACAACTGAGGGAAAATAATAGTTTTTTATAGTATTTTAGGAGGAATTACTATGCGTGACATTTCTATGGAAAGAGTCAATGAAACAAGAAAAAACATTCTGGAAATTATAGAGAGCGCAACGCTGACTCATGAACAGAAGCTGACCTGCCTTGCAAATCAGGCAGATTCTCTGATGGAAGTCCTTGATCTTCCGGAAGGACTGGATGAGCTTCTGAATGTACCGATCGACCGCAAATGTATCTGCGACCTGTCTGAAGGACATGCGCCGATGCGTCCGCGTTACATTATCCCGGATTATGCGAAATTCCTGAAAGAAGGAAGCAAATTCTTGCAGCTCGATCCGCCGACCGATCTCTATGAGGCACTGAACAGCCTGATGATCTTTTATAAACATGTACCGAGTGTTACCAATTACCCGGTTTACGTAGGACAGCTGGATGAATTACTGGAGCCATACATCGATACCGTCGATGAAGCTCAGGCAAAAAAGATGCTGAAGCTGTTCCTGACACAGATGGACCGCACGATCCTCGATTCCTTCTCACATGCAAACATCGGACCGAGAGAGACCAAGGCAGGACGTCTGCTTCTGGAAGCTGAGAAAGAACTGGAAAATGCAGTTCCGAACTTAAGCTTCAAATATGACGAAGACATTACTCCGGATGATTTTGCCCTCAAAGCGATCGACTGTGCAATGCACAGCGCAAAACCAAGCTTTGCCAATCACAAGATGTTCAAGAGCGAGCTTGGTGAGAATTATGTGATCGCCAGCTGCTACAATGGCCTTCTGCTTGGCGGCGGTGCGTATACCCTTTGCCGTCTGGTCCTTGGAAACATTGCCAAGAGAGCAAAGAACATCCAGGATTTCAAAGAACGTGAACTTCCATATGTACTGGATATCATGGCCCGTTACATGGATGCAAGAATCAAGTTCGAGGTAGAAGAGAGCGGATTCTTTGAGAATAACTTCCTGGCAAAAGAAGGATTTATCCACAGAGATCGTTTCTCCGGCATGTATGGTCTGGTAGGTCTTGCTGACTGTGTCAATATCCTTTTCGAAAAAGAAGGTCTCAAGGGACGTTTCGGACATGATGAAGCAGCCAATGATCTGGGTGTGGAGATCATGGAGATCATCAAGGAATTTAATCTGAACCACAAGAATAAATATTGTGAAGGAACCGGCGGACATTTCCTCCTTCATGCGCAGGTAGGACTTGCTGAGGATGAGAATGTAACTCCGGGAACACGTATCCCGATCGGCGAGGAACCGGAAGAACTGATCGATCAGCTCAACGTGCTGAGAAAGTTCCACAAATACTTTACTTCAGGAACCGGCGATATCTTCCCGATCGATATGACTGTTCATCGCAATCCGGAGTATGTACTGGATATCATCAAGGGCTCCTTCAAGATGGATCTTCGTTACCTGTCTTTCTATTCCAGCGACAGCGATGTGATCCGTGTCACAGGATATCTTGTAAAACGTTCTGAACTTGAGAAACTTGCAAACGGAGAGGCTGTTCTGCAGGATACCACAGCTCTGGGGCTTGGTGCTGCAAGAAACGGACATATCCTGGAGAGAAAGGTACGTTAAATGAAAGCAGTAGTGAACCGGATCATCCCGTTCAGCAGTGTGGATGGTCCGGGTAACCGGACGGCAGTGTTCCTGCAGGGATGTAATATCAACTGCAAATACTGCCACAATCCGGAAACAAGGAAATTATGTGTACAATGCGGTACCTGTGTGAAACAGTGCCCGGCAGGTGCACTGTCTTTTGATGAGAATGGCAAAGTGGCGTTCGATCCATCGAAATGTGTACAGTGTGATACCTGCATCCACGTCTGTCCCAACGACAGTTCTCCGAGAACCTTTGAGATGACACCGGAAGAAGTCTATGCAAAAGTTAAGAAGCAGATTCCGTTCATCCGAGGTCTTAGTGTTTCAGGGGGAGAGTGCATGCTCTGGCCGGAGTTCCTGACAGAGTTGTTCCGCCTGGCAAAGAAGGACGGACTGGGGACACTGATCGACAGCAACGGCATGATCCCGTTTGAGGATTATCCGGAACTGATGGAAGTATCAGACGGCGTAATGCTGGATATCAAAGCGTTTGAAGCTGCCGAGCACAGGAAGGTCACCGATTTTACAAATGAAATGGTGTTGAAGAATGCTGTATATCTGGCAAAAACTTCCAAGCTTTATGAAGTAAGAGCGGTCATCGTACCGGATCTTTATGATACAGAGAGAAGTATCCGTGAGATGGGAGATTTTCTTGCACCATATCTCAAGATCAACGATATCCGCGTAAAGATCATTGCATACCGTCCGATGGGAGTCAGGGAGCAGTATTCGCATTACCAGGTTCCAAACCAGGAGTATCTGGCTTACCTGGCTGATATATTAAGGGAAAAAGGATTTCAGCACATTACGCTGATCTGACGGATTATAAATATCCGCCTAATCTGGGGAATGATATTACAGCAAAAACGAAATTAATATAAAGGAGGAGTAAGATGACAAATATTCCAACTGCACACAACAGTGCCAAAGCAGGAGATTTTGCAAAAACTGTACTGATGCCGGGAGATCCGCTCCGTGCAAAATATATTGCAGAGACATATCTGGAGAATCCAAGACAGGTGAATGCTGTCAGAAACATGTTCGGATATACAGGAACCTATAAAGGAAAGGAAATTTCTGTTATGGGAGGCGGTATGGGGATGCCGTCTATCGGAATCTATCTTACGAGCTGTTCAATTTTTATGATGTAGATCAGTTCATCCGTATCGGTTCTGCCGGAGCTTTCCAGGACAACATCAAACTGATGGATGTGGTGATCGGTATGGGTGCCTGCACAGATTCCAATTATGCGTATCAGTATGGTCTGCCGGGAACTTTCGCACCGATCGCAGATTACGAACTGCTGAACAGAGCTGTAGAGACTGCGAAACGTCAGGGCACGAATGTGGTTGTAGGTAATGTTCTGTCTTCCGATGTATTCTACAATGCCATGAGCAATGTAAACGACCTGTGGCGCGATATGGGCGTGCTGGCAGTGGAGATGGAAGCAGCGGCATTATATATGAATGCTGCCAAAGCAGGAAAGAAAGCACTCTGCATGCTGACAATTTCGGATCATCTGTATACAGGAGAATCCTTAAGTGCCGAGGACCGTCAGCTTGGATTCGGCAAAATGATGGAAATTGCACTGGAACTGGCATAATGAATAATAAGAGTTACTGTTCACAGGTAGTATCCCGCGAGGTGTTTTGCCATGAATATGGCAAAATCCCGAGATATACAGGGCAAAATTCCATCACCGTAGGTGATGTGGAATGGATTTTGACCAAGTTACTGTGAACGGAGTGAACAGTAACTAATAAGAATGGAGAATAATAAAAACATGGATGCAAAAGAAATTTTAAAACACGTAGATCATACTTTACTGACACAGACTGCTACATGGGAAGAGATCAAACAGATCTGTGACGACGCAATCAAATATGGAACAGCCTCCGTCTGCATTCCGCCTGCATATGTAAAACAGGTCAAAGAATATGTGCAGGACAAAATGGCAGTCTGCACTGTTATCGGTTTCCCGAACGGATACATGACTACAGCAACAAAAGAATTCGAAACAAAAGATGCTCTGGCAAATGGTGCAGATGAGATTGATATGGTCATCAACATCGGCTGGGCAAAAGACGGCAAGTTTGACGCGATCGAAGAAGAGATCCGCACTCTCAAAAAAGTCTGCGGTTCCAAGATCCTCAAAGTGATCATCGAGACCTGCCTTCTGACCGATGAAGAAAAGATCAAAATGTGTGAGGCAGTTACCAAAGCAGGAGCAGATTATATCAAAACCTCTACCGGATTTTCCAAGGCAGGTGCGACTTTGATGATATCAAACTGTTTTCCGAGCACATCGGCCCGAATGTAAAGATGAAAGCAGCCGGAGGAATCTCTTCTCTGGATGATGCAGAAAAATTCTTAAGCCTTGGAGCAGATCGCCTCGGCACAAGCCGTATTGTCAAAATCATCAAAAACGAAGAAGCTACAGGCTATTAAGAAAGAGTTGAGCAGAAATATGAAGAAAATGGAACAGAAACAGATTCAGGAACTGATCGAAAAAGCGATCGGTATGATGGATTATTCTTATGTACCGTATTCACATTTTCATGTAGGTGCGGCATTGCTGGCAAAGAACGGCAAGGTTTATGGCGGCTGTAACATCGAAAATGCGGGATACACACCAAGTAACTGTGCGGAGAGAACTGCATTTTTTAAGGCAGTCAGTGAAGGCGTAATGGAGTTTGACGCTATCTGTGTGGTTGGTGGTATGAATAAAATTATGAAAGAATACGCAGCTCCATGTGGTGTTTGCCGCCAGGTTATGATGGAATTCTGCAATCCTGAAGAATTCCAGATTATTCTCGCAACCAGCAAGGACCAGTATGAGATTTTCACGCTGAAAGAACTTCTTCCGCTTGGATTTGGTCCAGATAATCTGAATAAATAAAAAAGCTGGAATAAAAATCCACGGCGTGATTGACGAAAACGCTTCAACGTGGTATACAGATAGAGTGACAACTGTAAGGAATAAAATACAGATGTCATTCTATTTTTGATTTTAAGAAACTTAGCGTGATCCCCGGTGGGTTCCGTCTGCCAGATGGCCATTATGAGGATATCATTCCACATTATTATGTACTGTAAAAGGAGGACATCATGTCATTAAAAAGAGCAGAAGAATATCTGGAAAATAAGGGATTTCTGGATCATGTGATCGAACTTGAGGAATCCACAGCAACGGTTGCGATGGCAGCAGAAGCACTCGGTGTAGAGCCGGGAATGATCGCTAAGACGATGTCCTTTTTGCAGGGAGAAAATGCGGTTCTGATCCTCACAGAAGGCACTGCAAGAGTCGATAATCGTAAGTATAAAGATACCTTTCATGTCAAAGCAAAAATGATCCCGTTCGATCAGGTAGAGGAAGTGATCGGACATGCCCCGGGCGGCGTGTGCCCGTTTGGAATCAACGATGATATTGAGGTTTATCTGGACGAAAGCTTAAAGAAATTTGACACCGTATACCCGGCAGCAGGCAACGACACAGCGCAGTAAACTCACGATCCCGGAACTTGAACAGGTCGCAGATGCAAACGGATGGGTGGATGTGTGTAAGGAAACGGAGGCTTAAATGATCTACAAAAAGATAGAGATTAAAGTAGAAGGATACCAGGAGACTGCGGATCTATATACCTATATTCTGGATAATTCTGTGGAAATGCACCCGGACAGGAAGCGTCCGGTCGTTGTGATCTGCCCGGGCGGTGGTTATGAAATGACCTCCGACAGAGAGACCGAACCAATCGCCATGCAGTATCTTGCAAGAGGATATCATGCGGTGATCCTGCGCTACAGTGTAGCTCCGGCGAGGTATCCGCTGGCGTTAATGCAGCTTGCAAAAACGGTCGCATATTTAAGAGAACATGCAGGAGAATTCCATATTGATACGGACAAGATCATCCTCCAGGGCTTTTCTGCGGGAGGTCATCTGGCAGCGAGTCTTGGCGTATTCTGGAGGGAAAAATTCATCTCAGAAGCTCTGCATACAGATGCGGAAATGGTGAAGCCAAATGGAATGATCCTCAGTTATCCGGTCATTACATCTGGAAAATTTGCGCATATGGGTTCTTTTGAAGCTCTGCTCGGAGAGAACAGTAATGATTCGGAAAAGAGAAAAAACAGTCCCTGGAATTCCAGGTAACAGAGGATACTCCGCTGACTTTTCTGTGGCATACCGTTACAGATGATACCGTTCCGGTTGAGAATTCCATGCTGTTTTTTGAAGCATTGCGCAAACACAGAGTACCCGTAGAACTGCATCTATATCCGTCAGGCGGTCACGGCCTCAGTCTCGCAAACGAAGAAACCAGCCACGAAGATGGCGGCTGCATCCAGCCAGAATGCCAGTCATGGATAGAACTTGCGTGCACGTGGATTGGGAATTTATAAAAGAGAAAAAGGTGTTCCATAGATCGGAATGCCTTTTTCTTTTTGTGAGATTTTTTTGTAACGTTTCTGATACATACATCGTCATATATGTGAAGGAGGAAAACACCAATGCTGAATATTCAGGAGATATACGAACAATATTTCACCATCGTATACCGTTATCTGCTTTCGCTTTCGCATAATACCCATATCGCAGAGGAACTCACACAGGAAACATTCTTCAAAGCCCTGAAAAAAGTCGACGATTTCAGAGGCGACTGTGACCTGCGAGTGTGGCTTTGTCAGATCTCCAAAAACACATATTATGACTATCTGAAGAAAAATAAAAAGTATGCACCGGAATCTCAGGAAGAAACAGAGGATACTTTGTACCGGATCTGCTTCAGAATTTTTCGGATAAAGAAACGGCATTTCAGGTTCACAAAGTACTGCACAGACTTGCAGAGCCGTACAAAGAAGTCTTTTCCCTTCGTGTGTTCGGAGAACTGTCATTTACCACAATCTCCTCGCTGTTTGGCAAAAGCGAAAGCTGGGCAAGAGTCACTTATCACAGAGCATGTAAGAAGATCAGGGAGGAATTAAACCATGAAGATCACCTGTAATATCATAGAAGACCTACTTCCGCTTTATGTGGACGATATGGTCAGTGAAGACAGCCGCCAGCTTGTAGAAGAACATCTCAAGACGTGTCCCGCCTGCAGAAAGATGCAGGAAGAAATGATGAGAGAAAATCGTCTGACAGCCACCGCGAAAGGAAACAATTTGACACAGACAAACAAAACAGAGGCAGAACCACTCCGAAAGATCCGCCGAAAGATCCGTAAGAAACGGATTGCATCTGTCCTTCTGGCGGTCATTCTCGTAGTGGCAGCAGGCGGAATCGGACATTACTGGTACTATGACAAAGAGAATTATATTTCCTGGGACGAGGCAGATATTTCCGTAAAAGACGGGAAGTATATTCTACAGTCAATCCACTGGGACGGATGAGATCAATCCTGTCCGTGGATCAGAAAAACATGTTCTATATGCTGTCAGAAACCATGTGGACCCGCAAAGAATACCCATCCGATCCGAATACAGAAAATGAGCTTTGGAATCTGCAGGATTTTCAGGAAGCATATGAGCGCGGAGCGGACGAATCTACAGATGAAACCTCGTTTCCAACAGGGATTGAACATGTCTATTATGTTGACCCGGAGAATGTAAAAGAAACTTTTGCACTTTGGGATTACCAGGATGAACCAGAGAAAGCGCAGCAGAAAGAAGAAGAGCTGGCGGCGAAATGTCATTTGATCTGGAGCGCAGATGAATAAAATTCTTCTTGCATTATGTACGAAATCGTACTATGCTATCAAGTACGATTTCTACATTTTTATATCAGGAGGATTTTTATGCATATTGAATTATCGGAGCATTTCACTTACAGCAAACTGCTCCGCTTCACATTCCCATCCATCATTATGATGGTGCTGACCTCCATCTATGGTGTTGTAGATGGATTTTTTATCTCAAACTTTATCGGCGCAGAGCCTTTTGCTGCGGTCAACATTGTCATGCCGTTCCTGATGATCTTCGGTGCGGTCGGATTTATGATTGGAACCGGAGGCAGTGCCCTCGTTGCCTACACTCTGGGCGTTGGCGATAAGAAGAAAGCGAACGAGATCTTTTCTCTGCTTGTTTATCTGCTGGTCGGTCTGGGACTTCTGTTTACCGTAATTGGTGAGATCTTTGTCGGACCGATCTCGCAGTTTCTGGGTGCAGATGCCGAAATGCTCCCATATTGTGTGACTTACGGCAGGATCCTGATGCTTGCCCTTGTTCCGTTTATGCTTCAGAATGTATTTCAGAGTTTTCTTGTCACAGCGGAGCGTCCGCAGCTTGGACTTGTTACAACATTGGTATCTGGTGTGTTAAACATCGTGCTGGATGCATTATTTATCGCAGTATTTCGATGGGGAGTGGCAGGTGCCGCATCTGCTACAGCACTCAGCCAGACGATCGGCGGCATTGTACCACTGACCTTTTTTATCATGTCAAGGAGCAGTAAACTTCGTCTTGGAAAAACACATATGGATCTGCGTGCGATCACAAAAGCCTGTACAAACGGTGCTTCCGAGTTTATGACAAATGTGTCTATGTCAATCGTAAATATGCTGTATAACTGGCAGCTGATGCGAATGCTCGGCACAAATGGTGTTGCGGCATATGGCGTGATCATGTATGTGAACTTTATTTTTCTGTCTATTTATATCGCTATTCGATGGGAAGCGCACCGATCGTAGGCTACCATTATGGCGCAGGAAACAGAAACGAACTGAAGAATCTCTTCAAAAAAAGCCTCAGGATCATTCTGGTCATGAGCATAGTTCTGACCATAGCGGCAGAACTTCTGGCAAGACCGCTGTCGATGATCTTTGTAAGCTACGATACGGAACTTTTGGAAATGACAACCTATGCATTTGCCGTATATTCCATTTCCTTCCTTGTTTCAGGATATAATATCTATGCCTCATCGTTCTTCACGGCACTGAACGACGGATTTACTTCCGCGATGATTTCTTTTGGAAGAACGCTGATTTTGAAGTGATCTGTGTTCTGGTACTTCCGATCCTGTTCGGACCATATGGGATCTGGTATGCAGTGATCGCGGCAGAAATTTTTGCACTGATCCTGTCGATCTTCTTCCTGATGCGCAACAGGAAAAAATACGGTTATATTTGATGGGAGGCGTAGTTCATGGAATCAAGATTTAAAGAATGGGTTTATATTGAAGGTCTGATGCAGAGTGCCTACCATGAGTCTGCACTCAAGATGAATCTCTCAGACAGTGAATTCTGGATTTTGTATGTTTTTAATTTTCATCAGGAAGGCTGCAACCAGAGCGTTCTCTACAAAGAAGCCTGCCTGACAAAATCACCGTAAATTCAGCAATCCGCAAGATGGAGCAGAAAGACCTCCTCTACCTTACCCCAGGAGAAGGCCGCAATACAATGGTCTTCCTCACCGAAAAAAGGCCGTAACTGATGGAAGACACCGTCTACAAAGTCATCCAGATCGAAAACAGATCTACGATACCTGGACACCTGAGGAACAGAAACTTTTTGTGAAACTCAACTGTGATTTCGCCGAGAAACTGCGGGATAAAATAAAAGAACTTTGATAGCAGGGGCTGCCATATGGCAGTCCTGTTTTGACAACTCTAAGCTGCCTGTTTACAACAAACAAAAACTACGATAAAATATTCTTCTAAGAGCAAAGTTGAGGTGGCTGGTGTAGAGACGATTCTTCCGGCAGCACAGGCAATCCTGCCGTCCGTAGTCTACAAGATTTTTATGATCGGTGGACCGATTATGGCAATCATCACAACACTGAACGGAGTATTCAATGATGTCAGATATCCAATCGCACAGGCTGCAAAGGATGGCTGGCTTCCAAAAGGAATCCTGAAGGAAAATCGTTTTGGTGCACCATTTCTGATCTATACATACACATTGATCGTAGTACTGTTTCCGATCATTTTTGATATGAGTATCGTGACGATCACAAATATTTTCCAGGTGATCACATTTTTTATGAACGTAACAGTTGTATATGCGATCTCACGTCTTCCGCAGAAATATCCGGATGCCTGGAGCAAAAATAAATTCCATCTTAAAAAAGGCGGTATCCGTATTGAAACATCTATCTGGCAGCCGTCTGAGGAGGAGAAAAATGACTGATACATTTACAAGAACTGAACTTAATCCAATAAAACTGGCAGAAATGCTGGAAGAACTTGAGAATACAGTTGAACTGCACAGTATGTCTGTTCGCTACAAAGGCGAGACTGTTCTGGAAGGAGCCTGGGCACCTTTTTCACTGAATGATCCGCAGATGATGCATTCCCTGTCAAAGATCGGAACCAGTATCTGTGTTGGTTTTGCTGTAGACGAAGGAAAACTTCATCTGGAAGATCATCTTCTGGATTATGTGAGAGAAGAGTTACCGGCGGCGTATGATGAAGCACTGGAAGATATTACAATTTATGATCTGCTTACCATGCAGGCAGGATCAACTGGCTGACAAGTCCGGAAGGACACAATACCGGCGGATGGGGAATGTATCTGACTGCGCCGCAGATTTCCGCACTGGCACAGCTTCTGCTTCAGAAAGGAAACTGGAAAGGCGGGCAGCTTGTACCATCCTGGTGGATAGAAGAAATGGGAAAACCGAGAGTAGAAATTCCGGGAGATGAAAAGAAAGCACTGACACATTATGCTTATCACATAAAAGCAGGAAAAGAAATCTTTGCGGCCGAGGGAGCATTTGGTCAGTATCTGATCTGTTTCCGTGATCTTCCGGTGGCAATTGGAATCACAGCAGGTGCGAGAGAATATCTTGCCGCAGATATCTGTCTGAAATATATAAAGGAAGCAGTTTCTGAACCATGCAAAGAGGAACAGCTGGAAGCAGCAGAGAAAGCACTTCGGACCAAGATAAACAGCCTGTCACTTGTACAGCCGGAAGGTGCATTTCGAACTGCCAGACAGGAGGCTGCAAGATTATTTGACCGCAAGATTCTTTTTACAGAAAATCTACGAAAGATCGAGAGCGCAGTGCTTACGAAAGAGGGATATAGAATTAAGATTGAAGCTGTGATCGACGGCGAACAGAAAGTGCTTTATGCTGGCTACAAAGCATGGAAATGTAATGATCTTTACCCGTCTGATTTTACAAAAAGATATCACAGCGTGGCTTATGCAATGGATGCAGAAGCACTGTATCTGTCCGTAGGACTTATAAATACTTCCTATAAAGAAGAATATTGTTTGTGGGTAAATTCAGAAGACAAAGTTATTGCAACCTGGCGTCCAAACGTAACTTATCTCCCGGAAGAACCGGATATGGTCTGGAAATTTACCGGAACCTTCGAATAAAAAATTAAAATACAGATCCGCAGAAATTGTGGGTCTGTATTTTTCACAAATCATAGAATCCAGCACGGCTTTGTGGTAAGATAAAACAAAAAGCAAGAAAGGACTGCACCAGAATGGGAAATTATCTGAATCCGGATAACAGTAAATTTCAGAGAGCTGTAAATTCTGATATTTATGTGGATAAAACAGGGTTGATAAAATATACAAATCGTGTGATAAATACCATGCAGGCATATGTCTGTGTCAGTAGACCGAGACGTTTCGGGAAATCTATGGCGGCAGATATGCTGACTGCGTATTACAGCAGAGGCTGTGATTCCAGAGAGTTATTTGCAGGTCTGGAAATTGCGGAAGACAAAAATTTTACCAGATATCTGAATAAATATGATACAATTTTTCTTAACGTGCAGGAATTTTTAAGCCGAAGCGCTAATGTGCAGGAACTGCTTACCAGAATAAAACAGAGAGTGATCCGAGAACTTGCAAGACTGTATCCGGATGTGGAGTTGTTTGATCCGGAAGATCTGGCAGAGACCATGCAGGATATTTATGCAGAAAGTAAATGCCCATTTATTCTTATTATAGATGAATGGGATTGCATTTTTCGAGAATTTAAGAATGACAAAGAAGCACAGGAGAAATATCTGGATTTTTTGCGTGATTTGATCAAAGACAAAAGTTATATCCATCTTGCATATATGACGGGGATTCTTCCTATCAAAAAATATGGCACACACAGTGCGCTGAATATGTTTGATGAATTTTCTATGATAGACCCGGGACCATTGGCTTCTTATGTTGGTTTTACAGAAGCGGAAGTAAAAACTCTGTGAAGAGTATCATATGGAACTTAGTGAGATCAGAAACTGGTATGATGGATATTCTTTTGAGGAAGTTTTACAAATGATATGACAACTTTCCGTACCGAAGACGATGTTTTGACCTTGTTGATCCACCTTGGATATTTGGGGTATCATTATTCTGCAAGATCTGTGTTTATTCCTAATGATGAAATCCGGGCAGAATATGTGAATGCAGTATCCGTATCAGATTGGGGAGAAGTATCGAAAGCACTCAAAAATTCAGCAGATACCCTGCAGGCAATCTGGCAGGGACGTGAAAAACAGGTCGCGGAGGGGATTCGGCAGGCACACTTTGAGACTTCGCATATTCAGTACAATGATGAAAATGCATTAAGTTATACGATTTCGCTTGCACTTTATGCCGCGCGGAATTTTTATACAGTTCATCGGGAACTCTCTGGTGGAAAGGGCTTTGCAGATTTGGTTTTTATTCCAAGAAAGCGATTTGCAGATAAACCGGCGTTGGTAGTAGAATTGAAATGGAACAAAGATGCAGTCGGTGTTATCGCACAGATCAAGGAAAGAGAATATTGTCAGAGCCTTGAAGAATATCATGGAAATTTGTTGCTTGTCGGAGTTAATTATGATAAAAAAACACAGGAACATAGCTGTAAAATAGAAGAGTACAGGAAGTAGATATCTTATCAGAAATTGTGGGGGTGACGGCGATGGATGCGGCTACAATGGTAGCAATCAATAATCTGAATATGCTGACGGTGATGTCAGCAATGCAGCAGACACAGAATTTTATTACAATCATTGATAGTGAAAAGGAGTATGAGGATATGAGCGGTTCGATGTTAGATCAGTATGTAGGACGGGATTGTGTAGTAAGTCTTTTTAACGAAGTTGGTGCGATCAAGGGCAGATTCGTCGAGGCAGATGCCCAGTGGGTCAAAGTCGAAACACCAAAGAAAGGCACACAGCTTATCAACCGGAATATGATCCGAAATATTACGTTTGATAATAAATAGGAGAACACCGTGAACAATATAATCGAAATCAACGACATCACCGTACCGGAATTAGACGTATACGCACGGACATCGGAAGTGCAGCTTCTGCGGTATTATGAACCAAAACCAGGGCTCTTTATTGCGGAAAGTCCGAAGGTGATCGAACGTGCATTAAATGCAGGATATGAGCCGCTTTCTTTTCTGGTTGAGCACAAAGACCTGGAGGGTGAGGCGAAGCAGATCCTGGAGCGATATCCGAAAATTCCGGTCTATACAGCAGAATATGATGTCCTTGTGGGAATGACCGGCTACGCACTGGCACGCGGCATGCTCTGTGCCATGAAACGCCGCCGTCTTCCGTCTGTAGAAGAAATCTGCCAGAATACCAGCCGCATCGCAATCCTGGAGAATGTCGTGAATCCGACAAATATCGGAGCCATTTTCCGCAGCGCAGCGGCACTTCATATGGATGCGGTCCTTCTGACCAGCGGGTGCAGTGACCCGCTCTATCGAAGAGCCGCCCGCGTAAGCATGGGAACGGTATTCCAGATTCCGTGGACATATTTTGACAAAAAATCCTCCTGGCCGGAAGAAGGAATGAAATCGATCCAGAACCTTGGCTTCAAAACCGTGGCAATGCACTTTGTGACGATTCTTTCAGCATCGATGATCCGAAGCTCCTCGCGGAAGAAAAACTTGCCATCGTTCTCGGCACAGAAGGAGACGGTCTGGCATCTCAGACCATTGCAGACTGTGACTACACAGTAAAGATCCCAATGTCACACGGCGTCGATTCCTGAATGTAGCAGCGCAAGTGCCGTAGCATTCTGGAACTTGGCAGGAAACGCTGAATATAAAAAGTTCTTGAAAAGTCTATTGTCTTTTCGAGACTTTTTACTATAATGCAGAGGACAGTCTGTGAAATGGAGAAAAATTATGCTAAAAAAATTTACAAAATATGTTTTCCAAAGTGTAGCAAGTATGATGGGGCAATCCGTGTATATTCTTGCAGACACTTTTTTATATCGGTCAGCTCAGGAGCAAATGGACTGGCAGTCCTCAACCTGATCCTGCCGGTTTTTGGAATCATGTTCGCAATAGGATCCATGATCGGGATCGGTTCTGCGACGAGATACGGGATCCGCAGAGCCAAAGGTGAAGAGGCGGATCATTATTTTACACAGTCGATCAGCTGGGCGGTACTTTTCAGCATTCCATTTATGCTGATCGGGATTTTCTTCCCGGATAAATTTCTGGCGCTCCTTGGAGCAGATGCAGAGCTGATCGCGCTTGGCAAAACTTATCTGCGGATCGTTCTTGTTTTTGCACCGTTTTTTATGTGCAATTATTCCGTTACCGCATTTGCACGAAACGATTATGCAACCTCAACCGTAATGGCAGGTTCCTTGCCGGCAGTGCCTTCAATATCGTGTTTGATTACATTTTTATTTTCCCGGCAGGCTTGGATTTTCCGGTGCGGCGCTGGCAACTGCTTTTTGTCCGTGTGTTACGATGCTGGTATGTTCCACGCATTATTTCAGCAAAAAAATGCAACATCGGTTTCAAATGGAAAAAACTGTCCGTGTGGCATCTGATCTCCTGTTGTCAGCTTGGCGTGTCCGCGTTTGTGGGCGAAATTTCCTCCGCAGTGATCACGTTCATATTTAATATGCTGATCCTTGGACTTACTGGAAGCACCGGAGTTGCTGCATATGGAGTAGTAGCAAACCTCTCGCTTGTGGGAATGGCGATCATGAACGGTATGGCACAGGCGCGCAGCCTCTGATCAGCGAAAGCTTCGGCAAAGGTGCATCTGGCGATGTAAAAAAACTTCTCCGCTGGGCACTGACCTGCGCAGCAGCAATAGAAATCGTCATGGTCGCACTGGTCTGGACCTTTACAGATCCGTTTATTGCAGTATTCAACAGTGAAAACAACCAGCTTCTTCTGGAATATGCACACACAGGTCTTCGGTTATACTTCCTGGGATTTTTGTTCGCAGGAGTCAATATCATGCTCGTTGCATATTTTTCCGCAACAGCAAACCCACGTCCGGCAATCATCGGCTCTCTGCTCCGAGGCGCGATCGCGATCGGAATCTGTGCGATCGTACTTTCCAGGATTCTGGGAATGAATGGTGTATGGCTGTCCTTCCTGGCATCTGAAATGATCACCTTCGCAGTTATTCTGATTTTGTCGAAGTACAAAGAAAGCAGGAAAACAAATGAATACGCTTGAGATCCTGCTTCAGCAGATCGGCCTGTTTGTGATCTACATTCTGGCAGGCATGATTCTGGTAAAAACAAAAGTACTGAACAGTGAAACTCTTGATCCGATCTCAAGATTTGTGATCAAGATGGCACTGCCGGTGATGATTTTTGTCAATATCATAGACGGTGTGGAGCGGGATACACTTTTTCATTCCTTATCTATTCTGGTGATCGCAGCAGTGTTTTATATCTGCACGTTCATCATAAGTCTGGGAATGACAAAAATATTTCACCTGGGAGGCGACCAGGCGGGAATCTACCAGGCGATGTTTCTGTTTGGAAATGTCGGTTTCATGGGAATCCCGATCATCACGAGTATTTTTCCACAGAATGGAATTCTTTATGTTTCAGTATTTACCGTGATCGACCAGTTCATGTTGTGGACAATGGGAGTAAAACTGACCACTCCATGTGGAAAAGGGAAGTTTGATCCGCGGAAACTGGTCAATCCGGCAACGGTGGCGATTTTTGCGGCACTTTTTTCTCGTAGTAACAGGGATTAAGATTCCACAGCTTCTGGATACAGGACTGCAGAAGATAGGTGCGACCGCATCTCCACTTGCCATGATTTATGTGGGCGGCGTATTTGCGTGCATCGATATCCGCAGATATATAAAAGAACTTTCCCTTTACGGAATCGTACTGGTCAAGATGCTTCTGATCCCGGTCATCATGTATGGAGTTTTGAATCTATTTCCGATTTCAGAAGAGATCCATCTGACAATGGCTCTGATCGCAGGAATGCCGGCGATGACTTCTGTAGTTATGATGGCAAACAGCGCTGGCTCAGATGGAGACTATGCACTGGGCGGTGTGTTCGTGACGACGATATGCAGCATTGTGACACTGCCGTTTATCTGCTGGCTTTTGCAGTACATATTATAAGAAAAAAGAAGAAGATCAAACTTTGCCGAAATGGTTCTGGTAAGAGATTGATCTTCTTCTTTTTCATTTGCGGGATATTACAGGTGAACAGTAATCTCAGATCACATTTGCAAGTCCCTTCTCAAGTGCAGTGATCTTATCATAAATAGCATCAGCGAGTGCAGCATGTCCAACTTCATCCATATGTTCACGGTCCGTAGTGCTTGGAGAAGCAAAATCAGCGGCATTCAAAAAAGCAGCATGATTTTGGAGTGCAACTTACGGTATTCATTTGCGAGATTTCTGGAAACGACCTCAGATCTCTCATCGAATTCCGGGTCAAAATCCGCTTCTCCGACACCATGACCAAGATGGATCGGAGAGATGACAAGCAGATCAAAGTGCTGAGATGCATTGAGCCGTGCTTTACGGATCACCTGATCCAGACCTCGGGCGATTACACTGGCGGATGCACCATAGCGGGTCTTGCAGTCGTTCGTTCCGAGCATGATGATCACGAGATCGAGAGGATTGTGCATTTCCACAGTGACACCGATCATATCCAGCCCCCGGCGGCTCTCGCGGAGCTCATCCTGAAAGACAGTAGTCCTGCCGCAAAGTCCTTCCTCTATAATATGATATTCTGGACCAAGCTTCTTCTGAAGAAGAGCAGTCCATCTTGTATTTTCATCAAAGCGTCCGGTCTTATCCGGCTTGTATCCCCAGGTATTAGAATCGCCAAAGCATAAGATATTCATGAGATCACACTCCTTAATCAAACAAAAATCATATAAACATACTAAATAAATATGTTATATATAATAAACGCTTTTTCAGGAAATGTCAATGTACTTTCCATCAATATTTTATTTTCTCACCGCATTATCATAGAAACGGAAGTGATCCGGGCGGTGGCGGGACTGGGTGTACTCAAACATTACGCCGTCACTGTTATACGTCTGGCTGCTGACGACAGCGACACAGTTGTAGTCCCGGATATTCAGGTCGAGATATTTTTCATCGATCTCTGTCACTTTTTCGATGGTCATGATCCTTTTGCTGTTGACGATTCATATGATGCGCGGAACTCCTTATATTTATCAGGGAGAAGAGCTTGGAATGACAAATGCTCATTACAGCGATATTTCCCAGTATCGTGATGTGGAAAGTCTGAACTATTATGAGATCCTTCTCTCAGAAGGAAAGTCAAAGGAGGAAGCACTGGAAATCCTTGCAGCAAAATCCAGAGACAACAGTAGAACTCCAATGCAGTGGTCGGCAGATGTAAATGCAGGTTTTTCAGAAGCGGAACCATGGATTTCTGTAATTGATAATTATAAAGAAATCAATGCGGAAAAAGAAATGCAGGATCCGGATTCTATTTACTCTTTCTATAAGAAACTGGTCGGACTCCGCAAAGAGAAAGCAGTGATCTCTGAGGGAACGATTGAATTTTTTGAGAGAGAAAATGCAGATGTGCTTGCATATAAGAGAAATTACAAAGAGGAAGAACTGGTCGTATTCAACAACCTGACCGGTGGAAAAATCGTACTCCAGGCGAAACCGGAGTGGAAAACTTACCATAAACTTCTGGGAAATTATGAAAAAGAGTATGAGATCGAGAATGGTGGCGAGATCATACTGGAACCGTATGAGCCCTTGTACTGGAAAAATAAAATGAGTGCCTCCACAATATAAAAAAGAACAGCCCTGCTTCATGTGTGACAGCGTGAAGCAGGGCTGTTCTGCACAGTGCAGATGTTTTATTATTTCATCAGAAAACCAGGATACCGAGGTGCTCCAGAAGGATCTTGAGCCCAAGGAGAACAAGGATCAGGCCGCCGATAAACTCAGCTTTGCTCTTGTATCTGCTTCCGAAGAAGTTTCCAACAACAACTCCGGCGATGGAGATGACCATGGTTGTGATCCCGATGATGGTGATCGCTTCTACGATCGGAGTTCCGAGGAAAGCAAATGTGATTCCGACAGTGAGTGCGTCAATACTGGTTGCGACAGCGAGAACAAGCATGTTTTTGTGGTCGATCGGTGCGTCCATGACATCGACAACTTCCTCTTCGTTCCATTCCCGGACTGCTTCGATCATCATTTTGCCGCCGATGAAGCCAAGCAGGATGAATGCGATCCAGTGGTCAATGCTTGTGATATATTTCTGGAACTGGCTGCCGAGGAGCCAGCCGACAAACGGCATCAATGCCTGAAATCCGCCGAAGTAAAGCCCGATGATGAGTGCCTGTTTTTTGTTCAGCTTTTTCATACCGAGCCCCTTACAGACAGAAACTGCAAAAGCATCCATAGAAAGCCCAACACCTAACAAAAATAGTTCAATAACGAGTGCCATAACAAAATCTCCTTTTCCTTTTTTCTTAAGAAAGTATCTGAACACGCAAAAAGACTCATGTATGCAGCAGAACAGTACAGACGTACAAAAGCGCTGTATGTATTGTTTTGCTGCATACATGAGTCTCATTCATTAAGATTGCCAGGTACAAAATACCAGTATGTTGACAAATCACACGTTCCTTCGTGCAAATTACTCCCTCACGTAGTTTGCTTAAAATCAGATTTTTCCTACTATAACAAATGCACGGTGTGTTGTCAATAAATTTTTTCAATAAAAAGAAGCAATTGCATAAAGTATGGCATGTGGTTATACTGTTTATGAATAAAGTTAAATAAAACTAACTTAAATATAAATAAGGAGGAATTAAGTGATGGATATGAATGCGTTTTACGGGATACTGATCCCGTTCATAGGTACCTCGGCGGGAGCGCCTGCGTCTTTTTTATGAAAAAAAGATCTCACGCCTATGTGCAGCGGTGTCTAACCGGTTTTGCAGCAGGGGTGATGGTAGCGGCTTCGATATGGAGCCTTTTAATCCCGGCGATCGATCAGTCAGTGGAAATGGGAAAATTTTCATTTGTTCCGGCACTGATCGGTTTTTGGATAGGGGTACTTTTTCTGCTGATGCTGGATCACATCGTGCCGCATCTGCATCAGCACAGTGACCAGGCAGAGGAACCAAAAAGCTGTCAGCAGAGGACGACCATGCTGGTGCTTGCGGTCACACTTCACAATATCCCGGAAGGAATGGCGGTGGGCGTAGTCTATGCCGGATATCTGACAGGGAAAGCGCAGATCACATGATGGGAGCGCTGGCACTTTCTCTTGGAATTGCGATCCAGAACTTCCCGGAAGGTGCGATCATCTCCATGCCGCTTCGCTCTGAAGAAATGGGAAAACAAAAGCTTTTGTCGGCGGGGTGTTATCAGGTAATCGTGGAGC
>ENA-OQIM01000229-OQIM01000229.1-human-gut-metagenome-genome-assembly--contig:-NODE-229-length-20554-cov-3.505850_pt1 | contig 20554 bp, 20 predicted proteins | sample MGYA00242579_ERZ504744 | MGnify/ENA primary metagenome ERZ504744 (study PRJEB26092, sample SAMD00036441) | human gut metagenome | host: Homo sapiens | study: EMG produced TPA metagenomics assembly of...
AGATTATACGTTTCTTTCTGCTCCTGATGTGTATGGATTCCACAAACTGAATCCGAAAGGTATTCCCGTCAAAGGATAGCGGCATAAGTGAATATGCTTGATTGGTACGGACAGCCAATCTTTTGGTAAGAAATGGGTAACTGTCACGACTGTTAGAAGCCACTTCCATAGGAACTACTGTACCGCATGGGAGGGGTAATTCACAGAAATAGGACGTAACAGCATTTGATACAAACAAATGCTTCTGGTATAATAAAAAGAAAAGAGCATGCACGGAAAGGACACGAAAGAATGAAGAGACGTTTAATCAGCCTTGTCCTTGTATTTATGCTTGTCATGACAGCAGGATGCGGGAAGAAGAGTACAACAAAGAAACTCAAGACAGAAGATCTGGATGAAACAACCCTGCAGGGAATGGCAAAAGATATCACAAAGGAGATGCCCTTAAAGAATAAGATCGGACAACTATTTATGGTATCTGTTTATCAATTAGATGAGGCAGAAAGCAAGAATCAGACAAGCGTGACGAGTCAGATGAAGAAGACATTGAAGAAGTATCCAGCAGGTGGGGTGATCATGTTTGCGAAGAATATCAACACACCTGATCAGACAAAGAAGATGACGGATGAGCTTCAAGATGCCTCCTATATTCCACTATTTATGGCAGTGGATGAGGAAGGTGGACAGGTTTCAAGAGTCGCATCAAATCCCAAGATGAAGATGACAGTATATCCATCTGCACAGGAAGTTGGAAGAACTTACAATAACAAGAAGATCGCGCAGATGGGAAAGACACAGGGAAAGGAATTAAAAGAGCTTGGATTTAATATGAATCTTGCACCAGTCGCAGATGTTTTAACGAATAAGAATAACACAGAGATCGGAGACCGAAGCTTTGGCACAGACTCAAAGAAAGTTGCTGATATTATTACAACACTGGTAAAGAACATGCAGAAACAACAGATCTCAGCGACATTAAAGCATTTTCCAGGAAGTGGACAGACTGGAGGAGACACACACCGCGGAAGCACAGAGACCAATCAGACGATCAATACATTAAGAGATACAGATTTTAAACCATTTAAAGCAGGAATCAAGGCAAAAGCTGATGCAGTGATGGTGTCACATCTGATGCTGTCTAATGTGACAGATGAGAAGGAGCCTTCAAGCCTGAGCAGCAGAGTTGTATCAGATATTCTAAGAGATGAACTTGAATATAAGGGCGTTATCATGACCGATGCGATGAACATGAAAGCGATCACAGATAACTATAGTTCCGGAGAAGCAGCAGTGAAAGCAATTCAGGCAGGAGTTGACCTGATCGTGATGCCGGATAACTATAAAGAAGCATACAAGGCAATTAAGAAGGCACTAAAAAGTGGCAAGATCAAAGAATCAAGAATCGATAAATCTGTAAGAAGGATCATATATACGAAGCTTAAGCGAGGAGAGATCCCTCCAGATACTACATTATTAAAAGAGAATCAATAACAGGGATGCTTGCAGATTTAAAATGAATATGTTACTATCAAAAATGTGTATTTTACAAACGAAACTAAAGATTGTATAACAGAAAGGTCAAAAGATCACGATGAGCAGAGAGAACTTTGATAAGTTGGGAGAAGAATGTGGAGTTTTCGGTATCTACGATTTCGATGGCAATGATGTAGCATCAACGATCTATTATGGATTGTTTGCACTGCAGCATCGAGGTCAGGAAAGCTGCGGAATTGCAGTTTCTGATACGAATGGTCCAAAACGTAATGTCACATCTCAAAAAGGTATGGGATTATGTAATGAAGTGTTTACACCAGATTCCCTTCAGGCATTAAAGGGAGATATCGGTGTGGGGCATGTAAGGTATTCAACAGCAGGAGAGAGTGTTCCTGAGAATGCCCAGCCACTGGTTTTAAATTATGTAAAAGGTACTTTAGGACTTGCACATAATGGTAATCTGATCAATGCAATAGAACTTCGCGAAGAATTAGAAAAGACAGGAGCTATTTTCCAGACAACGATCGATTCCGAAGTTATCGCATATCATATCGCAAGAGAACGCGTGAATACATCATCAATTGAGAAGGCAGTAGCCAGAGCAATGCAGAAGATCAAAGGTGCATATTCCTGATCGTTATGTCACCAAGGAAACTGATCGGGGCAAGAGATCCATATGGATTTAAGCCATTATGTATCGGTAAGAGAGATAATGCTTATGTATTAGCATCTGAAAGCTGTGCATTAGATACGATCGGAGCAGAATTTATCCGTGACGTGAATCCAGGAGAGATCGTAACGATCACAAAGGATGGAATTCAGTCAGACTGTGATTTATGTATTCCAAAGGAAAAAACAGCAAGATGTATCTTTGAATACATTTATTTGCAAGACCAGACAGTGAGATTGACGGAGTTGGGGTATACCACTCAAGAATTCAGGCAGGAAGATACCTCGCACAGGATTCACCAGTAGAAGCAGACTTAGTTGTCGGAGTACCAGAATCAGGAAATGCAGCAGCTCTTGGATATTCCTTAGAGTCAGGAATCCCATATGGAACCGCGTTTGTCAAGAACGGTTATGTTGGAAGAACTTTCATCAAACCAGGACAGAGCAGCCGTGAATCAAGCGTGCAGATCAAGTTAAATGTTTTAAAAGAAGCAGTCAAAGGAAAGAGAGTCATCATGATCGATGATTCCATCGTACGAGGAACAACAAGTGACCGCATTGTGAAGATGTTACGCGATGCAGGAGCGACAGAAGTTCACGTAAGAATCAGTTCCCCACCATTCCTGTGGCCATGCTACTTTGGAACTGATATTCCAGAGAGAGAACAGCTGATCGCATATAACAGATCGATCAACGAGATCTGTGAAGTGATCGGAGCAGATAGTTAGGATACTTAGGAGAAGAGAGACTTTCACAGATGGTACAGGGATTACCGATCTGTAAAGGATGTTTCACAGGTGAGTATCCAATGAAACCGCCAACAAGAGATATTCGTGGAAATTTTGAAAGATAAGGATAAGGAGATTTTTATGAACGACCGTTACCAGAGCCCATTATCAGAACGTTATGCAAGCAAAGAGATGCAGTACATCTTTTCTCCAGACAAGAAGTTTAAGACATGGAGAAAGTTATGGATCGCACTTGCTGAGACAGAGAAAGAATTAGGACTTGATATCACACAGGAACAGATCGACGAATTAAAAGCACATGCAGAAGACATCAACTACGATGTAGCAAAAGAACGTGAAAAATTAGTCCGTCATGATGTTATGTCTCATGTATATGCATACGGAGTACAATGTCCAAAGGCAAAAGGAATCATCCATTTAGGAGCAACATCCTGCTATGTTGGTGATAACACAGACATCATCATCATGACAGAAGCATTAAAAGCTTGTCAGAGTAAAATTATTAAATGTGATCAACGAATTATCCAAATTCGCAATGAAATACAAAGATCTTCCAACACTTGGATTTACACATTTTCAGCCAGCACAGCCTACAACAGTAGGTAAGAGAGCAAGCCTTTGGCTGATGGATCTCGTATATGATCTAGAAGATCTTGATCATGTGATCGCTAACATGAGATTATTAGGATCAAAAGGAACAACAGGAACACAGGCAAGTTTCTTAGAGTTATTCGAAGGAAACCACGAAACGATCAAGAAGATCGATGGAATGATCGCCAAGAAGATGGGATTTGACAAATGCCAGCCAGTATCTGGACAGACATACTCTAGAAAAGTTGATTCCCGTGTGATCAATGTATTAAGCCAGATCGCACAGTCTGCTCATAAGTTCTCAAACGACATCAGACTTCTTCAGCACTTAAAAGAAGTAGAAGAACCATTTGAGAAGAACCAAATCGGATCATCTGCAATGGCATATAAGAGAAACCCAATGAGAAGTGAAAGAATCGCTTCCTTAGCAAACTACGTAATGTCAGATGCCATGAACCCAGCATTAGTAGCATCTACACAGTGGTTTGAAAGAACATTAGATGACTCAGCCAACAAACGTTTATCTGTACCAGAAGGATTCTTAGCGATCGATGGTATCTTAGACCTTTACTTAAACGTTGTAGACGGATTAGTTGTATACCCTAAGGTTATCGAAAGCCGTTTAAGAAGCGAACTTCCATTCATGGCAACAGAGAATATCATGATGGATGCAGTAAAAGCTGGTGGAGACAGACAGGAACTTCATGAGAAGATCCGTGTACATTCTATGGCAGCAGGAAAAGTTGTCAAAGAAGAAGGAAAAGCAAACGATCTGTTAGAAAGAATCGCAGCAGACCCAGCATTTGGTATGAACATGGAGCAGTTACAGGCGATCATGAAACCAGAGAACTTCGTAGGACGTGCACCACAGCAGACAGAAGAATTTGTAGCTGAAGTGATCAATCCAATTCTGGAAGAGAATAAAGAAGTACTCGGATTAACAGCTGAGATCAACGTATAATAAGATAAAATTTTAATATAAAAAGAGATGGAAAGATCAAAACAATATAGATTTTTCCATCTCTTTTTGCTGTATTTTAAGAAAAAATTACCAAAAAGCAGGAAATGAGCAGGAGTAGATATAGGAAATTAAGAAAAGGAATGGTATAATAGATTTAAAACAAATATGTGAGAGCATATGTTAGGGGAAAGTATATGAAGAAATTAAAAACAATCATCCAAAGAAAAAATGGAATATGATACTTGGGATTTCAGATATCATAATGATGATCATAGCATCATATCTTGCATTATTAACGCGATTTGAATTCTATCCATTACAGATCGCATCGATTTTTTGAAAAATGCTGCAAAATACATGCCGTTGAATCTCTTTTGCAGTATTGTGATCTTTATGGCATATCGATTGTATTCAACGCAATGGAAGTATGCAGGAATCTCCGATTTTATTAATGTCGTTAAAGCAGTTGTGATCGCAGCAGCTTTCCAGCTGATCGGAATTTGTATGTTACAATGGGAGATACCAAGAAGTTACTATTTCTTGTATTTGGTATATCTGCTGTTGGGAATGTTTTTTATCCGATTACTTGTCCGATTGATTCAGGGAAGTGAACCACTCAAAGTGAATGATATTGGCAAGAAGAAAGTTCCGGTAATGTTGATCGGAGCAGGAGAAGCCGGAAGCATCATTTTAAATGAGATCAAAAAGAGTACATATGTGACTAAAACGATCCGTTGCATCATAGATGATGATCCAGCGAAGAAAGGAACATATTTATCTGGGATACCAGTGGTTGGCAATCGTAATACGATCCTGCGCAATGCAGTTAAATTTGATGTTGAAGAGATCATTCTGGCAATTCCGACAATAGAACCCAAGGATCGCAAGGACATCCTTGAGATCTGCAAGCAGACAGGATGCCGTCTGAGTATTCTTCCGGGCTTATATCAGCTGATCAACAGTGAAGTTACAGTATCTGCTCTAAGAGAAGTAGAGATTGAAGATCTGCTTGGAAGAGAGCCAGTGAAAGCCAATCTTCCATCAATCATGAGCTATGTCAAAGACAGAGTCGTATTTGTCACAGGGGGAGGCGGATCGATCGGAAGTGAGATCTGCAGACAGATTGCAAGATATCAGCCGAAGAAGTTAGTGATCATTGATAATTATGAGAACAACGCCTACGAGATTCAGATGGAATTAAAGAGAACACATCCAGAACTAGATCTGAAAGTATTGATCGTATCTGTCCAGAACCATCTGCGAATACACAATATTTTCGAAGATTATAAGCCTGATATCGTATTTCATGCAGCAGCACATAAGCATGTGCCATTGATGGAAGACAGTCCGCATGATGCGATCAAGAACAATGTATTTGGCACATTTAACATAGCCAAAGAAGCAGGAATGAGCGGCGTAAAGAGAATGGTACTGATCTCCACGGATAAGGCAGTAAGACCGACAAATATCATGGGCGCTTCCAAGAGGATCTGTGAGATGGTCATTCAATACATGAATAGCTTATATGATACAGAATACGTTGCTGTAAGATTTGGAAATGTTCTTGGGAGTAACGGAAGTGTCGTTCCATTGTTCAAGAAGCAGATTGCCAATGGTGGTCCGGTAACAGTTACACATCCAGAGATCATCCGGTACTTTATGACGATTCCAGAAGCCGTCAGTCTGGTGTTAGAAGCAGGAGCTTACGCAGAAGGCGGGGAAATCTTTATCCTTGATATGGGAGAACCAGTCAAGATCTTAGATCTTGCGAAGAATATGATCCGTTTATCAGGACTTACACCAGGAGAAGATATAGAAATCCAGTTACTGGCTTAAGACCAGGGGAGAAGCTGTATGAAGAACTTCTGATCGATGAGGAGAATAAAAAAGAGACAAAGAACAAACGAATTTTCATTGGAAGTCCAAGGATGATGGAGACAGAACAATTTAGTGAACTGATCGCTGAATTAGATCATGCGGCATTTTCTGAAGATCCGAATATTCGTGAAGTTGTAAAAAGATTAGTTCCAGAGTATACATATAAACAGACAAATCAACAGACAAAATGACAGGGGGATGAGACAGCATGAAAGAACGTATATATATGGCATCACCAACGATGCATGGGGGAAGAACAGAAGTTTGTGCAGGAAGCATTTGACACCAACTGGATCGCACCACTTGGGCCAAATGTCAATGGCTTTGAACGTGAGATGGAAGCGTATACAGGAATCGCACACTGCAGTGCACTAAGCGCAGGAACCGCAGCACTGCATCTGGCGGTGAAATTATTAGAAGTCGGGGAAGGAGATACCGTGATATGTCCTTCGCTGACTTTTGCTGCAACAGTGAATCCAGTTGCCTACGAAAAAGGCAAGATTGTATTCGTGGATTCTGAACCAGAGACATGGAATATGTCACCACAGGCATTGAAAAGAGCATTGGAAGAACATAAAGAAGCAAAAGCAGTGATCGTTGCACACCTTTATGGAACACCAGCCAAGGTAGATGAGATCAAAGCAATCTGTGAAGAGTATAAAGTTCCACTGATCGAAGATGCTGCAGAAAGTCTGGGAGCAACATATAAAGGAGTTCAGACAGGAAGATTCGGAGTCATGGCAGGATTTTCATTCAATGGAAATAAGATCATCACGACATCAGGCGGTGGAATGATCGCATCAGAGAATGAAGAATACATCAAGCATGCAACATTCCTGGCAACACAGGCAAAAGAACCGGTCCGACATTATGAACACAAGGAGATCGGATATAACTACCGGATGTCTAATATCACAGCGGGGGTTGGAAGAGGACAGCTTCTGCATCTGGATGAACACATTGCGAAGAAAAAAGCAATCTATGAGACATACAAAGATGCTTTCAAGGATTATAAACAAGTGCATATGAATCCATATGAAACATGCAGTGAACCAAACTTCTGGTTATCATGCATGACGATTGATGAAGACAGTAAGACAAAACCATTAGATATCATAGAAGCTTTGGAAAGAGAGAATATCGAAAGCCGTCCGATCTGGAAACCATTACATCAACAACCAGTATTTAAAGGGTGCGAATTCTATTCTCATTACGAAGATGATAAGAAACCAGTATCAGAAGATATCTTTGACTGCGGATTATGTCTTCCAAGTGATATTAAGAATACAAAAGAAGATATGGATCGGATCATAGGAATCATAAGATCCGTACTGGACCGATAAGAACAAAATGTAAACGGAGTATATATAAAGATGTATCACAAATATATCAAACAATTTTTTGACATCATATTGTCACTGTGCTGTATCATTGTATCAAGCCCGATCCTGCTTGTCACAGCACTGTTAGTAAGGATCAAATTAGGGAGCCTGTGATCTTCAAACAAGAAAGACCGGGATATCATAACGAAATATTTACACTCTACAAGTTCAGAAGTATGACAGATGCCGTCGATGAGAATGGTGATCTGCTGCCAGACAAAGAACGTCTTCCAAGATTTGGTCAGATGTTAAGATCCACGAGTCTTGATGAATTACCTGAATTCTTCAACATCTTATTTGGACATATGAGTTTTGTCGGGCCAAGACCATTATTGAAACAATACATAGATTTCTACAGTGCAAGACAGAAACGACGTGCAGATGTAAGACCAGGACTGACTGGACTTGCACAGGTGAATGGGAGAAATGCCATCAGCTGGGAAGAAAAGTTTGAATTCGACCTTGAATATGTGGATAACATTTCATTTCTTACCGACATCAAGATCATATTAAAGACTGTGACCAAAGTCTTAAAAAGAGCAGGGATCAGTGCACAGGAATCTGTGACAATGTATGCCTTTCAGGGAACAAAGAAAGACCAGTTTTCCAAATACAAGAAAGCAGGACACTTAAAGATCTTATTTTCAAGCGTGGCAGATCAGGTCGAATTTATCGATACCTTCCGCTATGCTGCCGGCAGATTAGGGTGAAAGTAACATTTGTCGGCTGCGATCATTCACTGGAAGCGCCAGCATTATATCGCTGCCATAAGCACTATCAGGTTCCACAGCCAGGGGAAGAAGGTTATGTCACAGAACTCTTACATATCTGTAAACAGGAGAAGATCGCTCTGCTCATTCCAAGAACAGAAGAAGACGTCTTTATCCTGTCACAAAGAGCCAGCGAATTTGAAGCTGTTGGAACAGAAGTTCTCATTGCAAATGAAGAATTAGCTCTGCTGTGCAGCAACAAACGCTGGACAGCCCGTTTCTTTGAAGAATGTGGTCTTAACGCACCACAGGTCGTAAGCAGTGCCAATGACTATACACAAGGATTCCCAGCAATGTTTGCAGTATTGGATGAAATGGATAATCTGGAGAAAAGCATCATGATCCATGATGAACAAGAATTAAGTTTTCATGCATCAAAATACGCGAATTACACGATACGTCCATTTTTAAATGGGAAGATGTATGAGATCGACGTATTCTGCAATCTAGACGGAAGCCCGGTTTACATCACACCAAGGGCAAAGGAAGAAGTCGAGGGAAAAGAAAGTGCAAGATACAGAGTTGTAAGAGATTATAAGATCGTAGAAGAAGCAAAGAAAGTGATAAAGAAATTAAGGCCATCCGGCTGGATGACGATCTTTATGCTTCGTGAAGAACATACAGACAAAGATTATTTTATCCGAATGGAACCATGGTATCATCAGGCAAACACCGTATCGATTAAGGCAGGAGCTGATGCACCATATGCAGCACTCTCCATGATGTTAGGTGAGCCAATGGAATACAAAGAGGATGCAGCCGATGACAATGTTATTTTCACAAGATTTGAAAAAAGTGTATGTTTAAATACAAGAGAAGAACCGATCGTAGAGATTCATGATTTTGAAGATCTGTATCATTTAGACGAGGGAATTGGTTCAGTGATCTTTGATCTGGATGACACATTATACTCAGAGAAAGATTATGTACGTAGCAATTTCCGAGTGATAGAACGAATGCTTCCAGAAGTGAACAATATCTTTAATAAGTTATGCGCAGCACTGGAAAAAGGGCAGCCGCCACTGGAAACGGTATTAAAAGATGCAGGAATGTATTCGGATGAATTATTATTAAAATGCAGAGAAGCCATCAGGGACCATAAACCAGAGATTTCATTGTATGAAGGAGTCAAAGAATTATTCTTTGAACTACACACGCAAAAGCGAAGTATCGGGATCTTGATCGATGGAACACCAAAAGTACAGCGAGCCAAGATAGAAGCCCTGGGGTTAGATAAAATGGCAGACGAGATACTGATCACAGACGAACTTGCAGGACATGGAAATGTCATGGAATTCAGGAAACCAAATGATCTTCCATTTCTGATCATGAGAAAACGATTAGAAATACCATGCAGGAACATGGCATTTGTCGGAGATGATATCGAGAAAGATTTTATTGCACCGAAAGCATTAGGAATGGAATGCTATTGGAAGAAGAATGAGGATGGGTTATATGAGTAAAGAACCAAAGATAAAACCAATCGTGATCGTTGGAGCCGGTGGTATGGGAAGAGATACTCAGTGGCTGATCGAACGGATCAACGAAGAAGAACCAACATATGAGATTCTTGGATATATAGACGATGGAATCCAGCAAGGCAGCATCATAGATGGATATCCGATTCTTGGAGGAATGAAATACCTCGAAGAATACGACAAAGAACAAAAACTTGCCGTCGCCTTCGCTATAGGCAATGCAAAAGTCCGTGAAAAACTCGTTTTAAAATGTCTGCCAAATCCAAACTTATGGTATCCTAATCTGATCGATCCATCCGTGATCACATCACAAAGAGTCCATCTAGGACAAGGAAATATTATTTGTACATCCGTTATTATGACAACGAATATAGAGATCGGTAATTTTAACCTGATCTGCAACCGAAGTATTGTCGGACATGATGATGAGATCGGAGATTATAATACACTATATCCGGGAGTTTTACTGTCAGGAGATGTCCATTTAAAGACTGAGACAGAGATCGGCACAGGAAGCCAGATCATACAAGGACTGCATATCACAGACGAAGTGATCATGGGAGCAGGAAGTACAGTGATCGAAGATATCAACGAAGCAGGAACTTATGTTGGAGTACCAGTGAGAAGAGTAAACGATGAAGAATAAGAAGATATTAATTTTAGCAAACCTAGACGTAGGATTATACAAATTCAGAAAAGCTCTGATCAAAGAACTCATAGATCAAGGAAATGAAGTCTATATATCCCTGCCAAAAGGAATGCTAGTACAGAATTTAAAAGAAATGGGATGTCATTTTATCGAAACACCGGTAGATCGAAGAGGAATCAATCCAGCAACAGATCTTAAACTGATGATGAGATACTTTAACATCTTAGGCAAGATAAAGCCAGACCTCGTGATCACCTACACGATCAAACCAAACATCTACGGAGGGATCGCAGCAAGATTCAAAAGAATTCCATATGCAGTTAACATCACAGGATTAGGAACTGCATTTCAGAATGAAAATATGATCAAGAAACTCGTCGTATTTTTATATAAACTATCCTGCAAAAAGGCAAAAACGATCTTCTTTGAAAATGAAGGAAATAAGCAGGTGTTTATAGAAAATAATATTATCAAAGAATCCAGATCATGCACCCTCCCAGGAGCAGGGATCGACCTTGATGAATACAAGATGACACCATACCCAGAAGAATCAAGAAACATCCGGTTCTTGTTTATCGGACGTGTGATGAAAGAAAAAGGAGTCGAAGAACTGTTCAAAGCAGCAAAGAACATTAAGAAGATCTACCCAGAAGTATCGTTTGATATCGTAGGACCAATGGAAGATGATTATAAGGAACGAATCCAGTCATTGGTCAGAAATGGGATCATTTATTATTATGGCTATCAGGAAGATGTCAAACCATTCATTAAGAAATGCGATTGCTTTGTATTACCATCGTATCATGAAGGCATGGCAAATACACTGCTAGAATGTGGAGCCATGGGAAGACCATTGATCACCAGCAGGATTCATGGGTGTATGGAAGCTGTAAGAGATGGCGAGAATGGGTATCTGGTGGATGTGAAGGATGTTAAGGGATTGGAAGAGAAGATGATGGAATTTATTGAACTTTCCTATGAAGAGAAGAAACAGATGGGAGAGAAGTCACGGGAAGTGATGGAGAAGAGGTTTGATAAGGAGAAGGTTGTTGAGATGACTTTGGAAGGACTTGGAAGATAGATAGTAGGGAAGTTTATGGTGAAAATATCAATTATTGTACCGTGTTACAATACAAAATTATATATAGAACAATGTTTAAATAGTCTTATAAATCAAACATTAAAAGAAATTGAGATTATCTGTATTGATGGATCATCTGATGATGGATCTTTTGAAGTATTAAGAGAATATGAAACAAAAGATTCAAGAATTAATGTTTATTCCAAACAAAATGAAGGTGTTTCATTAAGCAGAAATTTTGGAATGGATAGGGCACAAGGGAAATACCTAATGTTTGTTGACGCAGATGACTGGATTGATAAAAATACCTGCGAAATTGCATATGAAAAGGCAGAAAAAGAACAAGCAGACTTAGTAATGTGGAGCTATATACGAGAATTCAAAGAGAATTCATTACCTAAGAATATTTTTGAAAAGGAAGAAATAACATTTGGAGATGATCAGATAAGGGGTTTACATCGTAGATTTTTCGGTTTAGTTGGAAACGAATTGGCTCAGGTAGAAAGTGCAGATGCTCTATGTCCAGTCTGGGGGAAATTATATCGAAGAGATATCATTGAAGATAATGGGATAGTATTTACAGATATTCGAAAAATAGGTACATATGAAGATGGATTATTTAATTTAGAAGTATTTGAACATCTTCATAAAGTGGTATATTTGCAAGAGTATTTTTACCATTATAGAAAATATAATGAGAATTCAATCACATCTCAATATAAAGAGAAATTATTTGATCAATGGAATCATATGTATGATCTGATGTTTAAATATATAAAAGACAAACATTTAGATAAAAGTTATGTGACAGCAGTAAACAACAGAATATGCCTTGGAATTTTAGGACAAGGATTGAATCTGATGGAATGCGATAAAAAGCATAAGAATCGAGAAATCAAGAAAATATTATCAACAAAAAGATATCGAGAAGCATATCAGCAGTTTGAACTAAAGTATTTTCCGATTCACTGGAAGATATTTTATTGGTTTGCAAAACATAACATGGCATGTGGGGTGTATACAATGCTGATCTGTATTCAGAAGATGATAGGGAGATAGAAGTTATGGACCAGTAAGGGTGTTAAATTTATTTACGATCATGAATCGTGGTGGAGCAGAAACCATGGTCATGAATTACTATCGAAAAATAAATAGAGAGAAAGTACAATTCGATTTTCTCGTTCATCGAGAAGAAGAAGGTGCATATGAACAAGAAATAAAAGAATTAGGTGGAAGAATTTATCGTATGCCGCCAATGTATCCTCAAAACTTTTCTTTGTATAAAAAAGATTCGAGAATTTTTTGAAGAACATAAAGAATATAAGATTATTCATTCACATATGTCGGAATTGGGATATTTTGCTTTAAAAGAAGCAGCAAGACAAGAAATTCCAGTAAGAATATGTCATGCACATAATGCACCACATGGTTTTGAGTGGAAAATGATCGTACGTAATTATTTTAAGAAAAGAATGATGCCATATCTTACACATATGTTTATGTGTGGGAAAGAATCTGGTGACTGGCTGTTTGGGAAAGAAAATGAAGATAAATTTATTCAGTTGAATAATGCGATAAATGCTGAAAGATTTCGATATGATAGAAATATAGAAAATAATATTAGAAAAAAACTAAATTTAGAAGATAAGTTGATTATTGGACATGTTGGCAGATTTAATAAACAGAAAAACCATAAATTTTTAGTAGAAATATTTGCAGAAATAAAAAAGATAAGAGAAGATGCTGAATTAGTTTTAATAGGTGAAGGAAATCTTCAAAATGATATTATTCAAAAGGTAGAAAGAATGAATTTGAGTAAATATGTTCATTTTTTAGGTGTGAGAGATGATGTAAATAAAATAATGCAGACGTTTGATGCATTGTTATTTCCATCATTATTTGAGGGATTAGGAATCGTTTTAATTGAAGCTCAAGCGGCTGGAATTCCTTGTTTTACTAGTAAGGATGTTGTCGCCAAGGAAGCAGGAATTACTTCTTTATGTCATTATATTTCATTAGATAATACAGCCAGACAATGGGCAGAATATTTATTGGATAATATGGATAAAAAAAAGGATAGATATAAGGAAATAGAAGAAGCAGGATATGATTTAAAAACAAATACAGAATGGTTGGAGGAATTTTACGTCAATGCAGCAAAAAGTTAAACTAACAGTATTCACACCGGCATACAATCGGGCACATACATTAGGGCGATGCTATGAAAGTATGTTAAAACAAAAATGTAAAGATTTTAAATGGCTAATTATAGATGATGGATCGACAGATAATACAAAAGAACTTGTAGATTCATGGTTGAATAAAGATAACGGATTTGAAATTATTTATAAATATAAAAAAAATGGAGGAATGCATACAGCGCATAATCTGGCATACGAATTGATAGATACAGAATTAAATGTATGTATTGATTCAGATGATCGTCTTTCAGAGAATGCAATAGAGAAAATCATTGATTTTTGGAATGAAAATGGAAGTGAAAAATATGCAGGAATTATTGGCTTGGATGATGATTTGGATGGAAATATTATAGGAGAAAAATTTCTAGAAAATTTGAAAGAAACTACCTTGTCTGGTTACTACAGAAATGGAGGAAAAGGCGATAAAAAGCTTGTATATCGTACAAGTGTAATGAAGCAATACCCTCCATATCCAGTATTTGAAGGAGAAAGATATGTTTCATTAGGATATAAATATTTATTATGTGATCAAGATTATAAATTACTGGTTTTAAACGATGTGCTTTGTGATGTAGAATATCAATTAGATGGATCAAGCTACAATATGCTACGTCAATATTATAATAATCCAAAAGGGTTTGCATTTATTCGTAAGATTGATATGAGATATAATAAAACATGGAAGGAAAATTTAAAAACATGTATTCATTATGTTTCAAGCAGTTTGATAGCACATAATAAGCATTTTATTAAGGAATCTCCGAAAAAGGGAATGACAATATTAGCAATTCCAGCAGGAATTTTGTTGACAGGATATATTAAACATAATGTGAGAAAATAGAAGTAGGTGATATAAATGACAGTATGGTGGATAACTTTGGCATCGTCTTATCTATTATGTCTGGTAGCAGGGATGAATGCAAAGACAGTATATTCAAATGGACATTATACAAAAAAATATAATAAATTCTTTTCTTTTATGTCAGTAGCAATATTAGTTCTTGTTGCAGGACTAAGAAGTGGAATAGGAGATACACCCACATATATACAAGGATATAAAACGGATGCTCCTTCAACAATAGCAGGATCGATTAAACTCCTGTTTAGTGGAAAAAAGGATGCAGGATTCTATTTTTATCAGGGAATATTAAAATCAATTGTAAATAATCCAAATGTTTTTATTTTTGTAACATCATTAATAACGATTGTATTAATTTTTATTACGTATTATAAATATTCACAACTGTTAGAACTATCAGTATTTTTATTTATTACAACAGGGTGCTACCTAGTTACTATGAATGGAATCAGACAGTATCTGGCATCTGCAATTTTATTTTTTTGTTTCCTACTTAATACATGAAAGAAAATGGTACATATATATACCGGTTGTATTGATATGTTCGACGATTCATAAATCTGCATTGGTATTTATTATATTGTATTTTATTGTAGATCAGCCAGCTTGGGGACATACAACAAAATGGATATTATTTATAGGAATCGCATTGTTTGTGACATATCCAGTATCAGGACCAATGATAGCTAAATTGCTAGGAGAAACTCAATATGGTGAGTATAAGAATGTCTTAGTTTCAACAGGTGCAGGAGCGAATATGATCAGAGTTCTGGTAATGGCTGTACCAATTGTTTTATCATATTTAGGAAGAGATTTTCTTAAGGGAAGAGAAAGATATTATAATATTATTGTTAATTTTTCGGTGATAAATCTGATTTTTATTTTATTAGCAACGAAATTTTGGATTTATGCACGATTTAATATGTACTTTTCGGTATATATGATTATTTTGATAACGTGGTGTGTGAGATATATGTTTGATGAGAGAAATACGAAAATTATGTATTTAATGTGTCTGGGGTTATATTTTGTGTATTATTATTATGAAATGCATATTAGCTTAGGATTTGGAGCAGGATATCATCATTTTATACAAGCAGTAGGAATAGGATTATAAAAAATGAAGAAGATTTTTATTGCATCTCATTGTATGGAGCTAGGAGGTGCAGAACGGAGTTTATTAGGTATATTAAATTCAATTGATTATAAAAATTATGAGGTAGACTTATTTTTATATCGACATACTGGTGAATTATTGAAGTATATTCCAGAAGAAGTAAATTTGTTGCCAGAAGATAAACAAATGTCTATGTTGGCAATTCCTTTTTCTAATGTTATAAAAAAAGGACAATTTTCTATGGCATGGGGAAGATATAAAGGAAAGCGGAAAGCATTAGAATTTGACAAAGAGAATGGGAATGGACAAGAAAGCATGGTAATGTTGGAATATAGTCATAAATATACAATACCATGTGTGAAAAGAACAATTAATAAGACTTATGATCTTGCAATTAGTTTTTTAACACCTCATTATTATGTAGCAGAGAAAATAGATGCAAAAGTTAAATTAGCATGGATACATACGGATTATTCAAATTACCTTTTAGATGTAAAATCAGAATTACAGATGTGGAGTCGTTATGATTACATTGCGTCAATTTCTCCAAAGTGTACCGAAGGATTTTTAAAAGTATTTCCAGAATTGAAAGATAAGATTATTGAAATATCAAATATAAATGCAGAACATTTAATCAGAATACAGTCTAAAGAAAAAATTACAGATGATATGGAAGTAAAATCAGGGGAAATCTGTTTGTGTTCTATTGGAAGATTTGCATATGCAAAGAATTTTGATCATATTCCAGCAATTGCAAAAAAAAATAAAAGAAAAAAAATATCAATTTTAAATGGTTTATTATTGGATATGGTGGAGATGAACAATTGATTCATGACAAAATCAAAGAGTCAGGAATGGAAGATGAAGTAATTATTCTTGGGAAAAAAGCAAATCCATATCCATATATCAAAAAATGTGATATTTACATACAGCCATCAAGATATGAGGGAAAGGCAGTAACAGTTCTAGAGGCACAAATGCTTGGAAAGCCTGTGGTGATTACAGATTTTCCATCTTCAGATAGCCAGCTAGAAGATGGAATAGATGGAGTGATTGTGCCATTAGATGATTCGGGATGTGCAGATGGAATTGTCGAAGTTATACAGGATAGAGAATTGAGAATAAAACTGGTAGAAAACTGTCAAAAAAAGAGATTATAGCAGTAAAGATGAAGTGGAAAAGTTATATAAATTAATGGGGGACTGATAAAATGGCAATACCCAAAATTGTACATTATTGTTGGTTTGGAGGGAAAGAGAAACCAGACAGTGTAAAAAAATGTATTGAAAGTTGGAAAAAATTTCTTCCAGATTATCAATTGATGGAATGGAACGAAGACAATTTCAATATTGAAAAATTAAAATACACAAAAGAAGCATATGCAGAAGGAAGTATGCATTTGTTAGTGATGTTGCAAGAATTGAAGCATTATATCAATATGGTGGTATTTATATGGATACGGATGTTGAAGTACTAAAATCATTTAATTCATTATTAAATACTAGATGCATACTTGGAATGGAAGAAAAAGAATATGTTGCGACAAGTTTTATGGCATTTGAGAAAGGTCATCCTTTAGTAAAAGAATTTTTAAAGTTATATGAGAATATTAGGTTTTTAGATGAAAATGGTCAGATAAATACAGGTACGAATGTAACAAAATTAACGAATATGTTAATGGAAAAAGGATTTGTGCAAGAAAATCATTACCAGGAGCTAGAAGAAGGAATTAAGATTTATCCAAAAGATTTTTTTCACCATATGACTATATTAATTGTCATTATAACATTACAGAAAACAGTTATTGTGTTCATCATTTTGCAGTATCATGGATGTCAAAAAAAGAGCAGGTAAAAAAAAAGAATTAAGAAACAGTTATCAAAAATTCTAGGTCCAAAGAAAATGAATAAGATTAGGGAGAAAATAAAAGGGTGAAAAAGAAAGTTTTATTTGTCATTGAGAGTTTATCAGGTGGCGGAGCTGAAAAAGTTCTTACCACAATTGTAAAAAATATTGATAAAACAAAATTTGATATTACTGTTCTGACAATAGTAAAAAACAGGGATTTATGTAGAAGAAATAGAAAAAAAATGTACACTTATTTCAATGCTTCCAGAATACGAAAAATTAACAAATCCAATTGCAAAGATGAAGTACAAAGTGGATTATAAGAAGATTTACAAAGAAGATTGTGCAAAAATTTATAAAAAATATGTGAAGAATGTATACGACGTTGAAATTGCGTTTGTAGAAGGATTTGCAACAAAATTAGTAGCATCATCTTGGAATAGAAATTCAAAAAAAAATTGCATGGGTTCATGTAGATTTGATTCGGAGAGCATATGCAGATGAATATTTCTTGAATGATAAAGAACATAAAGCATGTTATAAAAAATATGATAAAGTAATTTGTGTGTCAAAATCAGTGTTAGATGTTTATAAACAAAAAATTTGATTTAGAAAATGGAATGGTTTGCTATAATCCTGTAGATAGTCATGAATTAATAAAATATAAAAAAGAATATCAGATTCAGGATAAGTTGAAGATATGTTGCGTAGGTAGATTAGAAGATCAGAAAGGATTTGATCGTTTAATAAAGATTTTAGGTAAACTGAGATTAAAAAATTATGTGGTAGATATTTATGGGACAGGGACAATGAAAGATGAATTAGATGATATGATTCGAAAATATGGTTTGGAAGAATATGTACATTTAAAAGGATTTCATAAAAATATTTATGAAGCAATGTCAAACTATCATTTATTAATAAGTCCATCTAGGGCGGAAGGTTTTAGTCTGGTTGTAGCAGAAGCTATGTGTATGGGAATTCCTGTTTTGTCTACAGATTGTGCAGGTCCTAACGAATTAACGGATTATGGGAAATATGGTATATTAGTTGAAAATTCGGATGAAGCATTAGAAAATGCAATTCAAAATATTTTCGAGAAAAAGGAAGCATTATATAAGTATCATAAATTGTCAGAAGAAAGAAGCAACATATTTAAAATAGAGAATGTAATGAAAGAAGTAGAAGGAAATATATATGAATGAATTAGTATCGGTAATCATTCCTTTGTATAATAAAGAAAAATATATTAAAAGATGTATAGATTCATTAGTGAAACAAACGTATAAAAATTTACAAATTATAATAGTAGATGATGGATCAACAGATAACAGTACGGACATTATCAGTCAGTATAAGGATGAAAGAATTGAGTTGATTCAGAAAAAAATGAAGGGGTTTCATTAACAAGAAATAGAGGTATTGAAAGTTCAAAAGGAAAGTATATTGCATTTGTAGATGCAGATGATTATGTGTCTAAAGATTATATATATAATTTGATACAACAATATGAAACAAAAGATATACAATTAGCGACATCAGGTTATTATCAAACAGATGGAGAAAATGTTTTTGGAGAAAGAGCATTTGAATATTATGGAAATATGAGAAAAATTCCAGATGAATATTACATATTAGGAGATTGCCATACCATATGGGGAAAACTATATATAAAAGAAATTATCAATTTACATAATATAAGATTTAAAAAAATTAATATAAGTGAAGATAGTTTTTTTAATCTAGAGTATTCACAATTTGTAACAAACATTAGTTGTATATTTAAAAAAGATTATTATTATGTTCAGTATGAAAATGGAAATAATCTGACGGCGAAAGCAGAATTTTCATATTTTGAAATTTATCAGAAATTATATAAAGAATATTGTAAAATAATGAAAACAGAAATCGCGGAGCAAATTATTTATCCGCAATATTACAATTTTGTTATTAAAAATTGTAAACAAATAAGATCAAGACAATAAAGCAGAATAAAGTTATAAACAAGGTATATGCAGAGAGTATGATAAAAATTCTTCAAAATCATGATGGAGTTGGTAATGAAAAATTATTAATAAAATTAATGATCATGAAGAAATGGGGAGTATTAAAAATCATTACAAAATTGTTATAAAGGATAGACAAAATGAAAAAAATAGCAATAGTAACAAAATATATGATGGCTGGGGGAATTGAAAAAGCATTAATAAATATGTTAAATACTTTTTCTAAAGAAAAATATGATGTTACATTATATGTAGAAAAATTAGGTGGAGATTTTTTTGAGGATATACCATCTTATGTGAATGTAAAAGTAATTCCAGAAATTGAGTGTGGTAACAAAGAGAGGATTGGAAGCGCATTAAAAAGTTTCAAAATAGGGCGTTCGATAGAAATTACAAAAGGATTAATACATAATTATCGAAATAGAGAGTATATTGATCAATGCATAGGCATGTGCAAAATATTACCTAGAGTAGAAGAATCATATGATTTGGCTATTGCATATTCGGCACCAGTTTCATTGGCATTGTATTATGTGGCGTATAATATAAAAGCAAATAAAAAGTGGACATGGATTCATAATGAGGTAGATCAAATTACAGTAGATATACGGGATGCAAAAAATGTTTTTAAAGAATATAATAAAGTATTTTGTGTATCAAAATTAGCTAAAGAAAAGTTTGATTTAAAACTTCCAGAGTATAAAAATAAATCAGAAGTATTTTATAATATTATGGATTTTAAATTAATGGAAGAAAAATCAAAAAGAAAAAAATAGAAAAACTTTTGATGCTAAACAATATAATATATTAACAGTTGGAAG
>ENA-OQIM01000230-OQIM01000230.1-human-gut-metagenome-genome-assembly--contig:-NODE-230-length-20399-cov-1.541436_pt1 | contig 20399 bp, 26 predicted proteins | sample MGYA00242579_ERZ504744 | MGnify/ENA primary metagenome ERZ504744 (study PRJEB26092, sample SAMD00036441) | human gut metagenome | host: Homo sapiens | study: EMG produced TPA metagenomics assembly of...
AGAAGTATAAAAAAGGAAAGAAAGAGGTAACTAACCTTTTATTGTAACTGATGATAAAAACCATTTGCCGGTTGCGTTTGGATTTATATTTGAATTTTGGTTCGGCAAAAGACATTTCTGAGAGAGATAAAGGGGAATCGTCATCCTCTAACTTCCATTATAGAAAAGTAGCGGTTTGTCTTGACATAGTAAAACCGCCGGGTTTTGGCAGATGCCGGATCGGCGGTTGTAGTGTTGTATATTCATTATGAATGATATTTTATTCATCGAACAGTTTGGCCTGTCTGGAAATAAGTTTCAAGGTCTTTCCTTCATTTAATGCAGTAAGAATAGTTTCACCCCCTTTGTTCACTTTACATAAAGAGATTTTCGGTCCCATGATTTCGGTAATCCGTATTTCACCGATTTTGGTTTCTATATTATGTTCTTCCAGTATGCCATCTTCCACTACGTCAAAGCGTAATCCTTCTTTGATAGGATCATCATATCCCAGGTTGATATAAATGGTTTTTGCCTTGTCTCTTTTGGTAGATACTACTTTCAGTATTGAACCGTATACTTTGAAGTGATTTTCAACAAAAAGTCCCATTTCGTATGGCACATTGATTAATGAATTCTCTAAAGCGCTATATTGGGTGGCATCTTTACCGGATGCTGAGCCTGTTTCTTCATAATTGCGTGTGCTGATAGTTACTCCGTCACTTGTCCGTATTAAATCAAGACGCAGGGTGAATTTCTCTTTATAACTGTTCTCACGGCTGTGGTAACGTCTGTGGGAGCTTCCGTCATCGGTTGCTTCTCTTTGTATCAGGTTTCCTTTTTAACAGGTATCTGCTCTGAAGCGGCGTGCATCTTCCAGCGGACTCAGACTGAGATCACTGCCAGCCGAAACGGCGTCCACTACATTGATACGGTTGGTGTTACGGATACCGTCGATAAATGCGAGACGAATCAGGTTGATCGCCCTATTGGGTATTTTGATTTCACTGTCGAAGTCATCTACATAAATCGTATATTTTTTGTCCGGATGCTCCTAGGGATATTACCGTCAAAATCATTAATAATAGGATATTACGTTTCATAGTCATATGAATTTGCAGGGTTTGTAATGTAGTTCCTTTACGAAAATACACAGTTTGCTGTTCATTTGCAAATGAACAGAGTTAAAAATAGATTTCAGGCTTTGATTATTTGTTGTTGGTCTTTATTTTTCATGTTTAATCACTTCGTATTGAAATATAATGATTATCTTGGCACATAAAATTCAAGGGTAGTGTAAATATGGGGAAGATTCAAGAAAATGATGCAAGGTTGCAGCAGCTTGTATCAATGGCGCGCATAGGATGGTGGGAGGTGGATTTTGATGAAGGAGTCTACTATTGTTCTGAGTTTGTAGCCGATTTGTTAGGAATAGAAGGGAATAAGATTTCTGCTAAAGATTTCGCTAATCTGATTTGTGAGAATTATCGGGAACGTATTTTGGAGGAATTTCGCTCTTTCCGGATGATGGAGATTTATGAGCAGGTTTTTCCGATACATTCCAAATATGGGATGATGTGGGTTAGTACCAAGGTCGGTGAGAAGCGTATTACCAAAGAAGGTCATGTCCGCGTCATGGGTATGTTGCAATGTATTTCCCGGCAACGGATGAATATGCAGGAGCAGACAGTAGACCGGTTGAATTCTTTATTATCTCGTTTGAACGGTATTTCCAAGTCATTGCTTGATTTTTTACATTCTGATGATATTACCTTGGTTATCAATAAGATTTTAAAGGAGGTATTGCGCCAATTTCAAGCAGATCGTACTTATATTCTTGAATTTGACAGGAAATTGCATACGGAAGTCTGTACCTATGAAATAGCAGTGGAGGGTATAAAAGAACGCAAGGTTTTATTATCGGAATCTTCTATTGATTATGCCTCTTGGTGGACAGGACAGATATTGGCTGGTAATCCTATCATTCTTTTTACATTAAATTTGCTTCCTGATTCAGCCGGGGCGGATAAGCGTAGATTAGAGGAATATGGAGTGAAATCTACTATGGTGGTGCCTTTGAACTCAAAAGACGGAGTGTGGGGGTATATAGGGGTGGATATGGTGCGTGAGCATCGGAACTGGTGTAATGAGGATTATCAATGGTTTGTGTCTTTGGGTAATATTATCAGCATTTGTATGGAATTGAGACGTTCTGAATCTGAAGCCCGGCTGGAAAAAGCTTATTTGCAGAATATTTATAAAAATCTTCCTGCTGGTATCGAGTTGTATGATAAGGATGGGTTTATGACAGATTTGAATGAGAAGGAGATGGAAATCTTCGGTCTCCGGCATAAGGAGGATGTGATAGGATTGAATTTATTTGATAATCCTTTGCTGCCGCAGGGGCTGAAAGATAAGTTGAAAGCAGGAGCACCTATTGATATGTCGTTTAATTATGATTTCGACCGTTTGGATGGCTATTATTCTACTTCTCGTACCGGTACTATTAGTTTAATCTCGAAATTCGCTCCACTTTATGATGCTTTGGGTAATCTGATAAATATATTGTTGATTAATATTGATAATACGGAAACAACAAATGCATACAGCAAAATACAGGACTTTGAGGAGTTTTTCACGTTGATAGGTAACTATGCCAAAGTAGGATATGCCATTTTAATGCCTTGAAATGTGATGGCTATGCTGTGAATAGCTGGTATCGGAATATAGGTGAGAAAGAAGGAACTCCATTGAATGAGATTATCAAAGTGCATTCTCATTTTCATCCGGATGACCGCAGGATGATGCTTCGCTTCTTTGATCAGGTATTGATACGGGAAGCCAGCCATTTGAGGCGTGATGTACGTATATTACGTGAAGATGGCACTTATACGTGGACAAGAGTCAATGTAATGGTACGCGATTTCCGTCCGGAAGATGGGATCATTGATATGGTTTGTGTCAATTATGACATAACTGAACTGAAAGAAACGGAGCGGAAGTTGATAGCGGCAAGGGATAAAGCGGAAGAACTGGATCGTTTGAAATCTGCTTTTCTGGCTAATATGAGTCATGAGATCCGCACTCCGCTGAATGCTATAGTGGGCTTTTCCAGTCTTTTAACGGAAACGGAAGATATGAAGGACCGCAAGCAGTACATGGCTATTGTGCAGGAGAATACGGAGTTGCTTCTTCAGCTTATTTCAGATATTCTTGATTTATCGAAGATGGAGTCGGGAGCTTTTGAATTTGTCAAGAGTGATACGGATGTCAACTTGCTTTGCGGTGAGATTATCCGTTCTTTACGCATGAAAGTACCGGCTGGTGTGGAGCTGGTGTTTGAAAAATGCTTGCCCGAATGTCATGTATGGGCAGACAAGAATCGTTTGAATCAAGTCATTTCCAATTTCATTAATAACGCTTTGAAGTTCACTTTTTCGGGCAGCATAACGTTAGGATATTATAGGCAGACAGATGTATCTGCGATTTTATGTTCGTGATACAGGAATGGGAATCCCAAGGAATAAGATAAAAACAGTATTTGACCGTTTTGTGAAACTGAACAGTTTTGTTCATGGTACGGGACTTGGCTTGTCTATTTGTAAGAGTCTGGTGGAACAGATGGGTGGAACTATCGGTGTGGAGTCAGAAGAAGGAGAAGGCTCTTGTTTTTGGTTTACTTATCCTTATCAGGATATAGTTGGTAGTATTCTGCCACCGTAGGGGCTTGACTAAAAAGGTTTATTAGCTGTAGGAGTGAATTGAGCTCATCCGGATACATTGATTTTGTGGGCGATCGGTGGAACATTTCCATCCTACAGTGAACCGGATTATATGTTAGTCCAGTTTCTTCATGGCGCTGTGTACGGAACCTGCCCAATAATTGCGTAGTCCGAAACCGCGTGCTTTGCCGTTAGTCGGTGCGCTATACAGTATCTCACGGGTTTTCGTGTTGAAGAACACAATTTGATAGGTTGCTCTTGCATCTGCCTTGTTTAAAAGCATGGCAACCATTATCAATCCTGTTTTTTCTTCTTGAGAGAGAATAGGAAGTGTCTTGATGACTTCTTCTATCTGTTTTTCATCCAGGGTGTATCCGCTGTTGGTCGTCATGATCTCATCGGGATTGATGGTCTTGTTGGCATCGTTTACTGCCTCTAATGAGGTCACTTCTACATTGACACCCAATCTTTTGCCAATATCATACTTCTTCGGCTCAGTGATGAAAAGCTTGTTGATGTCATCAAAAGTATATTTGAACTGCATGGGGCCTTCTTTTGCTCCGTACACTTTGGCACGGGTAAAGTCTATGCCATAAAATGTCACAGAAGAGATATCTTTCAATGCGTCTTTGTTTTGTCCGAAGCAAGCCATGCTGCTTACAAGGAATAATAAAACGAGTAACTGTTTCATATTAGTTCTTTTTTAAGTGTTGTTTTGTTGCTGCCAAAGGTAGAAAAATATTATCTTAAATCAATAAATTTAACTATTTTTCGACTCATGGGCGGCATTTGTATTTTCGCGATATACTCTGCCGATTCAAATTGATACTCGGAGCCACCCGTACTTTGGAACGGAACAAATCCTTGATTTCTTTAGCAAAAGCTTCACTGCGGTTTTCACTTCCGATGCGGATCAGTATTTCATCCGTTCCCAGTTCATTGGTATAAACTTCTACAATGTAATTCTTGATATGGGGGATGTTATCCAGAATATCGAATAAAGCGGGTGGGTAAAGGGTCGTACCTTTATATTTTATCATTTGTCCTTTGCGCCCCAGTATGGAGCTGAGACGGATAGTGTTACGTCCACAGGCGCAAGGTTCGGTATAATGGTAACAGATATCTCCGGTCTTGAAACGGAGCAGCGGCATTCCTCTTACTCCCAAAGTCGTGATGGTCACTTCGCCTGCTTCCCCTTCTTTTACAGGCTGGTTGTTATCATCCAGAAACTCTACGATAATCAGTTCCGGCTGGAGGTGGCCACCGTGAAATTCATTACATTCGGTAAACGAGGATTGCATTTCGGTAGATGCGTAGGTGGAGTAAAGTTGCAGGGAATCCCATTTCTCGTGTATCCGTTTACCCAGTGTGTTCAGGGTGAAATCGGGATTGCGGAGTGCTTCGCCTATGCATACGCATTTCTGCATGGAGCAGTGATGGTAATCAATATGATTCTTTTCAGCAAATTCAATGAGTTTGATGAGGAAAGAAGGAACTACCATGCCACACGTGGGATGGATGCGCCGGATAGTGTCCCATTGCAGTTCTGGAATGCCATTTCCCACGCGGGCTACTCCCATGCCCAGCTCACGGGCTCCCATATAGTAGCGAGGCCTGCCATGAAACGTCTGTCGATGGTGGTCATCAGCTGTAGTATATCTTGTCTGCTGCATCCGGTGGTGGTGAAGGACAGATATTCGTTGTAGGCCAGCCGGTCAAGGTCCTCGGAAGTTAATACGAAAGTGACGGGGTCGCCCAAGGTTCCCGAAGTGGTGACATAGTCAATAATTTCATCGCGGCTCACGCAGATAAAATCTTCATTATGAAGTTGCAGGTCCGTCTTGGTTGTGACAGGTATCTGTTGCAAGCCTTCTATGGTTTTTATCTGTTGTATATCGATATGATGTGCTTGGAACAGACGTTGGTAGAATCGTGAATGATTCTGCAAATAAAGCAGTTCCTCAGCCAGCCGGCTTTCCTGATAGGCTTTGATTTCCTCAGGGGAGCGGAATTGTATTTCCGGATTCTTATTCATCTTAGTTGTTTATTTTATGTTCTATACGTTCTGATTCACTTCGCTTGGGGATAGGAAGCAAGAGGGCTTTCTTCCAATTGCGCAGGGCTTTGTCCTGCTGTCCAGTGGCATGGTAATAATCTCCCAGTAACTCGTACACATAAAAGAAATGAGGGTTGGCATGTTGGAAGGCATGCAGTGTTTGTTCGTCCAGCCGTTCTTTCTTTTTAATCTGTTTCCGTAGTACAGGAGCCAGTCTTTTGTAAGCCATCAGTTGTTGGTATTCCTGTTGTTGCAGGAAGGAGTCCGCAGGCAGGGTCAGGTCTCCGGTATAGATTTCATGGTTGAAATCGATGGAATCACTGAAAATCCTGTTCAGGTCGTATGCCACGTACTTACCGCATTGCCAGGGAGAGGTGGATACCCACATCAGCTTTTTCTCCGGTTGGAAAATAACGGAATGATGAGCGATAAATTGATTGATAGCCATCTCATTGGCAAGTCCCAGTTCCGCTCCTCCCACTCCTTTCCGGTTGCGGAGGATAGAGGCGGCTTTCGAAGCATCTATGGGGATGTTTGCTTTCAGCAGCTCCTGCAAACGGGCAAAGCGGTAGGGACTGTCCGAAGTTTCTATGTTTTCCTGGTTGCGTTTGTCATGGCTGAATGTTTCCGACTGATAATGGTTGGTACAGATAATCTGTTGTCCGTTTCCCGTGAAAAGAGCTATTTTCTCCGGTGATTTCTCTATAATCGCCGCTTTGCCATCTTGAGCCGAACCGACTAATATGGCTTCCGACACAAATGTTTTCCGATTTTGGGCGATAGCGTATGCTTCCTCAATGGTAGAGGCATATTGTAATATTTCCCTTGTCAGAATGGAAATAGGGGTGGCGGATGCGGCAGGCATATCCGATTTGGCGGCATTGATAGTGACAGTAAGCCCTGCCTCATTTATGCCGGAAAGGACACCGGTCATTCCGGCCCATCCCACGGATGCGAAACGATATCCGTTTTCGGGCTGGTAAAATGAAACGAGTTTGTTACGTGCAAAGTCATCGCCCATGTAGAAATCGAAATTACGGCCGATGATAAGGGAGGAGTCAGCGCTGTTTTCACCCCAACAGGCAAAGGAACTGCATCCTACCAGCATATAGTCCTGCATGGCATGTCCCAAGTCGTGGGCGGAGTGGTAATTCAATTGACGTTCGTAAGGAGTGCCGATAAAATCATATTCGTGGGTACAGGAGAGTGAGATGCCATAAATCTCATCCCGAAACTCTTCCGGCACATTCTTTCCCAGATTCCGGTTGAAAAGGACAATGAAGAAGCGGAGGAATTTAAGATAACTTTCAGAGGGAACTATCTCTTTTATCTGGTCCACAAATACTTTTTCTTGAAAATAAAGCAAATCGGAAGTCAGCTTGCCTATGGCTTTGCCCCTTTCGTAGGCAGGTCCGCTTACTTTCAGCTCCCAAAGTCCGCTCTCACTGTGCCGCAGGTAGTTTCCGCCATACTGCCGGAGGCTGTCTTCCGTATCACACGATCCGTTTCAGGGGTAGACGCAAATTGCGGAGTCATCATATCGGCAGATAGATAGAGATAACTCATGCCTATCATGATCGTCGCTATCAGAATCAACAGGGCTATCCCCCCGTATTTTATTGTTTTCTTCCAAATCTTATGCATTGCCTACTTTTTTTTGCTAAATATTCCTGACCTACAAATTCCGAACAAGTGAGCATGGCTGTCAGCGTCACGCCCAAGGCACCGTGTACATTCAGATTCTGCCTGTGAGGAACAGATTCTTCAGTTTGGTGCGTGTAGACACAAAACTGATTTGCGGATATTGGTAATTCTTGACAATGCCGTATGCCGAACCATCTATGGTTCCGGTATAGTCCCGATAGCTCAACGGAGTCGTAGTATGAACCTTTTCAATGCAATGACTCCAGTGAAACCCGAACCGGCTCAGGAACTGCAAGATCTGTTCCGTCTTTTTTTCTTTAAACTGGCGGTATGCTCTCCACGGTGCTCGGGAGTTGTATCCGTCCATGTGCTGACCTCATCCATATACATGGGAGTCAGTATGGAAACCACATCTGTGAATCTGCTGTTTCCGTGGGGTACTTGCATGGAAATCATACAACTGGGGATATTTCCTTTGTGTGCCTCTTTGTCATACCATACATCCTCATTGCCGTGCAGGTATATATTATAGTTTTGATAAGGACAACTGTCTTTTTTTCATCATCAGATTGAGCGTGAATATCCCGTAGCTGTTTTCCAATGATTTGATGCGAGACACAAAAGCCGGTTTGATGGAATGGTTCTTATCCAGCAGGGATAAGGTGAGTTGCGGATGCAGGTTGGATATGACGTAGGTACTTTCCAGTACCTCCTCATGGTTCACTTCTACTCCTTGTATGGCTTCATCCTTGACAAGGATACGGGTCACTTCTTTCCGGTTCAGTACCGTGCCGCCGTTGGCACGTATGATATGGATTAATTCCAGACTGACTTGCATACTTCCTTCCGTGAAACGATAGGCGCTCTCCATATAAGAGTTGTTAATCATGCGTGCTCATAAAAGGTAGATTTATTTTTGATCCCGCCATAAAGCAGGGAGGTTGCGGCAAGTACATTCTGTAAATCCCTGTTCGTGGTAACGGATGCTATCATCGGCTGGCTGAGTGGCAAAGAATCAATCGCCTTCCTTGGGACAGGCGGCCTTTTCTCAGTGATCTATGCTGATCAGGTTTCCCACCGACCGGATGGATGCCACATTATTTTTCAAGTTTCCCCGTTCATGAGGGAATGAGCAGCACAGGTTTCCATAAAAACGTTCATATCCCATGGCATAATCATAGATAGCGTCTTTATAATAAATCCGGTCGAACACTTCTTCATTCATCCGTTTGATGGATAACTTGTCCATGATTCCGAAATAACGGAAATACTGGTTCATAATTTGCCCTTCATCCAGACTACCGATATAGTGAATGCCGGTATCCATCCGGTGCCCACCGCGTTGGTAAGTTTGGAAGCAGCCGCCAAACAATTCGTTTTTCTCCAGCACACAGACGTGGTAGCCCTCTTTGCTTAAGATGGCTCCGCATTCCAGACCGCCCAGTCCGCTGCCTATGATGATGATATCGTACTTACTCATGCTCCGGTTTGTTTTTCTGGAAGATATAAATTGTATTCGAAGTATATCTGTCGTTAGGTAAAATTTCCAGCTGCATCCCACATGCTTGTGCGATACTACTTATTTGCTCTTCGGATGTGAAACACAGTTGTTCTGTCGTTTTGTTAAAGTTGAAAATGCCGGTAGACAGCAGTTCGGTGAAACGGGTCAGACGGTGTTTTCCTGTATTGGCGGCATTGCGTCCCGCACAATCAGCTTCCCTCCCGGACGCAACCGTTCCACGCATCTGAGTAATAAAGTTCGCTGATGCTCATAACTCATATAATGAAGCATGTCATTCAGTATGAATACGTCACTTTCCGGTAAAGGATATTCCAATGCGTCGGCGCATACAAATTGCAGGTGGGGAGTGCGGAGCCAACCCTGTTGCGCCACTGCTATTTTGTCCTCATCATAATCAATCCCTGTAATCTCCCGTTCCTCGGAAAGCTGGGAAAGCATATAGCAAAGCGGTCCGAATCCGCAACCGATATCTGTAATCTGTCCTTTGACAGGAACCAGTTGGTTGAATAGCCTGTAGTTATCTTCCATTTTCACCTTGATGCGTATGTACCATTCCTCCACCGGTCCTTTATAGATATAGTTCTGTACCAGATTTTCGTAGAAGACGGGATTGTCCGTTGTGCTTTGTTCCCGACAGATACGGGCATATTCTTTTTTTCATCCGCGCGGAGATGCTTTTGGTACGTTCCTGATAAGTGGTTCCGTACGTAGCATCGTTGGCTGGGATACGCGGTAGAATCTCTGTCAGCATGATGCCTTTCCGTACATTGAACGGCTGTGCTTTCGCTATGATTTTACAGTTACCGTAAAGGATGACCGGAATAATATCCAGTTGTAGTTTTTCCGACAGATAGAATGCTCCTTTATGGAAACGCTTCATTCTTCCATCGTAGGTACGTGTCCCTTCGGGGAAGATGGCGATGGAATATCCTTCCTTCACTTTTTGGCGCATCCGTTCCACGTAAAGCTCATAACCGTCTCCTACGTAATAGAAATCGGCATAGCGGATAATGGCTCCGAAGAAAGGAGAGTGCCATACCCAGTGATTGGTAATCATGACCAGTTTGGGAGTCAGTGCCAGCAATACCAGTATGTCGATGAAAGACTGATGATTGGCTATCAGGATGGCAGGCTTTTTAAACGTTTCTCCCGTCCGGTTTATCTTTTCTTTATGTACAAATGTGGCTATATGGATCAGGCCTTTGCAGGTGACATGTATCAGTTGGCAAAGTACTTGTTTCTTATAGGCTTTGCGGATAGGAAGCAAGGTCATGACAGCTATCAGCAAGCGTAGGAACAGGCATCCGATAAAGAACAGCAGGAACAAGCAGCCGGTTCTTGCCAGTCCTGTCAATGTATAAGGAGGCAACCCTTTGGAAGCAGGGGCTGTGATGAAGAATCGGAAAAGGATGGGTTGCAGTGTGTAGGCCACCAGTACGACGGCAATCATTCCCAAAATGGAGATGAGGGAAATGGACTGTAATGCCGGATGGCGTGCGAAGACCAATGTGCCCATACCTATCACGGTGGTGAAAGCGGAGAAGAAGATGGCTGTCTTGTGCGAGTTCAGCAACTGCCGTCCTGTGCGGTATTTATTCTGCAATCCGTCCATAATGAAAATGCTGAAATCATCCCCGATTCCAAAAATAAAAGTGGACAGAATGATGTTGATGATATTGAACTCAATACCAGTATGCCCATTAATCCCACAATGATAATCCAGCTGACCAGCATCGGCAGGAAACTCATCAGAGTCAGTTCTATGCGCCCGTAGGAAATCCATAGGGCAAAGAAAATCAGGAAAGAAGAGATATAAAGAATCAGATAAAAATCCTGATTGACGGCAGATACCCATTGGTTGGCGAAATAACCACGGTCAAAGATAACCACCTTCTCTTTTTGTTGGAAAAGGGGGTACACCGCTTCCTTGTCGGCCTCGTTCATCCGTACCTGAGTAATCAGCATGGTCAGGGAATCAGCGGAAGTCTGCCATTCGTTCAGAAGCTGGGTCGTGATTTCATTTTGGTAGTCCAAAGGCTGGAACGGACGGTCGAGCCATTGGAAAAACGGCTCGAATGCATGTTCACGGAAATGATAGTGGGCAGCTTCTGTCCGAATGGTTTTGCATAGCCAGGCTTTCTTGTCCGGAGTCCAGTAGTTGTGCCATTGTTTCAACCGTGCTTCCTGCACCTCTTCCGGTATCAAAAACTGTCCGGCAGAGGCATAATCTTTTATTTTTCCCTCTTCTTTCAATTGGGAGAGCAGCCGGTTTGTTTCGGCGTATTGTCCCGTGGCATCTCCCATATCTTTGCCTGTACTGACAAAGAGAACGGTCTTTTCTTGCTTGTCAAAGAGTTCGGTCAGCTTGTTTTCCGCTTGTTTCAAGTGGGCAGGCTCATAGTTCAGACTCATCATATCCTCGTTGAAACGCACGTTCTGCGAAGTGAAGATACATACTAAGGTCAGAATAAGGATGAAACCTACCAGCCTTTGTTCTTTTCGTATGGATAAGCGTTCAGTTTCTCGATAAAGCGTAGTACCGCCCCTTGTTTTACATGCGCCTGTCCTTTCAGAAAATGCGGCAGATAGACCAGACAAAACAAGGTGGTCCTATCAAGGCAAGCGAGGCGAACAGACCAAAATCCCGTAACAGATTAGAACTGGTAAAGATGAGGCCGAAAAAGGCGCCGATGGTAGTAAAACTGCCTACGGTAAGCGGATAGGCGATTTCTCTGATTAATTGTTGCACCGATGATACATGATTCTGATGCGCCAGCATGTGTATGGAGTAGCTTAAGGCAATGCCCATTACGGCGGAACCCGCACCTACGGCAATGGCTGAAATGCCGCCTTTGATAAAGTAGATAAGGCATAAGGCGAATAGAGCTCCGAACAGCACCGGGGTGATGATAAGCGGAATGGATTTCTTATGCTTGAATACCAGAGATATGAAGACAATAATGATAATCAGTGCGATGGAAGAAGTGACAAGCGTATCTTTCTTTATCTGTCGTGCATTGTACACTCCTACGGAAGGACCTCCGAAATATTCGGCAACTAATTGGGGGTGTTCCTTTTCCGCTTTTTGCAGTTCATCTTCAATCAGCCGGATGAGTTTGTCATTTTTGCCCGTGCTTCCGGTGTTGAATACCGGAGTGATGAACATCAGCAGGGTGGAGCCCGTCCTGTGAGAAAATATGTTCATTAATCAGTTCGTAATTGGATTCCAACTGGAAGTCTTGCAGGTGTTTCAGCGTCTGGCTGCCTAGCCCCAACGGGTCTCGCATAAGATAGTCCTTCAAGGCGAATCCTGCCGGAGATATCAGGTTGGAATAGTTTTTCTGCATCAGGGCGGCTATGTTTTTGTCGGTAAGCAAGGTATCCACCGTTGGTAGTCCTCGTCGGAAAGGAACAAGGGTAGATTGTCGTAAACAAAATCTCCGGCACTGTTGATCAGGTTTTCGTCGGCTTTCGAGAAGATCTCTTTAATCAGGGTTCCTTCCGCTTGTTGTTGTAAATCCTGTTTTATTGTCTCGGCAGCTTCAATCAAGGAATCCGCATCCGCCATACCGTCCTTGCCGGACAGCATGATTATAATCTTATCCTTTATCTTCAGATTTTCAAATACGTTGATGGAGTTTTGGGAGTCCTTGGTATCCGGAAAGAAACTGGTTACGTTTTCCTCGAATCTGACTTGGGCGGCAAAAAGGGCCATAAAGAGAATGCATACGCTGAGGGACAGGTAAAACAAGACTTTATGCCTTTCAAAATAGTTATATAATCCAACAAAGAATTTAGTCATATCCGTTTTTTCTCCTACATATGGCCAGCAACGCGGTGGAGATTACTCCCGACAGCAGACTGCAAGCCATTGCAAAGATAATGCTTCCTATTAAATATTGCTCTAAAACTGATTTGACATTTTCAAGAGAAAGGTCTCCGAGGTGCAAATCGGGAGGATTACCCAGTACCATGCAGCCTGTCCGGTAACTGCCATACAGCAATAGGGGAATCATGGGTGGAATACTGACATTGGCGGCGACAAGGGCAATCACTTTATTCAGTCTGAACAGATGCGCAAGAAAGAGGGTGATCAGCATCTGATAACCCCATAACGGAACAATACCCATAAAAATACCCAGCATGATGGCGAGTACAATCTTCAGGTTGGATTCCCGTGTATTCAGCACATTGTCGGTAAAGAACCGCTTGCAGTTGCTCCATGACAGTTTGCGGAGCAGGTTACGGGGAATAATCCAAAGGCAGGTAATCAGCACCAGCACCGTGTTCAGCACACTGATACGGGTAAAATCCCGGAAGGGACGGAAATGGGATACCCGTTCCGCTTGCGGGGGATAGTACACATGGATAGGAATGTTCTTCACCACTACATCTCCCCATGCGGCGAAGACGATGGCTTCCAACTCAAATTCATATTTGGCGGTGTACCAGCAGCTTTGCACATCCATTTTGCGGAGAGGGTAGAGACGGTATCCCGACTGTGTATCTTCCAGTTTCAGCCCGGTTTCCAGTCTGAACCAAAAATTAGAGAATTTATTGGCGAAGGTATTCTTGCCCGGCATATTGTCGGAGGCCAAGTTTCGGGCGCCTACCAGCAGCGTGTCGGGCTCTTTTTCAATGGCTTCGATAAAACAGGGAATATCGGAAGCGAAATGCTGTCCGTCCGAATCTATGGTGATGGCATAGCGGAAACCCTCTTTTTTTGCTTGGGAAAGACCATGCTTCAAAGCGGTTCCTTTTCCTTTATTCACTGGATGGGTAATAGTGCGGATAGCCGGATATTGTTCCAGAATGTTGCTGTATCATCCGTAGAGCCGTCATTGATGACAATGATATCGTCTGCATACCTGTATACCTCCTCAATGACTGCCGCCAGTGTTTTCCCATTGTTGTAAGTGGGAATAACGACGACAATTTCCAGTTCCTTTAATTTCTTCCGCCAAACCGATGTTGTGTTTGTATTCATCTTGTTTTTCAGTCAAACTATTCAGATACGTTTGGGATGAATACTTCGTATCTGAATTTATGTGGTTTCTAATGGGTGACAAAGATAGTATATTTTCGGATGCGGGCATTCTGGCGTTAATTATTTATTTGGAGATGCATTTTTAATTTTAAAGCAGGTAAACACCAACTTGTTCTCGTCGAATTGCGGATTTTCCAGATTGTTCTCGGATATATACAGTCCTTCCCTTCCCACAAAACTCATTTTATAGAAATATTTCTTTCCGGGGAATCTCGTTTCTCCAATGATTTCAAAATCCGCGTTCAGTACAATGACGGAGAACTCCTTTCCTTTGGGTTCGTCATAGGGGCTTTCGTTGGGAGCCAGTTTGTAAGGCATCTCAGCAAAACGGTAGTACACATTGCGGTATTTGTCATACATGATATGCCAATATTTCGGTGTTTCTCTGAGTTTTATAATGGCATTGATGCTTCCATAGAATTTCCGAGTTTAGGTTTCATGCTTTTCAGATATCTGCTTTTGGCGTTATACCATCGGATGTGTTTCAAGTCATCTGTGACCATCAGGCTGTCATATCCGAAAAATCCGCAGACCAAACGGCTTTCTTTGTAGTTGTAATCATAACTAAAACCGTATCCTCCTGCGATATTGTCATATTCCTCTTTAAAGATGGGTGGATAGAAAATAGGAATCCATTTAACTTCTCCTGTTCGCAGATCCTGCGAGGCGAACATATGTGTCTCGGGCCAGTCTTTTTTCTTCATGTTGGGCTTGTGGGCACTCATTTCCACGAACAGGCATGAGTCTTTGACAAAAGCAGGCGTGTTGTAATAGCTGCCAAAATGTAACGGAGCGAATTTGCCATCAGGAGTTTGGAAATCATAGTTTCGTATCACTTCTCCCTTGTCGTTTATGGAGCTGAGCCGGCTGATATCATTTTGTGCGATCAATATGTATTTAGAGTCGGGGGAAGACCTGCTTCCATATACTGCCGGCAATCCGTTGGACCTGTCTTGTGAAGAGGTATTCGTTTGGCTATCTGTTTGTTTTCGATATCAAAAATGACGATGTCATATAATGATTTTCGTGTATTTTCAAAGTGAAGGTATTCCTTCCCGTTTTCTTCAAATTGATATATGGATATGCTTAAGTAATAGTCTGTCGTCTAAAGGGAAGGCCAGCTGTTTTTCTGCTACCAGTCTACTTCGTTCTGTCTTTCCGCATTGTTTTTCTTTGTGGACTGGCAAGACATGAAAATCAGAACAAAAAATGCTGTTATAAAAAGAAGTGTTCGATTCATAATATTTCGGTTTTATGATGTTTGTAATTTATGTGGCCGGTTAAAATCCAGCCACATAATTGTTGGTTGTTAATTGGTAGGAGCCACCATGATTCCCATCTTCTCCTGACGCCCTCGACCGGTCTGCCTTATTCCACCCATTACCGCATTTACCGTCTTCACTGATACACACTGTGCCTTCGATGGCCATTTTACAGTCTGGCCAATCGTCCTTAAAAGCACAGTACTTTTCACCCCCTCGTGGCATTTGCACGGCAGGTGCTCCAAACACTACTTCCTCATTAGAAGAGTGGAGGTTCAAGCTTATTGCAAATGTTGCAATAACAGCCATCATCATTGTGAATTTTGTTTTCATAGGCATTCGTTTTTAATGGTTAGGATTTATTGTACTTTTCCTTTTACGGAATTCTATCGGAGATCCGGTACATTACAATGAACATGGATAAATCTTTCAAATTCCCCTTTCTCTTCCGCTCGAAAATGAATTATCAGCGTAGTACACTCGCCGGGTGGAACAGGAGGATCCGCCCATTGTACAGTGGTACATTCACAAGATGATTCTATGGCATTGATGTATAAAGTATCTGTTCCGGTATTGGTCAATATCACTTTCTCTTCCTGTATTTCTGTTTGTCTGAAACTTCCCCAGTCGATATACTGTTTGTCAGCAGTCAGAGTGGTCATTCGTTTCCTGCTCTCTGCCGAAGGTCTTTGATAAGGCCGACGTTCTACATATTTCCCGTCTTTTAAGAAGTATACCATAGGAAAAGTGGTTACCATTTTTAGTCTGGCTGATACTTTGTCTTTATCTAGGTAAAGATTGTTGAAATCCGTTGATTTTTTGCCACCGCTCAGCAAGAAGAAATCTTTTTCCGTATCACACATAAAGACATATATCGTGTCTGTTGCTTCCCTGATATTGTCCATTGCCTCCTGAATGCAACTGCCACAACCGTTGCCGGGAATAATAATTAGAAAACATGAGTCTGAAGCGTTTGGAAGGCAGATACCTGTCTCCTGTACCAGCTGACGGATACATTTGTCTTCATCGGAAAGACATCCATAGCTTGTGAGAACTATAAGGTATAGCACGATCTGTTGCCAGCCTGTCTTCATAGGTGTCAGATTATAATTGTCTAAATATAAGATATTTAATAGATGTTGACAACTATAAATGGACTTATTGTTCTTGCTATTATGAATGTTTAACAGAAGAATCTGCTTTTCTGATACTTACAAGTATTTTGACGAAGTATGTCGGAGATAAATGTATCCGATATTTATCACAAAGAATGAGTCTTTTTACTATTTGTCATCAGTGTCGCTTTCAACTTGATAAATTCTTTTCCATTGCAAATGCCTTCTGCCTGCAACTTGAAAAGATGCTCTTCCGTTTCTTCTAGTCGGATAAATAGTTGCAGTAGCGGAGTTTCAAGCGGATTGATGGCAGATAGGAATTTGGAAGAAGCAATCTGTACATATTGCAAAGGCCGGCTGACGATCTGTTCGGCACTTTCTTTTATCATCTGTAAGGTACAGACGCCCGGAACCACCGGCTGTCCGGGAAAATGTCCCTGATAGAGAGCATGACCGGGATTCAGCTCTATCTCTATTTCCCGTTTCCCATCTTCTCTTTCCTTTCTATGAATGATTTTATAAAAGTTCTCCAGCAGCATCTCAAGGGTTGTTTATGTTCAGTTTGTCCAATTGAATTCTTAACCGTATCAGTGGATGCTTGATTTGTATTTTCCCTGCCTGTCCGTTTACGAAGCCGGACAAGGTGAATATCGTCTTTCCAAATCCTTTGCCACTGATTCTTTGTTCAAAAGTACTACTTTTCTTTTTAATATGTGCTTTTTCACTCTTTAGAAATAGATTTTTGAAATCAGTTTCCAGTATTTTCAGCATCTTTTTCTTCCTCATCGGTTCCATGCAACTGTTTACTATGAAAGTGTCGCAGTGCAGGGAGAAGTCAAAAAGGCTGAGGCCAAAGTAAGTGGATCCCAGGATACGGATTTCGTTATCAGGCATTTGGCGGACAATGAGCATTCCGCTGAAATGATGTTTCATGAAATCCAGTTGCAGGTTGTACTTTTGCGACTGTGCTTCTGCCTGCAGGATGGGAGGAAGTGCCGTAGCTTCCCCCGTCACCCGGTGTGAGCAAGAGAGCAGAATAAACAGCAACAGCAGCCAGCTAGCGTATCGTAAACTTTGTCTCATCTTTCAAAGAATTGAATTTCTTGTTGGAGAATTCGTATTCGGTATAGTTGGTTGCGGTTTCCGATAAACGTAGTTTGTGGACAGACATGTCTTTTTTGTCTAAATAAATTTGAATCTGGTTGATATATGCCTGTACCGCTTTGCTGACGGGCTTGATTTGAATGAGATAGTAATGGGCGTCTTCAAAATATTCTAAAACATAGCCGGGCGACATGTTGAACAGGTCGCCCACCATGCAGGCGGTAAGCATATCCTGCATCTGGTTCATCATCTTGTTGGAGTGAAGGTCCATGATGCTTTTCTTTCCGTCCGATACTATTTTCAGTTGGTTGTTGTTGATCACGATAAGGTAGTTCATGGGCTGTGCGTAGTCCATGCATATCTTATTGCTCTTTTTATAATAGAACTTTCCTTTTGAGGTTATTTTCTCATCGAATACATCCAGATATTTTATCTGAGTGAAATTACTTTCGATGGACTCTATATTTTTAGCCTCTTGCAGCAGACGGGCTTCAAAATCTTTCAAATCAGTAAGTTTCTTCATCTGTTGGGCTTGCATCGGCAGGACTGTACAGAACATCAAGAGCAAAAGTATTTTCATGTAGGTCATACTTTATAGAGGTTTATCCGTTTGTAATGGGAAGCAAAGATAGTATATTTTGGGAAACCATTCATACCTTTATCGCTTATTTACGATTTTTACCTGTTTCTACAATCGTTCACATGGGCAATTATAATGAATAAAAAAAGTTATATTTCTGCGTTGCAATACTTTTTTTGTTTCATCACCGCATATTATTGTTAATCAATAATTTATAGTGAAGAATCCTCCTGTATCCCCTCGAAACGGTTTATCCGTTTTCCCTGTCGGAGTCAGTTTGGCAGAAAGCGTCATTATGCAGGATGAAGGTCTGTTGGAATTCTTGTAAGGAGAACGGTAGGATATGATTTTCACTTAGGTGAAGATGGGTTTTCACCTGTGTGAAGAGCTGTTGTCACCAGTGTGAAACCACCGTTTCACACTGGTGAAGCAACAATGCATATCGGAAGTTTGAGGGCATACGTATTGTATCTTTTGTCGTACCTGACCTTGGGTTTATTCCAGTTATGATACTTTTAATAGATTCTTCAGTATAATAAAGTTCGATTATTTTGAGTTGATCTTTCATAACCAATGAGAGCATGAGCAACGCCTGATTGTATAAAATGATATCATTATATGTTTGTGTCTCATAATCAGTATGCTACTATACCAATGAGGGCATGAGAGCATAATGGTATACAATTTATTATTGTTAAGGTTGCTTTTTGTGAACGCAAAGACATTTTGTATTATTTCCTATAGCATTATCTATATATAAGAAATAAAGCCAAGGAAAATATCAGACAATAAAATTAAATGCTATCTTTGTTGCTACACAAGCAGAAAGAATAAGATGAACAGAAAAATGAACAGGGCATTTTATATGCTACTATTTACTTTTAGCCTTTATGGATGTAATGTTGAAATGTCCCAAAAGGTAAATGAAACATTATACCAGGCAGAAAACTGTATGGAAGAGTTTCCGGATAGTGCACTGTCATTATTGCAGCATATTTCCCATCCGGAGGACTTGAAAGGGAAAGCGCAAGCGGACTATGCTTTGCTTTATTCGCAGGCCTGCGATAAGAATAGGATTTCTATTACAAATGATTCGTTGATACGGATCGCGGTGAGATACTATAAGGATAAAGATGAGGATCTCAATGCCGCTAAGAGTTATTTCTATCTGGGGTGCGTATATCGGAATGCCAATCAGGATGCAATGGCTATAGAGGCTTACTTGAAGCATTGGATAAGATGCCGAAAGGAAAACCGCATAAATTGTGGATGCAGATATATTTCAACTTGGGAGAGCGATATCGTTATCAGAATCTCTATGGCGGCAGTATGGAGATGTTTCAGAAATGTTTGGGGGCTTCTAAGGGAGTTGAAAGATTCTTCACTCTTGTTTTTCTTATCGGGAAATAGCAAGAACTTATCTATTTGAAGATAAAAATGATAGTGCTCTAATATATTATCAAAAAGCATTGGTTGTCAGTAGACTTATTCATGATGATTTTTGGGAGGCTGCCATTTTAAGTGATATGAGTCAAACTTATTTATATAAAAAAGACACTCTAAAAGCAGAGCGGCTTATAGTGGCTTCCATTGAAAAAAATAAGTCTGTCGGTAGTTTATACCTTAAAAGCAAATTCCTTTACTATAGGAATGAACTAGATTCAGCCAAAAGATTACTGTTAGCCGCTTGTCAGTCTCGTGACTTATATGACAAAGCCAGTTGTTACAATCTCTTATATGAAATAGAAAAGAAATTGCAAGAACCAATTTTTATGCTTAACGCCTATTAATGATTCAATCAATCTTTACCGAGATTACTATAGAAATATTAAACAAATTTCAAAGGAAAGAACTTTAAATATTGGTTTGTAAGAAGATTAGGGATGAGCTATATTCCCAACTGATTTCTTCTTTTCAAAATGAAAATGTGACCTTTCAATGCCATAGTGGTTTTTCTTATGAGCTTATTCATGATTTAAAGAAAAATGATTTAGATATTGTTTTTTGTTCCTATGTAGATGATCAAGAGATATATTTTAAACCTATTATAACACAAGAGTTTATGTAATCGTCAGTCTTAATCATCCACTTGCTAAAAATGATGAAATTGATTTAAAACAAATAGAAGATCTACCTTTTATTACTTTTACTAAAAATAGTGGAATTCGTCCAATGATCGATCATCTTTTAGAAAAGTCAAAAATACATCCTCATATATCAATGGAATTAGAGGAAGATGAAGTCGTTGGTGGTTTTGTAGGTCATGATTTAGGGGTAGCGATTGTTCCTGATATGGCAGTTTATGATTTGTTGCCAATCAAAAAATAAAATTAAAGATATAGATGAAAAACAAACATTTTATATAGCT